>Ga0184620_10000081_pt1 | contig 15484 bp, 15 predicted proteins | sample PLM1_5_b1_FD_133136 | JGI IMG/M metagenome (GOLD analysis project Ga0184620, IMG submission 133136) | Groundwater sediment microbial communities from an aquifer in East River, Colorado, USA - PLM1_5_b1 | ecosystem: Environmental > Terrestrial > Soil > Riparian zone | place: USA: East River... | reverse complement strand
CGCGAGTTGGACCCGTTCCCGCCAGTCGAGCGCGAGCCCGAAGCAATCAAAGCCTGGACCCAGATTTGCACTCGTGGCTGGAACTTCCACCGTCACCGACCTACCGCGGCTCAAGACCCGCTGTTCAGTGAGGTCAGGACGCATGGTCTGCTCCTTTGGATCGAGCACCCGCTGGATGCTTTAGTCCGCCAGCCCGCAGACTGACGCGATAGCGAGCAGATCGGCAGTCACGACCTCTGCACGAATCGGACCAAGTCGCGACAGTGCGGTATCCACGTCCTTGAGGCCGTGACCCGTCACGGTGATCGCGATCTGCAGACCCGACTCGATCTCACCGCGCTCGTGCTTGGCTAGCAGGCCGGCGACCCCGGCAGCCGAGGCTGGCTCGACGAAAATGCCTTCTTCACGCGCCAGAAAGGCTTGCGCGTCGAGGATCTGGTCATCGCTGACAGCCTCGATCAACCCACCCGACTCGTCCCGCGCGACTCGTGCCTGCTCAGCAGATGCCGGATTACCGATCCGGATCGCCGTCGCTACGGTCTCGGGCTGCAAGACTGGGTGCCCGAGCACCAAAGGAGCAGCGCCCGCTGCTTGGAATCCCCACATTCTGGGGGTCCGCATCGCCTTGCCGGCCGACGCATACTGCACATAACCACGCCAGTACGCCGAGATATTCCCGGCGTTGCCAACCGGGATGACATGTACATCCGGCGCGTCGCCCAGCTCGTCGATCACCTCAAAAGCAGCTGACTTTTGACCTTCGATCCGGTTGGGATTGATCGAGTTGACCAGCGCGACCGGGTAGTCGTCGGCCAGCTTGCGGGCGAGTTCAAGGCAATCGTCAAAGTTACCGTCCACCTGCACCACCTTGGCGCCATGCACGATCGCCTGGGCGAGCTTGCCCGTCGCGATTCGACCGGCGGGCAACAGCACGATGGTGGCTAGGCCTGCCCGTGCGGCGTACGCAGCAGCCGATGCGGAGGTGTTTCCGGTCGAGGCGCACACCACCGCTTGGGCACCGTGTCCGGCGGCGACGCTGAGCGCAACCGTCATGCCACGGTCCTTGAACGAGCCGGTCGGATTGGCGCCTTCGACCTTGATCCATGCCTCGCAACGCAGGATTTCTGACAACTTTTCAGCCGCAACCAGCGGCGTGCCGCCTTCACCGAGAGTGATCACCGGATCACTGTCCGCCAATGGCAGCCAGTCGCGATAACGAGCGATCACGCCGTATCCCGGACGGTGCTTGAGAGCCGTGTTTCGGTCCACGACGAAGGACTCCGGGATCACATCAATCGCCTTCGACTCGCATCACGCTGGTGACGTGCCGTACCACGTCGAGGCCTCGCAGCGCCTGCACGGTGGCACTGAGCGCAGCATCGTGCGCGGGGTGGGTCACGAGCACTAGCTGAGCGTCGGCACCTCGCCCGTTTTGGCGTACGGTTTCGATCGACACGCCGTGCTCGGCGAAGACATCCGCGATCGTGGCGAGAACACCCACCACATCGGCAACCTCGAGCGACACGTAATAACGCGTCATCACGCTGCCGATCTTGCTCACTGGGCGCGCCGCATAGCTGGACTCACCCGGACCGACCGCCCCGCGCAGTCGGTTCCGGGCAACCGTGACGAGGTCGCCCAGCACTGCGCTCGCGGTCGGGGAGCCGCCGGCGCCGGGACCATAGAACATCAGCCGGCCGGCAGACATCGACTCGACGAAGACCGCGTTGTAGGCGTCGCCTACCGCGGCCAGCGGGTGGGAGCGCGGAATCATCGCCGGATGGACGCGTACCGAAACCGTCCGCTCGGCAGGAGCTGGACCGGGCGGCGACAGCTGGCAGATCGCCAGCAACTTGACCACGCAGCCGATGTCGTGCGCCGAGGCGACATCAGCCGGGGTGACGCTCGTGATGCCCTCCCGGTACACGTCGGCGCCCGTGACCCGGGTGTGGAATGCCAAGCTCGCCAGTATCGCCGCCTTGGCGGCGGCGTCGAACCCCTCGACATCGGCAGTCGGATCCGCCTCCGCATAGCCCAGTTTTTGAGCCTCTTGGAGCGCCTCGGCAAAGCTGATCGTACCGGTATCCATGCGGTCCAGGATGTAGTTGGTCGTGCCGTTGACGATGCCCATCACCGAGGTGATCTCATCACCGACCAGCGATTCCCGAAGTGGCCGGATGATCGGGATGGCGCCGGCGACTGCGGCCTCGAAGTACAGATCCGCACCGGCCCGTTCAGCAGCCTCGAACAGCGTCACGCCATCCTCGGCCAGCAGCGCCTTGTTCGCGGTCACCACGGAAGCCCCGTGCCGCATCGCGGACAGGATCAACGACCGCGCCGGCTCAATCCCGCCGATGACCTCGATCACCAGGTCGACATCCTCCCGGTTGACCAGCGTCTCGGCGTCGGTAGTGATCAATTCTGGATCGATCCCCGGGCGGTCGCGCTCGCGGCGTCGCACAGCGATGCCGACCAGCTCCAGCGGTCGGCCCACCCGGGCGCGTAGATCGGCTGCCTGCTCGATGATCAACCGCGCCACCTCAGAGCCCACCACGCCGCAGCCGAGGAGAGCTACCCGCAGCGGTGTCAATGGAGAGACGTCAAGTAGAGGCGCAGGCCGCACGCTGGTCAAAGTCACGGAAACCTCATTTACACAACGACACCACGACCCCGAATCGTGGCGCTCTTATTGTTCCTCATTGACACGGTGTCGGCGAAACTTAAATTTTTCTTGAGCCGGGCTTGCTTCACCTCAGGTAGCTCTTAGCCAGCATCCAACGCCAGCAAATCCTCGATTGTCTCGCGCCGGATCAGCGTGCTGATCTGGCCGTCACGCACCGCGATCACGGGCGGTCGCGGAACGTGGTTGTAGTTGCTCGCCATCGATCGGCTGTACGCGCCAGAGGCCGGCACTGCGAGCAGATCGTCTGCGGCGATGTCAGCTGGCAGGAACTCATCACGCACCAAGATGTCACCGCCTTCGCAGTGCTTGCCGACGACGCGGGCCAGCACGGGAGGTGCAGTGGATAGGCGCGAAGCCACGGTGGCGGAGTACTCGGCGGCATAGAGGGCAGTTCTGATGTTGTCACTCATTCCGCCGTCGACCGCGACGTAGAGGCGGCTGGCGCCGCCGTCCAGTGCGACGGGCTTGACAGTGCCGACCCGGTAGAGGGCAAATGTGCTGGGACCGCTGATCGCACGGCCCGGCTCGATCGACAGATGTGGAACGGCGATACCGAGCGCAGAACATTCCTGGTCGATGATCGCCCGAAGATCTTCCGACAGAGCATTGGGCGTCGACGGGCTGTCGGCACTGGTGTAGGCGATGCCGAATCCACCGCCGAGGTCCATCTCGCCGAGTTCGACGCCCGTCTCCGCGGCGAAATCAGCGTGCAGGCGGAGGGTACGACGTGCCGCCACCTCGAATCCCTCCGCATCGAAGATCTGGGAGCCGATGTGGGAGTGGATACCGATCAAGTCCAACCAGGCATTCTCGTGGCAGGTCAGTAGAGCGGCCGCGGCGCTGCCGCCGGCGATGGAAAAGCCGAACTTCTGATCTTCATGAGCCGTAGCGATGTATTCATGGGTGTGCGCCTCAACCCCAGTGGTTGCCCTGATCATGACCCGCGGCCGGATCTGGAGCCGCTCCGCGAGAGCACTGAGTCGGTCGATCTCGTCGAAGGAATCGAGAATGATCCTTCCGACCCCAGCGGTCAGTGCGTACGTCAGCTCCTCGACACTCTTGTTGTTGCCGTGCAGCCCTACCCGTCGAAGATCAACTCCAGCTCGCTGCACCACAGCCAGCTCGCCGCCGGTGCAGACGTCGATGCCGAGCCCCTCCTCAGTCACCCAGCGGGCCACGGTCGTACAGAGGAAGGACTTGGCGGCGTAGTAGACGTCCCACCCGGCGAAGGCTTCGGCGAACGCGCGAGCTCGGGTTCGCAGGTCTGCCTCGTCCACCACGTACACCGGAGTCCCGACCTGATTGGCGATCTCTGTGACGCTCAGGCCTGCGACGGTGAGCACGCCGTTCTCGTCCTTGGCTACGCCGCTACTCCACAGACTCCCGAGCAGCGTGTTGACATCGCTCGGCCTACTCAGCCAGCTGGGAGCCCGCGCCGATGAGTCGGCGTGAATCGAGCCGGCCACGTGGGTATGGGTCACATCGCGAAACTGTGCCAGACGAGGCCGCCGGTCCGCTGTCTGATCAGCTCGCGGACGTGGGAGGTCACGTCCAGGAAGACAGATGGCCCGGGGGCCGCGTGCCACGCTGGTACATTTCTTTCGGCCCTTTACAGGCTTCGGCACACTGATCGCCCGCCCCCGTAGCTCAGGGGATAGAGCACCGCCCTCCGGAGGCGGGAGCGCGAGTTCGAATCTCGCCGGGGGCGCCATCCAAATTTGGCGCTGACTAGACATCCCACGACGGGAAGCGGTCAAGCTGCGGGGCTGAGTTTGTCTGGTTCGTTGTGCCAGGCGAGGTGTTCGTCGTGGGGGTGTGGGTTCGCAGGCAGCCGTGGAGGATGCCGACGAGCCGGTTGGCGAGGGTGCGCAGGGCTTGAATGCCGTTCCCGATACCGGACCACCTGCAACAGGTTGATCGCGAACACCCCATAGCCTGCCGCCAGCAACGCCTGCACCCACGGCCCACGGTCGGTCTCAATACCCACCTGCACCTGATCAGGCTCGGCCGTCCGATCCAGATGATCCGCGACCAGCTCATGCAGCACCCGTGATCCCAGCCAAGCCCTCCGGCAGCCGACGGCGGGCCAGCACCCGGCCCGATTCGTCTTCGATCTCGATGTCATGGTGGGCCTCAGCCCAATCGTCGCCAATAAACAGCACCGCGCCTCCCCGCTCACGATTTGCTCAACAAGGCTCGAGTGAACCGTCCCGGCGTTGGTGGAGGCATTGATCCCACGGAAGGGTGGAGTCATGTCAGCACCGCAGAAGTATCCGCCTGAGGTTCGTGATCGGGCGATCCGTCTGGTCGATGTGCTTCAGGCGACGCTCCGTGACCAGTGTCCCGGTGATCACCGCTATGTGCGGCACCGTGACGGGGTGCTTCCCTGTGCGAGGCGTGCGGCTTAACCAATATCGGCCTGCACAACAGCGACTACGGAGCTGATCATGAACCTGCAGCTCGATGATCATCGGCATCAATGGGGCCAAGCTGGACGAGCGGTTGGCCTGCTCTCATCAGTGAAATTGGCTATTACTCACGTGAGTTCCGACGAATCGGTACGGTCTGAGCGTGAGAGATCGGCGCTGGCCGTGGCTGTTGGCGGCGGGCCTGATGCTGGTCGCGGCCGCTGCCACAGGTCGGTCGACCTACCTGTACTGGCTGCCGTGCCGGGGGAGCATGCTGAAAGGCAGCATCATCAACTACTACGTGGACGTCGGGCGCAAATTCTCCCCTGGGTGTAAGCAGGCCATGGACGGGGATATCGCCTTGGTAGTGCCGTGGACGTCCGGGCTGAACCTGGTCGCGATGGCGCTGCTCGGGGTGGCCTGGCTCACGCTCGTTGGAGGACTTCGGTGGCGATGGAGGACCAGGGCCGTTGCGGCACTTCCCGGTCTAGCCACGATTGCGTTTGCCCTCGCCGGAGCCGCGGCGATCGGCGATCCCAAACCCTTTGAATACACCCCTCCCCTGACGGGGCTGGTTACGTTCCTCGAGTTGTTCGCTGTTGTTGCTTTGGTCTGGATCTTTGCGTGGCAACCAGAGGCTCGCGGTCGCCACATCGGCCCCCGGCTGGTGGTTGTGCTGTCGGGTACGACGGCGTTTGGTTTCGTTCACGTGATGACTGAGTACTTCACCATGCTCAGCTTCGGCGGCGGCAATGGGGACATGCCGATCGGCTATGGGTACCTCATCTTCGCCACCATCACCATCAGCGCCATCCTGACCGTGATCATGACCCTACGTGCGCCGCGGGAGGTTGCGGACGCTGAGCCGCATCAAGACGACCGTTCGCGGCCCGATGATGCAGCGGACCTTTCAAGATCACCGGCGGCAGGTCGAGCACGAGTACCGAGCGTGCCAAAGCAGCTGATCATTGGCGCGCTGCTCCAGGTGGTATCGATCAGCCTCGGTGTGGGTCTCGGGTATCTCGCCTTCTTAAACGTCTTCTCGATCTTGGACCGGTAACGGAGACAGCAACATGATCACCAAGAGGCTAATCGTCCTAGTAGCAATCGAGACTGTCGCGATCGCTCTGGGTGTCTGCCTGCTGCTCTTCGCATTCCGGTACGCACCTCCAACCTCGACTCCCATACCGGCGCCTAGCAAGACGTGGAGTCCAGAGCAAACGGGTTGGCCCTACGGGTCTCCGATCGCCTGGGAGAAGTACCGCCCACACCTTCAGGAAGAGATTGATACAGCGGGCATGGCCAAGAACTGCGTCAAACTTGAGAGGTTGTTCCAGGAAGTGGCCGACCTTCCCGATGCGGATGAGTTGATGACCTATGTGGACCGATGGGGTGTGCACACCAACTGCTTCGACGAAGACGAGTGATCGTCACCTGAACCGATGGGGGTCGACCTGCTCGGCCACATTCGCATCGGCATGTCGAGCGTGGTGACGGGAAGCCGCCCTGGTGCGAGGCGTGCGGCTTGACCAATATCGGCCTGCCTTGCAGCGCGTATGGAGCTGAAGATTCATGAACCCGCGGCTCGTGATCATCGGCATCAACGGGACAAGCTCGACGAGCTATTTGGCCTGGCGCCGATCTCTCATCAGTGAAATCGGCTGTTGATTCACGCACTCGGGCCGTGAGTTCGTGTGATGCGGTGAAAGGTGCTCCTGCCCAGCGAGGATCGCGGCTGTTCAAGCCTGGTTCGATGTGGAGTTCCGCGTCCGTCAGCGGGTCACGGCTGGCCGCGGGTCTCGAGCCGGACTGACGGTTGGCCGTCGAGGCTGATCTCCGGCCCGGCCGCTGGCGGCGGCTTGGCTGCTGCGATGGTTTTCTCGTCTAAGCCCAGATACGGCGGTCCTGCAGCCAGGCTTCGCAACCCGTCCATCGCCTCGGTGAGGAACGGGGAACGGGTGTCATCGGCGCTGCGGTGGTGCTCGACCCTTCCGACCCAGGCCAGGAAATGGAGCAGGGGCCTGCGACCCACGTTGAATGTGCGCGGACGGGATTGCGTGCGCCGGACCCTCACCTCCCGGCGGATTCGGCGGCGCGCTTCATGCCCTGAGCCTCGATGGTCATGTAGCGGTTGGTCAGGCCCCTGTAAAACAGGCCGATGACCGGGATCAGCGGGCCTCGCATATCAAGGCTCAGTGTCAGGCGCGAGCGGCCTTCCTCCAGCATCTCGACGCGATGACCCGCGACGCTGGTGATGCCGCCGGACTTCTGGCGCCACTCGAAGTAGGAGGGCGCATCCCAGACGGTGATGTCCCATGTTCCCTCTGGCAGCTTCGGTTGTTTGAGGCGTACGCGGCTGCCTTTGGACATAGGAGCGGGCGTGAGCAGCTCGACGACGTCGACCGTTTCGATCCGCCGCGGCCATGCTTCGAGGTCGCTGAGCACTTCCCAAACGCGCTCTTGCTGGGCGTCGATATCGATCGATTCCTCAAAGCGCATGTCGGACGGTCACCTCCGGAAGGTTGCTCACCCAAGACGAGTTGTGTCTACGCGCGTGCTGCAGGACTGGATGATCTCGGTCGCACCGAACAGGTGGTACCGGCCGCACACTCGATGCCAACTTATCGTCTCTTCCTCGTCCTTCAGCTTCTGGCGGGTGATCGTTTCGCAGGCCGCGGCCAGCCCGCAGGAGGCCGCAGAAACCAGGTAGAGGCGGATAGAACGCGAGGGAATGTCACACACCACCGAGCGGGACGGGTCACGGCCACGGCGGATGGGAAGTTGAAGAACGCCGGACGGCCGAGGTCGGAGTGAGCGCAGTCGGTCCTGATCAGCCGCGGCTGAGGTGGTCGAGGACGACCTTCGCCACCAGATCAGGGGCCTCGCGGTGCGGGAAATGGCCGACACCGTCCACCACGATGCGCCGGTAGTCGGCGAAGTACTCCTCCAACCCCTCCGATGTGGACGGCGGGTCGCAGGAGTCGGCCGCACCCTGGACCACCAGGGTCGGGACGTCCAGGCGCCCGATGTCGGCCAGCCGGCGACGCTCACGGTCGTAGCGGGGATCAAGCGGTTCGTCCGGGAGGAAGCGGGCGCGGTAGGCGCTGAGGGTGACAGCCGGCCAATCGGGATGCCGGAAGGCCTCGGCCGCCGTCGCCTCGAACTCCGCTTCGTCCCACCAGCCGGCCGGGCTCCAGGTTTCCCACTGCCGTCGAGCGAATCCCACCGGATCCCTGCGCACGGCCTCGGCTCCCGCCTCGACGTACAGCAGCCACTGGTACCAGAACCGTTGGGCCTGCGCGAAGTCCGGCATCACGAACCGGCCCGCAGGCTGGTAACCAAGGGCGAGAGCGGCGATCGTGGTCAGCCGTTCGGGATGCAGAGCCGCCAGCAGGTAGGCCACCCGTGCTCCCCAGTCATGACCGACCAACGCGAACCGGCCCAGACCGAGCGCGTCGGCGAGATCGATTACGTCCTGGCTCAGGGCAGGCGCCGTGCCGTCCCGCACCGTTTCCGGAAGCAGGAACTGCGTCGAACCGGTGCCGCGCAGCTCGGGCACGATCACCCGGTACCCGCTCGCGGTCAGTCGCGCCGTGACCGCCGACCAGCCGCGTGCAGCATCCGGCCAGCCGTGCAGGAGGATCACCGGCGCTGCGTTTGGACGTCCGAGGTCGGCGTAGGACAGCTCCAGCACCGAGGTGCGAACCGTAGCCACCCGAGACTAGGTCGGGCCGTGAACTGGCTGGCTCTGCTGTGGGTGTAGCTCTTCGTCGAGGTAAGCCTGATACACCTCGAAGCGGGTGCTTTCCAACGCTTGGGCCAGCGTGATGTTGCCCGCGGCGCGCGCCTCATGTGCCGCTCCGCGCAGTCCTTCTACCCACTCCGCCAGTTCGGCTAGGTCAGCCATCAATGGCATTGCTCAAGCGTAAGTCCTTTCCGCGTGTCACAGGCGAGAAGTCCTTGGTTAACCTGCCAATGCGGAGCTGATGACATGGCGCGCCATCGCAACCATGCCGGGGTGAGTGTCCAGGTAGTAGGGCAGTGCCTCCAGACCTTGCGTCAGGGCCCAGCCGCGAGCCCGAGCCCAGGTCGCGTCGTCGGCAGCCACGATCGCCCGAAACGTGGGGCGGTGCTCGGCTTGGACGACGTGGAAGGCACCCATCACATTGCCGGCAGGGTCACCGACAGCCAGCCCGCCGAAGTCGATGACGCCGGTCAGTCTTCCATTCATCGCGAGGAGATTGGCGCCCATCAGATCACGGTGCACCCAGACGTCCGGCCCCGGCCACGCCGGTGCTTCGACAGCCGCCTCCCACACGTCGATAGCCGCATTTTCATCAATCAGCGTTGGTTCGATCCGGCCTGCGGCGGCGAGGCCCAGCGCGGCCTTGAGGGCAGCCCGGGCCACGCCGTCGTAAGGCCCCACCGGCCCGGCTCGTTGCCCCGGCTCGATGACTGGACCGTGGTCGGTGTCGAGGGACTGCAACACACTGACGAAGTCGCCGAGAAGTTGAGCGCCCTCGGCGCCGAAACCGTCCGGCACGACTGGTTCGCCCGTCACCCAAGTACAGACCATCCACGGAAACGGGTAGTCCGGCGACGGATCGCCGCTTGCAACAGGCACAGGTACCGAGAGTGGTAGTGAGGCGGCCAGTCGAGGCAGCCATTCGCGTTCGATCAGCAGACCGCGGACCACCGCCGACTTGCGCGGTAACCGGACCGACAGCTCGGCACCCAGCCGGAAGATGACATTGTCCGTGCCTTGAGTTGTGACGGCCCGGATTGGCAGATGGCAGAACTGCGGCAGTTGCGTGGTGAGCAGCCGTTGAACAAGCCTTTCATCGATCGGCATCTCATCGGGGTGTAGTAGATCGACCATCGAGCAGTCCTTCCGACAATTTGCCAAGCGCCGACTGGCAAGTGTTCAGGGATCGATGTGGTACGTGCCGGCGCCAAGCCGAGAAGCGCGTTGCTGGTAGGTTCGCATGCGTTCTGTCGTCAACAGAGGGCTCCCTACTCCGATGTGCGCTTCCCTGCGGGCTCAATCTGTGGGGTCGTGAATGAAGCGCCTCGTTGCCTGGTACGACGCGCACCGCGGCCCTCGAATGATCGTCATCGGCTGGCTGATCACCCGTGTGGTGATGTTGCTCATCCTCGCCGGCTTCGAGCGCTTCGTGGTGGGCGACGTCTTCTATTACCACCGCAAGATCAACGCGTTGTTCACGACAGGCCTGGACCGTACGCTGTATGAATACCCGACTCCCGTGGTGTGGATTCTCGCGCTCCCCTACGGCGCCTCTTTCGGCAGCCGCGTTGGCTATTTGATCGCATTCGTCGTCCTGATGCTCGCACTAGACGCCGTGTTCAGCTATGCGCTGTGGCGATCAAGCGGCCGGCGGCATGACAGCGCGATCGACTTCTGGTTGATCTTCGTACTACTGATCGGTCCGCTGTCCTATCTGCGCTTCGACATGTTGCCGGCGGTGCTTGCGGGCGGCGCGCTCCTCGCGGCACGACGCAGGCCATGGGTGACTGGCGCACTGACCGGACTGGGCGCGGCGATCAAGCTGTGGCCGGCGTTGCTCATCGGTGCATTCCTTTCCTACAAGTCCGACAGGCGACCCGCCGGCCTCACCTTTGTCGTCGTCGGATTCGGCCTCGCGCTGATCAGCTTGATCTTCGGCGGCTGGGCGCGGTTGATCTCGCCGCTGACCTGGCAGTCCGAGCGCGGCCTGCAAATCGAGTCGATCTGGGCAACGCCTTTGATGCTTGCGCGGGCTGCGCGCCCCGAGCATTGGATCGTCGACATTTCCCAGTACCAGGCGTACGAGATCTTCGGCCCGGGAGTGGACGCCTGGATCATGATCAGCAACGTTGCGACGCTATTCGGCCTGGCAATGATCATCTTGCTGACCATCCGCGCATTCCTGCATAACGGATCGACACCGGTCGCGATTGGTTTTGTCGTCGTCGCCACAGTGGCGATCATGACGATCACCAACAAGACGTTGAGTCCGCAGTATCTGCTCTGGCTGGGTGGTCCGATGGCGGCGTTGATGCTGCTTCGGCCCCAAGCGACACCCGAGGAACAGTCGGCGATCAACCGAATGGCAGGACAGCTTCTGGCCCTTGCCCTGCTGACCCAGCTGGTCTATCCGCTGCTCTATGACAGCTATCTCGGCCGACATGCCCAGAGGATGATCATCATCTCCACCGTCGTCACGGCCATCCGCAACCTCGCCCTTGTCGTCTTCACAGTCGAAGCCTGCTGGCTGGCCTGGCGCATGCTGGCCGCTCCGGCGAAGGACCGGACCGCCCTCACACGCCACGAGTGATCGTTGCCGAAACGTCGCGCTGACGAGGTGCGTCGTGCGACCAGTAGCTGAGCGATCGACGAGCCTGGGTAGCCTAGGTAAAGCCTGCAGAGGTGCGTGCCGGGAGCAGGCCAAGGCGGATTTACCCCCGCGGATAGTACGTATCAGGAAGAAGGCGACTGTGGCCATCGTGCCGGACCAATCAGCTACCAGCGCGCCCGCGGAATCCGACTTCGGCGCCAACGACTGGCTGCTCGAGGAGATGTACGAGCAATACACCGCAGACCCGAGTTCGGTGGACCAGACGTGGGCAGAGTACTTCAAGACGCATGGCGCACCAGGCACGGACGCAGGCAACGGCGCCGCCACGGCAGGGCAACCTCAGCGCGGCCCGGCGGTCGAACCGCCCGCCGACAGCGGGGCGCCGAGCAGCGCGACAGCAGCTCCGGCACCAGCCCGGTCGGAGACCCCACCCGCGGCCAAGCCGCAGGACCAGTCGGCCCCGCGCCGTACGCCAACGGTCGAGAAGCCACCAGAGACCAAGGAGGTCAGGCCGAGCGCGCCGGGAGCGCGTGGCGGCGTGCCCGCCGATCCGCCGAGCCCTACCGATCGACCGAGCGTCGCGATCGAAGAGCCGATGAAGACCACCATGCGCGGAGCTCCCGCGCGGACCGCGAAGAACATGGACATCTCTTTGTCGGTGCCGACTGCGACGAGCGTCAGGGCCCTTCCGGTCAAGCTGCTCATCGACCAGCGCGTAGTGATCAACAATCACCTCCGCCGAGCGCGCGGCGGAAAGGTGTCCTACACCCACATCATCGGGTACGCGATGGTGCAGGCCCTGAAGAGCGTTCCGGCCATGAACAACGCCTACGACGCCCTCGACGGCAAGCCAACTCTCGTCGCACCGGCCCATGTAAATCTCGGCTTGGCCATCGACCTGCCCAAGGATGACGGCACCCGGCAGCTACTGGTGCCCAGCATCAAGAGCTGTGAGAGCCTCGACTTTGCGCAATTCTGGAACGCCTACGAGCAGGTGGTGAAGCGGGCCCGGGCTGGGCGGCTCACCCTGGAAGATTTCGCAGGGACCACCATCACGCTGACCAACCCCGGCACGATCGGAACCAGCCACTCGGTTCCGCGCTTGATGCAAGGCCAGGGCGCGATCATCGGCGTCGGGTCGATGGAGTACCCGCCAGAGTTCCAGGGGTCTAACCCCGATCGGCTGAGCGAGATGAGCGTCTCCAAGATCATGACGCTGACCTCGACCTATGACCATCGAGTCATCCAAGGGGCACAATCGGGCGAATACCTGGCCCGGCTGCACGCTCTGCTGATAGGCGAGGACGGGTTCTACGACGACATCTTCGGCGCGCTGCGCATTCCGTACGAGCCGATCCGCTGGGCGCAGGACGTCAGCAGTGATCATGAGGACCAGATTCCGAAGCAGGCACGGATCATGGAGATGATCAACTCCTATCGGGTACGCGGCCATCTGATGGCCGACACCGATCCGCTGGAGTACCGCCAGCGCCGTCATCATGATCTTGACGTGCAGTCGCACGGCCTGACGCTGTGGGACCTGGACCGGGAGTTTGCGACCGGATCCTTCGCCGGCGGCGAGGGCCGGATGAAGATGCGAAAGATCTTGGGCATCCTGCGTGACTCTTACTGTCGGACCACCGGCATCGAGTACATGCACATTCAAGAGCCCGTGCAGCGTAAGTGGATTCAAGATCGCGTCGAGCGACCGCACGAGTCCCTGCCCCGCGATGAGCACCTAAGGATCTTGGACAAGCTCAATGAGGCCGAGATCTTCGAGACCTTCCTGCAGACCAAGTTCGTCGGACAGAAGCGGTTCTCGCTGGAAGGCGGTGAGTCGGCAATCGTCCTGCTGGACGAGGTGTGCGAGCAGGCGGCCGAAGCACATCTGGAGGAAGTCTGCATCGGCATGCCACACCGTGGCCGACTCAACGTGCTGTCCAACATTGTGGGCAAGTCCTACGAGCAGATCTTCCGCGAGTTCGAAGGCAATCTGGACCCGCGCACCGTTCAGGGCTCCGGGGACGTGAAATATCACCTGGGCTCGGAGGGCAAGTTCACCGCGCTGAGCGGCGCGACGATCAAGACCTCGGTGGCGGCCAATCCGAGCCATCTCGAGGCGGTGAATCCGGTGCTGGAAGGCATCGCGCGAGCCAAGCAGGACATCCTCGACCGCGGAGCGGAGTTCCCGGTGCTGCCGGTGCTGATGCACGGTGACGCGGCGTTCGCCGGCCAAGGCGTCGTCGCTGAAACGCTCAACCTCAGTCAGCTGCGTGGTTATCGCACGGGCGGCACGATTCACATCATTGTGAACAATCAGGTCGGCTTCACCACAGCGCCGACCGAATCGCGGTCCTCGATGTACTGCACCGACGTGGCGCGGATGATCCAAGCGCCGATCTTTCACGTCAACGGTGACGATCCGGAGGCCTGTAGCCGAGTCGCTCGGCTGGCGTTCGACTTCCGACAGGAGTTCAACAAGGACGTCGTCATCGACCTCATGTGCTACCGCCGTCGCGGCCACAACGAGGGAGACGATCCGAGCTTCACCCAGCCGCGGATGTATGACCTGATCGAGAAGAAGCGGTCGGTCCGCAAGCTTTACACCGAGGCCCTGATCGGCCGCGGCGACATCACCGTCGAGGACGCCGAAAAGGTCCTGTCCCGCTTCCAGGAGCGGTTGGAGATCGTCTTCAATGAGGTCCGCGGGGGTACTGGACGAGTGCCAGGCGATCTCGGGTACAGCCGGGTACCCGCGTACCCGAAGAAGTCCGCCGCCAGGTACGGCACGGCGGTCAGCGAGGAGACGCTAAAGAAGGTCGCTGACGCGTACACCACATTCCCGAAAGACTTCACGGTGCATCCGAAGGTGATGCCCCAGCTACAGCGCCGGGCCGCTGCTATCACTCAGGGTCCGATCGACTGGGCAACCGCCGAGATCGTGGCTTTTGGCTCATTGCTTCTGGACGGTCGTACTGTCCGGCTCACCGGCCAGGACACCCGACGCGGCACCTTCGTGCAGCGCTTCGCCTCCATCGTTGACCGGAAGACCGGCGAGTCATGGGTGCCGCTCAAGCATCTGGATGAGAACCAGGGCAAATTCCACGTCTTCGACACCCTGCTCAGCGAGTACGCGGCGATGGGTTTCGAGTACGGCTATTCGGTGGCGAGTCCGGAGGCACTGGTGCTCTGGGAGGCTCAGTTCGGTGACTTCGGCAATGGCGCACAGACGATCATCGATGAGTTCATCGTCTCGGGTCAGGCTAAGTGGACTCAGCAATCCGGTGTCGTACTCCTGTTGCCGCACGGCTACGAGGGCCAGGGTCCCGACCACTCCTCCGCCCGGCTCGAACGCTTTCTGCAGCTGGCCGCCGAGGATGCGTTCACCGTTGCACAGCCTTCGAACCCGGCGAACTACTTCCACATGCTTCGACAGCAGGCGTTAGGTGAGCTCCATCGGCCACTGATCGTCCTGACCCCGAAGTCGATGCTGCGCAACAAACTTGCGGTCTCCCAGCCGTCGGACTTCACTCAGGGGTCCTGGAAGCCGGTACTCGGCGATTCGACCATCGAAGACCCGAGCAAGGTCACCTCGGTGCTGCTCTGCTCGGGGAAGATTCGTTGGGACTTGGTGAACGCCCGCAGCCAGGCCGGCAAGGACGGCCAGGTCGCAATCATCTCGGTGGAGCGGCTGTACCCGCTCCCAGCAAAGGACCTCGTCAAACAGCTCAGACGCCTCGACGGTGTAAACGAGCTGCGCTGGGTGCAAGACGAGCCGGCCAACCAGGGGGCGTGGCCCTTCATGGCGCTGAACCTGCCGCAGCGGCTGGCGGAAGCCGACCCCGGCAAGAACTGGCGGCTGACCCAGGTCACTCGACCGGAGTCCTCGGCTCCATCGGTTGGATCGGCGTCCGTTCACGTGCAACAGCAGCGTGCCCTGATGGAGGCAGCTTTCGCCTAACGGAACCGTTCATGTACTTCACGGATCGAGGTATCGAGGAGCTGCAAGCACGCCGCGGCGATGATCAGGTGACCCT
>Ga0184620_10000079_pt1 | contig 15536 bp, 16 predicted proteins | sample PLM1_5_b1_FD_133136 | JGI IMG/M metagenome (GOLD analysis project Ga0184620, IMG submission 133136) | Groundwater sediment microbial communities from an aquifer in East River, Colorado, USA - PLM1_5_b1 | ecosystem: Environmental > Terrestrial > Soil > Riparian zone | place: USA: East River... | reverse complement strand
GGCATTGGCGGGTCGATCCGCTCATTGAGCCAGAGGTTCAGCAGTTCCTGCAGCCGACGCCGTTCCCCCACGTAAGGGTGTCCTTAAGCGTGCCGCTGCGGCGTGTCCGTTGCAAGATGGGTGCGGCCATGACAGCGCGGCTACGTGCGATGCGGGCCGCAGAGATGAGAGAACGTTAAGGGAGGGAAACCGATGGCACGGATCAAGGTTCTGGGCGGAACTGGCTTTGCAGGCGAGGCGGTGGTCCGCGAGGCTGCCAGCAGAGGCCATACGGTGACGTCATACAGCCGGCGGCCGCCAACCGAACCGGTGGACGGCGTGGAGTACGTCAACGGCTCGCTGCTGGACTCAGAGTTCCTGGCGAAGGCCGTGCAGAACGCCGATGTCGTGTTCGAGGCCATCTCCCCTCGCGGCGACATGGAGGGGCGCGAGGAGGGAATCGTCGACGAACTCATCCATCTTGCCAACGACGCGGGCGTACGGCTCGGAGTGCTTGGCGGCGCGTCGTCGCTGCTGATCTCCGAGGGAGGCCCACGACTATTTGACGTCAGTGAGCAGCAGCCCGAGGTCTTGCCGGAGATCGAGACCGGACTTGCACTTTTGGAGGCGCTCCAGAAGTCCCCTGAGACGCTCGACTGGTTCTACGTCAGCCCAGCCGCGATGTTCGGTGCCTGGCACCCCCAGCGAGTCACCGGGGAGTACCGCATCAGTGACGATGTGCTTCTGACCGACGAGAAGGGTGAATCCCATATCTCCGGCGCCGACCTGGCGAAGGCAGTCGTCGACGAGGTCGAGCAGCCGAGGTATCACCGTCGCCGCTTCCACGCGGCCCACTGACTGCGGTGGCCCCTCGTGTTAGAGCTGATCGATAGCCCGATCCTAGAAGTCGCTCGGCCCCTCCCGATGTAAGCGCGATGCAACAATGAGTCGAGATCGTCGACCCGAGGGAGATCTCATGTCAGATCAGACGCCCGAGCAGTCCGAGAACGACGAGCAGAGCACGTCCAAGGACTCCGAGGAGTACGGCAGTCTCACGGTGGAGGACAATCCGGAGGGCACCGTCGATCCCGCCGAGCTGGCCGGCACCGCCGACGAGTCCGACGACGAGGTGGCCTACCAGCCGGAGTACTCCGAGAAGGACCTCGACGACTGAAAACTATCTCCGACTCGTCAGCGCATATGGTCCTCGCCCTGCCGGCTCAATCAGTCGTTCGCGCACCGCGAGCCGTTCGGAGTTGATTGTCTGATCGAGCCGGCGACTAGCTTTGGGAAGCCCAGGGCGGCCCCCGGAGTGCCGGCGGACAGACGCTTGCAGATCGCAACCGCACCGTGCCAGCTGAGCTCGGTGTCGGCTGTGGCTTCGTGCGGTTTGCAGAACCAGGAGCCGGAGCTGCACAGATCGGCCAGATCCCGGCGCAGCCGGTAGAAATCCAGCTGTTCGGAACGGAGCACCCGCCCGGTAAGTGTCGTGTAGCGCTGATGGCCGCCGATCATCCAGAGGTCGCGAGTCGGTGGCCCGAGCCGAACGGTGTCCCAGTCGATCATGACCGGCCCGTTGCTGGTGATCAAGACGTTGTTCGCCTTCGGTTCACCGTGGGTGATCACCCAATCCTCACGGTCGGCTGAATGATCGAGAACATTCGGTCGTACCTACCGAGCGCCTCAGTGAGGACGCTGCGGTGGTTGGCGACAAGATCGCGAAAGGCCTCGGCGTACGGACCTCTCGGCGGACCATCGTGAATGGAGTCACGATCGTGTTGCACACTCCATCGCCCCGGCAGCAGGAAATCGTCCACACCAGCGATCTGCGCGACCACTGGCGTCGCTGCGTGTAGCGCAGCAATCAGGTCGACGACCGGAGCCGCGCCGCGATCGTCAGGCGCCTCAGCGACCACATCCAGATAGCGATAGACCGCAATGGCATACCGCCCTGACGTCTGCAGCAGCCGACCGTCCAGCCGCTGAACTGGTGCCCCGACAAAGTCGAGTCCGGCGTCGCGGCGCAAGGCGAGTGCCGTGCGCAGTGCGGCGTTCAGGTCGGCGAGCCGCGTTGACGAGTCGGCAATCGCGTCGGCGGTGACGAACCAGCGCCGCGACGACGGCTCGACCACAGTCCAGTGATGACTGCCGAAACCAACCGATGCGTACGTGATGGAGCTCGGCTCAATCCGCCATCCGGTTACCAGCGCGGTGCGGAGTTCGCTGACGGAAAGGTCAGCGGGGGCAGTGTGCATCGGGCATCGTCAGCAGGTGACCCACGGGTCTAGCTGGGCGGGATGTTCTGGTTGATCCGAAAGAAGTTGTCCGGGTCGTAGGTTCGCTTCAACGCTTGCAGTCGGTCATACTTCTTCGACCCGTACGACTGCCGAACCCGCTCGACACCCTCGTCGCCCAAGAAATTCACGTAGACACCTTCGTGCCACGGCCGAAGTGCGGACCAGAAGTCCCGCACCCACTCGCGTTCATCTACGAATCCCGCGCTCGTCTCCGTGCTGGCGCCGATGTTGTACGTGAAGCCGGCTGAGCGGCCATTGAACGCGGTCTCATCGTCGCTCACTCGGCTCACGGCGCCGCCCATCTGCCAGATCGGGAATGCCGTCAGCGGTGAGGAGATCTGCAACGAGTGCTCCACCGTGATGTCGATGATCTCATCGCTCAGTTCGGCGACGTCGCAGCTCTTGAAGTAGTACCAACGACCCGGAGGAAAGCTGGGATCGAACATCGCCTGATGTGTCAGGAACGGCTTGGGCACGCATGCGTCCAAGACGGGCGAGCCGAACGCCTTCAGCGGTCGGATGAAGCGCTCACCTTCGTCAATGTCACCGGCCCAGCAACAGGCGACCACCACGACCGGCTGACCGTGAAGTTCCGGCGGCACGAAGGGCAGCGGCGGCGCTTTGCGGTGAATCACAATCGTCATCAGTTCGTCGGGCGCGTCCGCGATCCAGTCGCGATAGAAGCGCAGGACCTCTGGGGACTGGGTCATCGGCCAGAACACCGGTCCCGCCATCACCTGCGGTCCCAGAGGGACGCAGCGGAACTCGAACTCGGTGACGATCCCGAAGTTGCCCCCGCCACCGCGTACTCCCCAGAACACATCTGCATTCCGATTCGCGCTCGCCTGCAGGAACTCACCCTCGGCGGTCACCAGATCGACTGAGACCAGCTGGTCGATCGACAATCCGTGCTTACGCATGATCCAGCCGATCCCGCCGCCGAGAGTGAGCCCAGCAACGCCGGTATGGGTGACGATGCCCGACGGCACCGCGAGACCGAACGCCTGGGTTTCCCGGTCGAGGTCGCCGAGCAGCACACCCGCCTGCACTCGTGCCGTTCGCCTGTCGGGATCGACCCGGACTCCTTTCATCAGCGAGAGGTCGATTACTAGGGCGTCGTCAGCCATGGAGAAACCCGGGAAGGAGTGTCCACCGCTTCGTACGGCCACCGGCAGCCCGCTGGCCCACCCGAACTTCACGGCGGCGATGACATCCGACACACCCGCGCAGCGAATGATCACCGCTGGGTGCCGGTCAAAGGAGCCGTTCCAGATCCTGCGATCTGTGTCATAGCTCGGATCGCCAGGGCCGACAACGTGCCCGCGGAGAGCTGCTTGATCAATCTCCATCGACCTGCTGTCGAGGCTCATCGTTTGAGTGTCTCAACCCAGGTGGGAGTTGCCAAGCAGGTCGCAGCTCAGTTTGCGGCAGCGTACCAGCGGGCCAGCGCAGCGAATCCCTCGTCGAGGCTGACCCGCGGGCGCCAGTGCAGCACCTCCCGGCTGCGGCGCTGGTCGAACCAGTGCGCTGTGCTCATCTGCTCGGCGACGAACCGGGTGATCGGCGGCTCCCCATTCCCGTTTGGCCAGACGGCCTGAAGTGCGGCTCCCGCCCACACAGCCAGGCGTTTCGGCACCCGGTGGTGAGGCGGGCGCACTCCGGCCGCGGTGCAGAGCCCGACCAGGATCTCCCCGATCGGTCGCGGCTCGCCGTTGGTAACCACCAGCGCCTCGCCCCGCACCTGCGGGCAGCGGTCGACCGCGGCCACCAGCGCGTCGACGGCGTTGTCCACGTACGTCGAGTCGACGAGGGCGGCACCGCTGCCGATAATCGGCAATCGCCCGGCCCGGGCGCGCGCCACGATCCGGCCGACCAGCTGGGTGTCGCCCGGACCCCATACCAAATGTGGCCGCACCGCGACGACGGCCAATGCTCCCCGGTCGGCGGCCAAAGCGATCTGCTCAGCGACCGCCTTGCTGCGGGCATACGGCCCGGACGTCGACACCGGGTCCGCCGGCTCTGCGGCCACACCGACCAGGGACCGACCGGAGTGCGCGACCGACGGCGAGGAGACGTACACCAGCCGGGTCACGCCGGCGTCGCGGCAGGCCTGGACCACGTGCCGGGTCCCGTCAATGTTGGCTCGCCGGTACTCACGCCACGGTCCGACGACATTGACCTTCGCGGCCAGGTGGACCACAGCCTCCTGCCCGGCGACAGCGTCCCGGATCGCCGCTGGATCGGCCACATCGGCCAGCACCTCAGGCAGGCCGAGTCCGGCCGGTCGCCGTTGCAGAACGGTGACCTGGTCGCCGCGTGACGCCAGAATCTGAGCGACCCCTGCACCCAGCAGACCGCTTGCACCCGTAACCAGCACCTTCACGGTCGGCCCACTCCTCGGCCGGCCAGCACCCGCTCCGCCCAGCGCCCGACCCGGGCGCGATCGATCTTGGAGGCGTGTCGGATGTCGACCGGCAACGTGTCGGTGACCAGCACGGCGGCGAGCGGCACATCGACCGCCGACCGGATGGCAGCGGATAGTTCCGGTGCGGCCAGCACGCCACCACGTTTGCCGCCGTCTAGCTCGAGCACGGCGACGACCTGGGCGGTGCCGAGCGGCCCCACGCCGACGACCGCCGCAGACCGGACCCCGGCGATCTGCTCGATCCGCTGCTCCCGGCCGACCGGCGTCACGGGGGCGTACGCCGTGACGATCACGTTGACCAGCCGGCCTTCGACCCACAGTCGATGTTGCGGGTCGAAGTGCCCGACGTCTCCGCTGCGATGCCATCCGGGCGTACGGCTGCTGAGGCGCTCGGTGGCCCACAGCCGGTCGTAACGGTCCTTGACGTGCGCCGCTGCGATGCAGATCTCTCCGGTGACGCCCGGCTCGTCGGTCAGCTCGCCCTCGGCGTGACCGGTGGCGTCCAGGCGGCTGATCCGCACCTGTACACCGGGCAGCGGGTGCCCTACGCACACACCATTGCCGGGTCCGGCGGCCTCCAGCTCCGGCAGCGAGATGTCACAAACCGGCAGCGCCTCGGTCATCCCGTACGGCGTGTGCAACTCGGCGGCTGGCAGTATCTCCTGCACCCTCCGCAGCAGCCGCACCGAGACCGGTGCACCCGCTGACAAGACCAGCCGGACCCGAGCGAGAGCGGCGCATTGGCCGGAGCTCAGGCCCGATTGGCTGGCGACCACGTTGCGCAGCGCGGCCGGCGAAGCGAACACCACCGTCGCGTCGATCGCGTCGACGGCATCGGCCAGCGCCGCCGCCGTCAGCGTGCCCGGCTTGGTGACGTCAGCGTCCGGTACCGCCGAGCCGATCCCGAGCGCCGGACCGTACAGCGCGAACGGGGCGAACGCCGCGACCATCCGGTCCTGATCGTTGATCTTGCAGACGGTGGCCACGAGATCGACCTGGGCCCGCAGCTGAGCCAGACGGTAGACCACGCCCTTCGGCGGACCGGTAGCGCCGGAGGTGAACAACACCGCCGCCTCGGCGTCACCGGGCCCGGGCTCGGGCACCAGGTGACCCTTGCCGGACTCGACAAGCTCTTCCAGCGTCCGGGGCCGACCGAGTGCGACGCGAAGCGGTAGAGACTCCGGCCCGGCCAGGATCCGCCGGCCAGGCACCCGGAGCGCACGCGCCGCTAGCAGCGCCCGGCCAATGCCGATGACATGGTCCGGCGACGCACTGCGCAATGCGTCGCCGAGGGCCCGTATACCAAGTCCGGCATCGGCGACCACGATGACGGCGCCGACCCGCCAACAGGCGTACAGCGCAGCGGTGAGCTCGATCCCTGGCGGCACTAGCAGGGCAACCCGGTGGCCGGGTCGAACGCCCGCGGCGTACAAGCCGGCTGCCAGCCGTCGGACCCGTGCCTCAAGCTCCGCGAAGGAGACGGCGCGACGCCGCCCGCTGTGGAGCTCAACGACCGCTACGCCCGGGTCGTCAGCTCGGTCCATCAGCGCGTCCCAGGGCTTCCTGACGTCGCCTTCGGTACGCCACGGCTCGGTCGTCGGCCGGTCATCGATCCAGCGCCACACCTGGTCGGCCGTCTCGGGGACGTCTTCGGTTACCAGGTGTGAGGCTCGCGAGTGGCGATGGACGTCAGCGTGCGGCAGCCGCTCCAGCAGGTCCCCCAGGTAGCGCTCCGCGAAGACAGGGTCCCGGGCACCCCAGACGATAAGGGTCGGCACGGAGGCCAGCTCGCCGAGCTGGGCCGCGATGCTCGCGAGCACTGGGTGGCTGGGATCGGTCGGCTGTAGGGGGATGTCGGCCACGAAGTCGGCGACCGATCGCCGTCTGTCGGCCCCACGGTAGGGCGCAGCAAGGGCGCTGCGGATGCCGGTCGGCAGTGCGGGCCGAGACAGGGCCGACGCTGTGCGGACGAAGGCCGGCGTGCGAGCGCAGACAAGGTCGCGGAGCGGGGTGGACCGGGCCAGCCGGATCAGTGCTGACGGCGCCGTGCCGGGAGGTTGAGCGACTGCGGTGTTGGTGAGCACGATCCCGGCCAGCTGGTCACGGTGCTCCAGCGCCCAGCCGAGCGAGATCGGTCCGCCCCAGTCGTGCGCCAGGGTGACGACCGGTCCGGTGATACCGAGCGCCTGGGTGAGAGCGCCCAGATCGGCAATCCGCTGGGCGAGTCGGCGAGGGGCAGCCGGCCGGTCGGAGAACCCCATGCCCAGCTGGTCGACCGCCACCACCCGCCACCCCCGCGGAGCGGTAGCCAGGAACCGCCGCCACAGATAGGACCAGGTCGGGTTGCCATGCACGCAGAGCAGAGTGCCTGCGGAGGACTCGGCCCGGTTGTCGAGTACGTGCCAGGTGTGGGTCACACCGTCGGCGCCGGTGACCTCGACCCAGCGCGACCACGAGTGCTCGAGCCCGGGAAGCTCTCCGAAGGGCGCCTCCCGACTCACCACCGACTCACCAGATGATCTCCGCGTAGGACGTATTCAGTCCGGAGCCGATGCCCAGCAACAGCAGCCGCTCACCCGCGCGCAGGTCGTCCACCTGCCGCGCCAGGGTGAAGGGCACGGCGGCCGGCCCCATGTTTCCGTAGGTCGGCAGGGTCAGCGGGAAGCGGTCGACGGGGACGCCGAGTGCCGCGGCCATGGCGCGGATGTGCACCACCGAGGTCTGGTGAGCGATGAACCAGTCGATGCCGCTCCAGTCGAAGTCGCTCGCGGCGTCTTGCCAGGTGTCCAAGGCCAGGGCCAGTCCCGCCTCGAACAGCCGCTTGCTGTCGGTTCGCATATGGTCGAGATTCCCGACACACAGGTCATGGTGCTCGGTACCGGCGCGGCTGACACCACCAACCACACGATGTCCCTCCGGATGCCGGTCACCGCGACCCAGCACCATGGCTGCCGAGCCGGACCCCAACGTCAAGGTAGCGAACTGGGATCGCAGGTCGTCCGCCGTCGCACTGTCGGCGGCGAGCCGCGCCAAGGTGGTCTCCTGCGTGTATCGCGAGCCCTCGGCGTCCACGATGAGCGCGTAGTCGGCCTGCCCGGAGTCGATCATCGTGCCCGCGAGCTGGATAGCGTTGACGAAACCCAGGCAGGCGTTGGCCAGGTCGAAGTTCATGCAGCTGGTGGGCAGGCCGAGCTGGTGATGTACCGCGACGGCGGTCGAGGGCTCGAGGTAGGCGCGCGACACCGAGGTGTTGATCATCACGCCGATCTGCGACGGGTTGATGCCGGCCTCGGCAAGGGCCTTGGCACCGGCCATCGCGGCCGCATCCGCGAAGCTCACGTCGACAGGCCACCAGCGGCGCTCCCGTACACCGGCCAGCTTCTCCAGCATGCCGGGCTTCATGCCCACCCGTCGGTATGTCGCTGTGAGCCGCTCGTCGAACGAGGCCGAGCTCACCACCATCGGAGCCTCGACGGCGCAGACGCTCAGCACCGAGGTATTGGTGTGCCGGAAGGTGGCGTTGCCGCTCATGTGCGTTCCTCTACCCAGCAGCCGCCGCCCCAGCCCTGCTAGCGACAGTTATGTTCGTGGTCAGTTCAATAACGAAGTCGGGCCCACTATCTCATCCGGTGCAAGGGCCAGCTCGCCAGAGCGGTTCGGCGAGACCGCTCTGGTGCGCCTCTGGTCCTGTAGCCGTGTGTCGATCGCGGGTTGGCGCAGGAGTACACCGCGGATGCGTAGCGGCGCGAGTCTTGCTGCTGGGCATAACAACGTCTGTCCCGGTAGCGATGGTTCCTCGCATCGCTACGTAGATCGTGCCGGGGGCAGCGGCGTGCCATCTTTGGACCATGCAGACGGTGTACGAGGCCGCGGGTGGTGCTGACGGTTTGCTGCGCGTGGCCAGCGCATGGCATGCCAGGGTGATGGCTGACGAGGTGGTCAGCCACGGATTCCATCCCGAACACAGTCAGCGGCTTGCTGCGTACTGGGCGGAGTCGCTCGGTGGCCCAACGACGTATTCGGACTGCTTCGGCGACGAGACCTCGGTGGTGCGGCTGCATAGCGGCAACGGTCCACATGAGGAGATGGACCGTCGAGCGATCGCTTGCTTCGATCAAGCAGTGGTCGACGTCGGCCTCGCGGGCGACGATCGGCTCCGAGAGGTGCTGCACGACTACTTCGCCTGGGCAACCATGACCACGTTGTCCCGCTACCACCAGTCCACAGACGATGTCCCAGAGGGACTGAATATCCCGCGGTGGTCGTGGGGCGGACTTGTTGACGGGTAATGGCCGAGATGCTCGACCTTGTCCGCACCGCGGTCGACCAGGCCCCAGATCGGAGCGGCAACAGCCTGGGTGCCGAGCGCGCGGCGAACAGGATTCCGTAGCCATTGGCGGCGAGTCCGAACTGCCGGCTCGCGATCAGCGGGAGCAGCGCCCAGACCGCTCCGGCGGGGAAGATGAAGGTCGCGAAGCGCAGCAAGATGGTCCGGACGACCGGCTCGTGCCGGACATAGCGGCCGCCCGACCGCAGCGCCGGGAGGAATCGCTCCCGTCGGCCGGCTTGGATTGTCGGCCGACGCCAGGCGAGCAAGATGACTGCCAAGACACAGCCGGTGGCTACGTTGAGCGCGAAGACTGGCGGGACGCCCCAGGCGGCGATGACGAACCCGGCGATCGCCAGACCTGCCGCTCGGGGAGCCATTGACGCTGACCATGTCGAGTCGGGTAGCCGCCGCGAACTCCGAGCGCGGTACCAACTCGGTGATCATGGCCTGCCAGGTCGGCGACAGCATGGCCTGCCCGGCCCCGACTGCGAATGTGACGTGAGCAGTAGCGCCGGCGGCATCATGCCCAAGGCAGTGAGGACGGCCAGCAGGGTCGACACGGTGATGAAGTAGACCTCGATCACGAACATCATCCAGCGCCGATCGAAGGCATCGGCCAGCGCGCCGGCAGGCAGGGCGAGCAGCATCATCGGCAGAGTGCTTGCCGTCTGCACCAGCGGCACGATCGTCGCGGCGTTCGGGTCGTTCACGAACAGCCACTGCGCGCCGACCGTCTGACCCCACGACCCAATGCTTGCGATCACCACCCCCAGCCAGAGCCAGAAGAACGTCCGATGCCGAAACGGCGCGAACGGCGAAGCCGAAACACCGGTCGAGTGCTGGTGATCGTCCACGACCTCGACGTTAGGGCTCCGGTCGCCTCGGTGGGAGTCACTGCCCCTTTGCGGTAGTGGTCCGGCCACGCAGCACCAAGCCCCGCGCCGTCATCGGTTCAGTCCCTGACCACTGCCCAGCCATGGGGAGCCACGGCTCCGTCTGCGAGGTCAGGCTCAGCTTCCAGCACCTCTGCGCTGTCCCCGAGCGCTAACGGTTCACCTGACAGGTTGAGGGCCAGGGCCAAAAACTGCTCACCGTTCCGGGCGCGGGCCCGGACGACGAGATGGGCATTGTCCACTTGTTCAGTCTCGATCATTGCATCGAGCAGCCAGGGGTTGCGGCGACGCAGCCCGATCACCCGCCGATATGTTCGCTCCAATTCCGGGTGCGAGTGAGTAAACAGCCACCGCTCCTTCGGCATCTCCGGCCGCACCGCATCATCACCGCTAGGGCGCTGTTCTTTGACTGCCTCCAGGCCGAACTCGTCGCCGTAATAGATGCACGGTATCCCGGGCAGGAAGCCGAGCAGCGCCACCGCATGCGGCCAGTGCCGCGGGTCGCTGATCTGGCTGGCCACCCGAGTCACGTCGTGATTGCTCAGGAACGTCAGCGGTAGGAAGTGCTCGACGAACTTGGCGTGGCGGCCCAGCGTCCATTGCAGCTCGTGGAAGTTGATCTTGTCGATGGAGGACCAGATAGCCCACCACAGCTCGTACTGCGTCACCGAGTCCAGTCCAGACGTCTTCACGTAGTCGATGTAGTCGCCGTGAATCATCTCGCCCACAAACCAGGCGTCGGGGAACTCCTGACGGACAGCCGGCAACACCGCAGCCCAGAACCTCGCCGGTACGGCGTAGGCGGCATCCAGCCGCCAGCCGTCGATGCCGCGGCGCAGCCAGTGCAACATCACGTCACGCACATACTCCTGCACCCGTGTCGAGCTGTGGTTGAGCGTGATGAGGTTGTTATGGCCCTCGAAGTAGTCGGCAGTGATCACTCCGCCGGTGTCGTAGAGGTGGGACACCCAATCCTCGGCCCCTGATCCTGGTCCTTCGGCCAGTGCCTGGGCGACCGGCGGGAACTCCCGGCCCACATGGTTGAAGACACCGTCCAGCAGCAGCCGCACACCCCTTTCCCGGCAGGCCGCAACCAAGGCATCGAAGTCGGCATCATCACCCAAACGCGGATCGATCTGAAAGTAGTCGACCGTGTCGTAGCCGTGACTGCTAGAGGTGAAGATCGGGCCGAGTAGCAAGCCGTTGCCACCCCAGGAAATCAGGTGATCGAGCCACCCCTGCAGCTTCGGCAGTCGGTCCACCTCGCCTCGGAACGCGCTCAGCTCCTTCTCGGCTCCCAGGAAACCGAGGGGGTAGACCTGCCACCAGATCACGTGGCTAACCCATGACACCTCGCGACCTCCTCTCTGGGGACGGCGCCGCGCCAGCCCTGACTCACACTTTCTCAGGCGAGCATCAGCACCACATACCGGGCAGGTCAATCATTGCGCTGGCGATTCCTTTAAACGTCGGTGGGCACGAGGTGGCACGACCTCGCCGCCAAACCGGGCAAATCATGCCGCTCGCTGTGACATCAAGGTTTGATGTCACCGGAATGTTGATCATGGCCTGCGCGGCAACGGCAGGCGCACCTTTTAAGCCTTGCTTGGATCTTCGAGCCCGAGCTACTCCCACTCCCAGGACCGTTGACGGTACTGACGCGGCACGAAAGAGACCAGACATCCGCCGGGCAGAGGGGTCACCTTGAAATCCCGAGACGAGGTCAACAGATCATCAGGATCGACTTGGCTCAGCTCCTCAGGGGTAGGCACTTCCCAGAGCTCACGCCGTCGTGGAGTCGGGGGCACCGGCGCACGTACCGGCTCGACAGCGCTCGGGAGCCGCGTCCTCACCGCTGTACGGAGTGCTTCGCCGTGGGGCACGACGGCACCGCACGCTGTGCAGGTCCTGCCGCCGCTGTTTACACCTTCACAGACTGGGCACCGCCAGATCGCGCTCATGGTGGAGGTGGATCAGTTCGTTTGCGCACGAGCTTTCCGACCAGACGACCCGCCGGCCGCGGCTCGGTAGTCGGAGGCCGTTGAGGTGTGGTGCGCAGACCTTTACCCCGAAGGCCGCTGGACGGCGATGGTCCGACCTCGTCCTGCGTTACGGGCCGCATGCTCATCAAGGTGGCGTGCACGTGACCGATCGTGGGCCGTTGGACCGGTTCCGGCGCCAGCATTGAATCAATCAGGTCGGCGAGTTGGGTGGGAATCTCACCGCGAGGGATGCGCAGCATTTCGCGGTTTCTGACCGCCACCGCCGGTTCGTGATATCTGGCCGCGTCGAAGGGCGGCGGGCCTCCAGTCAGATACTCGGTGTAGATCAAGCCCAAGGCGAAGATGTCGGAGGCCACTCCGAGCTCCCCGGGAGCCACCCCGGCCTCTTGGATATAGCCCAGCAGCTCCGGGGAGTAGTAGTTGATTGTGCCGACGATCTCATCGGGAGGCGGCGGCCGGCCGGCGATGTAGGCGTTATCGAAGTCGATCAGCTTCGTGGTGTAGCCCAGCTCGGTGCGCTTGATCAAAACATTGCTTGGTTTCAGGTCGCCGTGGACGATCTTGAGATCATGAAGGATCTTCAGACTGTGCGCCGCGGTCTTCATCAAGACGAGCTGAACGCGTAAGCCGAGTGCCGCAATGTCCGCGCTACTCAAGCCTTCCGCGTCGACCTTTTCGGTCACCTTGTAGTACTTGGCACCCCAACGGAAGAAGTCCAGCGTGACGATGAGGTTTCCGCCGTACGCCGACAGCGGAGCCAGTGCGCGTTGAACGCCTCTGTGATGTGCCTCGAACGCCGCACACCGGGCCCGCTTCTTCGCCTTGATCTTTTCGCTACCGGGTGCGTCGGCTTCTGGGTAGGTAGGGCTCAGGAATTCCTTGATGAAGTACTGCCGCCCGCCTCGCTCGGCGAATGTCCACTTGCTCAGACCAGCACCCACGACCTTGAAGTCCTCAAGGATTGTGTAACCGTTCAGAACATCGCCGGTCTTCATGGCGACGCTCCCTCATTGCGTTCCGGCGCGGAGTCATCGATTGGCTCGGGCAGTTCCTCCGGGCCGAACTCTTCACTAACGACGTCGCCGTGGCTTAGTACAGATACATCCGTCGACGTTTCCACAACATCTGATTTGTCGCTTGCCTGGATCGGCTCCGCCTGGTCCACGTCTTCGCTGTCGACTGATTCGTCCTCTCCTACCAGGGCCTCTGGTCGGAAATAACGCTCGTATGCCGCCTTGTAGCGGTTCCATTTCTCCGTCATGTCGTGGAGCAGGCGGGACCGGAGAGCCTCGAGTTCGTGTTCGGCCCGGGTAACGGCGTCGCTCACCTCATCGAGCGGCTCGATGAACTCAGAAGCAAGCTCGGCAACCCGTGGCGCGAACAGCTTCTGAAATTCTTTGAAATCGGCGCCCACGCCGAGCGTTGACATGGCCGCATCGTCACCTGTGACGGCCGCAATCTCCGCCTGCAACGCCGACGACCACCCTGCGGTATTACGCGCCTCCGGTAAGCCACCGAGCACCAGATGCTCGAAGTGCATGGGCGTACGCAGGTATCCGAAGCAACCGTCGGTGGCACAGACAGCCAGAAACGGAGCTCGCAACTCCACGCGACGGTAATTGACGTGAAACTCGGTGTCGGCCGACATCGCGTTGCTAACCACGGAGTCCCGACGCAGGTTGACCAGGGCATCGCCAGGGTCGCGCAGGTCGTCATTGGTGAGCTGACTAGCCCCTCTGGCATCGAAGATGTAAGCACGCGAGTCGCCCGCCCAGAAGACGTGACCGGTCCAGATCGGACCGCCTGGCTGAGTGCGCTGTAGGGCAACGAGCGCCATAGTCGTAGGAAGAGCACGTATAAGGCGGGAGCGCAAACCGCTGGGCGCCGCGTTGAGCTCGCGCAGCCGCTGTTGCAGCGCCTGCTGCACCGCACGCTGAAGATCCCTGGCAGCGGCCTCGCCGTTAAGGCGCCAATCAGGTTCGAGCAGGTCGAGCATCCGCCGCTCGACGACATCTCGAGAGATGCGCGAGGCCAGGTACGCCCCGGTGCGCCGCCCTTCCGGCGTCTCGTAAACCGTGCCACCCGCGCCGCCCATCCCATCGAAAACCCCGAGGAGCCCTAGGTCGGGCCCATCCCGCAGGATTGGGTCAGAATCCTCACCCTGATCCGGGATCTTGCCGAGATTAAATGCGAAGGAGATAGTTGGCCCCGGCGTTGCGACGGACGCCGAGGCCGGCCAGGCACTGGGGCCGTCGTTCACACCGAATTGCCGATCGAGTCGATGATCGTTCCGTAGTCAACCTCGGAAAGCCCACCGCCAGCTTGAGAAGGATTGTGAACCACGTTCTCCCAGACACCCGAGATGTCAGTCCATCCGGGACCGTCGGGGGCGAACAGGATGAGTCGCTTGGAGCTGGATCCCATCCGGCCCTGCTCGTCCTCCCAGGCGTCCGTTAGCGCGCTGAAATCGGAAGGAACCCGTGAGGCGATGTCCGGGGGCAGCACCGCAGGGTTGAGCGGCTGACCAGGCTGGTCGGTCCAAACCACGATCACCTGGCGGCGGCGATCCCCGGTCGTCGTCCACGGCGAGTCGATCGCCAGGGCCACTGCTTCCAACCCAGACTCCGGCGCATCGCCACCCCCTTCCGCGACAAGACCATTGACGAACTCCGAGAAGCGAGCACGCTCATCCGGCAGGGTGAAGAACGGCGACTCGTCGAGTGCCGCCTCACCGTCGGCCGCAAAATCGCGGAAGGCAATGACTCGTACGCGAAGCTGATCAACGTTCTTGCCCTTGGCCGTCAGATTCGATTGCACGTCGTCGTAGAAACGAAGTGCGTTGTCCTTCACCTGGTCGATGATCGGCGTCATGCTTCCCGTCACATCGATGCAGAACACGATGTCGACGGCGTATTTCAGCCCTCTGGGCGCGCTCAAGCTTGACTGACCGGCGGGGGGCGACCCAGCCGAAGCGGGTGAGCCGGATGTTGCCGCTTCCGACGGCGGATTCTCGTCCAGCACGGGCCACTCGGTGCTCGGAGTGCTACTCGCCGGAGGTGCTGTCGGAGCGGGCTCAGGCGGCGGTGTGGCGGGTGGTGCGGGAGTTGGGTTCTCGCTCATACATCCTCCAGAAGGGAGTCCAAACAGAAAGCCGCGACCGGTGCCGCGAACGAACAGAGTTACCCCAGTTCGTACGCCTCAAACGCGCCGAGAGGCGGCGACCGATCGGCGGGGCGGGGATCGGGATGATCGGTTCGGTCTCGCGCTCACGCGGGATCGGGATGGGGGTCGCCGCGTGGGTCCTACGGAACCGCTCGCGCCGTACGCCCGGTTGATAACGGCGGCTGCGTTTTGAGGCGGAGCCCCAAGTCGACGTTGGGCCGGCGTTGTGATCACCACTATCAGAACGGTTCAGGCGCCGCCCGGATGGGTAGTGCTGGCTAGAACGTGTCGCAGGGCGGCCGGCGAGATTAAGGAACGAGGATGCTCTGAGATGTTGATCATCGGCTTCGGTGTAACGGAGGTTCTGCTGTCGACGCTGGTCTTCACATGTGAGACCTGCGGCAACCACGCCGCCCACCAGCTGACCAAACAGACCCGCAAGTTCTC
>Ga0184620_10000074_pt1 | contig 15767 bp, 13 predicted proteins | sample PLM1_5_b1_FD_133136 | JGI IMG/M metagenome (GOLD analysis project Ga0184620, IMG submission 133136) | Groundwater sediment microbial communities from an aquifer in East River, Colorado, USA - PLM1_5_b1 | ecosystem: Environmental > Terrestrial > Soil > Riparian zone | place: USA: East River... | reverse complement strand
GAACGCGAGGCCGACGATCCGGACTGGCAGCGTTTCTGGGAGCGTGGCGAGCGCTATTACTTCAGCGTTGTACGCCCTCCGGCGAGCTTCGACATCCAGCTCGACGACCAAGACCTAGGCGTCGATCAGCCGAGTGCGCAGTAAGCGCCCACTCCAAGCCCGCGCCCATTGAGGGGGCAATTACTGCCCGCCAGCGCAGCGCCGAAGCGTCGTGCTTCCTTGCAGAGTTGCGATCTAGCCGGCCCAGAATCTGTTCGCACCCGAGGCAACGAGCCGACTGCGGAAAGTCGTAGACTCTGCCTGAAGACTTAGTGAAGTTTTTCACTAAGTCCCACGGAGACTTCAGGAGACGCCATGTCGGTCACCACGAACGGGCCTGACCCGTACGCGGAACCCGGCGTAGGAGATGGTGCGACCTCGCCGGCGATTGAGGCAGACGTCGTCGTTGTCGGTGCCGGGCCGGCAGGCTCGACGACCGCCACGCACCTGGCTCGGCGCGGCCTGCGGGTTTCCTTGTTAGAGAAGAGCCAGTTTCCGCGGGAGAAGGTGTGCGGCGACGGCCTGACCCCGCGCGGCACCCGGCAGTTGATCCGACTCGGCATCGACACCTCACAAGAAGCCGGCTGGCTGCACAACAAGGGCTTGCGGATTTACGGCGGTAACCGGCCCTTCGAGCTGGAGTGGCCCGAGCTGGAGGACTTCCCTCCGTACGGGCTGGTTCGGCCACGCGCTGATTTTGATCAGCTGCTGGCCCACCACGCAGTCGCCGCCGGCGCTTCACTGTATGAGCGCAGCAATGTGGTCGAGCCGATCATGGATTCCCGCAGCGGTCGGATAGTGGGCGTTGTCACCAAGGACGGTCGCCGCTTCACTGCCCCGATCGTCGTCGCGGCCGACGGGAATTCGACGCGGTTGAGCCTGGCCCTAGGACTCAATCGGCGCGAGGACCGGCCGATGGGGGTCGCCGTCCGCACCTACTACTCCAGCCCGCGGCATCGCGATGACTACCTGGAGTCCTGGCTGGAGCTCTGGGAAGGTAAGCCTGGCAAGAGCGCACTACTGCCCGGATACGGGTGGATCTTCGGCATGGGTGATGGCACCTGCAATGTGGGGCTAGGCATCCTGAACACCTCCGCTGCCTTCGGCAAGACCGACTACAAGGACTTGCTCATCCGCTGGCTGGACAACACTCCAGAGGACTGGGGCTTCCGGACTGAGAACATGATCAGTCCGGTACGCGGTGCCGCCCTGCCCATGGGCTTCAATCGCCAGCCGCAGTACGGGCGAGGACTGCTGCTCGTCGGTGACGCTGGCGGCATGATCAACCCCTTCAACGGCGAGGGCATCGCCTACGCAATGGAATCCGCCGAGATCGCGGCGACCGCCATGGCCGAAGCGCATGAACACGGGCCGGGTAGCCCGGCTGCCGAGCGCGCGCTGCAGTCGTACCCGATCAAGCTGAAGGCCCATCTGGGTGGCTACTACACGCTGGGCCGCACCTTCGTAAAGCTGATCGGCCATCCTCAGGTGATGCGTGTCTGTACGAAGTACGGACTGCCCCGTCGCACACTGATGCGGTTCACCCTGAAGCTGCTCGCCAATCTGACGGATGCCCACGATGGTGACGCCATGGACAAGTTGATCAACTCCTTGTCCAGGATTGCGCCGGCAGCATGATCAATTCGCAGATCGTCGGAACGGGAGCTGGCAGGTGAGTCCCTACGTCGGAATCGTGATCTTGCTCGTGATTGCCTCCGGATTTGTCGCGCTGACCATTCTGACCAGCGTGCTGGTGGGTCCCGGGCGGTTCAACCGGGCCAAGTATGACTCGTACGAGTGTGGTATCGAGCCCACCCCGCAGCCAGTTGGCGGTGGTCGGTTCCCGGTGAAGTACTACATCACCGCCATGCTCTTCATCGTCTTCGACATCGAAATCGTCTTCCTCTACCCCTGGGCCGTGGCGTTTGACCAGATGGGCACTTTCGCGCTAGTCGAGATGATCTTGTTTGTCGTGGCCGTCTTCATCGCCTACTTCTATGTGTTGCGACGCGGCGGCCTGGATTGGGATTGAGAATGCAAGCAAGCAGGAGTGTTGGCTGAGATGGGCGTTGAGGAGAAGCTTCCCAGCGGTGTGCTGCTGACAACGTTGGAGAACCTGTTCGGTTACATGCGGAGCGCGGCGTTCTGGCCGGCCACCTTCGGACTGGCCTGCTGCGCCATCGAGATGATGACCTATGGCGCACCCCGGTACGACTCCGGTCGGTGGGGTCAGGAAGTGTTCCGCGCATCGCCTCGCCAGGCCGATCTGATGATCGTTGCCGGCCGGGTGAGCCAGAAGATGGCGCCCGTGCTGCGCCAGATCTATGACCAGATGCCCAACCCGAAATGGGTCCTCGCGATGGGCGTATGCGCCAGCACCGGCGGCATGTTCAACAACTACGCGATCGTGCAAGGCGTTGACCACGTCGTCCCCGTCGACATCTACTTGCCCGGGTGTCCACCGCGCCCCGAGATGCTGATCGACGCGATGTTCAAGTTGCGCGAGAAGGTCCGGAACACTCCGATCGGCATCAATGCGATTGAAGCCGCTCAGGAGGAGGAGCAGCGGCAGCTGGAGGCGCCGACGCTTGTTGAGCAGAAGGGTCTGCTCCGATGACGGACGACACCCGCGACGTGAGCCCTGAGCCGCACGACACGAGTCCTGAGCCTCACGACACGAGCCCCGAGCCTGTCGAAGGGCGCGATGAAGACGCTTCGATCAGCTCAGCGCAGATACATGAGGAGTCGGATGACAAGGCTCCGATCAAGGGCGCGGAGCCCGAAGGTGAATCCGAGCCGGATGCCGGAACCAAGCCGGAATCGCTCACCGGAGAAGCCCCGCCGGTCGATTCCGCCGCGACAGAAGCCGAGGAGGATGAAGCTCAACTAGCCACGACGGAGCCGACTGCCGAGGTGCTTCAGGTCCGGCGGGGCATGTTCGGGGTCAAGGGCAGCGGCGACACGTCCGGCTATGGCGGCCTGACCCGGGTCGTGGAATTTCCGGCTGCGGCGACCCCGCCGTTCGGCGGCTGGTGGGATCAGGTTTACGACCGGATCGGTGCGCTGATTCCCAACTTCAGCGACGTGATCACCGAAGTTGTCATCCATCGCGGCGAGATCACCTTCCATGTCCAACGGCAGCACCTACCGGAGCTGGTCCAGCACCTCAGGGACGACGCTCACCTGCGTTTCGAGTTCTGCAGCAGCGTGTCGGGCGTGCACTATCCGGCCGACAAGGGAGCCGAGCTGCATGCGGTCTATCACCTGCAGTCGATGACCCACAATCGGCGCATTCGGCTCGAGGTCTCGGCGCCCGACGGCGATCCGCACATTCCATCGGTGGTGGCTACCTACCCCACGGCCGACTGGCACGAGCGGGAGACCTACGACATGTTCGGCATCGTCTTCGACGGCCATCCGGCCCTCACCCGGATCCTGATGCCGGACGACTGGCCCGGCTACCCACAGCGCAAGGACTACCCGCTGGGCGGCATTCCGGTGGAGTACAAGGGCGCAACCATTCCTCCCCCAGATCAAAGGAGGTCGTACTCATGAGCACGACCGACGAAGCGACCGCCGCTTCGCCAAGCGCAGGGGGCACCTCCGCAGAGCAGGATCCCTTCGCCGCGGGCGGCGAGGCGGCCGAGGGCCATGTCTACACCGTGACTGGACAAGACTGGGACTCGCTGGTGTCCGAGCAGGCCGAGCGCGGCGACGAGCGGATCGTGGTGAACATGGGTCCGCAACACCCGTCGACGCACGGCGTACTCCGGCTGATCTTGGAATTGGAGGGGGAATCGGTCACCGAGGCCCGGTGCGGCATCGGCTATTTACACACCGGGATCGAAAAGAACATGGAGTTCCGCAACTGGACCCAAGGTGTCACGTTCTGCACCCGGATGGACTACCTCGCGCCGCTGCACAACGAGACCACGTACTGCCTGGGCGTCGAGCGACTGCTCGACATCGAAGCCGAGATCCCGGAAAAGGCCAATGTCCTGCGGGTGTTGATGTTGGAGCTGAATCGCATCTCCTCGCACCTGGTCTGCATCGCCACCGGCGGCATGGAGATCGGGGCGTTGACGGTGATGACCATCGGTTTTCGCGAGCGGGAGAAGGTACTGGACGCCTTCGAGTTGATCACCGGCCTGAGGATGAACCACGCTTACGTCCGACCCGGCGGCGTCGCTCAGGATCTGCCGGACAAGGCGCTCGATTTCGTCAAGGACCTCGTGGTCTGGATGAAGAAGCACCTGCCGGAGTACGCCGCCTTCTGCAACGAGAATCCCGTCTTCAAGGCCCGGCTCTCCGGTGTCGGTCATCTTGATCTTGCAGGCTGTCTCGCCTTGGGGATCACCGGCCCACCGCTGCGGGCGACCGGCTACGACTGGGATCTGCGCAAGAAGCAGCCTTACTGCGGCTACGAGACCTACGACTTCGAGGTCCAGACCTGGGACACCATGGACGCGTACGGGCGATTCCGGATCCGGCTGAACGAGATGTGGCAGAGCCTCAAGATCATCGAGCAGTGCGTCGAGAGGCTGGAAAAGCTGCAGGGCGCGCCGATCATGATCGCTGACAAGAAGATCGCCTGGCCCGCACAACTGTCCGTCGGCTCGGACGGTATGGGCAATTCCAACGAATACATCAAACACATCATGGGCGAGTCGATGGAGGCTCTGATCCACCACTTCAAACTGGTCACCGAAGGCTTCCGGGTGCCGTCGGGTCAGGCGTACGTTCCCATCGAGAGCCCGCGCGGTGAGCTTGGCGCTCACGTGGTCTCCGACGGTGGAACACGCCCGTTCCGTGCTCATTTCCGGGACCCGAGCTTCACTAACCTGCAGGCCATGCCGGTGATGTGTGAGGGGGCGATGGTCTCCGACGTCGTGGTCGCGGTCGCATCACTGGATCCCGTGATGGGCGGAGTTGATCGATGAGCGAGCTGATCGAGCCACAAGCCCCGGCTCCCAACGGGCATGCCGGCGGGGATATTGCGTCGGAGGAGCTTGTCGGCCACGGGCACTTCGTCACGCATTTCGATGAGCCGAGTCTCGATTACGGCCTGTCCGAGACAAAGATCACCGAGGCCACCGTGGAGGAGCTGCGCTCGATTGCGGAGAGATATCCGCAGGCGAGGTCGGCGCTGCTGCCCATGCTGCATCTGGTGCAGAGCGTCGAGGGCCGGGTGACGCCAGCCGGCATTGAAGCCTGTGCCGAGATCTTGGGCCTGACGGCGGCCGATGTCAGTGGGGTCGCCACCTTCTACACCATGTACAAGCGGCGCCCGGTGGGGGAGTACCACGTCGGCGTCTGCACCACCGCACTCTGCGCGATCATGGGTGGTGATGAGGTCTATGCAAGGCTCCAAGATCATCTAGGCATTGGCAACGACGAGACCACCGAAGACGGCAAGATCACGCTGGAGCACGTCGAGTGCAATGCAGCTTGTGACTTCGCGCCGGTGATGATGGTCAACTGGGAGTTCTTCGACAACACCACGCCAGAAAAGGCGACCGGGGTGGTTGATCAGCTTCGGGCTGGTGATCACGTGTGGTCTACCCGCGGCGCTCGGGTCTGCACCTGGAAGGAAGCCGAGCGGGTCCTCGCCGGCTTTCCCGACGGCCGAGCCGACGAAGGGCCCACCGCAGTTGGTCCGTCGCTCCTCGGCTTGCGCATTGCGCAACAGCATGACTGGACCGCGCCGGATCCGGAGCACATTCAAGACCGACGAGGCGGGGAGGGACGGTGACCGAGCCTTCGGCGGGCCCCAGGACTTCCGGCACTGGGCATGGCGTGCTGACGCCTGTCCTGACGGCCAACTGGGGCGACGAGCGCGCGTGGAAGCTGACCAACTACGAAAGGCGTGGCGGCTACGACGCCCTGCGTTCGGCGCTGGCCATGCAGCCGTCCGAGGTCGTCAGCCTCGTCAAGGACTCCGGCCTGCGCGGCCGCGGTGGAGCGGGATTCCCGACCGGGATGAAGTGGAGCTTCATCCCGCAAGACAACCCCAAGCCCAAGTACCTGGTGGTCAATGCCGACGAATCCGAGCCGGGGACGTGCAAGGACATTCCGCTGATGATGGCCTCCCCGCACACCCTGGTAGAGGGAGTGATCATCTCGGCGTACGCGATCCGGGCCAACCAGGCCTTCATCTACGTCCGCGGGGAGGTGCTGCACGTGGTACGTCGGCTGCAGCAGGCGGTTCGCGAGGCATACTCCGCCGGGTACGCCGGCAAGAACATCCTCGGCACCGGCTATGACCTGGAGATCATCGTCCACGCCGGCGCGGGCGCGTACATCTGCGGCGAGGAGACCGCGATGCTCGACTCGCTGGAAGGTCGGCGCGGCCAGCCTCGGCTGCGGCCGCCGTTTCCGGCTGTTGCCGGCCTCTACGCCTGCCCGACGGTGATCAACAATGTCGAGTCGATCTCCTCGGTGCCATCGATCATCGCCAACGGTGCGGACTGGTTCTCCTCGATGGGCACCGAGAAGTCCAAAGGCATGACGATCTACTCCCTGTCGGGTCATGTCACCCATCCAGGTCAGTTCGAGGCGCCGTTGGGGATCACCCTGCGCCAACTTCTTGATCTTGCCGGCGGCATTCGTGAGAATCACCAGTTGAAGTTCTGGACGCCTGGCGGTTCCTCGACACCGATGCTGACCGACGCCCACCTCGACGTCCCGCTGGACTATGAGGCCATCGCCGGTGTGAAGTCGATGCTAGGAACCAAAGCCCTGCAGTGCTTCGACGAGACCACCTCGGTCGTACGTACGGTGTTGCGCTGGACGGAGTTCTACAAGCACGAATCGTGCGGCAAGTGCACCCCGTGCCGCGAGGGCACCTGGTGGTTGGTGCAGATTCTGAAACGGATGGAAGCCGGCCACGGGCAGCCCGGCGACATCGAGAAGCTTCTCGACCTCTGCGACAACATCCTCGGCAGATCCTTCTGCGCGCTCGGTGACGGCGCCACTTCGCCGATCACGTCGGCTATCCAATACTTCCGAGACGAGTTCGAGGCTGCCATGCACACGCCGGCGTGGGAGCTGTTTCCTTACCAGCGCAGCACGATCTTCTCACCGGAGCCCGCAGGAGCAGGAGCATGACCGTCACTGCGTCAGGAGCCGCGTCAAGCTCGGCCGTTGAACAGCGCGAGGATCTGATCACTCTCACCATTGACGACATTGAGGTGTCGGTGCCCAAGGGCACCCTGGTCATCCGCGCGGCCGAGCTCATCGGAGTCGAGATACCGCGGTTTTGTGACCATCCCTTACTCGAGCCCGTCGGCGCTTGCCGGCAGTGCCTGGTCGAGGTGCCCGATGGGGGAACCGGTCGTCCGATTCCCAAGCCGCAGGCCTCGTGCACGCTCGAGGTCGCGCCGGGCATGAAGATCAAGACCCAAGTCACGTCTCCGATCGCCGACAAGGCGCAGCACGGGAACATCGAGTTTCTGCTGATCAATCACCCGCTGGACTGTCCCATCTGCGACAAGGGCGGCGAGTGCCCCCTGCAGAACCAAGCGCTGTCCCACGGCTACGCCGAGAGCCGGTTCACGGATGAGAAGCGCACCTACCCCAAGCCGATCAACATTTCCGCCAACGTCTTGCTCGACCGCGAGCGCTGCGTGCTCTGCGCCCGCTGCACTCGGTTCTCTGAGCAGATTGCGGGCGACCCGTTCATCGCACTTATCGAGCGCGGCGTTCTGCAGCAGGTTGGGATCTATGAGCGGGAACCGCTCGAGTCCTACTTCTCGGGAAACACCATTCAGATCTGTCCCGTCGGCGCACTGACCAGTGCGGCGTACCGGTTCCGATCCCGACCTTTCGATCTGATGTCCACTCCGTCGATTGCCGAACATGACGCGTGCGGCTCAGCGATCCGTGTCGATCACCGGCGCGGGGTCGTGATGCGACGGTTGGCCGGGGATGATCCCGACGTCAACGAGGAGTGGATCACAGACAAGGACCGGTTCGCTCACCGCTATGGGGACGGCGATGACCGTCTCACTCGTCCCCTGGTCCGGGATGGTGGGGTGCTCCGCCCGGCCTCATGGCCGGAAGCGATCGACGTGGCCGTGCAGGGCTTGAAAGAAGCCGGCAGTTCGGTCGGCGTATTGACCGGCGGTCGACTCACGATGGAGGACGCGTACGGCTACTCCAAGTTCGCCCGCGCCGTGCTGGGCACCAACAACATCGACTTTCGAGCGCGGCAGCATTCCAGCGAGGAAGCCGACTTTTTGGCGCACGCGATAGCCGGAACCGGACACACCGTCAGCTTCGCTGATCTTGAAAATGCCAGTTCGGTGCTGCTGGTATGCCTCGAGCCTGAAGAGGAAGCCGGCATGATCTTCCTCCGGCTTCGCAAGGCGTCCCAGAAGAGGCACCTCGCCTCCTGGACGCTGGCGCCGTATGCGAGCAATGGGGTACGCAAGATGGGCACCCGCCTCATTTCCTGTGCGCCCGGCAGCGAAGCGAGTCTGCTCGATCAGCTTTACCCGGTGAGCGGCGACACCAATGATCAGCTCGCCGAGATCGTCCTCGATGAGAATGCAGTGATCTTGGTCGGTGAGCGGGCGGCGGGCCTCTCTGGCACGTTCAGCGCATGTCATCGACTTGCCGAGCGCACCGGTGCGCGGCTGGCCTGGGTACCTCGCCGGGCCGGAGATCGTGGCGCGGTCGAAGCGGGCTGCCTGCCGAACCTGTTGCCCGGCGGCCGGCTGGTGGCGGATGCCGCTGCCCGCGTCGACACCCAGACGACCTGGGGAAGTGAATCGTTGCCGTCCCTGGAGGGTCGCGATGCAGATGAGATCTTGATCGGCGCCGGTGACGCCGAGCTTCATGCGCTGCTCGTGGCGGGCGTCGACCCGAATGACTTCGTCGATCCGGGAGCGGTGCTGGAGGGGCTAGAGGCAGTCGGCTTCTTGATCAGCTTGGAGACCCGCGTCTCGCTGGTGACCGAGCGTGCCAATGTGGTCTTTCCGGTCTCGCTGATGCATCAGCGGGCAGGCACGTTCGTGAACTGGGAAGGTAGGCGACGGTATTTCGATGTGGTGATCGAACCGCCCAATGACATGTCTGACCTCAGAGTATTGGCAGCGCTAGCCGATGCCCTGGGTAGCGATCTGGGGTTCCGCACGGCTGTTGAAGCTCGCGCCGAACTCGACGAGCTGGGGGTCTGGGAAGGCCAGCCCGGCGAGCCACCTGACTATTCGGCCGGCGAGCCGGCTGAGCCGAATGGCACTACTGCGGTGCTCGCGACCTGGCGAATGGCGCTCGACGAGAGCCGGGCTATGGATGGTGAACCGTACCTCCAGGCCACAGCTCGCGCAGCCGAAGCCCGGATCAGCCCCGGCACTGCCGCACGCGCCGGAATCAGCAGCGTTGCCGTGATCAGCAACGACCGAGGTGCGATCACACTTCCGGCAGTTGTCGACCCGGAGATGATCGACGGGGTTGTCTGGCTGCCGAGCCGAGCTCCGGGTCTCGGGATTCCGCAGCACCTTGCCGCGACCGCTGGTGATCTTGTGACGATCGGCCCGGGGGACGAGCTCGCGACGGGAGGAGCGAGCCAATGAACCTGCTCCTCGCTTCGATGGATCTCGAAGTCTTCTTCAACGATAAATGGTGGGTGGTGCTGCTCAAGGCACTGTTCGCTTTCGTGATCTTGTTGCTGCTCACGCTCTTCACTATTTGGTACGAGCGCCGCGTCGTGGCCTTCATGCAGCACCGTAAAGGGCCCAACATGAACGGCCCGTTCGGGCTCCTGCAGTCTCTTGCTGATGGCATGAAGCTGATGTTCAAGGAGGACTTCGCCCCGACGGCGGCGGACAAGTTCGTCTTTACGCTGGCCCCGTTCGTCGTCGCCATCCCGGCGATCACTGCATTTGCGGTCATCCCGATGGCTGGACTGGTGCGCGTACCGTTCAGCGACATCACAACGCCGCTGCAGGTGACCGACCTGCCGGTATCGGTGCTGTTCATCGTTGCTGTTGCCTCCATCGGGGTGTACGGAATCGTGCTTGCCGGCTGGTCGTCCGGGTCGACGTACTCCTTGCTGGGGGCCTTGCGTTCCAGTGCGCAGGTGATCAGCTACGAGGTCGCGATGGGGCTGGCGCTGGTCGCTGTCTTCCTGTACGCCGGATCCCTGTCCACCTCGGAGATCGTTGCCAAGCAATCCGAGCCGGCCACGGTTTTCGGCGTACCGCTGTGGTTTGCGGTGCAACTGCTGCCCTCGTTCGTGATCTATGTGATCTCTATGGTCGGAGAGACAAACCGGGCCCCGTTTGACCTGCCGGAGGCAGAGGGCGAGCTGGTTGGTGGCTTCCACACCGAGTACTCCTCGATGCGTTTCGCCATGTTCTTCATGGCGGAGTACATGAACATGATCACTGTGTCAGCGCTGGCCGTCACCCTCTTCCTGGGTGGCTGGCACGCTCCGCTGCCGTTCAACCTCTTGCCGGGCGCAGACAGCGGGTATTGGGGCTTGCTGTGGTTTGTGGTGAAGGTGTTGGTGATGCTCTTCATCTTCATCTGGCTGCGTGGCACCCTGCCGCGGCTGCGATACGACCAGTTCATGCGGTTCGGCTGGCGCTGGCTGATTCCCATCTCGCTCGTCTGGACGCTCATGATCGCGATCGTGCGGATGGGTCAGCGGGAGGGATGGTTCAGCGGCCAAGGGTTCTGGATCACTGCCGCCGCGGTGTTCATCGTGCTGGTCGGCCTGGCGTTCTTTGGCGGCCGGGAGGAGCCGGAAACGGAAGCTGGAGAGGCCGGTGAGGAAGGAGTGGGTGAATTCGATGCCTTCGCTGACGGTTATCCTGTGCCGCCGATGGGTGACCAGGTGCTGCCGGAGTTTGCCCAGGTCCTGACGGGCCAAGAAGACGTGGCGGCAGATCCTCCGGCCTTTGAACGCCAGCCCGACGAACAGCCGGCCAGGGAAGGGAGTGAGGCCTGATGGGGTTTTTCGATCCTGTTGCCGGCTTCGGCGTGACCTTCCGGACGATGTTCCGCAAGACCTTTACGATCGACTATCCGAATGGACCTCGGGTCACTGCACCGCGTTTTCACGGCCGGCACCAGCTGAATCGCTGGCCGGACGGCCTGGAGAAATGTGTCGGTTGTGAGCTGTGCGCCTGGGCCTGTCCGGCCGACGCAATCTATGTTGAGGGCGCGCAGAACACCGACGACGGGCGGTACTCACCCGGGGAGCGCTACGGGCGCGTCTACCAGATCAACTACCTGCGCTGCATCCTGTGTGGGCTGTGCATCGAGGCCTGTCCGACCCGGGCCCTGACGATGACGAACGAATTCGAGCTCGCCGATGACAGCCGCGAGAAGCTGATCTATGAGAAGTCCGACCTACTAGCTCCGCTGCTGCCCGGGATGGAGCAGCCGCCCCACGAGCGCCGGTTGGGTGAGGATGAGCAGGCGTACTTCCTCGGGTTGCCGCCGACCGGTGACCCGGACGACCGCGCCGGTGATATCAGTGAGGCTGAGCCGCGCCCGATCAACCAAGGTTTCCGCTACCGGCGCAAGCACGCGGCGAAAGAACAGGGATGATCATGTTCACACCCTTGTTGATTCCGCTGGTCACGGGCGCGGCCGTGGCTTTTTGGATGCTTGCCCCAGTGATGATCTTGGGCGCCCTGGGCATGATCCTGGCGCGGAAGCCGGTGCACTCCGCTCTCTGCCTGGCTGCGGTAATGATCTCCTTGGCTGTGCAGTATGCAGCCCAGGAGGCGCCGTTCCTCTTCGTGGTCCAGATCATCGTTTATACCGGCGCGATCTTGATGCTGTTCTTGTTCGTGCTGATGTTGGTCGGTGTCGATATCCGCGAATCGTTGGTCGAAACGATCAAGGGACAACGGACTCTTGCGGTGCTTGCGGGGCTTGGCTTCGGCGCGCTGCTGGTTTTCGCGGTCGGTAACGCGATCGTCGGACCAACGATCGGATTACGCGCTGACAATGCCGAGAATGGCGGCAATACCCAAGGCATTGCGGCGCTGCTCTTCAATCGCTATGTCTTCGACTTCGAGGCGACGTCGGCGCTGCTGATCACGGCCGCAGTCGGAGCCATGGTGCTCGCCCACCGCGAGCGGCTGACCAAGCGTCGCACCCAGGCGGATCTGGCGGAGACCCGGATGCAGCGGTACGCCGAGAGCGGCCAGCATCCGGGTCCCCTTCCTACTCCGGGGGTCTTTGCGCGGCACAACGCGGTCGATACGCCGGCGCTGCTACCCGACGGGAGCGTCTCGGAGCTTTCGGTTTCGGCCACCCTGCGAGCCCGCGGCACCGTCGCGAACAGCCAAGACTTGATCAAGCCGGTCGAGCAAACAGTCGACGCCATTGCCGACGAGCAAGCCCCCCGCACAACTGAGGAAGAACAGCTGTGAACGGGGTTGGATGCGGGCTGAGCCCGTCGAAGTCCGCGTGCGCCCTTCGACAGGCTCAGGGCACATCTGGAGGTGACGCGTGAATCCAACCAACTACATCGTTCTCTCCGCGATCTTGTTCACGATCGGCACGGTCGGTTTCATGATCAGGCGCAACGCGATCGTGGCTTTCATGTGCGTAGAGCTGATGCTCAATGCCAGCAACCTCGCCCTCGTGACCTTCTCCCGGATGCACGGGGCGCTTGACGGGCAGGTTGCCGCCTTCTTCGTGATGGTGGTCGCTGCCGCGGAGGTTGTGGTTGGCCTGGCGATCATCGTGACCATCTTCCGTACTCGCCGCTCGGCCTCTGTCGACGACGCGAATCTGCTGAAGTTCTGAAGGACGGCGATGCCCCCACTTGAGACGCCTGTGCCAGCCACCGGCTTGTTCACCGTGTCCTGGCTGCTGATCGCGATTCCTGCCGTAAGCGCTGCAATCCTGCTGCTGGTCGGCAGGCGTGCCGATCGTTGGGCTCCTTACCTTGGTGCCATCGCACCGCTGATCTCCTTCGCGCTCGGTCTCGTCTACTTCATTCAGATGCTTGGCCGGGACGTTGCAACTCGCGCGGTATCAGTGCCGCTGTACAACTGGATTTCCAGCGGTCGTTGGGAGATCAACGTCGGGCTACTTGTCGACCAGCTGTCCATCGTCTTCGTGCTGTTGATCACTGGCGTGGGCGGTCTGATCCATGTCTATTCCATCGGCTACATGGCGCACGACGATCGGCGGCGTCGCTTCTTCGCCTTCCTCAACCTGTTCGTCGCGGCCATGCTGCTGCTCGTCCTGGCCGACAACTACCTGGTGCTGTTTGTGGGCTGGGAAGGCGTGGGTCTGGCGTCGTACCTGCTGATCGGCTTCTGGCAATACAAGCCGACCGCCGCGACTGCTGCGAAGAAGGCTTTCGTAGTCAACCGCGTTGGTGACATGGGCATGTCGCTCGCGATCATGCTGATGCTGGCGACCTTCGGGTCGTCGGCCTTCGTCGACGTCAACGACGGCATGCCCAAGGTCAGTAGCACGATCGCGTTGATCATGGGCCTGCTGCTCCTGCTGGCAGCGTGTGGAAAGTCGGCCCAGGTGCCGTTGCAGTCCTGGCTGTTGGATGCCATGGAGGGTCCGACTCCGGTGTCGGCCCTGATCCACGCAGCCACCATGGTGACGGCGGGGGTCTATCTCATCACCCGGAGCAACGCGGTCTATGTCCAGTCCCCGATAGCGAGCACGGTCGTGGTGGTGGTTGGCACGGTGACGCTGCTCTTCGGCGCCTGGATCGGCTGCGCCAAGGACGACATCAAAAGGGTGCTGGCTGGCTCAACGATGTCCCAGATTGGCTACATGATGCTGGCGGCTGGCATCGGGCCGGCCGGCTACGCATTCGCGATCTTCCATCTGCTGACCCATGGTTTCTTCAAAGCTGACATGTTCTTGGGGGCTGGCTCGGTGATGCATGCCACGAACGATGAGGTTGACATGCGTCACTACGGGGCGCTCCGAAGGATGATGCCGATCACCTTCGTCACCTTCGCGGCTGGTTATCTGGCGATCATTGGATTCCCCTTCTTCTCCGGTTTCTACTCCAAGGACCACATCATCGAGGTCGCGTTCCAGCGCAGCGAAGTCGTAGGCGGGCTAGCCCTGCTCGGAGCGGGCGTCACCGCGTTTTACATGACCCGTTTGATGTTGATGACCTTCTTCGGCGCCAAGCGCTGGAAGCCGGATGCCCACCCACATGAGTCTCCGTGGGTGATGACCGTGCCGTTGATCTTGCTGGGCATCGCCTCAGCCGTCGGCGGGTTGGCGCTCAACAACTGGATCGTCGGGTGGCTCGATCCCGCGGTAGGTGGAGGTGCTCCGGAGGAGTCGCAAGGCCTCTTGCACTTCTCCACCACCGCGCTCGTCACGCTTGTCGTCGTCGCCATCGGCGTTGCGATCAGTGTGTGGATCTTCGGGCCACGCCGTGAGATCCCGGCCACCCAGCCGGCGAGCCAGTCTTTCTTCACGGTGGCCGGTCGCAATGATCTCTATGGCGATGCCTTCAACGAGGCCGTGTTCATGCGCCCCGGGCAACAGCTCACTGAGGGCCTCGTACGCTTCGATAATTCGGGCATCGACGGCGCTGTCAATGGCACGGCGACGGCGATCAGCGGCATGTCATCACGGCTGCGACGGGTGCAGAACGGTTTCGTTCGCTCCTATGCGCTCACTATGACCGTCGGAGCCGCAATCGTCGGTGTGGTCATCTTGCTAGGCCGGCTGGGTTAGGGCGGAGCAGAACATGACCATTCCCTGGCTCACCATCCTGGCCATACTCCCGGCCGTCGGCGCTGTGGTGCTGATCTTCACAGGTGCCAAGGCTGCCAAGCAGCTGGCACTGGTTGTCTCGTTGCTTACCTTCGCGTTCGCCCTGGTGATCGCCGGTCAGTTCACGATCGGCGGCGGCATGCAGCTCGTCGAGCAGGTGCCCTGGATCAAGCCGCTGGGGGCGTACTATGCGCTGGGTCTCGATGGCCTCGGCCTCACCCTGGTGCTGCTGGTGGTGATCATCACTCCGGTAGTGATCATTGCGTCCTGGCGGGACTTTGATCCGAGTCCGGAACCGGTCGTCGGACTCTCTTCGACGGGCGCGCCAACGATAGCGCCCAAGTATGACGCCCGGGTGTTCTTCGCCCTGGTGCTGGCCGTCCAGAGCTGTGCACTGTTCCTCTTCCTGGCCACCGACGTTTTCTTGTTCTACGTGTTCTTTGAAGTCATCTTGGTACCGATGTACTTCCTCATCGGCGGCTTCGGGCCGGGGCCGAGGAGGACGTACGCGGCGGCCAAGTTCTTGATCTTCGGTCTGCTCGGCGGCTTTGTCATGCTCGCCTCGGTGATCGGCTTGTACGTGCAGTCGGCGAAGGCCGGTGAGCCGAGCTACCTGTTGAGCACGCTTAGCCAGCTCGACATCGCAACTGGTACCGGCCGCTGGTTGTTCGTTGGCTTCATGTTTGCGTTTGCGATCAAGGCACCGCTGGTGCCGCTGCACACCTGGCTGCCGGATGCGGCGGAGGAATCCACGGCTGGCAGCGCCACCATGATGGTCGGCGTCATGGACAAGATCGGCACCTTTGGCATGATCAGGTTCTGTCTTGGTCTGTTCCCCGAGGCCAGCCAGTGGGCGACACCGGTCGTGCTGATCTTGGCCACGATCTCAATCCTGTATGGCGCGATCTTGGCCATCGGCAGCCGCGACATCATGCGGTTCATCGCATACACCTCGATCAGTCACTTCGGGTTCATCGTGCTCGGCATCTTCGCCT
>Ga0184620_10000065_pt1 | contig 16493 bp, 13 predicted proteins | sample PLM1_5_b1_FD_133136 | JGI IMG/M metagenome (GOLD analysis project Ga0184620, IMG submission 133136) | Groundwater sediment microbial communities from an aquifer in East River, Colorado, USA - PLM1_5_b1 | ecosystem: Environmental > Terrestrial > Soil > Riparian zone | place: USA: East River... | reverse complement strand
CTTGTCGTTGAACAGGTCGAGCATGGCGATGTTCGCCTTCTGGCCGTTCATCTGGGCGGCTGCCCACTTGCCGATCAGCTCGCCGGCCGTGAAGTTGTCAGTGGCGAAGGTGATGTCGACGACGTCCGCCGGGTTCGGCGGCGTGTCAAGCGCGATCACATACAGGCCTGCGTCCCGAGCCGCCTGGATAGCCGGGTTCACCCCGTCAGTCGCCGGCGTGATCAGAATTCCGGCGTCCCCGCGGGCCGTTGCCGCTTCGATGGCCTGAATTTGCGTGGCCTCGTCGCCATCCTCCTTGCCTGCGGCAGTCGTGATGCTGACGTTGTTGGCCTTTCCGGCCTCTTCGGCGCCCTTCTGCATCGCGATGAAGAAGGGGTTGGTGCTGGTCTTGGTAATCAAGGTGACGGCGACCTCTTCATCGCCTCCACCACCACTCGCAGAACCCTCGGCTCCAGGGGTGCCGGTGTCGCCGCCCCCACAAGCGGCGAACGTCAGCGACGCCGCCGCCGCCATTGCCACGGCCGCAGCGAGGCGTACGCCCCGACGGCTAGGCGATAGGTACTTCATAAGATGTTCCTCTCGCTAGAACGCACCGTCGGGTATGACAACGGTGTCAAGGTCATTCTTAAGTCACTCTCAGGTTCGTTGTCAAGCACAGTAGATTAACGAATTCATATCCGGATACGCTGTTCGTTGGAAAGGGGACATCGATGTCAAATCGGCCTTCCGGATCAACGACAAAGGTGCGGCCGACCATCCGCGATGTTGCGGCCTTGGCAGGCGTGGGTACCAAGACCGTTTCCCGGGTTATCAACGACGAGGCCAACGTATCGCCCCAGACTCGGGCTCGGGTCCAACGCGCCGTAAAGGCGTTGAATTTCAAGCCGAACCAAGGCGCCGGCGCGTTGCGCCGCGGCGATCGCAAAACGCTCACCCTTGGCCTCCTCCTTGACGCCGTGGACAACCCATTCTCAGCATTAATTAACCGAGCTGTCGAGACCGTGGCCTATGGCCGGGACACCGCAGTGCTGGCTGCGAGCTCGGACAACGACCCGAACCGCGAGCGGATCATGGTCGATGCCTTTACCCGTCGCCGGGTTGACGGATTGATCCTGAACACGATCACCGAAGATCAGGGTTACCTGCAGGCAGAGCGTGAGCAGGGTACGCCGCTCGTGTTCGTCGACCGACCACCGATCGGACTGCTCGCCGATGCCGTGGTGACCAACAACTACGAAGCAGCTATGCAGGCCACTCAGCATTTGATCAGCTATGGCCACCGGCATATCGCCCACCTCGGCGACGAGCCCGGCGCATCAACGGCCCGAGGGCGGTTACGCGGGTTCACTGAGGCGATGGCTGCAGCGGGACTGTCCGACTCAGCTCGGCAAGTGAACGCGTTGCGCTCCGAGCAGGAGGCTTACGCCGCTGTGCACGGATTCATGCAGCTCGACAATCCACCGACAGCGCTGTTCACCTCTCATTACCTGTTAACCCTTGGCGCGATTCGGGCCCTACATGATCTTCAATTGGCGGAGCGCATTGCCCTGATCGGCTTCGATGACATCGTGCTGGCCGACCTAGTGCGTCCTGCCATTTCGGTCATGGCTCACGATCCCTCCCAGCTCGGCACCCGTGCTGCCGAGCGCATATTCGCCCGGCTGGACGGCGACACGTCCGCAATACAGAACGTCGTGGTCGCAGCAAAGTTGATTGCCCGCGGCTCGGGGGAAATTCCACCGCCGCAGGGCTAAAGCGTCGGCGCGTTCCCGGCACAACCGTCGAAACGTACCCCGCTCTCCTGAAGTCCGGCTCGCGGAACTTGTGTCGAGTAGATTTGCTGGTCAAGCCTCAATGCGACAAGCGTGCAAAGAAACCGAACGCGTCGCCATCCTGCGCCAGAGAGGAAGTCGATGACCGAGCCCACGTCGTCCGCCGCTGCCCCGGCGCCGCTCACTCCGCCCGAGGGTGCGCCCCTGACCCTCACCGCGCCAGCCCCACCAGCACTCGTTGTAGCCACTCAAGCTCCGGCCATGGCACCGCAGGTGGATCCGGCCACCATCCCAGAGCTCGACGGCAAAGTCGACGGCTTCGTCAGCGCCTTGATGGCGGCTCAGACCCGCTCACCGGAGTTCGCCAAGCAGGCCGCCGACGTTCGTGCCATGGGAGACGCTGACATTCGCCGCGCCGCGGAGACCTCAAACCGCCTGTTGCAGACTCCGGTACGCGCCCTCAAGGAGGGCGGGATAACCGAAGGGTCCAAGGTCGGCAACACCTTGCTGGAGTTGCGCCGTACGGTTGAGGGCCTGGACCCGAGCCGGGCGACCGGGGCACGGAAGTTTCTCGGAGTGATCCCCTTCGGCGACAAGATCGTCGACTATTTTCGCCGCTACGAGTCAGCCCAAGGCCACTTGAACGGCATCCTGCACGCGCTCCGCAACGGCCAGGACGAGCTGACCAAGGACAACGTCGCTCTCAACCTGGAGAAGCAGAATCTCTGGGCAGCGATGGGCCGCCTGAACGCATACATCTACATTGCCGAACGGCTGGACGCCCGGCTGGCCTCCACCATCGCCCAGCTGGAGATCTCTGATCCCGAGCGCGCCAAAGCGTTGAGCCAAGACGTGCTGTTCTACGTACGCCAGAAGCACCAAGATCTGCTCACCCAGCTGGCCGTTTCGATCCAGAGCTATCTCGCGATCGACATCATCATCAAGAACAACATTGAGTTGATCAAGGGTGTCGACCGAGCATCGACGACGACGATTTCGGCTCTCCGCACGGCCGTGATCGTCGCGCAGGCGCTGGGCAACCAGCGACTAGTTCTTGATCAGATCACGGCGTTGAACACGACGACCTCTGATTTGATTCAGCGCACCTCGGAGATGCTGCGGGACAACTCAGCACAGATCCAGCAGCAGGCGGCCTCGGCAACGATCGGACTTCCTCAGCTGCAAGCGGCATTTCAGAACATCTACGCCACGATGGATTCCATCGACACCTTCAAGATGCAAGCGCTGGACAGCATGGCAGCCACCATCGGAACGCTGGAAACCGAGGTCGCCAAATCCCGCGAGTATCTCGACCGGGTGCAACGCCAAGATCAGCAGCTGGCTTCGGGAGCCTTGGACCTCGAGAGTGGCGCCGCCCCTGGCGCACCTCGCGGGCTGCGTTGACCTCACGTCCACGTTCTCGATCAACATCGGTGCCTGATGGGATTCAAGGAGTGGATGGCAGCCATCACGGGACGCCGTCCGCAAGCATCCGAGGTAGGGGCATCCGGAGTGCCGGAATCGCCACCCGCTGCGGCGCCGACGGAGTCCGACATCATGGGCGCACTTGATCGGGTGGAGGACATGGTCGGTGGTGGTGCCGTACCGGCGCCGGTGCAATCCAGAGTCCGCCGGGTCGCCCAAACCGTACGCGACACCATGCCCCGGCTGCGTAACCTGGGGCTCGGCAGCCCCGAGGCGTACTCGGTGATGGCAACGGCCACCGACTATCTGCCCGAAGCAGTCGGGGCATACACCCGGCTCCCCCGCCAGTGGGCCGACTCGCGGCCCATCGAGAATGGCAAGACCTCGCTCATCCTGCTGATCGATCAGCTGGATCTGCTGAGCGCCACCATGGACAAGATCTTCGATGCGGTGGTTCGGGTCGATGCCGATGCCCTCATCGTGCACGGCCGCTTCCTGCAGGAGAAGTTCGGACACGCCTCGACCGGAGGAGCGTTGAACATCGGAGACCAACCCGCGCCCGAAGCACCGCGCAGCACCTTGGACCTGCCGTGACAGAGCCGTCGACCCGCACCCTCACCGATGCCCTGGCCGCGCTTCGCAACACAGCCGGTGCGGCTGGCCTGGAGCCTGAGGCCGCAGTACGGGAGGGTGAGGCGCTCGCCGCCGCCGTCGCTGAGTCGGCAGAGCGGGCCTACCTCGACTGGGGTGAGCAGACCGGTCACTCCGACCCGCAAGCCTTCTTCGATGCGGCACACCGCGGCCGACGCTGGCGCGCGGCACCTACCGCGCTGCTCGGACAGCTGGTTCTCAACAGATCGCCGCAGGGCCCCAGCTACGCCGAGGCGCTGGCCGAGGTGTGCCGCACGGCACAGACTCTCGGCGAACCGAACTCTCGAACCGCGGGCAACGCGGCAGTCGCGGCGGCTGCCCAACTGGGAGCGCTGACTCCCCCACCAGTTCCAGTGACGACCCGGCCCGAGGTAGCCGCCATGCTGCGGGCTCTCAACCAGAGCTCGCTGGACCTAAGCTCCCTCGACCTGAGTTCCCTTGACTTGAGCTCGCTTGATCTACCGGGCGGATTCCCGCAGATCAATGCGCGCCCTGAGCCGGCAGGCATGCGCCCTGAGCCCACAGTTATGCGCCCTGAGCCCGTCGAAGGGCAGCCACCCGGCGCTTCGACCCGCTCAGCGCCCATCGCCCCCGCAGCAAAGCCGGAACCCGAACCCAAAACGCTCGACGAACTGCTTGCCGAGCTCGATGCCCTAGTCGGCCTGACGGCGGTCAAGGCGGAGATCCACCGTCAGGTAGCTGTGCTTCGTGTCGAGACACTGCGCAGTAAGGCCGGACTGAAGTCTCCAACGATCACCCGGCATCTGGTGTTCGTCGGCAATCCCGGCACCGGCAAGACCACCGTGGCCCGGTTGGTCGGCGGCATCTACCGAGCCCTCGGGTTGTTGTCGAAGGGCCAGCTGGTCGAGGTGGACCGCTCGGAACTGGTCGCCGGCTACCTCGGGCAGACCGCAATCAAGACGGCCGAGGTCATCGCGTCAGCCGCTGGCGGCGTTCTTTTTGTCGATGAGGCATACAGCCTGGCCGGTGACCAGTACGGTCAGGAGTCGGTCGACACCCTGGTGAAGGAAATGGAAGACCGTCGCGACGACCTGGTGTTGATCGTGGCCGGCTATCCCGATCCCATGGCACTCTTCATTGCCCAGAATCCGGGACTGGCCAGCCGCTTCCGTACCACCATCGAATTTGACGACTACACCGACGAGGAATTGGTGCGCATTCTCCAACAGATGGCCCAAGCAGCCGACTACGACCTGGATGAGGGTTGTGTGGACCGCTTCAGGTCGATCCTTGCCACCACACCACGCGGTTCGATGTTCGGCAATGCGCGATTCGCACGCAACCTCTTAGAAGCCGCCATCGGCAAGCATGCCTGGCGGCTTCGCGAGATCACCGACCCGACCGTTGAGCAGCTACGGAACCTGATTGCGAACGACTTCGACGAGGGCGAGACCGAGAACGAGCCGCTTGCTCTCTCCTCCGAGCAGTCAGCTGAGGATGACGCAGCGGCACCCAAGGAGCCGAACAATGAGCCAGGCTAGCCAGCAAATCGGCGCAGCCGGGGTCGCGCCGCCACCCGCCGCGTCAGCAACGACGGCCCCGCCGGCAGCGCATTCGACGACCGGCTCGCCGCAGCCCACCGCAACCTCCCCGAGCCCAGCGGCGCAGGCCGCTGTGAACCGGACGATGACCACACCGCAACGGCTGCGCTTGCTCAGCCTGGGTGTTGTGGTGGCCGGCCTGGTCATAGGTCTGATCGGCGCGCTGACCTATGCCTATCTCGCCTTCTCGCTGAGCCGGGCCAAAGCGGATACCGCCCAGCTCATCCGGGTGCAGAAGATCCAGTCCAACATGCTCAGCGCTGACGCGACCGCAACTAACGCGTTCCTCGTCGGTGGCTTGGAGCCGCCAGCGCAGCGTGCGGCCTACGACCAAGCGATGAGCAGCACCAGCTCCCTGATCGCGGAGGCCGCCCGGGCACAACCAGCCGACGGCGCTGCCCTGGCTGCTCTCAACCAGCAGGTCCTCAGTTACGCAGCCACCATCGAGCAGGCACGCGCCAACAATCGCCAGGGTCTACCGGTGGGCGCTCAGTACCTCCGCAACTCCAGCGCCGAGCTGCGGGCCACCGCACTGCCGATCTTGGACAATCTGGTCAGCGCCAATGCAGCGCGAGCAGCCGAGGAGATGCGCGCCGGCGCCGGCTTTATCGTTCTGGTTCTCGCGGTACTCGGTCTGGCCGGCGTGATCGTTGCTCAGCTCTGGCTGGCTCGCACGTTCAAGCGCACGATCAATGTCGGGATGGTGGCCAGTGCTGCTGTGCTATTGCTCATCGTGATCGGCAGTCTCGTCGCTGTGCTGCAGCTCCGTAGTGCACTGAACGAGATCTCAACCGGCAGCTTGGCCGCGGTCAACACCGCAGCCGACACTCGGATCGACGCCAATAACGCGAAGTCCAACGAGAGCCTTACGCTCATCGCCCGGGGATCCGGACAGGCTTTCGAGTCCGCATGGAAGTCCTCGGCCGACTCGGTCGCAGCCAACCTCGCACGCCTCAACGGCAAGCCGGGGCTAGCGAGTCAATGGCAGGCCTACGCCGACGTACACAACCAGATTCGAGAGCTGGACGACGGCGGTCAGTGGGACAAGGCGGTCGCCCAGGCCACCGGCTCCGGACGGGCTTCGTCGAACACGGTGTTCGGTACCTTCGACAGCAATCTGGCGAGCTACCTCGATGGGGTGAGCCTCGATGCTTCCAACGCCCTCGCGGATGAAGAGCCGATCATGATCGTCGCCGCGATCCTGATCTTGCTTGGTGGGGTGGCAGTCGCGCTGCTGGGACGGTGGGGCGTGACCGAGCGGCTGAAGGAATACCGATGAGGCTCCGGTGGCGTCAGCCGCTGCTCACTATGGCGGCAATTGCCTCGTTCAGCACCCTCTCGGCCTGTGGCGCGTTCAGCTATAGTCCGACGCCGCTGCCGTCGGAGCCCCCGGCTCAACAGTCGGCCCCGAGCAGCCCGGCCTCAACTGCGGCGTGCCGGGAGAACCCGCTTGCCTCGTACGCGCCCGGCGGCCCGCTACCCACACCTGAGACGCTGCCGGGAGGATCCACGATGGCCAGGATCCAAAAGCGCGGCCGGCTGGTCGCCGGGGTATCGGCCGACACCTATCTGCTGGGCTCGCGAGACCCCTTCACCGGCGAGATCGAGGGTTTCGACATCGACATGGTCAAGGCTGTCGCCAAGGCGATCTTCGGCAATGAGAACCGCTACCAGCTGAAAGTGATCACAGCCGCGCAGCGCATTCCCGCGCTCGAGAACGGCGACGTCGACATCGTGGCCCGGAACATGACCATCAACTGTGACCGCTGGAAGCAGATTGCCTTCTCGAGCGAGTACTACCGCTCAGGCCAGAAGATCCTGGTCCGTAAAGGGTCGAAGGCCAACTCGCTCAATGACCTTGCCGAACAGAAGGTGTGCGCCCCGATCGGCACCTCCAGCATGGACAACCTGATCAAGAAAGCACCCAAGGCCATTCCAGTCGGTGCGGACACCCACACCGGCTGCCTGGTGTTGTTCCAACAAGGGAAGGTCGCCGCGATCACTGGTGACGACACCGTACTCGCCGGGCTCGTAGCACAGGACCCCTACGCTGTCGTGCCTGATCAGCGTGCGTTCACCGAGGAGCCATACGGACTTGGCTTCAACGAAAAGGATGTCGACTTCGTCCGCTTCGTCAACGCTCGGCTCGACGAGATGCGCACCAATGGCGAGTGGACCAGGATTTACAACCGGTGGCTGCGCGGGTCGCTTGGTCCGGCACCAGAGCCGCCGATACCGGTCTACGGCAGGACGCGATGATCGTGAGCACGGCTGCCGGACAGGTGAGCGCGCCGGTCGCTCCCGGCCGGATGGGCTCAGCCCTGGATACCCAGGCAGCCCAGGTCTATCTGGACGAGCTGGGCCGCTGGCGCGATGGACGGCGGCACGAGCTGGACGAGTTGGACAAGGCCGCGCTCCAAGCGCCCGGCGGCTCGGCCGCTACCGGCGACATCTTGTTGTCGATGGCGCTCTGGAAGGCGGTATCCGATCGCTATGAGCTGCTGCTCGCCACCTGGAGCTCGGGGCGGGTTGGAGTTACCGAGCTGACGCGCATGTCGACGCTGATCTGGGGTCGACTGGACACAAATACTGCATCAGGACTCTCAGTCTCACTGCCTGAGGCCTGCCGGCTGTCCGACGCCCTGCTGTCCCAACTCCGCGTCAAGCTTGGTCTCGATCCGTCGGGGATGGAGATCACGGAACGGATCCGGCAACTTCGGGCTCAGATGGAGCGCATCCGCGAACAGATCGACCTGGAACCGGCTGGAGCGGCACAGCAGCAGGCCGCACTCGAGCAGTCGCGACTGGCGCGCCGGCTCAAGGAGCTCGCCGAGAAGGCCGGCCGCGGCGGGGATGTTGCCGGATCGCTCGGACCGTTGGAAATCGATGCCGCGACCTTCGAACGGGACCTGATTGTCAACGGTGCCCGACGACGCGACGCCGCCGCATTGCTGGAGCGAGCACGCGACCAGCGGGCCGACCTCCAAGCACGGGAAGTCGCGCTGCGCAGCATTGTCGAGGAGTGTGTACGCCGCGTCGACCCGGCACCCCGCTACGCCGTACCGGACACCGCAGCCCTAGGCCCGGTGCCGAACACCCGCGAGGAGCTCGAGACCTACCTGCGTCGCCTCGATCAGGTGTCCCGCGCGATGACCATCGCTCAGACGGCCTACAGCAAGGCACTGAATGATCATGAGGAGCTGGAGAGCCGACTCGAGGCGTATTTCGCCAAAGCGGTGGCAAAAGACGTCGCCGATGTTTCCGATGTCGCTCAGGCGTACCAGCTGGCTCGGGCCGCCTTGACCGAGCGGCCCAGCAGAATGCTGCTCGCTCAGCAGCTCGTTGCCGTTTATCAGACCTATCTGCAAACGACCCCCGCGCCGCGTGCGGCGCACCCGGCAACGTCCGCGGAGGAAGCATGAAATGCACCCAGCCCGGCTGTCCGGGCACCATCGTCGATGGCTATTGCGATGTCTGCGGCAGCCCAGGGCCTGTCGGCGCATCGGCTGTCCCCTCGACCGCCGCGAGCGGCAACGTCGCAGCGATGCCCAACGCCGACGGCGCACCCTGTACTCAGCCCGGCTGCACCGGCACGATCGTGGACGGCTATTGCGACGTATGCGGCACTCCCGCCGCCCAGGCCAGCGGTGATGATCAAGCACCGATATCCGCCGCAGCCCCGGCCTCGGCGATCACTACAGGCTCCAGCCGGCTGCAATCGACTGCCCTCGGCTCGCAGCGCGCCGGCGACGGTTCCAAGATCACCAAGCGGGTTCGCTCTGGTTCCCAGCGACTCCGATCGGCCCGGCTCGGGGCGGGTCTGACCCGTGTTCCACCGGCTCCGGTGATCGACGCCGCTCAGGCGATCATGAAGAATCCGCAAGTTCCGGAAGAGAAGCGGAACTGCCCGAACTGCGGGTCACCGGTCGGTCGGTCCCGCGACGGGCAGCCGGGACGAACCGAAGGCTTCTGCCCGAAATGTGGCAACGCATTTTCGTTCACACCGAAGCTGCAGCCCGGCGACCTGGTGGCCAACCAGTACGAGGTCGCTGGCTGCTTGGCCCACGGTGGGCTCGGCTGGATCTATCTCGCAAAAGATCACAACGTGTCGGATCGCTGGGTGGTCTTGAAAGGCCTACTGAACACCGGCGACAAGGACGCGCTGGCGGTAGCGATCGTGGAGAAGCAGTTCCTTGCCCAAGTGGAACATCCGCTGATCGTGGAGATCTACAACTTCGTCACCCATGACGATGCCGGTTACATCGTCATGGAGTACGTCGGCGGAACCTCGCTCAAGCAGATCTTGAAGGATCGGATGCGGGCCAACAAGGGCAAGTTCGATCCGCTGCCGGTTGATCAGGCCCTGGCCTACATCCTGGAGATCTTGCCAGCGTTCAGCTACCTTCATGATCTTGGTCTGATCTATTGCGATTTCAAGCCGGACAACCTGATCCAGGTCGGCGATGCGGTGAAGTTGATCGATCTCGGTGGCGTACGGCGAGTAGATGATCAAGAGTCCGCGATCTACGGCACCGTCGGCTACCAGGCACCTGAGGTGGCCCAGGTCGGCCCGAGCGTGGCATCCGACATCTACACGATCGGACGCACGTTGCTGGTGTTGATGATGGAGTTCCGGGGCTACCAGAGCAAGTATGTCGCGAGCCTGCCGCCCGTCGCCGAGACGTCGCTGTTCGCCGACTACGACTCCCTGTATCGGCTGCTGGCCAAGGCTTGCGCCGCCGACCCCGCGGACCGCTTCGCCTCCGTCGATGAGTTCCGCGTGCAGCTGCTCGGTGTGCTGCGTGAGGTGGTCGCCCAGAGGACGTCCGGTACGGCGCTGACGTCAGCAGCGTCGGTGCTGTTCGAGGCACCGGCGATCACCAGCGAAGCGCTGGAGTGGGACGAGCTCCCGGGGCTGCGCATTGACACCAGCGACCCGCAGTACGCCTGGCTGAGCAACATCGCCGTCGATGACCCCGAAGAGCGGCTTGCGCAGCTGCGACAGGCACCAGAGGCAACAGCGGAGGTTCGGCTGGCCCAGGCACGAGCGGCATTGCAGCTACGACGCCGGGATCTGGTCGATCAAGTCGTCAACGAGATGCTGATCGAGGATCCGTGGGAATGGCGCGCTGTCTGGGTCGGCGGTCTCGCAGCACTTGACGCGGGCGATTTCGCGGCGGCGCAGTCGTCCTTCAATGCGGTCTACGGCCAGGTGCCTGGCGAGCTTGCGCCGAAACTCGGATTGGCGCTGGCCTGTGAGCGTGGCCGAGAAGGAGAGATTGCCGAGGGGTTGTATCGGACCTGCGCCAGCACCGATGCCAACTACGTCGCTCCCGCCGCGTTCGGCATGGCACGAATCCGAGCCGCGCGCGGCGACGTATCCGGCGCGGTCCAGGCACTGGATCTGGTGCCCTCGACCAGCCGCAGCTATCCGGAGGCGCGTCGGTTGCGTGCCCTGCAGCTGTACGAGTCGGGACAGGGATTGCCTGCATTGGCCCAGGCGATGGACAGCATCAACGGAGTTCAGCTCGATCCGCGCGAGCGGGGCGAGCTGACCGCTCAGATCCTCGAGCGTGCAATCGCCGAGGTCAGCAAGGACGGCGCGAAGAACGGCGTCAAAGTCGGCGGCTACGAGGCGGAGGAGGACACCTTGCGGGACGGCTTGGAATCGACCTATCGCCAGCTGGCGGGAATCGAAACCGATACGGGCCGTCGCTTCGCCCTCGTTGACAAAGCGAACGCCGTGCGAAGGTGGACCCTACGATGACCGACAATCTGACGCAGTCCCCCGCGGCAGCGCCGCCGGCTGCCACCCGGCAACCCGATGGCAGCTTGAGTTGTCCGCATTGTGGTGCCGAGGTCGCCCCGCAGGAGGCGTTCTGTGAGGCCTGTGGCGGCGCCCTGACGCCCAGCGTGACCGGGCCGGCTGAGCAGCCCGATGAGATGGCCGCGCCTATCGATCTGACGCGGTCGGTTCAGACCAAGCCTGAGGAGGAGGACACCGCCGTCGTTGCTCGCCCGTGCGCCAATTGCGGCGGCGTTATTGGGGCCGACGGTTACTGCGAGACCTGTGGCACCAAGGCGCCGACGGAACGGGACCACTACACCGAGCATCCGGCCCTCTGGGTCGCCGCCTGCTGCGACCGCGGCGTACGACATCACCGCAACGAAGACGCGACGGCGGTCGCCGCTGAGCCGGATGCAGGCTCGCGTGCCGTACTCGTGGTTTGTGATGGCGTGTCCACCTCGCTGGATTCCGATGTCGCCAGCTTGGCCGCCGCTCGAACCGCGCGCGATGTCTTGGTGGCGCACAAGCCAGCGGGACTCGGCACGCCGACCAGCCGGGTGGCAGCGATCTCGAATGCTGTGGTCAAGGCGGCCGCATCAGCCAATGCCGCCGTGGTCGACAGCACCGCGCCGGCCAGTGACAATGCCGCGTCCTGCACCTTCGCCGCGGCTGTTGTCGAGGGTGACCTCGTGGTGTACGGCAACGTCGGCGACAGCCGGATCTACTGGATTCCTGATCTTGACTCGAGCGAGGATCCCGCTGAGCTGAGCGTTGACGACTCGGTTGCCCAGGTACGCATTGCCATGGGGACGCCCCGCGAGGAGGCCGAGAACGGCCCACAGGCACATGCCATCACCAAGTGGCTGGGACGCGACAGCCCCGATTTCGCGGCACGTACCGGATCACTCACCGTCGCCGTACCCGGCTGGGTGCTGGTCTGTTCGGATGGCTTGTGGAACTACGCCTCGGAGGCCAGCGCCATCCAATCGCTCGTCGCCGACCTGACACGGTCGGACCCCGACCCACTGACGCTCGCGATCGCACTCGTTAACTGGGCCAACGCGCAGGGCGGCAAAGACAACGTCTCGGTGGCTCTCGCGCGCCTGGCCCCCAGGCATACTGAACCTTCCAGCCAGGATGCGAAAGGAAGTTGATCATGGCCGAGTTCACGGCCGAGGTGTACCAGAACGAGTTCCTGCCGGAAGGCGGCACGGATGTCAACGCCATCGTCACGGTGACGTGCTCGGGAGCCGGCTCGGCCGGCCAAACCGGGTCCGGCGATGCCGGCGAGATCATCATCGTCGACACTTCGGGTTCGATGGGTCGGGCCAAGCTTGATGCCGCCAAAGTGGCTGCGTCGGCTGCCGTGGATCAGATCCTCGACGGCACCTGGTTTGCGGTCGTCGCGGGCACTCACCAGGCCTATCTTGCGTTTCCGCTGGTACGTGCCGGGACGGGCATGGTTCGGATGGACAGTGCCGCGAGGCAGGCCGCCCACCAAGCGATCAGCCAATTCCGCTCCGACGGAGGCACGGCGATGGGGACGTGGCTCACCCTCGCCGGCCGGCTCTTCGACTCGGTGCCCGGGCTCGTCCAGCGGCATGCGATCTTGCTCACCGACGGCGAGAACCACAATGAGACGCCAGAACAGCTGACGAACGCGATCAATGGCGTGACAGGCAAGTTCCAATGCGACTGTCGCGGCGTGGGCGTCGACTGGCAGGTTGCCGAGGTACGCCGGATCGCCCAGGCGCTGCTGGGCAGCGTTGACATCATTCCCGAACCGGCCCAGATGAGCGAGGTCTTCTCCGAGCTCATGCAGCAGTCCATGAGCCGCGGGGTCGCCGATGCACAGCTTCGGGTGTGGGCGCCGCAAGGCGCGCAGGTTGTATTTGTACGCCAGGTCGCACCGACTGTCGAGGACCTGACGGGCCGCCGCGTGGAGGTCAATCCGCTCACCGGCGGCTATCCCACTGGATCCTGGGGTGATGAGTCTCGTGACTACCACGTGAGTGTGCGGCTGGCCGCCAAGGGTATCGGCCAGGAGCAGCTCGCTGCCCGCGTACAACTCGCTGTCGCCAATCAGGTGGTCGCGCAGAGCCTGGTCAAGGCGAAGTGGTCTGACGATGAGGGCCTGACCACCCGAATCAATCCTGAGGTGGCTCACTACACCGGCCAGACCGAGCTTGCCGAGGCAATCCAGGACGGCCTGGCCGCCAAGGCGGCCGGCGATGAGGAAACGGCCACCATGAAACTGGGTCGGGCTGTACAACTCGCCGCCGAGACGGGCAACGAAGAGGCGACGACGCGACTCCGCAAGGTGGTCGACATCGAAGATTCCGAAACAGGTACGGTGCGTCTGAAGCGTGCCGTGGACAAGGCTGATGAGATGGCCTTGGACACAGCGTCGACGAAGACGACCAGGATCAGGGGATGATCGCTCCCCTGCAATAGGAGAATGCGCACACCCATGATCGTTATCTGGGCCATGATCGTTATCGAGGCCATGATCGTTACCTCAGCCTCGCCCGCCCGCCCGGCCTCTGGGGCGCGCCGATGATCGCCATCTGTCCTGCCGGTCACTCCTCGTTGGCGCAGGACTACTGCGACGTCTGCGGGCTGCCAATTGACGCAGCGCAGGCGCCCACGGCGGTCGCATCTCCCACCAGCAGCGCCACGCCCTCAGGCCGCCAATCATGTCCCAACTGCGGAGCCGACAACTCCGTCGATGCGTTGTTCTGCGAGAACTGCGGCTACGACTTCACGACGGGAACCATGCCCCGGCCGCTCGTTGACGCCGCGTCGCAGACCGCACCCTCCCCCACTCAGTCGCCGCCAGCCCAGACCCCGGCATCCCCAGCCGCTGGCAATAACGCCCAGCCAGCGTCCACCTTTGACTGGGTAGCCGAGGTGTGGATTGATCCGGCGTGGTACGAGGCCCAGCAAAGCCCCGATCCGATGCCCTCACCCGGCCTCCCGGTCGTCATCCCGCTACGCGAGAAATCGATCTTGATAGGACGCATCTCGCATAGTCGGAACATCCATCCTCAGATCGACTGTGAGCCTGACTCCGGTGTCAGCCGCCGCCAAACCCAGCTGACCACCGACGGCACTCGGTGGCGGGTCGAGGACTTGGATTCCGCCAACGGGACGTTCGTAGCCGCGGCCACCGACCCCATCCCGAGCAACCCGATCCCGGTTGGTGTGAAGCAAGAACTGGCCGCCGATGATCGCATCTACGTCGGTGCTTGGACTCGTATCGTGATCCGTCGAGCAACCGAGGACGAGCAGGCGACACTTTCCTGACGGGTCAGGACCGGCTGCAACGCTTTGCGCGAACAGGGCAAGGTTTCGCGTTCGCGGTGTGGCACCGTTACATCAGCGTCGCGCTAACAGGAGGAACCGTGGAGATCAAGATAGGCATACAGCACGTGAATCGAGAGATCGTGCTGGAGAGCACAGAGTCGGCCGCTGATGTTGAAAAGGAATTGCTGAGCTCGATCGGCGCCGGCGGCGACGGTGTCTTCACGATCACTGACGAGCGAGGCCGCAAAGTACTGATTCCGGTCGGCAAGATCGCCTACATCGACCTGGGCGAAGAGAACGCTCGCCATGTCGGCTTTGGTGCTGTTTAGTTTGTTCTGTTCGCTCGCGCAGATTTGTAGGAGGCTTGTTCGCTCGCGCATCGCGCGCAGTAGATCCCCTGTCTTCCTCCTTCGTTCGCAGACGATCATGAAGCGCAGGCGGCTCCGGCTGGGGAGATTGTCTGCTCACTCAGCCGTCCAGACAGGGGGCGCGCGATTCCCGACGCTCGCGAACTATCCCGCTGCTCTTGATACCAAGGGCGGGCTTGAGTTTGCCAGCTAGGCCTGCAGCCCGAGGTTGGCCATGCGGCGCGTGTGGTTCTCCACCAGCCTTGAGAACATCCGGCTGATCGCGGCAAGGTCCATCCCGGGGCGGTCAATGGTCCCAGTCAGCAGATGGGTCAGGGCATCCCGATCGGCGGCTACCCGCTGAGCTTGGCTTAGCGCCTCCCCAACGAGGCGGCGTCCCCACAGCGCCAGCCGGCCTGCTACCCGGGGATCCGCGGCGATCGCAGCACGAACCTTTTCGACGACGAAGTCCGCATGACCCTCGTCAGCCAGCACGTGGTGCACCAGCGTGCGCGTGTCCGCATCCACGAACGCCGCAACCTCTCGATAGAAGTCAGCCGCGAAACCATTTCCGACATATGCCAACACCAGACCCTCCAGCCAATCCTTCGGCTTGGTGTGCGCATGAAATTCGTTGAACGGAACGTGAAACGGCTTCATCGCCACCATGACATCTGCGTCTAGCTCGGCCAGCCGCGCACGTACTGCATCGAAGTGGGCCATCTGAACGGCAGCCAGCGACGCGACATACACCTTGTCCGCCACCGTGGGTGCCCGGCTGGCATCCTCGGCCAGCCGGTCGAAGGCCGCCAAAGCTCCGTACGCCAAAACGCCCAGCAGATCGATCGCACCCGGCCGATACGCCGGCTCCGAAACCCAGGGCTCAGCCGCAGCATGGGAAGCCCCAGACCACTGCGACGCTTCGCTCATGGCCGCAGAATAGTGCCGATCAACGTGCCAAGGAGCACTGCCGAGCGCGACGAGTTCCTCCTCTGGTGTGAAGTCCAACATCAACGGCTTGCCGCTCGAGCGGAAATCATGCTCGTGATGAGCTCGGCGGCACTCTCCGCGGACGTCGTCGCCGAGTCCACGACCAGGTGCTTCCGGCTCCACGGCTCGTACTCACGATTCATGACCGCCGTCCAACCGGGCTTCGCAAGCTCTTCGACATCGGAGGTTCGAGTCTCGACGCGGCGCCGGTGCTCAGCTTGATCCGAGCAGACGACCTCGACTTCGACAATCGCAGCGCCAGCGGTTGCAGCGGTGTCGAGCCAGGCGTCGCGAGTCAACGCGAGGGGATTGACGCACTCCACGATTACGTCCAAACCGAGCCGCAGTTGTTCTAGGGCGAGCTCGTGCGCGACGGCATAGCCGACCGGTCCGAGCGGGTGCGACAGCGCAGACCAGCTAACGATGGCGTGCTCGATGCGGTCGACACGCAGGTAGGGCGTCTTGGTTCGCTTGGCGAGGACCGTCGCTATCGTCGACTTGCCAGCCGCTGGAAGACCGCCCACCACCACGAGCACCTGACGCGTTGGTCGGTTTGGCCCTCCCAGCGACCTTGTCGGCCGGCGCTGGTTAATCATGATCGTCGACCCGCCACTCGTCGTGCCAGTCCAGGTATGCCATATCGCCGTCGAAG
>Ga0184620_10000057_pt1 | contig 17481 bp, 15 predicted proteins | sample PLM1_5_b1_FD_133136 | JGI IMG/M metagenome (GOLD analysis project Ga0184620, IMG submission 133136) | Groundwater sediment microbial communities from an aquifer in East River, Colorado, USA - PLM1_5_b1 | ecosystem: Environmental > Terrestrial > Soil > Riparian zone | place: USA: East River... | reverse complement strand
ATAGTTACTATGCTCAACAATATTCCTAGTACTATGGACTTGTGTTGTAGTGCTAAACGAGGCTGATCCTGGTCTGGCTGGTTGTGCTTTCTCAGAATGTTTTCTCTGAACGTGGATCTTCAAGTTCCATGGTGTGGAGCAAGACTTACGACAATAATCCCATAGTAGCTCCTTTTTTTTCCTGGTCAATTCCATCCACCCCTTAAAACAATGGGCGTCTTTGTGGTCACCCTGACTGCATAGACGTCTGGAGCGGGTCTGCAGGCAACTCCAGACGATTCAAATTTACGAATTTTCTGCACACAATATTTTAGACGCTCTTCCTTAAAAATAATTCCAATTTTTATATATAAATATATGAATATATGCATAAATATATAAATATATATATAAATATATGAATATATGGAGATATACAACATCTATTTGTATAGGACATCTCGAATTTGTAGAGGAGCAGTGTAGCTCGGGAAAAAATTTAGAGGGTCATAGGGTTAGCAATGTTTCACCTGCAATACCTTGTCATGAGATACATATTAGAACAAGATGATAATTACAATTATTCAACTCAGCATTACATGGGTTTGACCACCTTACTAGCTTCTATTATCTAGATTTATAAGATCAGAGCACTAATATCATAGTTAACGTGCAACGAAACGATATCTTGGGTAAGGAAGCAGAACTTTATAGAAGCCTACCTAATGGAAGAATAAAGTGCACAGCCTGTGCTAGGCTATGTGAAATACCTGAAGCCAAAGTAGGTCTTTGTGGAATTAGAGGAGTAGTAAATAACAAACTGCAGTTATTTGTCTATGGAAGAGTGATAGCAGGGCATGTGGATCCTATTGAAAAAAAACCCGTCACTCATTATATGCCTTGTTCAGAAATCTTCTCGATCGCAACAACAGGTTGTAATTGGCTATGCCAATATTGTCAGAATCACGATATTTCGCAACGTCGTAAAATAGAGGGTGAAGAAATGACTCCAGAACAAGTAGTAGACGCGGCTTGTAGCTACGGCGCCCAGGGAATTGCTTATACTTATAACGAACCATCGATTTTTATTGAATTCGCGAAAGATTGCGGCCTAGAGGCTCATCGTAAAGGTCTTTTTAACATCTTTGTCTCAAATGGTTATGATACTCCTGAATCCGTTAATATGATGGATCAATTTTTGGATTGTATTACTGTTGACTTCAAAGGAAGCGGCAAACAGGAATTTGTCAGACGATACATTGGGATTCCAAATCCCGAGCCAATTTTTCAATCGCTGAAGGAGATTAGAGACAATACTAAAATCCATACTGAAATTACTGACCTTATAGTTCCTCAGGTCGGTGACGACCTGGATGCAGCTAGAAAGTTGTGTAGATTTGTCTATGATGAATTGGGACCAGATACTCCAATACACTTCTTGAGATTCCATCCAGATTATAAGATGATGCAATTTGGCAGTACTCCAATCGAGACCCTTGAGAAACATCATGATATTGCAAAGGAAGAGGGTTTGAAATATGCATACCTTGGAAATGTTCCTGGTCATCCCCTTGAACACACTTATTGCCCAGAGTGCAAAAATATAGTAATACAACGTTATGGATTTAGCATAAGCTCCTGGAATCTGGACTCGGATAATCGCTGTAAAGGCTGCGGCTATCCTATTTCAATAATAGGCAAACCAAAAAGAACTCAAAAGAGTTGGTTTCAGTTCGTTCACTAAAAGAATGAAAGGAGACATATTTGATCAGGGTGGTAATACCCCGCTTAAGATCTGATATATTTTGATTTTGTATCTACAAGGGTAGACCCTGTAATAATAATATCAACATAATTATAATGATAATAACAAAATAATAACCTAAATATCCTAGTTATTCTAACATCGTCCGTGGCTATCAAAGCAAGGTGCCCAGTATGTGGTAGAACAGCAGATATCAACGATAATATGGATAGTGTAAGGTGCCCCCATTGTGGCCTCGATATTGCATATGATGAATATATTGAAATAATGAAGGATAGAGCTGTAAATATGGCCGATGATTATCAAATGAACTGGAAAGGATGATCTACGTAAATAAACACAAAAAAGTCTCCATCTTAAATTAATCAAATATGCTTCGAAAATTATTCTTATGAGAAGCTTTCGAATTTATTCTACCAGAAATAACCTTTATCAGAGCAAGTTAGCTCAGCACCACAATTTTGGCATCGAACATGACACACCTGAATATGAACCATCGTGAATCTACAGCGCGGACACTCGGTTCTACTGCTTTGAGCTTTCTCCATTCACACTCTTAAGTTCGAACAAACTTACTTTTAATTCTTTCAAAGCCAGAAAGGTTAATTAAAGCTGTAACGTAACAAATTTCTAGCTTGGCGCAGTTTAAACTTGTTATTTCCGATAACAAAGGAAAGAGTATCCCCCAGGATTTAAAGGATAGAGCGGCACAGCCTTTGCTGGGCTCAAAGATTGGAGATAGTATAGATTCCTCTGTTGTTGGGATTGCTGGTGGAAGCATAAGAATTAGCGGCGGAAGTGATAAATCCGGAACCCCTATGCGTAAAGATATTCACGGTGGAGTTAAAAAATACGTTCTTCTGTCAAGAGGCGTGGGTATGCGAAGTATCAAAGAAGGAGAGAGAAAAAGGAAATTGGTAAGAGGCAACATGATTACCGAGGAGATCTATCAAATAAACTGTGTGTTGATAGGTAGTAACTTGCCCGATAAAAAGACCGCGCCGGCTGAGTCTGAAGAAAAAGAAGCAAATAAACCACAGAAGTAAAAAGCTAGGATAATCGAGAACTAATGATAATATTTTTTTTCAATAGCGATACGAAGGTCTACAGACGATTACCTTAATATCTCTCACTAAATTATTATCGGTAGTGCATTGGAAGGAAACGCTCACTGATGAATACATCAAGGAGTTTGGATATCAGCCCAGTATTAACATAGGCACTTCTGGACACGTAGATCACGGCAAAACTACCCTCGTTGAAGCTATTACAGGTGTATGGACAAGTGCCCATAGCGAAGAGTTGAGAAGGGGAATTACAATCAAAGTAGGCTATGCTGATGCAGCATTTTACAAATGCCCACAATGTCCTGCACCTTCTTGCTATTCCACACAGCCTACATGTACTAATTGTGGTGGAAAAAGTGAGCTCCTGCGAGTTGTAAGCTTTGTAGATTCTCCTGGGCATGAAAGTTTAATGGCAAATATGCTTTCAGGCTCGGCGTTAATGGATGGAGCCATCCTTGTAGTCGCAGCAAACGAAAGAGTTCCTCAGCCGCAAACTAGGGAACATTTATTTGCGCTTCAGGTTCTTGGAATTCAACAAATAGTAATAGTACAGAATAAAGTAGATTTGACTGCATACGAAAAAGCTATCACTAATTTCGATGAAATCAAAGAATTTGTGAAGGGCAGTCTAGCGGAGAAGGCCCCTATTATTCCTGTATCTGCTCAACACAAAGTCAATATTGATGCTTTAATAGAAGCCATAGAAAACACTATCAAGACTCCAAAAAGAACAAAAAATGCTAAGCCGATAATGCATGTTTTACGGTCATTTGATGTTAACAAGCCGGGGCTTCCAATAAAACTAGTCAAGGGAGGCGTAATTGGAGGTGCATTAATTCAGGGCGAATTCAAGGCTGGGGATGATATTGAAATTCGTCCTGGACTTCTAGATGAGAAAAAGGGCAAATATGAACCCATTACTTCCATTGTTGCCACACTTGGAACTGGCGCAGGCTTAGTAGATAGGGTTAGACCCGGAGGACTTGTCGCGATTGGTACAAAATTGGATCCAACCTTTATAAAAAGTGATTCTTTAATTGGTTCAGTAGTAGGCAAGCCCAATTCTTTGCCAGAAGATGTTCAAGATATCAGCGTTGAGGTACATCTCTTTGAAACTGCTGTTGGCACTCAAGAGATGGTCAAAGTAGAACCAGTAAAAATAAGAGAGCCATTGAGGTTGAATATTGGCACTGCAGCAATTCTTGGAACTGTAACAAATAGTAAGGATAGCAAGGCAGAGATAAAACTAAAGAAACCAGTATGCCTCTTACCTAAGAGTAGAGTAGCAATCAGTAGAAGAATTGCAGATCGATGGCGGTTAATTGGTGCTGGATTATCGGTTTAGATGATCATGATGAAGGATGATGACTTCAAGTTTATAATATTGCCAAGTAATTGACTCAAAATCAATGGTCCATACATTTTTTGTATTATAATTAGTTTACAGCATTTCCAACATTCCACTGTAACATCTGCTGCTACTTTTATCAGACTACAACGGAAGGTCGTATTCACTTTCTTTTTGCACTTGAAAACTAGTTCCATCCTAATCAAAAGCCATTGTAATTCAACTTTTTGTGTCTGACAGAGGGGTTCCCAATTACAAGCACCCTCTGTAGGATATTTTATTCTCTCAACTATTCCTTCATAGTAGTCATCCATGGAATGATACAACTCTCGCGTGTCACTGGGGATTTCATAGAAACAATCTAAGTCTCGTGATAAGGATTTATTGTTGGTTTTGGCGTATAGTTATGATTGATCTTATAAATTAAGACCGCAAAAACTATACCTGGTTTTTCAGTGTTGAAGCTATCTGAGGAATAGACTAGACTGAACGGTTGATTGCTTGGTCCATTCTGGGGATACTTAATGTCCTTGGTGTAAAGCGCAATAGTTCCGGGTTTGTACTCGGGCTGTAGACCTGTAAGTTGTCCATTTTGAACTGATGCGTATGCCTGCGGCTTGTAAGGTATGAGCTGTCCAAGAAGAGTTGTGTTCCAGAATCTTGGATTTGGCGTAAAGCCATCTTGCTCTAGGTAGTTGTTCTCATCAAATCCTCCTATTCTCATGAACCACTGTTTCTTACTTTCGTCCCCTCCACTTCCTAAAGTATAAAATGGGGTCCCATTAACACCAGAGAATCGTTGTGCGACTATGTACAGAAGAATATAATCTGCCTTCAGATCGTGAGCCACCTTGGTTCCGCCCTCCTTTTGGTCGATGAACATTTTCGCAATAGTCGCTATTCGAGTTTGGTTAATTGTAGCGTTGTCAGCCAAGCTAGTTCGATTACCAAGTGTAGTTATCCAGTAGCCGTAATCCCACCAAGACCCAATTACCGCATCATTTGACGTGTTCTTCGATATCCAGTTCAGAGCGTCTATCCAGTCATTAGTCTTCAAGCGATATCCTGTACCGCCATTTGCAATGGATGGCGGGATATCTGCTGAAGTTAACCAGTTAGAGTTTGGAGGATAAACCATTGGAATGGTAAGCATGAAAACGATTAACACTATATACGCAATTACGATGATTCGACTCTTGCTTGGCTGTACTTTTGAGTATTCAAACTTTCTCTTACTCTTCGCTGCCTTACCTTTGGAAGTTGCACTGTTTGTTGTTGTAGATGTCGAGCCTGAAGATGGCTGAGATGGTTCATTGCTTAAAACCGCTCTTGTTACTTCATATAAGCCAAGTCCGGCCAAAATAATAATTCCTATTGAAGCAAATACTAGCAATCTTGCAAAGGTTGCGCTAACGTATATCCCGGTGATTCCAATAATCAGAGCGAAAACTGACATATCGGTTCGGTGTTTAAATGCCATCCAAACTCCGAGTCCAGCAAACATTAATAGAATTGAGTAATCTATAAAATAGTCAACTAGTGTAGGAGTAAAGTGTTCTGCAACCGATGCTGTTAAAGGATTTTGTGTTGAAAGAAATGGATTTATGGCATTTATATATCTGAAGGACGACGGCTGATAAATTCCTGCAACGAAAACAGCGATTGCAACTCCAAAGAAGGCAATCAAAAGAAATAATGTATTTCGGACTTCCGTTCTGGGATTACTGATCTTCTTTAGAAAGGTTGCAACAGCCAAAAAAAGAGTGCCACCCATTAAGGCAATACCTGGTAAACCGTACACAAAGGATAGCCCTGGCCTTGGAAAAGCCCCTGCACTAATAAGAGAGAACAATGTAAATGCAATTGCAACGTATAACGGAGCCCTTGTATCTTTCCTAAAATAGGGAAGAGCGATGAAAAATAGCGAGATGGGTATGCTAAAATACTGAACCCCTCCCCATGATGCATTCGCCAATCCCAGTATAATCCCGCCTGCTACTGCTTTGGGAATAGCATATTTGATCTCTTGATGTTTGATGGCAGAAATAAGGAGATAAAGTGCAAGCAACGCAAAAAATAATCCAAGAGGTTCCGATTTGAACCATCCAAGGTTCCCCCTCTGGATTATAGCTGGACTGAATGCAAACATTAGGGCTGAAAACAGACCGGCAGTGGTTCCCCCTATAGTTCTAACTAAAGCAAATATAACAATCGTCGTCAATGACCCTACTATAACTGGCAATAATATTGTAAAGTCCAACAAAGAGCTGCCAGCACCAAATATCTGGTAGAGATAAGCTGCAACTATATGCAATCCAGATTGTGATGTCTTAGGCACATCTCGTCCTTCAGGAAACCATGACATAGTATCATGCCATTTCCAATATGCATCAAGCCCATTATCCACGATATATTTAGACGCACGATAATCAAAGTAGGGATCAAATTCATTAAGAAAAAATCCATATTTTATAGGATAAGAGCGCATAATAAATGCCGTCGTGAATGCAAGAACCAATACTACAACAACCAAGAGATGTCTTATCTGGAACTCGAAGTGCCGAGCTCGCAGCAGGGTTCTACTTCCTTCTAGCATTGTGCTAATGAAAGTTAATTATACCGCTTTTTTAAGGTACTGTTGACGAAATTAAAAAATGTTACAGGCAAGATAAAATAAAATATGACATCAAATTATGATAACCTAAAAGTTTATGTTCTTCTTCTTGCAATATCTAAATTTTTTGTTGAAGCATTATAGAAGCTATTTAGCGAGCGTCCATCACTCTTTATTGAAATCCTTCTTAGTTTGCATTTGCAAGCCCCTTGCAAATCAGATATACTGCTGCATAAGTGGGCAATTTCTCAATTGGTTTCTTGATATTAAAATACTGACCCTTTAGTCTTAACTTTATGTGCGGGGCCTTTATCTCAAGATTAACTTCCTTATCTCCTAGGAGACAGGCGTCAGTCAAAGGCTCAAAAGATTCTAGATTGACACATTTCATCTTGGCCAACCCGCTTTTACTGTTCAGAGTACCGCCCAATCTGAAGACTCTGTGCACATCGCTAGTTACTTGTGGATCAATCTTGGCTCCCATCTCATTGGCCATATGCAGAACCTCCAGTTTAAAACCGTCGTAGCCGCCACTGCGTTTAATCAAATTGCCTAATCTGTCTAAAGACATATGATCAATCTTTAATCTATCAGCTATACGCTTGCGCCAGCCATAAATTAGCCTAGACTTTGATAACCTTATTGAGTAAGCTCCATTGGATGCCTTTCTCACACCTATGCTCTCTAGCAACAAATCATTACCCATGACGTAGCCTACTACTTCCGACCTAGCTTGGGAATCAAGTAATCTAAAGATATTATCTAGAATATGAACATGAAACCCATTGTTCCCAGAAAAATAAATGATTATATTCTTTTCTTCTATCCCAAAGTCGTCAATTAATAAACTGACTAATCGTTTCAATTCATTCTTTAAGCCATATATACATTTACTACATGGAAGAGACGTTTTACGAATTGTCTTGGTATTGCATGATGCACAAGACTCTGAATTGAACTTTAAGACTCTCCCGCAATTTAAACAAATAGAATAAGAATGAGTTATTTCACAAGGGAGGTGCAGATCCTTGGCATCAATATCAAATATAAGGTCTGCTCCTTTCCACGTTTTCTCTTGAATAGGATAGCTTGGATACATGTAATAAGCATTGGACGAGTAGACATCGGAGGGAACTTCTCTGATCAAAGTTGCAAGCAGTTCTCCTTTAGTTTTAAATGAAAGGTGGCGTATCATGCCTGATCCAAATTGCATATATCCAAATTCGCGTTCCTGGATACATTCAGGAATATCTATGAGGTCAGTATTTTTGAAGTAATATTCCTTAAATGCACTTCTAACTAGGTCTATGCTCTTTTCTAAGGATTTACTGCTGATCATAGGATAGTTCTTTTCTCACTCTCAGCCGACCAAATTGAATAGGACTAGTTATTCCATTACATTCCTCTATGGCAAAACATAAACTTTCGTTACGAAGTTTTTGACAAGATGGGACAGAATATTTTTTATGGCTACCTCTAATCCCTGCAAGATGCTCAACTTGGTACCTGGTGATCCTTTCATTATAATCGGGTGCATTTTGGAACAGCATTACGATTTCATTAACGCTTTTTCCAACTGTGAGCATATAAGTTGCGAGCATAAGTCTTGCAGAGTGAGGAAGATTTATCCCGTTGTTCATTTCTTCTAAAGCGTGTTTGATGCAAGGCGGGTAATCTTTTGCATCAGGAGACCTAGGAGTCATATAAATTTTGGGACTTGGCAGTTTGTTTTTAAATTCGTTAGCTGTTATTTCGATAGACTCTGGTAATTTCGTTAAAGTCATTGCTTTTATTCTCATGTAGATCAAGTTACTCAACTCGTTTCGAATCAGTCTGACGGTCTCATCAGCATCTAGGTACACATATCCTCTATGTACTAATCTATTAACCAGTTTCCATTGCTGTTCGTGGAAATGTGAAGAACGCTCCAGGTAATCACTGATTTTTACTTTAAACAGTCTTTTGTCATCTGAGCTTATGTCAACATTGATCTTGAACAGCTCATTAAAAATCTTGAAAAGCAGAAGGTGTTTCCTCTCGTCATTTTTTTCTTTCTTGAGATCTTCGACTAAAAAGTTTTCTGCTCTTATCGCTTCAAACAAAGAATGCTTCTTCAAAATTACTTCCATTCCAATTGACCTGACAATTATAAGTGTAACAAGAAAAGTGAGTATTTCGATCTCGTATTTATCTAGCCTTTTGTACACTTCTCCTCTGATAATCTCTGATTCCAGCATCTCTGCTGCTCTACTAATAATATGTTTCATCTCAGGTCTATTAAATTCCTCTAGGTCAAAATGCGTCTGTCGAATATAGTCTGACGCTTCGTTGAGAAAAGGATACTTGGCCAAATCCGCAGTTCCAAGCTTAATAGACATGATGTGAGCTTATGTCAATACTAAAATAAAAATACCACCATCAAGCTTCGGAATATTTTTAACAAGGATCTCTTCCTGCAAACTTTGGTATGAAAGTTCATGTTGGCTTTCACGTGTCTATTGCTGGCGGAATATCTAACTCTGTTGATAATGCATTGAAGATTGGTTCCAGAGCGTTTCAGATATTCAGTAGAAATCCAAGAGGTTGGTCTGCCAAGGATTTAGCAGAGAATGATATCAAGATGTTTAGAACAAAATTGTCTGGTAGCGGGATAGGAAGTAAATCAGTAATAGTACATATGCCTTATCTACCAAACTTAGCTGCTCCAGATAGCGAATTCTACAAGAAATCAATAGATGCCTTTGCTGAGGAATTACAAAGATGTAATACTTTGGGTGTCGCATATCTTGTGATTCATCTTGGAAGCCACTTAGGCAGGGGACGAGAATATGGTATTAAGCAGTTGCTAAAAGCCTGTAATTACGCTCTTGACAACTACAAATCCAAGTCTCGCGGCGATACCCGCGTACAAATCTTGCTAGAGAATATGGCAGGACAAAAAAATTGCATAGGTAATACTTTTGAGGATCTACGATTAATCTTAGATAAGCTAAATTCAAGAGAGTTTGGAATATGTTTAGATACATGTCATGCTTTTGCTTCCGGGTATGATTGGCGAGAAGAATCTAACGTTGAAGCGATATTAGATAATTTTAATAATATAGTAGGTTTGAAGGATCTTAAGGTACTACATCTAAATGATTCCAAAGGCGATTTATGTTCGCATATCGATCGACACGAACATATTGGTCTTGGTAGAATAGGCGAGGCAGGATTTATTGCATTATTGAATAATAGAGCTCTAAGAAATTTACCTATAATATTGGAAACACCTTGCGATGAGAAGAGAAGTGATCTGCAGAATCTAAATTATGTTATGGGTCTTATCAGAAAAAGGAACTAAAATATTATAGAATAGGTAACCAACTTCTGAAACTAAGTTAGTAAGAATAAAACGATACGGCGACTTTTCAACCCAGATACAGATACAATACGCAAAGGAATAAATTTAAAGTCAATCTTCAGGAGGTCCTTGCAATAGTATGAGCAATTACGAGGAAATAATGAAACTAGCGCTTGAGAGAGGATTTTACTTTCCTAGCTGCGAAATCTACGCTGACGCGCCGGCTGGGTTTTGGGAATATGGTCCTACCGGAGTAGGCCTCAAAAATAAGTTTATAGATCTATGGAGAAGGGAACTTGTACGACGAGACGGTATGCTAGAAATCGATGGCTGTCAAATAATGAGCAAGAGTGTTTTTGTAGCATCTGGACACTTAGACAACTTTACTGACCCCATCATCAAATGTTCTAATTGTAAATCTACCTTTAGAGCTGACAGATATATAGCAGAAAGGACCGGAGAAAATATTTCGGAGAGGTCGGATGACTTGAACATGGATGCTACTATAAAGAAGTACGACCTCAGGTGCCCTAACTGTAATGGCACATTTGAAAAGGTTAACAGGTTCAATATGATGTTTGGACTGGGAATAGGTCCTAATGCTGACCCCGCATATCTTAGGCCAGAAACATGCCAGACAATATTTGTTGATTTTGGGCGGGTCTTTAAAACTATGCGGGGGAAGTTACCTCTAGGTATTGCTCAAATTGGCAAGAGTTTTAGAAATGAAATATCTCCGAGGCAGAGTCTACTGCGATTAAGGGAATTCTATCAGGCAGAAATTGAAGTGTTTTGTAATCCATACAAACTAGACGACTTGCAGCAGTTCCAAGATGTTAAAGATACTGTGTTGAACCTTTATGATGGAACTTCCAATGTTGAGGTAACAGCAGATGAAGGGCTCACGAAATCATTGTTGCCCAATAAGCTCGTTGCATATTACCTTTGCCTTCTAAATGAATTTTATGCAAAAACTGGCATAGATATGAAACGAACTCGTTTCAGAAGGCTTTCAGATGATGAAAAGGCATTCTATTCTTCAATAGGATTTGATTTTGAGGTTGAGACAAGTGTGGGTTGGTTGGAACTAGTTGCGTGTAATTACCGGTCTGATTACGACCTTAGAAGACATGCACTAACAAGTAAACATAACCTTGAAGTTATCGACCCATCTGACAACTCAAAGGTCTTACCCCATGTATTTGAACTCTCAATGGGAATTGACAGAAGCATTTATGCTATTTTGGAACACTCCTATTATGAGGATTATACGCATGACGACAGGATAGTATTGGGACTGAAGCCATATCTTGCTCCAATAAGCATAGGCGTCCTCCCTCTAATGAGAAAAGACGGTATAGGTGAGAAGGCAAAGGAGATTTACTCTGCACTTAAACGGGAATTTGAAAGCTTCTACGATGACTCGGGATCGATCGGAAGAAGATATAGGAGGTTGGAAGAAATTGGAGTGCCTTTCGTCGTAACAGCCGACAAGACGACTATGGAGGATGATACTGTCACAGTCAGATCTAGAGATTCAATGCAACAAGAGCGAGTTAAAGTGTCTGCACTAGTGCAATTTTTTCGAAATGCTCTTTCAACAGAACCTAAAATAGGATAAAGTAGAATAACTTAGCTACTTGTATTAGCGATCCTCTAATATAACCTTTCAGCGACAGCCAACTCTGTAGTAATGATCAATGCTTATAGTTGATTTTTGCTGGCCGAAAAAATTAAACCCCTTATGCATGAATATAAGATGATTGAACGAAAAACAAAGAGAAAGGAAAATCCAAGAGAAGAAACCTGCGCTAGACGAGGATGATCTATTGCCTGTTGAAAAATGGCTTGTGGCTTTTGAGAATATTCCTTCTAATAAAAATCAAGACAAATTTTCGTTTCTTAGGCAATTTTATGCGCCTGGCTTCTACGAAGCATACGACACAGTTCTGAGTTTCGCTGAAAAATCAAAGCTGAATATATTATGGTTCAAAGAAAAAAAGAACTGTGGTGATAAATATCTTAACTCCGACTTTCCTCTACTAGAAACGGTATGTACATACTGTAATAAAGCATTCAATGACATCGACCCTATACCATGTAAATTAAGCGAATGTTATGCAGAATTTTGCTCCAATGCATGTATGATTGATCATTTTGATCTCAAACACAAAGGCTACAACTCTTTGATATACTAACGATAATTCCTGTACCTGCATCTAATTTACAGTAATAAAAGACTCGTCAGCCCATATTAGCAAAGTTTCTACTGATCAAAGGGCATTGGTTCATTTACCGATACATAATCCAAACAAATTGAATTTTGTGTTTACTTAACTTTGGCAGTAGTGTTTTCTAAAGTCTAGTGTGATCATTCGTATGCGCTGAGGATCGGCTCTGAATAGATCTATACATCTTGTAGAATACTCAATTGGAGCATCCTGATTCCTATTCATAAGTTCAAATCCCAAGGATTCAAAGGTAGAAACAAGCCAATCCCCCCATTGATGGTATGCGGCATCAGATACTGGTAGTAACAACTCATCGGTTATCTCAGTTACAAGTCGAAATAGCCCGTTGTTTTTTAATTTCGAGAATACAGCTCGATAAAGAATTATCCACTCATGCTGCTTAACTGGGTCTATGAAAGTGGGGTCAGGTAATACCGCAATAATTTTATTAATTGACCTGTCAGGAAATCTTGGTAAAATGTCTTTGAAAGACCCGTTGATCAGTTTAACGTTTCCGAGTTTAATCCTTGATTTTGCACACTCATATTGCTCCTTATCTATTTCTATACCTATGTATGTTATAGATCTGCCTCTATCATCACGACAATCATTGTTTGCCAATAGTTCTAATAAACGCCCATCGCCCATACCTATCTCCACTATGGTCGGCGAAGGTCCCAAAGCCTCCTCAGTCTTTGTTGAGAATCTCAAGCCTAGGACAGGTTAAAAAAGAATATACCTACCCTTTAAGTAAGTCTGCTTCAAGCAACTGCTGAACTAATTGTACTACCTCCTGCTCAACTTGTTGTCTAGGCATTCCAAGCTTAGACGAAAATTGATCTGCTAGTCCATTGATAGTCTTACTTCCGTCACAAGTTTTCCAAAAGTCCACAATCGCTTCATTTATCATGAATCCCTGTCCTTTTTCATTTGTAAGAATCAACGAACCATCGTCCTGTTTAGTTAGCTGACCTTTTTTTACAGGTTGATATTTTTCGTAGTCGACTTGGAATCGAAGCTTTGGCTTTCCGAATCCCATTTTTTCACGAACAAAGGGATCCATTTTTTCAATACTCCAAGGGGGGTCCCAAACAATTTCGACGTCAATAATTCCGATACCATTAATTTTTCCGACGTGCCTCTTTATGTCGCTAACCAATGTATCGTGAAGAGGACAACCCCGCGTAGTCATGGTCATTTTGATATCGATGTTATTTTCAGGCTTAACCTTGACGCCATATATCAGCCCGAGTTCCACCACATTAACAGGTATTTCGGGATCCATACATTTTCTCAAAGCCGAATAAACTTCTTCTTCAGTGATAGTTTTCAGAGACATTTGGAATCTGCACGTAAATGGACCTCTACATGATAAAAACTTTATCACACTTCGATGCTACCGTTAAACGATGATAATCAATGGACCTATTAGGCGCACTAAGTAGGCTTGTTAATAGATTATGATAAATTGACAATGGTCCTGCCCCATCTCTTCTTCTTAATTAGTAGTGAGCAAATCATTTATCTAAAATAAAATTGACACTCTTCTCGTAAGGTGGAGTAAGCACTCCCTTTTCAGTGACTATAGCACTAATCAAATCAGGAGGAGTTATATCAAAGGCCGGGTTAAATATTCGGACACCGATTGGTGCAATCCTCTTCGTTCCGACCTTTACTAGCTCATCTGCGGATCTATCTTCAATCACAATTCCTTGAAGAGTGCCTTCAAAATCAAATGTAGATATCGGTGCGGCTACATAAAAAGGAATGCCATGCAAATTGGCCATACTTGCTATCTGATATGTTCCGATCTTATTGAATACATGTCCAGTTCGTAAAATCCGGTCTGCACCTACAATCACACGCCCTATAATGCCCTTGGACATCATATATCCTACTGCAGTATCCGGGATTAGACTAACATCAATACCATCATGCTGAAGTTCAAATGCAGTTAATCTAGAACCCTGCATTACAGGGCGTGTTTCGGTTGCTATTACGCTTAACCGCTTGCCTTTTTGCGTTGCCGCTCGGATAACTCCCAGAGCTGTTCCATAGGTAGTCGTTGCTAGTGAACCCGCATTACAATGAGTCATTACTACGTCACCATCACTGAAAAGTTGCGCACCGTTCATGCCTATCTTTAAATTAATTTCCGCATCTTCCTTGGCTAGTGTCAGAGCTTCCTCTAAAAGTGCTTTCTTAATTTGGGCCATGCTCTTCTTGTGAATTGCCCTTTTTATTACTCGGGTTAGTGCCCAGGATAGATTGACTGCCGTTGGCCTTGTCGAGAATAAGACTGTAAACGCTTTATCAAGATCTGCTCGTAGTTCATTAGGAGTTGTAGCTTTGCTTTTAAGACCAGCAAGTGCTAATCCTAGTGCAGCCGTTACACCAATCGCAGGAGCACCTCTTACTACCATCTCTTTTATTGCATCTGCTACTTCGTTGTAATTCCTGCATTGTACGTATGCAAGTCTGTTTGGTAATTTAGTTTGATCAATAAGGACCACAGAATCATCCTTCCAACTAACAGTAATCAAAGAATCGAAGCGATTATCATAATTATTATTATAATTCAATACAAATTAAAAATTGATTCAAGTGTATTAAAGTTAACTAAACTGAAAAGCTACCGCAAAATATTACTAAACAGGGAATATGTAATAATACAGAAAGTTTAATCATACGGTTATGAAAGCAAAAAGAAGACAGGTAGTACACTGCTGCTTAAGTGTTGGTCAATTTTATAGCAACTAAAGAGTGATTGAAATGATGATGATTTCTTGTCTAGTTGGCCTTTGTCCTCTAAAACTCTGGTGCAGTCCCAGTCATTCCATCTATATTTATCCTGCTCCAATAACTGCAAATCTAGTAGACCTGAATTTGGATTTGTCCAATAGTCCTCTGCCATCATAAACAGGTACTCCTAAGAATTGCTCAGGAGTCAAATGGCTATATTCTTGATGATCCGCAACTATTAATATCAAATCAGTACCCTTTAAGGACTCAGCCAGATCTGAAGTTAAAATTACATTGTCATAATATTTCAACTGTTCGTCACGTTTGACTAACGGATCATGAACCCGGATTTGCCTTGCTTTCAGCCTTTGAAATTCCTTAATAACTGCATAGGTAGGCGATAACCTTGTATCCGATACACCTCCCCTGAACGCTATACCTAGCAACGTAACGACGGATCCAGCCACATTCTTTGCCTTTCCACCTTTCCAATTTAACAATTGTGTAGCTTGCTGTACAACATAAACGGGCATAGAATCATTGATCGTTCTTGCCAGTTTGGTAATTCTACAATCAATTCCGACCTTATCTGCAGAATGAATTATAAACTGTGGATATACTGGAATGCATGCTCCCCCAACCCCTATTCCTGGTTTATGAAGGTGACAAAATGGTTGAGAATTAGCAGCTTCGCGTGCTTCCCAAAAATCTACACCGATTTTTTCGCAGTACTTGGCTAGTTCATTGGCAAGGGCAATATTTGCGTCCCGATACACTCCTTCTAGAAGTTTTTCAGTCTCTGCTGCTTTTATGCTGCTCATAGATATAGTACCTTTTCTACAAATCAAAGAGTATATCTCAGAAGCAATTTGTAGACTCTTGGAGCCAACACCTGATATTATAGCAGGATATCTATTTTCAATATCTTCTATGGCTCGTCCTTCGTAAATTCTCTCAGGATTATAAATCATATAAAAATCTGATTCAACTCGAAGGTTTTCCTCGGACTCTTTTTCAATAATTGGCAAAACAATATCTTCCGTTGTGCCTGGCGGGACACTCGCATTAAGAGATACTACGTCTCCTTTCTTGATTCCTCTACCGATGGCAGATGCAACATCTTTGACCGCAGCCAGGTCGGCGGATCGATTTGATGCCAATACTGGAACACAAATCATCTTAAAAAAGGAATCATATGAAGCTGCCACTGGATCTTTATACACATCAAAGCGTTTTTCATCAAGCCCTTTAGAAAAGGCGTTATCTACTCCTGGCTCAGGAACATGGGTTTTACCTATGATTGCATTTTGAATGACACTTGGAGATTTATCAACTCCTATCACATGAGCACCAGCACGAAGCCATGCTGAGGCCATAGGCGCACCTACGTGTCCCAGACCGAATATTGCGATTTTAAACTGGCCTGACTTTATTCTCTTTGTAAGATTTGAAACGGGGATAACTCCACTATTAGAGGACCAAATATTGGATAAGTCTGTCGTTGCAAGCTTTTTGTTGGTCATGTATTCTTATTAACGATTCCTTCGTATCAACGTTATCAATGTTATCATATATTTTCCGAGATAGATTTAGACATTTTTATTCTGTATGTTCTAATCCTGACGCACAGTACAGTACAGTCAACTTGTCCGGGCTTCGAGTATATAATAAAATTTAGATATATGATCGTGACATATGATATTGATAAACGATATTGATAACAAATACTCTACACTTGCCAAAGATTTGTATATTGCTACCGACATTGTTAAGAATCTCACCTTAAACAATATGGCATATCAAAATTTTTAATGTTTTGTACACACTCGGTATCAACCAAATAAAATTATTTACTATAATATTCTTTTGTGCTGCTTTTATTCATAGAAGGTATGTACATACAGTGATTATGCAAAATAGGAGTAAGGAAGAAATAATATCGTTAATTCTCGAAGCAGCTAAGTCAGGAGCAACTAGAACTGAAATCATGTATAAAGCATTTTTGACTCATAATCAGTTAGATGAGCATCTCAATTTTCTATTAGAAAATCAGATGCTTGAACACCATAAAGGAGAGCGAATATATAAGACAACGAACGAAGGATTAGTTTTCTTGAAGGGTATTGAAGATTATTGCAGTAATCCGTACCTTAGTTCAGTTTCTTCGTCCCAATTCAATAAGATCTTAATAGTTGGACTAGGTCAACTAGGACTACCAGTAGCAAAATATGTAAAGGAAAGAGGATTCGATGCTTATGGATATGATATTAGTCCAAAAGCAATGGATCGTGCAGAAAAAACAGCAGCAATAAAGAAAGCTACTGATTTTGGTGAATTTGATGTATATATTTTGTGTGTATCAACTCATAAACCTGAAGATATGTTCTCACCT
>Ga0184620_10000054_pt1 | contig 17578 bp, 18 predicted proteins | sample PLM1_5_b1_FD_133136 | JGI IMG/M metagenome (GOLD analysis project Ga0184620, IMG submission 133136) | Groundwater sediment microbial communities from an aquifer in East River, Colorado, USA - PLM1_5_b1 | ecosystem: Environmental > Terrestrial > Soil > Riparian zone | place: USA: East River... | reverse complement strand
CTCCCGGCTATGTCGGCTATGAGGAAGGCGGCCAGCTCACCGAGAAGGTACGCCGCAAGCCATTCAGCGTGGTGCTCTTCGACGAGGTCGAGAAGGCTCACCCGGACATCTTCAACTCCCTGCTGCAGATCCTGGACGAGGGGCGGCTGACCGACGCGCAGGGCCGCAAGGTGGACTTTAAGAACTGCGTGATCGTGATGACCACCAACCTGGGCACCCGGGATATCGCCAAGAGCGTGACGCTCGGGTTCAGCCAGGGCAGCGATACCGACGGCGGCTACGAGAAGATGAAGGCCAAGGTCTCCGACGAGCTCAAGCAGCACTTCCGGCCGGAGTTCTTGAACCGCGTCGACGAGATCGTCGTGTTCCGACAGCTCACCCAGGAAGACATCGAGCGGATCGTGGACCTGATGGTGGCCGAAATCGAGGTCCGGCTGAAGGACAAGGACATGGGCATCGAGCTCACGCCCGCGGCGAAGACGCTGATCGGCAAGCGCGGCTTCGACCCAGTACTAGGAGCTCGGCCGCTCCGCCGGGCGATTCAGCGCGACATCGAGGACCTGCTTGCGGAGAAGATCTTGTTCGCCGAGCTGAAGCCGGGCGAGATCGTCGTGGTCGATGTCGCTGATCCGGGCTCAGAGCACCCGTTCACCTTCACCGGCACACCGCGTTCGGCAGCTCCGGACGTACCACCGGTGGAGTTCGGCGGCATCGTCGAGGGCTTGAACGAAGGTTCCGAAGCCGCCAACGAGTAGCAATTCCCGAACGGCCAGCCGGCCGCATCCCATATGGGGTGCGGCCGGCCTCGTTTCGCCCGTCAACATCCCACGCAGCGTGGGATGTTGACGCCGTACATGCGTTGTATGCCATGCACAGTGTGGGGAAGCTGGGTACGGCCTGGTTGACTCGCCGATCACCCGAAAGGCGTACGACGGCACGGGAGTGTGACTCGTGCCCCTGACGCGTGTTGTCAGCATCTGGCAGAGTGGCGCGGTGCGACTGCCAAACCGGATTCCGGCCGTTTGGCTGGTGATCTCGGGAATCGTCTCGGTCCAGGTTGGGGCGGCAATCGCGAAGAATCTGTTCGACCTGGTGCCGCCGACGGCAATGGTCTGGCTGCGGCTCATAACATCCGCTGTGATCTTGCTCTTGGTGGCACGGCCACGGCTAGCGGGCCATTCAGGTCGGGACTGGCTCATCGTGCTTGGCTTTGGCGTCAGCCTCATGACGATGAACTGGGCGATCTATCAGTCGTTTGCGCGGATCCCCTTGGGCATCGCGGTGACGATCGAGTTTCTCGGTCCGCTCACCGTTGCTGTGATCGGTTCGCGTCGTTTCGCCGACCTGATCTGGGTTGTGCTCGCGGGGATCGGCGTCGCGCTGCTCGGTGTCTCGAGAGCCAGCCTGACACTCGCCGGAGTTGGATTCGCTCTGCTTGCGGCTCTCGGTTGGGCCTTCTACATCCTGCTGAGCGCCCAGACAGGCCGTCGCTGGCCCGGGATCAGCGGCCTTGCCATTGCCAGCATGGTCGGAGCAATCGCCTTGGCACCTCCGGCAATCGTGGAGGCCGGCAATCAGATGCTGAACTCAACGGTGCTCATGCTGGGATTGGCGATTGGCTTGCTGAGCTCGGTCATTCCGTACAGCTTCGAGCTGATCGCTTTACGTCGTATTCCGCCCCGAGTCTTCAGCATCTTGATGAGCCTCGAGCCTGCGGTGGCGGCGCTCGCCGCGATGATCTTGCTTGGGGAGTTTCTGAGCTTGGTGCAGTGGCTCGCCATGGCTTGTGTGGTAATCGCCAGTATCGGCGCAACTCGTACGTCAACGACTTTGGATCAGCCGGCGCCGGACTGAGTCGACAAATGCCGGTAGCGAAGCGCTAATGGCCGAATGCATCAGAATCGGTGACAACGGATTCGCCCCGGTCGAGCCCGCTGATTGTGCTCATCTCCTGCTCATTCAGCTCGAAGTCAAAGATGTCGATGTTCTCCGCGATTCGGCCGGGATTCGACGACCGTGGAATTGCCACCAGACCGAGCTGGATGTGCCAGCGGAGTACGACTTGCGTCGGGGACTTGCCATGCTCGATCGCGATCCCGGTGATCACCGGGTTGTTCCTCAGCTCGTCGCTCGATGCACCAACCGGGCTGTACGACTCGGTGACAATGCCGTGGGCGGCGTGGTACGCCCGGCTCTCCTTCCTAGACGAGTAGGGACTCAGTTGAATCTGGTTCACGTCCGGCGTGATACCGGTCTCGTCGAGCACGCGCTGCAGATGGGCCGGCTTGAAGTTGGATGTGCCAATGGCGCGGAGTCCGGTGTCTTTGAGCACCGTCTCGAGACCCCGCAGTGCATCGACGTAGCGATCTTGGTCCGGGTTCGGCCAATGCACCAACAGGAGATCGACGTAGTCGACGCCCAGTCGCTCCAGGCTCGCTTTGTACGCGTGACGGACGCCATCGACGCTATGCCACCGGCGATTGAACTTCGTGGTGATGAAGACCTCGGACCGATCGATACCAGAGTCCCGGACGGCTTGTCCGACCGCATCCTCATTGCGGTAGTTCTCGGCCGTGTCGATCAGGCGGTAGCCGGCCTCGAGCGCCGTCCGGACCTGAGTCGCTGACTCGGCCCCCTGGAGGGGCGATGTGCCGAGTCCGAGGACCGGGATTTCGGCACCACTGCGGAGCGGGAGGTTCGGAGCGAGTCCAGACATTAGACAAGTGCCTCCTGATCAAGGGTCTCAAGACCTAGCCGGGCAACGACCATCGGTTACCTGCAGCGACCACCAGCCCGTCTTGTACGAGCGAGGCCAGCGCGCGGTCGCGCTGCGGAGAATCTTGCCACGCCTCCGTGAGGTCGGTATCTGGGATCGGCTCGTCGCTGGATCGGAGCACCGCGAGCAGCGCACCCCGGCACTGCCGGTCAGTCCCCACATACGGCTGACCGCGCCTCGGCGCCCCAACCCACGCCGGATAACCGGCCTGACGCCACGCACACAGCGTCGCGACGGGGCAGGCATCGCAGCTGGGATTGCGGGCGCGGCACACTACAGCGCCCAGCTCCATCGAGGCGATCGCCCAGCGCGCCGCACGCTGCGGGTTCCGGGGAGCCAGCTCCTCCGCCAGCGCCCGCTCCCGCCTAGTCGCCGCCGAACTGGGGTACGCGACACCCGATACGAGTCTGCTCAGCAGACGGCGGATATTCGTGTCCAGCACGATCTCGCGCCGACCGTACGCGAAGCTTCCGATTGCCGCCGCCGTGTACGAGCCGACTCCCGGCAACCTCAGCAAGGCCTCGTGATCTTCGGGCACCTGGCCGTCGAAGTCGTTCATGATCATTTGGGCCGCCTGGTGCAGCCGCAGGGCTCGCCGTGGGTAACCCAGCCGGCCCCAGGCTCGCAGGGCGTCACCGGGCGGCGCGGTGGCCAGCGCTACGGGCGTCGGCCACCGCTCCAACCACGCCTGCCATGGGCCGCGTACCCGCTCCACCGGGGTCTGTTGCAGCATGAATTCGCTGACCATGATCGCCCAGGGGGTCGCGTCCGGACGTCGCCACGGCAGATCGCGAGCATGCTCGGCGTACCAGCTCAGGATTCCCCGAACCGCGGTCCGAGCTCTGCCGATCGGCAGCTGCCGGTCCTCGACGCCATCGGACACGTGCGTCACCGTACTCTGTCCAATTGCTCGCTCCGCTCGCTGCGGATCGCGCTTTGCGAGTCCGCCTACTTCGTCGTCGCTCGGGGACGAGATGCGTGTCCCCTCGCTTCTCCTCAGCACGGCGGCGCGCGATTCGGGTTCCAATTGCTCGCTCCGCGTCTGATTGCTCGCTCCGCTCGCTGAGGATTGCGCCAGCTAGCCGCTGCCTTCCTCATCTCGCTCGCAGACGAAAAGCATGTCTGCTCCCTCCCTCGTCCAGGCAGCGGCGCGCAATCCTGGTCGCTGCGGATCGCGCTGTGTTTGATTGCTCGCTCCGCTCGCGGCGATGTTCGCTGGGTTGCCGCCGTCTTCGTCGGAGCTGACGGAACGGAAAAGCGTTGTTCCGTCATCTCTTCCTGCAGATCGGCGGCGCGAACATCGCGAGTCCGCCTACTTCGTCGTCGCTCGGGACGAGATGCGTGTCCCCTCGCTTCTCCTCAGCACGGCGGCGCGCGATCCGGGGTGCAATGGCAGTCCCGTCGTGGGCGGCGTGGCTCCAGGCCGGGCGCCGCCATGCTGCCTAGGCTCGGCTGCATGAGCGGCCTGCTGCGCCCGGTTGGGCCGGAGACTGCGCAGACCTATTGGGTTCGGCGCGCCCTGATTTTCGGCGCGACGATGGTGCTCGCGGTCGCCGTGGCGTTGATCGCCAACGGCACCAGCAGCGGTTCTGCAGTTCGAGCGAATCCGTCGCCTCCCACTGCCGGGTATCCAATCCCGAGCTCCGCTTCACCAAGCTCGATGCTGACAGCCATGGCCACGCCAGCAGCGGCCGAGCCTTCGGCTTCAGCAACGTCGACCCCAGTGCCGAAGGCCACCACACGGAAAGCGTCGACGAAGAAGGCAGATCGGAGTGGCAGAGTGGACTGCCCCGTCGATGAACTCCGGCCAACCCTGACTGGCAAGCAGCGCCTAGCACCCAAGAAGCCCTACACCTTCCAGCTGTCGTTGATCAACGGCTCGGACAAAACCTGCATGGCGCGGGTGACCAAGAAGAACTTCGAGTTCGCCATCGATTCCGGCAGCGACCGCATTTGGAGCACCGCTGACTGTCCGTCCACCATCAAGCCCATCAGGCGAAAGCTCGCTTCCGAACATGCCGTTGCATGGTCTCTGACTTGGGACGGTAAGCGCTCCAAGCCCGACTGCAAGTCAGGTCGCAAGGCGCTGCGTCCGGGGACGTACGTCGCGACCGCCCAGCTAGCGGATGCAGAGCCGGTGCAACTCCGGATGATCTTGGGGGAGTAACGGGCAGTCAGGTGATTTCCGACGTTCGCAGCTAGGAGATGCGCTCCGTGTACGCCGACTCGGCCAGCCGGACCAGACCGTCCCGAATCAGCCGGGCACGGCTCTCGCCGACTCCCTCGACTGCCTGTAGGTCAGTGCTGCTGGCACCAAAGAGAGCCTGAAGAGTGCCGAAGTGCTCGATCAGCCGATCTCCGAGATATGACGGCAGGCGATTGATCTGCGACATCTGCCGGAACCCTCGGGTTGTGACGTGAGTTTCCAGGTGCACGTTGTGCGAGAAGCCGGCGGCGCGCGCGACGGTGAGTGGATCCAGGAGCTCGTCGGTGTTCAAATGATCAAGACCGGCGAGACCGAACCCTGATGATTCGGCTGGGCAATAGTCCCGCTCGAGCAGGCAGCGCAGCTCGTGGATACCCGCGCGGAGCTCATGCAGCTGCAGGGTGAGCAGACGGCCGTCTGTGCCCAGCTCGACGACGTAGGTGTCGAGTTCCTCCTCCAGCCGCCGCACCATCTCCAGTCGCTGGGCCACGAGAGCAAAGTCTCTGACCGTTACCTGATCTTGAACCTCCAGTGAGGACAGCCGGGTGGTGACCTCCCAGAGCCGCCCTCGGTACCGTTCCAGGGTCTGCAGTGCCTGGTGTGCTCGCGTCAAGATCTGGTCGGAGTGCTCGACGAGATGGCGGCGGTGATCCAGGTACAGCGTGATGGTCGACATCGATGCGGAGATTGAAATCACGGGCAGCCCGGACTGGCGTGACACCCGGTCAGCCGTGCGATGCCGGGTTCCAGTTTCGACGGTGTCGATGTCCGCGTCGGGCATCAGCTGGACTCCAGCGCGGACGATGCGGTCGTTCTCCCAATCAAAGATGATGGCCCCATCCATCTTTGCGAGCTCACGCAGCGCTGTTGGCGTGTAGACGACATCGAGCGCAAAGCCACCGGTCGAGATCTGAGAGATGATCTTGTTTCGGCCGAGCACCACGAGAGCCCCGGTACGTCCCCGCAGGATCCGCTCGAAGCCGTCGCGGAGGGGCGTTCCGGGTGCCACCATCGCGAGGTAGTCCAGCAGCCGGCGGTGCTGATCGAGGTCCGACGCCACAATCGCTCCCTCCGTCAGCCTCAAAAGATTGAAAAACGGGGGCGGGTCCTGCCGCGCCGTTGCGACCAGACCCACTCCCTCGGCCGACGGTATCAACTGCTCCGCTTACCGAACGCGCAGTGTCGCACCAGGGTCACATCATTGTCACGTTAGTCGGGCGGGAGCAGCGCCAGAGCTGCGAGCGCCTGCTCGACTGTCGTCACCGAATGCACCAGCATGCCCGCATGTACCGTCATGATCTGCTCCCCTGAGTCCCGCAGCTCGGCAGGGATCACCGCCTCGGCGGAACCGAGCCTGGCTGCCTCGTTGAGTCTCCGATCGGTTCCGGGCACACGCCGCAGTTCGCCGGCCAGCCCGACCTCGCCGAGGGCCGCGATGCGTTGCGGCACTGGCCTGTTGCATGCGGCTGAGGCGATCGCGAGCGCAGCCGCTAGGTCGGCCGCAGGCTCGCTCACCTTGGCCCCGCCGACAGTCGACACGTAGACGTCGCGGTCGTTGAGCCGCAGACCGCAGCGTTGCTCTAACACTGCGAGAACCATGGCGATCCGGCCGGATTCGACACCGTTCACAATGCGCCGCGGCTGTGTCGTCGAGGACTTGGCGACCAGCGCCTGAATTTCCGCGAGCAGCGGTCGGCGACCCTCCATCGTGACCGTCACAGCAGTGCCAGGCACTGGCTCGGAATGCTGCGAGGTGAACAGGCCTGAGGGATCGGGTACCTCCAGGATTCCTGAGTCGACCATCTCGAAGCAGCCGACCTCATCGGCCGGGCCGAAGCGGTTCTTGGTCGCGCGTACCATCCGAAAACCCGAGTGGCGGTCACCTTCAAATGCGAGCACGACATCGACCAGATGCTCCAGCAGCCGAGGACCAGCAATGGCCCCGTCCTTGGTCACGTGTCCAACGATGATCACTGCCATCCCGCGTCGCTTCGCTACTCGCACCAATGCACTCGTTACTTCGCGGACCTGAGTTACACCACCAGGTGACCCATCCGCCTCAGCGGTGCCGATTGTCTGCACCGAGTCAAGCACCATGAGAGAAGGCCGCACCTCCTCAATGTGGCCAAGCACGGTGCCGAGGTCGGTCTCAGCCGCCAGGTAGAGCTGATCGGCCACTGCGTTGGTGCGGCCGGCCCGTAGCCGCACCTGCGCAGCCGACTCCTCGCCAGTCACGTACAAGGTGGTATGCCCACTTCGAGCCCAGCGGGCCGCGACCTCCAGCAGCAGTGTGGACTTTCCCACGCCCGGCTCTCCAGCCAGCAGCACCACAACCCCTGGCACGAGGCCGTCGCCTAGCACCCGGTCGAGCTCGGCGACGCCGGTGCGGGCACGAGTCGCCAGCGTGGCGTTGACATGGCCGATCGGAACCGCCTTGCTGACCGGCACCGACGAGGAGATCTGGCTCAGTTTCGGCGCGGCGTTCTCAACCACACTGCCCCACATCTGACACTCGCCACAGCGGCCGACCCAGCGACTCGACCGCCAGCCGCATTCGGTGCAGACGTGGCTGGGTCTGGTGCTCGTCTTGGGCATGTGGGAGACGCTAGAACCCAGGGCTGACACTTCTTGAGCCTCGCTGCGCGAGCGCTGAGGCTACTCTGACGACAGCACCGTTCGTCCCAGGGAGTGCCATGACCATCGAGCCTGCTCGCGACGTCCGCCGGGGCACGGTGGACGAAACAGCCTGGTTCGTCGCCGGCGGATTACTGATCGTCGCCGGCCTGACAACGGCGGTATCGGTCCTGCGGCAGTGGTCGCTGTGTGGTGCAAGCCCGGCATCTGAGGCTTGCGCGGCGTTGAAACAGACCATGAACCTGCTGCCGATCCAGGCCGACTCCATGGCGCTGCGCGTGCCCTGGGCAGCCCCATTGGCGGCGCTGGCGCTCACGCTTGCTACCAGCGCCTGGATCGCTTTTCTACTTCTGCACCCATTGGCTCGCGGCATCAAGATCTTCGGTGCGGGCCTCGCCGTCGCGTTGGTGATCATGAGTATCGGCGGGTGGTTCGGAGTCTGGTCGGTTGAGAGTTGGGTCGCTCACGGCGGTTTCTGGATCGCCTTTGGGACGATCTCAGAATTCGTGGCCATTGCTTTTCTGGTCTACGCGACCATGAGCCGGCAAGCGGTCAACCTCCCCACTACGCAGCGACTGGCGGTTCTGCTCTTCGGTGTGACCGCATTCGGCACCATGCATCAGTCTGCCGAGTTCATCCTGCTCGGCTTGTCCAACCAGTCGGCCACTGGTGTGCCGCACTACCTGGGGCTGGGCACGGCGCTCACTCTCGGCCTGACCGGCGCGGGTGTCATCTGGATGACGCTACGCGCGCGCAAGGATCCTCAATCCCACGCGATTTCCATCGCTGGCTAGGGCAACGAGCTAAGTTTCCTGACCCGGCAGCGTTGCGGCCACCTCCAGTACGCGCGTGTTCGCGGCCGGCTCACCGACAGTGATCCGGAGACCATCCCAATCACTGCCCGAGGCGTACGGACGCACTGCCACCCCGGCACGGGCAAAGGCCGCTGCGTACGCCTCGGTTCGTGAACCGCCAGGCAGCCACACGAAGTTGCCTTGCGCATCCGGCACCTCGAAGCCGAGATCCCGCAGGCCGACAGCCAGCGCGTCACGTGCTTTGACGAGATCGGCGACCCGGTCGAGCAGCAGCGCCTCCGCCTCCAGTGAGGCGATCACCGCTGCCTGGGCGGCGATGGATACTCCGAACGGGAGCGACACGGCTCGTACGGCAGCGGCAATGCGAGCATCGGCCACGCAGTAGCCGACGCGAAACCCGGCAAGTCCATACGCCTTAGAGAAGGTCCGCAGCACCACGACATTGGGTCCTCCGGCCATGGCGTCCAAGCCACGAAGCCCCTGCGGGTCAGTGACGAACTCCACGTACGCCTCGTCGAGAATGATCATGATGTGATCGGGCACCGAGTCGATGAAGTCGATCACCTGTTGATGCTGCAGCGCCGGACCCGTCGGATTGTTCGGCGTACAGAGCATGATTGCCTTCGTAGCCGAGGTGACAGCCCTTCGCATGGCGTCAAGATCATGAACGGCGCCGGGACCAAGCGGCACCGGCACTGGTGACGCGCCGGTGAGCGGTACCGCGATCGGATAGGCCTCGAAGCTGCGCCACGCGTAGACCACCTCATCGCCCGCCTCACAGGTGGCTTGTAGCAGGTGGTAGAGCACGGCCACCGAGCCCGTGCCGAACGCGACCTGTTCTCCCGGCACTCCAAGCCGGCTACTCAGAGCGTGGGTCATCTCGCTGTTGGCAATGTCGGGATAGCGGTTCATCTGAGCCACGGCGGCGGCGGTGGCCTCCATCACGCCAGGCAGAGGTGGGAAGGGATTCTCATTGCTGGACAGCTTGAAGGAGGGCGCCTGACTCGTGCGGGGAGCAGGCTTGCCGGCGGTGTACGTCGGCAGTCCCGCAATGGCAGACCGCAACCGGATCAAATTCGGACCTCACCGCGGGGGGTGCTGAAGATCGCAGCGGCCAGGCCAGCCCGGTTCCGCGGCGGACACCAGTCGATGTCGACGTCGGACAAGATCTCTTTGCTGCGTCCGCCCAGCCACTCATCCACCCGCTCTTGATCACCGGCGATCTCGATCTTGAGGAGCTCGACCTGGCGGCCACCCGAAGAGGGGTGGACCGCTTCGGGCGACCACTGCACGAAGAAAGGAAGCTGGGGATCGACCTGGAGGTCCTTGACCCCGAGCTGATGCCAGGTCAGCACCGTCCCATCCGGCAAGTGACGATGGCCCTCGATCGCCGGCCGACCCATCCGCTGCTCGATCGGAGCAAGATCATCGACTGCAATCACCCAACCGAGCCAACCACCGCCCTGCGCCGATCGCGCCCGGACCGCCTGGCCAAACGGCACCTTGTCGGCCGCGGGGTGATCCAAAACACCGACCACCTCGAGATACTGCCCGCCCGTCAGCGGCAGAATCCAGTTGCGGGTACCGAACCGTGGATGGAATCCTCCGTCGAGAAAAGGCACTCCCAGCTGCGCTCCGAGTCGCTGTGCCGTTGCCTCGAGGCCTTCCGGTCCGGCCGCGAACGACAGGTGGTCCAAGTGCATGTCCACATTGTTGCCGGGGGCCATCTCCGCAGAGCAGGGGGTCCTCTTCACCCAGCCTGACGGCCGCGGCAGCCTATGGGGTGGGATCGGCCGGATGCCGCATCGCGTTGCCGCGCCGGGACTCGAATTCTTGACACATCTCGACGAGGACCTGGTACGCGGCCGCGCCCATCAGCGCAACCAGCTCGGCGCGATTTTCCAGGTACACCGGGCGTACGCCATGATGCGCCTCGGTGTTGGACGAGCAATACCAATCGAGGTCGGCTCCTCCGGGACCCCAACCGTCTCGACTGTATTCGCCAATGGTGATCTCGGTGTAGGTCGTGTCGTCGGTGCGAGTCACCGAGCGGAACTGGCGGCGGATCGGGAGCTGCCAGCACACGTCGGGCTTGGTTTCCAAGAAGTCGCGGCCCTGGCTGAGGGCAAGCAGGTGCAGCGCGCAACCCTGGCCGGCTGGAAAGCCGGGACGGTTGAGAAAGATGCAGGCACCGTCGATCACCCTCGTCTTGCGGCCAGGCAGTTCACCCTCGGCAAGATGATCAGGATGTTCCTCCTCGGCCCAGCCGCCGACGCGGCCGTCTTTCTTGTACTGCCACTGGCTGCCCTTTAGCTGCCGGACTGCCTTGCCGACGCGTTTCTCGTCGTCGGCGTCGGCGAAATGGGCGCCGAGGGTGCAGCATCCATCATTCGGCCGGTCGGCGTAAATACCGCAGCAGCCCTGGCCATAGATACAGGCCCAGCGTGAGGTGAGCCAGGTGAGGTCACAGCGAAAGATCTGGCCGTTGTCGGCTGGATCGCAGAACTCGACGAAGGCGCGAGGGAAGCCGATCAGCACTTCTGGCACGCGCGCCAGTGTATGCCTGCTGCCGGGCCGTGAGCGTCGGTAATCGCGCACCGCCGTGCTGAGGAGGAGCGAGCAGACACGCCTTTCGTCTGCGAGTGACGACGAAGTAGGCGGATTCCACGCGCGATGCGCGAACGGCCCCACAAAAACCGGGTCTAGGCTGGGCGCGTGCCCGCACATGACCCGTCCTCGTCGACGGCGCGGGGAGCGGAGCTGGTGCAGAACTCGGAGGGCCAGCTGATCAAGATCCCCCCCGCCCGGATCGGACTCTCCACCTCGTCGGTGTATCCCGAGAGCACCTCAAGTGCGTTCGAGCTTGCGCGGCGGCTTGGCTACGACGGGGTCGAGATCATGATCGGCATCGATCCGGTGGCGGCAGATATCGATGCAGTAGAGAAGCTCCGCGACTACCACGGGGTGCCCGTGCTAGCCATCCATTCGCCCTGTTTGTTGATCACTCAGCGGGTCTGGGGTACCGATCCTTGGTCGAAGCTCGAGCGATCAGCCGAGGCGGCGCGCCGACTCAACGCCGACGTCGTGGTTGTTCATCCCCCATTCCGATGGCAGCGCGACTACGCCAGAGGGTTCGTCGAAGGAGTCCGGCGGCTGGCGGAGAGCACCGGCATCCTGATCTCTGTCGAGAACATGTATCCATGGCGCACACCAGGCGGCGAGCTGAAGGCATACGTGCCCGGATGGGATCCCACCGAGCTGGACTACGACGATCTGACGCTGGATCTCTCTCACGCCTCGACCTCCAACCAGCAGTCGATTGATCTTGTTCGTTCCTGGGGACCGCGGCTACGGCATATCCATCTCACCGACGGGACAGGGTCGGCTAAGGACGAGCACCTCGTGCCCGGCCGCGGCGACCAGCAGGCTGGCCGGGTGTTGCAATACCTTGCCGAGCACGACTTCTCCGGCCACGTGGTGCTCGAGGTCAACTCGCGCAAGAGCGGCACCCGGGCCCAGCGGGAAGCAGACCTGGCCGAGTCACTGGCCTTCGCACGGCTGCACCTCGCCGCGCCGATTCAGGCCTCGTACGCCGTGGATGCTGCCGGAGTTGCCAGCGAGCTATAGCGGAGCAGCACGGCACCTGAGATGAAGGACCGCGTCTCCAGCAGTCGTAGCGGCACTTCCGCGGACTCGAACAAGCGTGCGCCGCGGCCGACTACTACTGGGAAGACGAACAGTCGGTATTCGTCGACCAGGCCTGTGGCGACCAGCGCTTGGACGAGTTGCACGCTGCCGGTGGCGACGATGTCGCGACCCGGTGCGGCCTTCAGCGCTCGCACCTCCTCGACGAGATCGCCCTGCAGAAGGGTCGTGTTCTGCCAGCCGGGATCCTTGATCGTGCCAGAGACGACGTACTTGCTCACGCGGTTGAGGTAGTCGGAGACACCGGTCGGATCGTCGGTCTGCTTGGGCCAGAAGTCGCGGAATGCCTCGAATGTGTTGCGGCCGACAAGCAGCGCGTCTGCTGCAGCGGAGTGCTCGGCATTCGTAGCGATGATGTCGGACTGATCGACGTCTTTGGCGAGCGGGTCGAACCAGCCCGCGGCCATGTCGATGACGCCGTCGACAGTGATGTTCTCGGTGACAACGAGCTTGCGCACGGCTCTCCTATGCGATCGAACGGATCCTCTCTGGCGATTAGACCGATCGGCGGATGCGAACTCATCGCGATCGGCTCACGGAGCGTCGGGTGAGTTGCCGGTCACGCAGAAGACCATCCCGACCGGGTCACGCAGCACGATCCAGCCGCGGCCGGGCCCAAGGCGCTCGCCGCCCAGCTCGACCAGCCGGGCCGTCTCCGCCTCGACATCGTCGGCGCCTAGGTCGATATGGGCTCGTACGGCGGTCGCCGGGTCATCGGAACCGAGCCGCTGGAAGAGAAGCTGGACGCTGGAGCCCGTTGGCGGGTACAGCTTGCCGGCGAACTCGTTCTGGTCGCCTTCGCGCCACCGCCAGCCGGTTGCGGCCCGCCAGAATGCCACCTCTTGATCATGCAAAGTCGGCGGTGAGTCGATGCAGATCTGGACCAGGCGGCTGCGGTTCCCTGCGAAGCGCTGGGCCGGCGGGCGAGCGTGTTCCTCCCGGTCCACAAGGCAAAATGGGAGTCCACCAGGCGATCTCATCGGGCACCAGCCCTCAAATTGGCCAGTGACGGCCGCTCCCAGCTTGACGAGTCGGTCAGCGGAGCCACGATCGGCAACCTCAAGATCAAAATGGATTCGCGGGCCGTGATCCCCGATCTGCTGGTGGATGTAGGAGTCGCCCTGGGGCGGGACGAAGCTGCGGAATTCCGGGAGGCCAGGCCACGGCTCGCCGAGCGGCCAGCCCAGCGCCGCCGACCAAAAGGTCGCCGACTCCTCGGACACATCGAGGGCCACGTCGATGAGGACGTGCAGCCATTGGGTTTGCTCGGCCACGGAACTTGATCTAACGAGGACCATCCACGCGGTAGCGCAGATGGGTGACGTTGGGCCCGTCGATAGCCCGGGTCTTGGTCAGATGCCATGTTTGATCGAAGCCTTCGAAGAGGCGGATACCGTTCCCAAGGATGAGCGGCACGACGTGCAGCTGCAGCTCATCGACAAGCCGAGCCGCGAGACACTGCCGGGCGATGTCGGCACCGCCACCGATTGTCACGTAGCGGTCGGTGGCCGCCTTTTTCGCCGAAGCGATCGCAGCTGCAACGCCGTTGGTGACGAAGATGAACTCGACGGTACGGCCTGGCACCGGAGGCGGCGCCTGGTGAGTGATCACGAAGTGCGGCACCGCGTACGGCGTGTCCTCCCAGCCGCCGGCCTCCTCTCCGGTAGCGAACGCGCCGCGGCCCATCACGATGGCGCCGGTCGTTGCGACCAAGTCCTCGATCACCGGTCGGCTGGCGTCCGACGGATTCAAGTACCAGTCGTACAGACCCGCATCGGCACCGCCGGGCCCGGCGACGTACCCGTCGAGCGAGACCGCCATGTCCAGGAGGACGTCGGCCATCACAACACCTCTCTCTGGCCGGTGATCAACGGCGATACGGCCACGATCTCATGATCAGACTCGCGACGCGCGACCGACTCATCACCTCCACTAGGTTCCCTCATCGCAGGAAGGTAAACAGTTGTCGATCCGGGATCAACGGCTGAAGCGGGCCGTCGCAGCGGGCTGAACCGAGTGCCGCGCGTTCATCCTCATCATGATCGATTTCCAGACCGTTCAAGCTCTATTCCAAGCCGGACATGAAGTCGAGGAGTAACTTCGCAACGACTTGGGGTTGCTTGGCCTGCCAGCCGGCGCCCGCCCGCGGCACTACGGACAGGTTGCCGAGCGGGAGAGATCTGGCCACGACCGAGCTAGGCCCGCGGTTGGCCACGTCACGCTCACCAACGATGACGAGCGAAGGCGCTTGCACCCGCTCGGCAAGCGGTCGGAAGTCGGCTGGCCGGACCTGATCGAAGAGGTCGAGAACTTGAGGTGGCCGGGCGCCAAGTTGTTGGACGACCGTTGCGGGGAGGAGATTGAGGACTCCGTAGTAGAGGGAGCGGAGCACGATGGTCTCGAGGCGGGCGTTGGTACTCAGCATGAGTGCGGCGACCCGTTCGCCATGGGTGGCGGCGAGCTGCAGTGCGACCATGCTTCCCCAGCCGTGACCGACCAGCACCGCTCGATTGATGCCGGCGGCTGCGATGGCGCTGAGCACGGTGAGTGCTGGGTCTTCCAAGATCACTGGCGAGGTGCTGCTGACAGTGATGTCAGGAGTGAGCACCGGCCCAGCATCGGCCAGTGCCGCCTCCAGCGCCGTCGTCTGGGCGCCGATGTCGCGCAAGCCGGGCAACAGCACGACCGTGGGGCCGATACTCATGAGCCAAGGTTAGAGTCGGGGCAGTTTGCAGAACGTGAATCGCAAGGCATCCGCGAAGGGAGGAAGCGAATGCTGCGCCGCGCCCTGCTTCAAGTCTCCCGTAGCCATAAGATCAAGAACCTGGTGACCACGGCGCCAGTGACCGCCGGTGTCGTGCAGCGATTCATTGCAGGCGAGACCTCCGACGAGGTCGTGGCCGTGACCCGCCGATTGGTCGGTGGTGGGCTGCTGGTCAGCATCGACTTCTTGGGAGAGCACACCACCGACCGGACGCACGCCGACGCAGTGGTGGTCGCCTACCTCGATCTGCTCACCAGGCTTCGAGAAGCTGGTCTCAGTTCCTCGGCGGAGGTTTCGATCAAGCTGACCGCATTAGGCCAACAGCTCCGAGACGGCCCCCAGCTCGCGCTGGAGAACGCCGAGCTGATTTGTCACGCGGCCCGGATGGCCGACACCGCGGTGACACTCGACATGGAAGATCACACCACCACCGACTCGACTTTGGAGATCCTGCACACGCTGCGCAAGGAGTACCCCGACACTGGCGCGGTGCTACAGGCGTATCTGTACCGGACCGAAGATGACTGCCGGGATCAGGCGGTAGCCGGATCGAGAGTGCGGCTCTGCAAGGGAGCGTACGCGGAACCCGAGAGTGTGGCGTTCCAAGATCGGCAGGAGATCGACAAGTCTTAGTACGCTGCATGAAGATCTTGATGGCGGGCAATGGCTTTCCGATGCTGGCGACTCATGATCCCAGGTTGATCGGCATCGGTCTCAAGCTGGCCGATGATCACGGGCGCGGGCCAGGAGACTTCGAGTTCCAGATGCTTTACGGCATTCGGCCGACTGAGCAGCAACGACTCGGCAAACTCGGCCATGCCGTACGCGTCTATGTCCCTTACGGCACCGACTGGTACGGCTATCTGGTACGGCGCCTCGCCGAGCGGCCCTCAAACCTGAGCTTCTTCGCGCGCAGCTTGATCACCAAGGCCTAAGGCTCTTCGCCCGACACTGCCCAACTCCAGCTGCGGGAATCTACGTTCACCTAGCTTCCTGACGGTCTGCACAGGTTGCAACATATGCAGACCGTAAGCAACCTGGGTTTACGTAGGTACCGCCGGGGCCTCAGCAGCGCACTCAGAGCCAGGCGACGTGGGGAGCAACGAGGGCGTATCCCACGAAGGCTGTGATGTCGAGCAGGGTGTGGGCAACAATGAGCGGGCCGACGCGCTTCCAGCGCAGGTAGATCAAGCCGAAGATCACACCCATGATCAGATTGCCGACAAAGCCGCCGATGCCTTGGTAGAGGTGGTACGAGCCACGGATGACCGCGCTGAGAGCAATGATCGCGGCAGCGTTCCACGCGAGTTGCCGCAGTCGAGTGAACAGGTATCCGATCACGACGACCTCCTCCAGCAGGGCGTTCTCGGCAGCTGACAAGATCAACACGGGGACGGTCCACCAGTGATCAGCGAGCCCCGACGCCTGTACCTCGGTGTTCATGCCGACTGCGCGGGCGAGGGCGTAGAGACCAAGCCCGGGTATGCCGATCACGACAGCGATGAGGACTCCGAAGCTGAGGTCGAACCGGGGCCTGCGTAGGTCGAAGCCGATGGTGCGACCGGCCGGCGGATCGGTGAGGTTCAGTAGATACAGCGCTAGCAGCACAGGCATGAGGCCGATCCCGATGCCGACGAGCTGGTAAGTCAGGTCGAGCCAGGGCCGGTCAGGGGTTACCGAGGCATTCAGGGTGGAGGTTTGCTCGGCCAACGGCACATTGCGGGTCAGCCGCTCGATGATGCGCAGCACCGAATAGACCGCCGACTGTCCCAGCGAAAGACCGAGCACGATGACGACCTCAAAGCCCAAACGCTTCCGGTCCACCGCAAGCTCAGGCGCGCCCAGCTGTGTCACGACGCCCATCCTGCCTTCTCGGTCAGGACCTGGAATGACGGCGTGACCGTAGATGGATCGCCGGAAGCATGAGCATTGCTTTCGTACTTGATAGCTCAGGTGGGTTACGCGGTCGCCTCGGACGATTTCGGGGTCGTCGAGGAGCAGCGGGGATTCGCTGTAGTCCCCGAAATAGCGGATGCCGGCGCCGAGTACGACCGGTACCAAATCGATCCGCACTTCGTCGATCAATCCGGCTTGCAATGCCTGTCCGGCAAGATTGCCGGCTGCTATGGAGACGTCCCTGTCACCGGCGAAGGCCTGCGCCTCGGCGAGGGCACTTTGCACGCCGTCGGTGACGAAGGTGAATGGTGCTTCTGGATAGGGCCAGTCAGTGGGTGGCTGGTGCGTCACAACGAAGACTGCATCTCCCACTGCCGGTCGACCGTTCCATCCATTCGTTATGTCGAACAGCCGGCGACCGATGACGTCAGCGGCGATGTTCGACCATACGTTGCGCAGATAATCGGCGCTGGCTGCGGAAATATGAAACACCATGGTGGGATCGCTACCGGTGAACTCGACGTCTCCGTTGTCATACCAGTCGAACAGCGGTCCGACTTGATCGTTGGTGTCAGCGATGAAGCCGTCGAGTGACATGGAAGCCGGGACAATTACTTTCCCCATGTTTGTGCCCTTCTAATGTTTGGAGCATCATGCTCCCAGCTTTGGGTTGATCTTGAACCTGCTCCCGGCCGCAGGGTTGGTGTGGACCTGCTTCCGGCTTGGGGAGTGTGGCGTCGTCCTCGCTGGCCTCAAGGCCAAGCCCTGCGGGTGGCCTACGG
>Ga0184620_10000049_pt1 | contig 17893 bp, 18 predicted proteins | sample PLM1_5_b1_FD_133136 | JGI IMG/M metagenome (GOLD analysis project Ga0184620, IMG submission 133136) | Groundwater sediment microbial communities from an aquifer in East River, Colorado, USA - PLM1_5_b1 | ecosystem: Environmental > Terrestrial > Soil > Riparian zone | place: USA: East River... | reverse complement strand
TCGTGCTGCCCTTCCCGGTCGAGCTGCTGCGATTCCTGGAGAACAACACGAGCCTGACATCGGCTCTTTCTGCGGCTCAGTCAGCCGTCGCGAAGGTCACCGATACCCCCGAGAGCGGCAACAGATCAGGTGTCGCAGACAGCCTCTCCTCGGCACCCGACGTCGCCGCGTTGGAGGCCGCGGATCCTGTAGATGAGGATCGGCCGGCGGCACGCGCCGCCAACGGTCTCAGCCGGGTACCGCGCGGTCGATCGTCTCCCAAGGATTCGGGCTAGAAGTATCTTTGCAGCTGCGTTACTGACTGCTCGCGCATCGCGCTCTGAATCCGCCGCCGTTGTCGTCGCTCGCAGAGGAAGAGCGCCTCCGCTCGCTTCTCCTCCGTGCGGCGGCGCGCGGTTTCCGACGCTCGCAGCTGTTACCAACGATCATGGATCTGCGCTCGCAGCTCCCGGTCGTAGAGCTCTTCTACCCCAGCCATGAAATCCGTGCCCAGCGGCGGCAACTCACCGGCCGCTGCGTTGGCTTTGGCCTGTGCCACCGTGCGCGCACCCGGAATCACCGTGGTCACACCTGGCTGCTGCGCCACCCACGCCAGCGCCGCCTGCGCCGGCGTAGCCTCGAACGGCAGCTTGGCCACAAGATCAGCGAACTCTTGCGCCGCTCGTACGCCGGTCTCGTAGTCCACACCGGAGAAGGTCTCGCCCACATTGAATGCTTGTCCGGCGCGGTTGAAGTTCCGATGATCATTTTCAGTGAAGGTGGTCGAGGTGGTGTACGCCCCGCTGAGTAGGCCGCTTGCCAGCGGAACGCGGGCAATGATCCCTACCCCATTGTTGATCGCCGAGGGCAGCACGGCCTCCAGCGGCTTGCGGCGGAACGCGTTGAAATGATCTGCGCGGTTGCTGTGCCGCGGCGAGACATCGCCGTCAGCGCCTCATCACAGGTCTCGACACTGACGCCGTAGTTGGCGATCACTCCTTCAGTGACGAGCGCGTCGAGCGCATCGTAGAGCTGATCACTCGAGTAGACGGCGGTGGGCGGGCAGTGCAGCTGGACAAGATCGAGTTGGTCCATGCCTAGATTGCGACGCGATCGGTCGGTCCAGGTGCGGAAGTTCTGCAACGTGTAGTTCTCTGGAACTTGATCAACACGCCGCCCCATCTTGGTGCCAACCATGATCGGCAGCTCGAGATTCTCGGCCCGGAAGCGGCCGATCAGCCGCTCGCTCCGGCCGTCACCATAGACATCGGCAGTGTCGAAGAACGTCACCCCAGACTCGACGGCGGCGCCGAGTACCTCCAGCGCCGCCGTCTCGCTCACCTCGCCCCAGTCCGCGCCGAGCTGCCAGGTGCCGAGCCCGATGACGGAGACGGGACGCTCAGTACGGCCGAGTACACGTTCCTCCATACCGCTACCCTACGGACACCTCCTGGCGGGACTGGCGTAGCACCATAGCTGCTACGCCAGCAAATCCGATCGCCTGCAGCACTGCGCCAATGACCTCGAGCACCTCACCGCCGAGGAACAGCCCGGCGATGTGCAACGGCGACCAGAGCATGATCAAGATTGCCGCCCAGATGGGCACCGAATGGCTACGCAGCATGCCGATAGCGAACAGCAGCGTGCCCAACAGGTTGCCCACGATAAAGATGGGGAACACCCAGGCGGTCGCTGCATCGCTTTGACTCGCGTCGATGACTGCCGCGTAGTCGGCCAGCGGCCCCCCACGCTCTGCCATCGTAATGATGATCATGTTGCTGAGCAGTACGCCGAAGTAGCAGACGTATCCGGCGATCATCAAGGACCCGCCGACGAAGGCCAGACGCGACCGCCGGGCAAGGCTTAACGCTGTCATCACGGCCGGGATGATCAGCAGGCAGCCGATCATTCCGGCGACGAGACAGAGCCGAAGTACCCCAGGACCGGTCGCCGACAGTAAGAGGGCCTCGGCTCCAGTCTCATCGCTTCCGCCATTGCGGATCATCCAGGCATAGCAAGCGTTCGTGATCACAAAGCCCCAGGGCGCAAGTATCAGCGCGAGTGCGCCGCCCAGCCGGCGTACCTGTCCAGGCGTATCCGGCTGAGCGACACCCTGCGCAGGGGCAGCTTGGTCGACCGCGGTCATCGCGCACTTGCCAGAGCCGGACGCCGCAGACCGGCCAGCACCAGGGCAGCGCCAACCACGGTGAGCCCAATGCCAAGGCCCGCAGCGATCATCGGACCGGTCGGCACACCAGGCACGAGAAATGCCGGCACCGCCGTGAGAGCTGACAGCAACCGCACAAGAACGAGGGTGATCGCGGCCGCCACCCGGCCACGCCATGCCAAGATCACCAAGATGATGCTGATCAAGCCAAGACCGGCACCGATCAGCGCGATCGCCATCGGTGGATGCTGCCCATCAGTGAACAGCGGCCCAGCTAGATCCACCAGCGACAACAGGCCAAGCACGATCAACCCAGCACGAGAGACACGAGTCATCTCCAGATACCTCCTCGAGATCTTTCCGACCTCTCTGGCCGGACGGCTCCACTCTCGAGGCGAAGGCCGGCTCAGCGGATGAGCCGATCGTCCGCGCCAGGCAGGAGGTTCCCCGGCCCGATCGGGAATCCTTCCCGGGACACCGGGAGGCTCTTCGGCGCAAACTTGACCTATGACAGTGCGCGCGCATTCGGGTCGCTGGGCTCCTTGGCTCGGGGCCGTCTTGGCCGGACTCGCCATTGCCGAGGTGGTGACCGCTTGCGTGCTGTCGATCATCATCGGCTGGTCATGGCGGGATGCCCTCGAGGCGTTCGTCGTCACCAACAGCCTCATGGGGGTGGCATTCGCGGGCTGCGGCGGGATCCTGACCTGGCACCGCCCCCGTAACCCGATCGGGTGGCTGTTCGTGGCCGCTGGCCTGGCTCACTCGACGACAGCGGTTTGCGCGCCTGCATTGCAGCTGCTCATCGATGCGGGGGCTCCGCTGACGGCGCAACGACTCATGCTGACCGTGTTCGCATGGTCATGGCCGTGGTCGATCGGGCTCTGCCTGCCGCTGGCGCTGCTGCTGTTCCCCGACGGCCGCCCCCCATCGCCGCGGTGGCGGTGGGTGGTCGTGGCCGTGATCGTGACCGCGCCGTTGTTCGCGCTGGAGATGGGCGCCAGCCCGGAGCCGATGGATGCCGGCCTGCTGGTCGGCTATCTCACCGTGGCTGGCTACAACGCCCTGCAACCGCTCTGGACCGCTACAGAGATACGCGGCCTCCTCGCACTGTGCGCCGGCCTCGCCGCTCTCACGGTGCGCTACCGCCGCGGATCAGACGTCGAGCGCCGCCAGCTCCTCTGGCTGATGTTGCCGGTGCTGGTCGCGCTGATCGTGATCTTGCCATGGGGCTTGGTCGCCGGCACGCCTGTCGAGGTGCTCTTCGCGATCCCGCTCATTCCCATTGCCGTAACGGTGGCCATCGTGCGCCATCAGCTCCTGGACATCCGGCTGGTCGTCTCTCGCCTCCTGGCCTGGCTGATGCTCCTGCTGGCGGTCGTCGTCGCGTACGCGGGCCTGGTTGCGCTGCTTGACCGCTTCACTGCCCCACGGCTTGGCTGGTCAGCTTTGATCACGGTGCTGCTTGTCTTGCTGGCCGCACCCTTGCTACCACGGCTGCAACGGCTCGTGGATGGTGCGCTCTACGGGGCCCGCGGCGACCCAGCGCGCGTGGTGTCCAGGCTTGGCGAGCAGCTGGCGACCCCGGACGCCGGGCTGCAGGGCGTGGTCACGACCATCCGAACGGCCCTGCGGCTGCCCTACCTCGCGATCGAACGCGACGGCAGAGTCTTGGCTAGTGACGGTGAACCGCCAGAGCGGGTGCACCCCTGGCCGCTCACCCGTGGTGGCAGGTCGGAGGGACGGCTGATGGTCGGGCTGCGCCCAGGTGAGCGGGACGTGGCTGCCGCGGATCGCCGCGTGCTGGCGATGCTGGCCGATCCGGTCGCAGTTGCCGTGCACTTGACGGTCGTTTCCGAGGAACTGCAGACATCTCGGGAGCAGCTGGTCGCAGCGCGGGAAGAGGAGCGCCGGCGGTTGCGCCGCGAATTGCACGACGGGCTAGGCCCGACCCTGACCGGCATCGCCTTCGCTGCCGACGCAGCTGCGAACACCATTGACGTTGACCCCGAACAGTCGCAGCGCCTGCTGACTACATTGCGGCGTGATACCCGGGCCGCGCTGGCCGACGTACGCCGCCTGGTTGACAACCTGCGGCCGCCGGCGCTGGATGAGCTCGGGCTGGTTGGAGCCCTGCAGCAGCGATCTGATCAGCTTGCTTGGCGGGCTGACGGAGCGTCCGTGCAGGTGAGGCTGGACGTTCCGGACGAGGTGCCGGTGCTGCCAGCCGCCATCGAGGTGGCGACCTACCGGATCGCGACCGAGGCCCTCACCAATGTCGTACGCCACTCCCGCGCCACGGCCGCAGAGATCCGGATGCGCTGCGGCGAGCAGCTCGAACTGTCGATCACCGATGACGGCCCGCCCAATGGCGCGTGGGCCCCGGGCGTTGGACTGAACGCGATGCGCGAGCGCGCGGCGGAGCTCGGCGGGTCGTTCCAGGCAGGGCCGACGCCGACCGGAGGCCGAGTTGTGGCCTCGTTCCCGCTGTCATGAGCGACATCCGCGTCGTGCTCGCCGATGATCACCCCGTGGTGCGGGCGGGTCTGGCAGCGCTGCTCGGATCCTTGGAGGGGATTGAGGTTGTCGGGGTAGCCGCCGACGGTCGTGAGGCGGTGCGTGAGGTGGTGCTGCAGCGTCCGAACGTAGCAGTGCTGGACCTCCAGATGCCTGGCCAAGATGGCTTTGCGGCTACGCGGGAGATCGCCCGGGTCGCGCCGGAGGTTGCCGTCTTGGTGTTGACCATGTACGACGATGACGACTCGGTGTTCACAGCGATGCGGGCGGGTGCTCGCGGCTATGTGGTCAAGGGTGCCGAGCAGGAGGAGATCGGCCGGGCGATCCGGGCCGTCGCCTCGGGCGAGGCAATCTTCGGACCCGGAGTCGCGCAGCGGGTGCTGCGCTTCTTCGCGACTCCGGCGCCGGCGGCCGACCCGTTTCCGGAACTGACTGCGCGGGAACGGGAGATCCTCGACCTGCTCGCTGCGGCGATGCCGAACTCCATGATCGCGACGCGTCTCGGCCTGTCGCCGAAGACCGTCGCCAACCATCTGTCCTCGATCTTCACCAAGCTTCAGGTTGCCGACCGGGCCCAGGCGATCCTGCGGGCGCGGGACGCGGGGCTCGGGGTGCGGCAGGACAGGCCGTAGTGGGCTAGGACTCCCTCTGCGTATGTTCTCGCCGTTTGGTGGGAATCCATCGTCCGCAGTCGGGCGGCGATACTGATCTTTCGGTGCCGAATATCAGCGGAGGGTTCATGACGATCAGCGAGATTCCTGTAAAGACTGGCTATGTTCAGGTGAACGGCCTCCAGATGTATTACGAGATCCACGGCACCGGACAGCCGCTCGTGCTGTTGCACGGAGCGTTCTCCGCTATCGGCACGTCGTTTGGTCAGCTTCTGCCTGGCCTTGCTGAGACCCGGCAGGTCACCGCTTTCGAGCTTCAGGGTCACGGGCGTACAGCGGACATTGATCGCCCGTTGACCCTCGAAGGGATGGCGGATGACGTCGCCGCCGCGATTGGTCAACTGGGAGTCGAGTCCGCCGACATCTTTGGCTACAGCACGGGCGCCGCAGTCGGCCTGCAGCTCATCACCCGGCATCCGAACGTGGTGCGCAAGCTCGTGCTCGCCTCGGTCACCTACACCATGGATGGCGTCCATCCCGGCCTGATGGAGGGATTGGGCGAGATGACGCCGGAGATGATGCACGGGTCGCCGTGGCACGAGGAATACATCCGCATCGCACCGAATCCGGAAGACTTCGCCAAGCTGTTCGCCAAGAAGACGCAGATGGATCGTCAGATCAAAGATCTGCCGCCTGAAGCAATCCGGGCGATCAAGGCACCAACGCTCCTCATCATCGGGGATTCCGATCTTGTCCGCCCTGAACACGCGGTGGAAATGTTCCGCCTGCTCGGTGGCGGCGTCTTTGGTGACACCCCTGCCGGCCTGCCGAATTCACAGTTGGCCGTACTCCCCGGAACCTCCCACGTGACGTTGGTGAACCGCGCCGATCTCCTGCTGCCGATGATCACGTCGTTTCTCGATGCGCCCATGCCGGATGCCAAGTGAGGGGTCGTTCGCCGTGTAACACGTGAACGTCAGGCCTTCCGTACGAAGCGGACATGCAACGCGGCCGGAGTACCGACAAACTCGGCGACCTCGTACCCGTTTGGCGCTTCTGCGAGGTTGTCGAAGAGCCGTTCACCGCTGCCGAGCAGCAGGGGCGCGTACGCCAGATGCATCTCGTCGACCAGCCCGGCGCGCAGATATTGCTGGATCGCTGAGACGCCGCCGGCAAGCCTGACGTCCTCCCCGTCGGCCGCCTCGTACGCCCGCTCCAGGGCTGCTTCAATGCCGTCGGTCATGAAGTGGAAGACGGTGCCGCCCTCCATCGTGATCGATTCGCGGGGGTGATGGGTGAGGACGAACGTCGGATGGTGATACGGCGGATTGTCGCCCCACCAGCCCTTCCACTCCTCGTCGGTCCAGTCGCCGCGGATGGGCCCGAACATATTGCGGCCCATGATCGTCGCGCCTAGGCCGACCTCGCCTGCCGCGGCAAAACGATCATCAACGCCCTCGTTCCCACCCTCCTCTCCCCACATCTCGCGGAACGTCCGGGTGGCGAATGCCCAGTTGTGGAGCTCCAGCCCGCCCACGCCCAGCGGGTTGTCGAGGTTCTGATCCGGTCCTGCGGCATAGCCGTCAAGGGAGACGCTGAAGTTGTGGACGCGAAGCTTCGGCATGGGTGATCCTCCTGGTCTGCATGGTTTCCTGACGCTTCGCATATGTTGCAACGTGTGCAGACCGCCAGCAAGGTGGGTTTACCTAGCTTTCTGACAGGGGGTGCAGACAGTGACGTATCAGAAAGATCCGCGGGTCGATGTGTACATTGACGCGCTACCCGAGTGGCAGCAAGACATCTGCCAGCAGGTCCGTGACCTGGTCCGCGCGGTCGATGCGGACGTGGTCGAGACCATCAAGCGGCGGGTCCAGCCGTACTTCGTGCTGGAGGGCAACATCTGCGCGCTGCTCGCCGCGAAAGATCACGTCAACGTCTTCCTCTACGACGGGGCGATCGTTCCCGATCCGGAAGGAATCATCACCGGCGGCCAGGACAACAAGACCGCCCGCACAGTCGCCGTACGCCAGAACGAGACGATCAACACCCGCGCCCTCAGTGACATCTTTCGACAGATCATCGCCAACAACCGCGCCGGCGGATGGCGCAAGATCAAGCAGGAGAAATGAGCACACGCGAAAGGGACATGCCAGTGAGCGCACGCGAGATTCCTCCGCAGGTGTGGCAGCTCGACGCCGCGAGTCTTTCCGATGCGAACAAGGCGCTGCGCATCCTGCCGCGCGAACTCCGCCCCTACAGCCGCGGCATCCGCATGGTCGGGAGGGCGGTCACAGTTGCGGCCTCTGGCGACCTCGTGCCCGTACTCGCCGGACTGGGGCAGTGCGGTGCTGGCGACATTCTGGTTGTCGATGCTGGCACCACCGAGCACGCTGTGCTTGGTGAGCTCTTCGCAACCGAAGCCGTACGCCGCGGGGTGGCGGGCATCGTCGTTTATGGGCTTTGCCGTGATACGGCGACCCTGAGCCAGCTGCCGCTGCCCATCTACGCCCTCGGGACGATTCCGCGCGCGGTCGGAGCAACCCGGCTTGGGGCCACCCAGCAACCCATTCGCCTAGGTGATGTCGAGGTCCGCCCTGGCGAGATTCTGGTCGGCGACGACGACGGCATTGTGGTTCTCACCGATACAGAACTGGACGCAGCGTTAGAGACTGCCGAAACGATCCAGCGACGCGAGGGCAGGATCCGCTCGGCCATCCATGACGGCACGTCATTGTTCGAGCAGCTGAACTTTGCCGAGCACGTCGAGAACTTGCAGGCCGGCCGTCCAAGCTCGCTGGCATTCACCGTGGAGTGAGGGGCAATTCGTGCGGTACGCCGACCGAATGAGCCGGGTTCGTCCTTTCCGGCTCAGCTTTTCCGGCGTGTCTGACGAACAACTGGTCAGCGGGATAACCGCCATGGGCAAGCTGCTGCATGCGAGGCTGGGAGCGGACGAGCCCCCGGCCGTGCGAACGTTTTGAACGGCTGTGATGGCAAACGCCCGCATGCAGCCGTGCTAGAACGAGTCGTGATGACCAGCTCCTCAGCCAGCGCGGTGCCATGGGCCGCCCGGGCTGGCGTGCGCACCTGGAGCTCGACGACGCCGCCAGGCGAAGCCAAGGAATTCCACAGTTCTCTGCCGGGCTACCGGCCCACGCCGCTCGTGGAGTGTCCAGAACTGGCAGCCGAGCTCGGTGTCGCAGCGGTATTCGTCAAGGACGAGGCCGACCGTCTCGGCTTGCCGGCCTTCAAGATCCTCGGTGCGTCCTGGGCGGTGAATTGCGCGCTGAGCCAGCGCTGCGGCCTCGAGCCGGCGAGAAGCTTGACCGAGCTGCGCGACCGTTCGGGCCCGATCACTCTGGTCACAGCAACCGATGGGAACCACGGTCGCGCTTTGGCCCGCATGGCCGCGCTACTCGGCCTCGCATCCCGCATCTACGCTCCCGCGGGAACGGCACAGCAGACGGTGGAGGCAATCGCCGGGGAAGGCGCCGAGGTCGTGCAAACCGAGCTGATCTACGACGAGGTCGTGTGGGCCGCCGCCAGCTCGACCGCTGGCCACCCAGACGACCTGCTCGTCCAGGACACCGCCTGGCAGGGCTACGAGCAGATCCCACGCTGGATCGTGGAGGGCTACGACACGCTGTTCGACGAGATGGATGTGCAGCTCGCCGAGCACCCGATTCACCTGGTCACCGTGCCGACCGGCGTGGGATCGCTGCTACAAGCGGCATTGCAGCACTACCGCGACTCGGCCCGTCAACAACAGCCGGCCATCCTTGGCGTTGAGCCGGTCACGGCCGCTTGCGTCACAGCCAGTCTTGCGGCGGGCAAACCAGTCAGTGTCGACACCTCCGCACCCACCATCATGGCCGGCCTCAACTGCGGCACGATCTCTGCAATCGCCTGGCCCGCCATCCGTGATGGGCTCGATGCGAGCGTCGCAGTCACCGACGACCAGGCACGGGCAGGGATGCGCCGGCTGCACGAGCTCGGAGTCCCGGCCGGGTCCTGCGGCGGGGCATCACTGGCCGGCGTACGCGTGGCGCTGGGCGAGGCCGACCGGCGCGCTGCGCTGATGATTGGCGACCACAGTGGGCTGGTGTTGATCAGCACCGAGGGGGCGGTTTAGTGTCGCGCTAGATGGTGGCTCGGGGTCCCGAGGCTCGAGGAGTTGATCATGGTCGATCAAGCCGGCGCGTACGCGTACAACAGCTGGTGGCAGTTTCGAGCTGATTCGTGGTCGCGATTGGAGGAAGCCACCGCCCGAATCATCTCCTCGCTACGACGTGGGAAGCCGATCGATCACATGACCGAGGCCGTGCATGCGGAGTGTGCGGCATTGGCACCGCTGGAGCAATTCTGGGCGTTTCCCGGCCACGCAGCCTTCGGTATCGTCCAGGAACTAGCAGCGGCCGGAAGCTGGGAACGGGTGGCGCGGCTGGTGTCCCGGATCAACCGGGCGCTCGTGACCGAGTCCTATCGGAGCGGTTCCCTCGATGACATCGCCCAGGGAGAGCATCGAGAAGACAGCGAGGAAATGCTCCTCGGCATATCGCATGATCCCTCCAGCCGGCCATACTTCGAGGTCCTGGTCGTTGAGACCATGTCGCCGGCGCAGGAGGAGCGACTCCGGGAGGAGGTGCACAGCTGCCGGCGGCCTGGAGACCCGTTCATCTACGAGCTGGTGGTCGTGGGCAGTGGTGTCGAGGCGGCTGTCGCCATGCGACTTAACGCGAACATCCAGGCGTGCGTGATCAGGAGACGCTTTTCCCATGCTGCGCTGCGTGATCTCACGGGGCTCGCGGACTTCGGCGATGCGACGCTATCGGAGGATCTCGCGGACCACTCCCCCGATGAACGGGCGCAGATCCTGGCACCACGCTTGGCCGAGATCCGCCCCGAGGTCGACCTGTACCTCATGACCGAAATCGCCGTCGAGGAGGTCGCCGGCACGGTGAGCCATCACTTCAAGCGCGTGTTCCACGCACGTGAGGGTGCACTCGAGCTGCACCTGACCATCCTCGCCGGGGTGTCTGAGCGTTACCGTACGCCGTTCTTCGAGGCTCTCCGTACTTACAGCCAGCGGCCGACCGGAGTGTTCCACGCGCTGCCGATTTCGCAGGGCAAGTCGATCGTGAACTCGCACTGGATCCGCGACATGGTGGGCTTTTACGGCCTAGACATTTTCCTAGCAGAGACCTCCGCGACGACAGGCGGACTCGACTCGCTGCTGGAGCCGACCGGACCGCTGCGCGAATCCCAACAGCTGGCTTCCGAAACGTTCGGCTCTCGGCAGACTTACTTCGTAACGAACGGGACCTCGACAGCCAATAAGATCGTCTCCCAGGCGTTGCTCGCGCCAGGCGACATCGTCCTCGTCGACCGCAACTGTCACCAGTCGCACCATTACGGACTGATGCTGGCCGGCGTGGAGGTCACCTACCTCGACGCATATCCGCTCAACGAATACTCCATGTACGGAGCGGTACCGCTGCAGGAGATCAAGTCCAAACTCCTTGCCCTCCGAGCCGCGCGCAAGCTTGATCGGGTCAGGCTCTTGATGCTGACGAACTGCACCTTCGACGGGATCGTCTACGACGTCGGCCGCGTCATGGAGGAATGCCTGGCGATTAAGCCGGATCTGGTGTTCCTGTGGGACGAAGCGTGGTTTGCGTTCGCACGCTTCCACCATGTCTATCGGCCGCGTACGGCGATGGAGGCGGCCCGGACGCTCGCCGACAAGTTGCGCTCCACCGAGTATCGGGCGCGCTACGAGGCGAACCTTCCCCGCGACGACAGCGATGAAGCGCTGCTCAAGCAACCCCTGAGCCCTGATCCCGCGCGAGCTCGGGTCCGGGTCTATTCGACTCAGTCGACGCACAAGACGCTGACCTCGCTTCGCCAGGGGTCGATGATCCACGTTTATGATCAAGACTTCGCGCTGAAGGTAGCGGAAGGCTTCCGCGAGGCGTACATGGCGCATACCTCCACATCGCCCAACTACCAGATCCTGGCATCTCTTGATCTTGGTCGCCGGCAGGCGGCGCTGGAGGGTTTCGAGCTTGTGCAACGGCAGCTCGAGTACGCCATGAAGCTGCGCGACGCAATTGATCATCATCCGCTGCTCAGCGAATACATGCACTGCCTGAGCACGGCGGAGTTGATCCCGGAGAAATTCCGCGCCTCCGGGATCGCCCAGCCGCTACGCACCGGTCTCAGCAACATGGTCACGGCGTGGGAGCAAGACGAGTTCGTCCTGGATCCGTCGCGAGTGACTGTCTACATCGGACTCACCGGCATCGATGGTGCTACATTCAAACGCGAACGGCTGATGGACAAGTTCGGCATCCAGATCAACAAGACCTCCCGCAACACCGTCTTGTTCATGACCAACATCGGCACCACGCGCAGTTCCGTCGCCTATCTCATTGAGGTCCTGGTCAGCATCGCGCGGGATATTGATCGTCGGAACTCGGAAATGAACCTGGCGGAGCGTGCAGCGTTCGAGCGCGCTGTGCTGCATCTGACCAATCCCACCGCCCCGTTGCCAGACTTCAGCGGCTTCCATCCCGCGTTCCTCAGCCAGAGCGAGCCACCGACCCCGGAAGGTGATGTCCGCAAGGCCTTCTTCTTGTCCTACGACCACACCTTCTGCGAGTACTTGCCGGCGGATGAAGTCGAGGAGCGCATGCAATCCGGCGAATCAGTCGTCTCGGCGACCTTTGTGACGCCGTACCCGCCGGGCTTCCCGGTGCTCGTGCCGGGCCAGGTGTTCAGCAAGGAGATCCTGTCCTTCATGCGGAGTCTGGACACACCTGAGATCCATGGCTATGAGCCGGCGCTCGGTTACCGCGTCTACACATCCAAAGCACTGGACATGGTCGCTGAGAGACCCAGCGGCTGACTCGTGGACTTGCTGTGCAGCGGTCACGCCTTGCGGGGCCGGTCGCGCCACAGCAGCCAGGCCACGACAGCAGCCACCACGATCTGAAGCGCAAACCCCACCGTCTGGGCCACTGCGTCCACTGGACTGAAGCCCTCCAAGTGGACGGCATGGAAGATCGCGTGCGGCACGGTATAGACAGCAAAGGCGCCGATGGCGACCGCACTCAGCAGACGCTGACCGTTCACCGCTGCCGCGGCGAGTAGCACTGTCAGAGCGAGAAGGAGCTCGCCGACGTCACGGATCAGGTGCTCGTTGTACGGCGGAAGCAGCGAGACCCATGCGTGCCCAGCTATCGGGAAGCTGCTGTAGAAACTCGCAGGCGCCAACAGCGCCCACACTCCGATGACTCCTTGAAACACGGCAAGAATCCCGAGCCCCGCTCGTACCACCACTGATGTCGTACGCGCGCCTGGCGCGGCCTCCGATGGGGTCACGTTACGGGCGAGGTTGGCGCCGGGGCATCCTTGCGGCGTACGAGGCGCGAGTTGATCATGGCGTTCGCCACCCGGAAGCCGAGGTTGCGGTTCATGATCTGAAAACGCCTCGTGGTGTGGAATTGCCGGGCTGCGCGCCGGGACTCCCGCACTGCCTTACGTCCGCGAGCGGCGATGCGGGCCTCGAGGCGATCCGCGTCAGCTGGGAGGTTTCCAGATCCCAGGAGTTCCGCTAGCTCCAACGCATCAAGCATCGCCGTGTTGGCTCCTTGGCCCTGGAACGGACTCATCGGATGCGCCGCGTCACCGATCAGCCAGACGTTGCCATCACGGATCCTCTTTCTCGGATCTCTGTCGTAGTAACCGCGAGGCTTGATCGACTCCGGATCGGCTGCTGATGCGATCGATCGGACCAGCTCGTGCCAGTCCGCCGTCGCTGCCTGGACCTGGTGTAGCAGCTCGGGTCGGCTGGTCGACTCCAGCGCGGACGGCTCAGCGTGGGAGGTGTAGGAGAAGTGGACGCCGCCAGGCTGCCGGTAGCAGAAGAATGAGTCACCGCGGTCCCCCAAGCTCATGAAGTACCCACCGCTGAGTAAGGGATCCTCAATCGATAGCGCCGCGTCGCCGGTGATCGCCGACAGGCCGAGAAAGTGTGGGGAGTCGCCGACCAGTTGGCGCCGTAGGGCCGAGCTCACGCCGTCACAACCCACCACCACATCGCCGTCGATATGACGGCCGCCGGTAAAGATCACCCGGTGGCGGATATCAATCGACTCATAGCCGATGGCTTGAAGCCCGTACTGCACCGGTGTCGGCGTTGAGGCGTCGGCGAGAACTGACTGGAGATGATCACGCTGTAAGCGATAGGTCTGCCGCGTGCTGTCGTTTCCTGACGGAAGGGCCAGCAGGGTACGCCCATGACGGTCGGTGATCACGAAGTTGGTTACCTGCTGGGCGCCGTTCGTCAAGACTTGCTCCCGCAGGCCGAGCCGCCCGAGAACCTCGAGCCCGGCATCTCCCTTGAGACCGATTGCGTAGCCCCTCCGCCGTTCGGCTGCAGCGGCGTCGCGCTCGAGGACTTCCACTTCGATGCGTGGCGCCAGCTGAGCCAAGGCGGCTGCCAGAGTCAGGCCGCTGATCCCCGCGCCAACGATGATCACCTTCATGATCGACCTCCTGGGGCATCAGCCTGTTCTATCAGGCCCGGCAGCGCAACGACCGGTGCGTGGCGTCCGGACCGGCTGTAGGATCGGCGCCAATGAGCGAGCTGGTGGCGCCCACCCAGAGCGAGGTTCCGGAGGTCCTGCGCGCCGGCCGCGCGTCGTTCGCACGGCACGCGTGGCGCGAGGGGTGCTTAGCAGGTACGGTCGCGTCGATCGTCTGGACGGACAAGCACAGCCCCCGACCACTTCGCATTGCTTAGTTGGACGTGGCTTCATCTGCAGCTGATGCCACGTCCGAGTAGGCGATGCGAAGTGGGACGGGTGGGCAGAACACTCGTGACGAAGAGTCGGAATCGGGACATGATCAGCAACGGCTCGTGTCGGCGAGCATGTCGGCTCGGCGGTTCAGGTAACGCTGCTGTGGCAGATTCGTTGCCCTGCGGGCCGCGGCAAGGTATGCCTCACGAGCGGAGGCCGTATCACCGCTCATCTCCAGCAGGTGGGCCCGCACCGCGTAGAGCCGGTGGTCCTCGGCGAGCTGCTTGTCTCCGGCCAGCGTGTCCAGTCGCTGGAGTCCCACAGTTGGGCCGTCGGCCATGGCGACTGCGACGGCGTGATTCAGCGCGACCATTGGGTTGTCTGACATCTGCAGCAGCAACCCGTAAAGCGACTTGATCTGCGGCCAGTCGGTTTCCTCCGCGCTTGGTGCCTCGTCGTGGATTGCTGCGATCGCAGCCTGGAGTTGGTAGGGACCGGTCGTGCCACGCGGCAGCACCTCGGTGATCAACGCGACTCCTTCGGCAATGTCGTCGGCGTTCCAGCGGAACCGGTCCTGCTCCCCCAGCGGTACCAGCTCACCGCTGGCTGTGGTCCGTGCAGCGCGGCGGGCGTCGGTGAGCAGCATCAACGCCAGCAGTCCGGCAACCTCGCCGTCATCAGGTAACAGTCGGTGCACGATCCGGGTCAGCCGAATCGCTTCGGCAGAGAGCTCGACGCGATGCAGCCTGGGGCCGGTTGTGGCGGCGTAGCCCTCGGTGAAGATCAGATAGAGCACATGGAGGACCGCCGCCAATCGATCGACGCGCTCCTCCGGGTCCGGCAGCCGGAAGGGGATTCCGCTGTCCTTGATCTGTTGCTTCGCTCGAGTAATCCGACGGGTCATGGTGGCTTCGGAGACCAGGAACGCGCGTGCAACCTCAGTGGTGGTGAGGCCGCCGACCGCACGCAGGGTGAGCGCAATCTGAGACGGTGGTGTGAGAGCGGGGTGGCAGCACATGAACAGCAAGATCAACGTGTCATCGGAATCGGCCGAACTCTCGGCAGCGTCAGCCTGCTGCGTCCGTAGCTCCCAACGGGCTACGGTGTCTTCGCGACGCCGCCGAGCTTGCTCGCTGCGCAGCAGGTCAGTCAGCCTGCGGGCTGCGACGGTGATCAACCAGCCCTTCGGGTTCTCGGGAACACCGTCGCCCGGCCACTGGGTTGTGGCCGCCAGCATTGCCTCTTGTACGGCGTCCTCAGCGGTGTCGAAGTTGCCGTAGCGGCGTACCACTGCGCCAAGAACCTGCGGCGCCAGCTGGCGCAGCAGGCTCTCGACGTCGACGTCGGTCCCGGACACCGGACTCGAAGATCAGTAGCTGATTTCGGCGGCCGACTCCATGATCGGCCGTATGTCCGCGTACGCGTTGGCGGTGACCTGCTCCGGTGCGGGGCACTCCGCGAGCCGGCCGGCGATCTCCGTGGCTCTGTCGAAGCTGGCACATTCGACGATCCAGTAGCCGGCGAGCACTTCCTGAGTCTCGGCGTACGGGCCGTCGGTGACGAACGGCACGCCGTTCTGCGCGCCGAGGCGTCTGGTGTGCACCGGTGCCGCGAGGGCCCGGGTCTCAACGAGCTCCCCGGCCTCGGCCAGCTCGGTATTGAAGGCCTCCATGAAGGCAGCCATTGCCGCGAAGTCCTCCGGCGACCAGGCGGGCAGCTCGGTGGCCTGACCGGCCATTCCGTCATAGTCCTGCTGCGAGGCGTACGTCAAGATCATGTATTTCATGTCCCTCTCCTTTCGGGCGGCACCTCCGTGGTGCCTCTCAGAGTGACGTCGAAGCTGGGGACCAATCTCGGACATCCACCTTGTCGTCGGGCTAGTGTCGTATCTCCTCGACCGTCGGACTGCGCCGCGAGTTGATCTTGCTGCGGAGGCCTCTGACAGCTGCCCGAATTCGCTCCAGACTAGGCTGACGCGGTATTGAGCGCTCGGCGTCATCCAGAGCCTGACAGCCGCCCGATCCAGGACCGCCAAGCGGGCCGAACCGGGTGGCAGCACCTCGACCACCTTCTCGAACAGCCGAAGCAGCGCCAACATCACCACAAGCGTCGTCGGCAGTGCCCTGGAAAGCCAGCCACCTCAGTCGCGAGTCGGGGCCTACCTCGATCTGGGAAATCCCGCAGCCCACAGCAAGTGCGAGCAGCGCAGCGACGCTCGGTAACACCCACAGCGCTCCGCCGACGTACTCCTTCACGGCGAACCAGCGCACCGAGCGCCGTATGCGGCGAATCGAAGTTGAGCTCATGGTGCGAGTGAGGTTATCGCCACCTCACCTGCAAGGCTGATGCCCAACCCGGCCGCTTGTGAGGCGCCGTGCCGGGCGATCGCCGCCGAAAGAGCCGCTCACGGCGTGCCAGGATCGGGCTATGACCGAAGATCCACGCTCCCCGTCGCGTCGACGGTCGGCGCCGATCACCTGCATCCTGACCATGTGCGCAAAGAGGGCTGGACGATGGCTCTCTACGTGGCCATCTGCCTGATCGCCGCGCTTACCGCCCTGGAGACGGTTACGGCCGTCCCCCGGGCACATCCTCGGGCTGGTCTGGGGCACGACTGTCGGTCTGGCACTCGCGCATGTCTTCGCGTTTCGCATCGCTGGTCGTCTGGTGCACGACGGTGACCTTCCCAGGGCCGATCGCATCGTTTCCGTTGTCCAGCTAATCAGTGCCGCCGCGGTCGCGGTCGTTGTCAGCGTCCCGCTTCTGCTGGCCCCGACGGAGAGCGAACTCGACTGGGCCCGTTACACCTGCGCCGCCATCATCGGTGGTCGGCTACTTGGTCGCCCGGGGCGCGGATCGAGGCCGGATCCGTGCTGTGCTGTTCGGGCTCGGAGTCCTCGCCGCTGCCATCCTCCTTGCCGCACTCAAGCACGCGCTCGCGGGTCACTAGGCCCAGGTTGGAATGAGGCCAGCCTCAACAATGTGGTGCAGTAACACAATGAGAGGATGCCGACATGGCCGTCCCCAAAGCTCTAGTGCGCGCGGGCAGGGCGGTGAGTAACAGTCTGTATCGAGTATCTGGTGGCCGATTGATGGGCAAAGTTCGGGGCATGCCAGTCCTGTTGATCACCGTCGCCGGCCGTAGGACCGGCGCCAAGCACACCAACCCTGTCTTGTATCTCGAAGACAATGGCAAGTACGTGGTGACCGGTTCAGGGAGTGGATCTGCAAAAGAGCCTCAGTGGTTCAAGAACCTGCGCCGCACCGATCAAGCAGAAATCGAGGTCGGGCGACGGCATCTTCCGGTCAGCGTGGCGGTCGCTGAAGGAGCTCAGCGCGACCTCCTCTGGCAGCAACTGCTCGTCCGCGCACCCTTCTTTGCCGACTACCAGAAGAAGGTCGAGCGGCAGATACCCATGGCAGTCCTGACGCCCGAGCCTGATGACGACGTTTGGTGAAGTTGGGCGCAACGTAGCTTCACTTGCTTGGACTGTGCGTCATCTGGAGATAGTGCGCAGTCCAGGTACATGGCGCGGAGTGGGCTACTCGAGAGCTGGGCGTGCTGATCAACCGGTGAGGTGGTCGAAGTCCCCTCGGACCCACGCGATGTAGCGATCGGCGGATCGGCGCACCCAGTCGGTAGCTTCGCCGATGACCTGCCCACCGAAGTTGTCGTAGAGCCGGTCGAAGTCGAGTTGCAGCACCCGATCAGCCACCTTCGCCACCACGGCGGCCGACAGGGGAATCTTGTTCGGGAAGCTGCGCATGAACGAGACCCAATGCTCGTCTGGTGTGCCGGCAATGGTGTCACCGCAGAG
>Ga0184620_10000048_pt1 | contig 18681 bp, 14 predicted proteins | sample PLM1_5_b1_FD_133136 | JGI IMG/M metagenome (GOLD analysis project Ga0184620, IMG submission 133136) | Groundwater sediment microbial communities from an aquifer in East River, Colorado, USA - PLM1_5_b1 | ecosystem: Environmental > Terrestrial > Soil > Riparian zone | place: USA: East River... | reverse complement strand
TCGTCTGACCGCTGAGGAAGTCGCTGCTGTCGCCGCCCAGTTGCGAGACGACGGGAGTCTGCCGGTCACCAACACCGATATCGGTGAACTCATCATGGGGGCTACCGACGAGCTGCCGCGGGGCGAGGACGTGGCGCGAGTCCGCGCGCAGTTGGCCCTTGGGGGCTGGCCACTGGCCGATCCGCACTCCGCGCTCGAGCCTCCGGGCGGCCTCTAGCCGTTCCGGCGGTCAGTCATCGGCGCGACCGAGTAGCTCCTCGATGCGGGCCAGTCTGGCTGCCAGCGGCCCCTCGGCGCCGTACTCGGTGGGGACGTAATATCGGGCACCGGTCAGCTCGTCGGGAAGATATTGCTGAGCAGCGACCGCATGCGGCTCGTCGTGGGCGTAGGCGTAACCCTGGCCATGTCCGAGGCGCTGAGCCCCGGGATAGTGCGAATCGCGCAGCTGGCGTGGTACTAGCCCGATCCGGCCGGCGCTCACATCGGCGAGTGCGGCATCGACCGCCTTGATCACCGCGTTGGACTTCGGAGCCAGCGCGAGCGCGATGACCGCCTGCGCGAGGTTGATCCGCCCTTCTGGCATTCCGATGAACTCGACGGCGTGGGCTGCCGCGGTTGCCGTGAGCAGCGCCGTGGGGTCGGCCAGACCGATGTCTTCGGAGGCCAAGATCACCAGCCGCCGGGCGATGAAGCGCGGGTCCTCCCCGGCGGCGATCATCCGCGCGAGATAGTGCAGCGCAGCCTGGACATCGGACCCTCGGATGGATTTGATGAAGGCGCTGATCACGTCGTAGTGCTGGTCACCGTCGCGGTCGTAGCGGACCGCAGCCTTGTCCACAGCACGCTCTACCAGGTCGGTCGTGATCATGGTCTGATCCACGGCAGCGGCGCCCGCAGCCGACTCCTCGAGAAAGGTCAGGGCACGCCGCGCGTCGGCTCCGGCGAGACGTACGATCATGGCTCGCGCGTCGGGGTCGAGCTGGTATTCGCTTGCCAAACCACGCTCGGAGGCCAGCGCGCGATCCAAGAGCGTCGAGATGTCTTCGTCGGTGAGCGGCTTGAGGGTCAGCAGCAACGATCGCGACAGCAGCGGCGAGATGACCGAAAAGCTCGGGTTCTCCGTGGTTGCAGCGATCAGCGTGACCAGCCGGTTCTCGACTGCGGGCAGCAGCACGTCCTGCTGGGTCTTGGAAAACCGATGCACCTCGTCGACGAACAGCACCGTCTGGCGTGCCGTACGCAGGTCCCGGCGAGCCTGGTCGAGTACGGCCCGGACGTCCTTCACCCCGGCCGTAACAGCAGACAGCTCGACGAACCGCGAGTCACTCTGGCGACTGACAACCGCCGCGATCGTGGTCTTGCCAACGCCCGGCGGCCCCCACAGAAAGACCGACATCGGCTCGCCGGCCGCGAGGCGTCGGAGCGGAGATCCCGGCGCCATCAGGTGCTCCTGACCGACGATCTCCTCCAGCGTCCGCGGTCGCATGCGTACGGCGAGGGGCAGGCCGTCGCGGTCGGTGTCGGCCAGACTGCCACTGGGCGTGGCCGTCGGACCGCCGACAGTACCGCCGAAGAGATCTTCGCTCATCGCCAGTGATCCTACGGACCTCGTGACCTACGGACACCGTCAGGCATGATGCGCACCATGAGTGAGAACGAGGTCAGAGCTTTGTACGACATGTTGATCGGCGGATGGAACGGTCACGACGGAGAGGCGATGGCCGGGCCGTTCGCCGAAGACGGCGTGGTCATCGGATTCGACGGCAGCGTGAGCGCTGGGAGGGAGACGATCGGCACCGGAATGGCAAGCATCTTCGCCGACCACGAAACCGGACGCTATGCCGTCAAGGTGCAGTCTGTTCGTACGCTGGGACCGCAGGCCACGATGTTACGAGCCATTGCTGGATTGGTCCCACCTGGCCAGACGGCGATCAATCCCGAGACGAACGCTCACCAAACCGTCGTCGCCGAGGCACAGCAGGGGCAATGGAAAATCGTGTTGTTCCAGAACACCCCTGCACAGTTCCATGGCCGGCCTGGCCTGGTTGAGGACATGACTCGAGAGCTGCAGGCCGTCGCGGACTCCTGACGGATGCGCAGCGCCTTTCTAGCCGGTGAGCGGATGGTTGGAGTGGAAGCGGTCTTCGGGGTCGTAACGCTCCTTGACCTCCCGGAGACGGTCGAGAGTCTCTGCCGAAAACGCTTGGCTTATCTCGAAGGTCTCCTCGACGAAGTTGAAGTAACTACCGGCGTAGTAGGGCTCGAGCGAGGTCTTGAAGGCGCCGAGCCATGCGCGTGTCGGCGCCATCGCCGCCGGCACGGGAACGAAACCGACCCCAAAGGCAAGGAAGGAGCCCGGCAGGGTGGCGAGCGCTCCGGCGTCCTTCGGTGCCCGTGAGAGTGCACCTCCGCCATGACGCAGTTCGACTGAGATCAGTTGCGAGCCCGAGCCCGGCCCGACCGACTCCAATAGGGAGTCGATTGCCGCCGCTGGCAGTTCGCCGGTCAGCATCGACTCGCTGGAATAGGGCACGGGCTCAGGCGGGTCCATGTGCAACTCGGCGATGCCCGCCGGCGGCTGCGCTGCGATCGTGTCCATGCCGGCGCTACCCAGCTCGCGCAGCGGCGCCACGAGCCCCTCGCCCTCGGCCGGGTCGCCACAATAGATCACCTCGAGCACGGCGAACGATTTGCCGCGGAAGGGCTCTGGCACCTCGGGAATCGGCGGGAAGTTCATCAGCCGACCGCACGAAGTCATCTCCTCCGGCACGGCCCCGGTCCACTCGTGCCAACCGTGCAAAACCTCGCTCGCTTGTTCGGCAGGGAACAAGAGGGCGCCCGCAAAGATCTGGGGCAACGGCAGCAAGTCGAACTCGAGCGCGGTGACGACGCCGAAAGTGCCACCTCCGCCGCGCAGGGCCCAAAACAGATCGGGCTCGTTCTGAGCGTCGACGCGGATCTGCTCGCCACTGGCGTTGACCAGCTCGAGCGCGGTCACCCGGTTGCATGCGAGGCCGTGCTTGCGATGGTAAAAGCTAACGCCGCCGCCAAGGGTGTAGCCGGCGATGCCAACGTTCGGGCTCGAGCCGTGCAGGGCGCCGAGGCCTAGCTCGGACGCCTGGGGCACAAGGTCGCCCCACAAAGCGCCGGCGCCGACCCGGGCACTGCCCGCATCGGCATCGATCTGGACCCCGCCGAGGCCGGCCGTTCGCAGCAACACCGTGTTGCTGAGCGAGCCGAGCGGCGCCGCGTTGTGCCCCGTGCATTGGGCGGCGACGCGCTTACCCTCGGCAGCAGCGGACCGGACAGCATCGCTAACGTCGTCTGCGTTCCGTGGCACAGCGATGCCGGCCGGCTGCTGGTCGACCAGGAGGTTGAAAGCCCGACGGTCTAGGTCCCAGTTGGCGTCTTGCGTGGACAGGAACTCGGCGGCCATATCAACCTCTTATCAGACGTCGGGTTGCGCGTCGACCCCGGCCTCCTTGCGCTGGGCCGGGGTAATCGGTGCCGGAGCACCGGTCAGGGGGTCCAGGCCGCCGCCGGATTTCGGAAAGGCGATCACGTCGCGAATCGAGTCGGTCCCTGACAACAAAGCGCAGACCCGGTCCCACCCGAACGCGATCCCTCCGTGCGGCGGCGGGCCGTAGTTGAACGCATCCAGCAGAAAGCCGAACCTCTCCTGCGCCTCCTCCGCCGGCAACCCCATCACGGCGAACACCCGCTCCTGGATGTCCCGGCGGTGGATACGGATCGATCCGCCGCCGATCTCGTTGCCGTTGCAGACGATGTCGTAGGCGTACGCGAGTGCGGATCCGGGATCGGTGTCGAAGGTATGCAAATCCTGTGGCGCAGTAAAGGCATGGTGTACGGCGGTCCAGGCGCCTGCTCCGACCGTGACATCCCCCGCAGCCAGAGCGACGCCCGCCGGCTCGAAGAGTGGGGCATCGACCACCCAGCAAAACGCCCAGGCGTTCTCGTCGATCAGCCCGACTCGGCGACCGATCTCCAGCCGGGTAGCACCAAGCAGCGACTGCGCCAAGGCGCGTGGACCGGCCGCAAAGAAGATGCAGTCCCCCAGCTCTGCACCTACCGCAGCAGCAAGCCCCCGGCGCTCCGACTCCGAGAGGTTCTTGGCTACCGGTCCGCCGAGCTCGCCATCGTCGCTGACCAACACGTACGCCAGGCCTCGGTGCCCGCGCTGCCTGGCGAACTCCTGCCATCCGTCGAGCTGCTTACGCGGCTGGCTGGCGCCCCCTGGCATCACCACGGCGCCGACGTACTCGGCCTGAAAGACCCGAAAGGGTGTCCCAGCGAAGTAGCTTGTCAGCTCCACGATTTCCTGCCCGAACCGCAGGTCCGGCTTGTCGCTGCCGAAGCGGTCCATCGCCGCTGCGTACGTCAACCGTGGCAGCGGGGCCGGCACCTCGACACCGATCAATGACCAGATGGCGGCAAGCAACGCCTCAGTGAGCTCGATCAGGTCGTCCTGGTCGACAAAGCTCATCTCGATGTCGAGCTGGGTGAACTCTGGCTGCCGATCCGCCCGAAAGTCCTCATCGCGATAGCAGCGCGCGATCTGGAAGTAGCGCTCCATGCCAGCCACCATGAGCAGCTGCTTGAACAGCTGGGGGCTCTGCGGCAGCGCGTACCAGGAGCCCGGCTTCAGGCGTGCCGGGACCAGAAAGTCGCGCGCTCCTTCTGGCGTGGAGCGCGTCAAGGTCGGCGTCTCGATCTCGACGAAGCCGCGCTCGGCCAGCAGCGTACGAGCTACCCGATTGACTTCGCTCCGCAACCGAAGCGCCGCCGCCGGCTCGGACCGCCGCAGGTCGAGGTAGCGATATTTAAGCCTGGCCTCCTCGCCTACGTTCACGCGCTCGTCGATCTGGAAGGGCAAGGGCGCCGACGGGCTCAGCACCTCGAGCGCGGCGACGACGACCTCCACCTCCCCCGTGGGTAACTCAGTGTTGGCGTTGCCTTGCGGTCGCAGCTCGACGTCGCCGGCGACCAGGATGCAGTACTCGTTGCGGAGATCGTGCGCACCCGATGCCGCCAGCGTCTCATCACGCACGACCACCTGGACCACCCCAGATGCGTCCCGAAGATCCAAAAAGGCAACCCCACCGTGATCGCGGCGGCGAGCGACCCAGCCGGCCAGGGTCACAGGGTTTCCGGCGTGCTCGGCACGAAGAGTGCCGGCGCCGTGGGTGCGCATCACGAGCTGGTGTCCTTCCGACGACCTGAACGACACCCGATCCTACGGGCCGGGCGCCTCTCCCCCGTACCCCTTTTCGTGTCGGCGGCAAGTGGCAGAGTCGTAGCGTGTTCAAGCGACTGCAGGCAAGGCAGGAGTGGCAGTTCTTCGCCGCGCTGCCCAAGGCCGACCCGGTGCTCGCCGCGGCCTGGTGGACGCTCCTGGTGGTCAGTGGAGTTATGCCTGCGGTGTTCGCCGTGGCCATCGGCGTCACCGTCGGCGCGGTCGAGCGAGGCGCTGCCGTCGGCGCTCCGCTGGCGCTGACGGGTGTGGTGTTCGTGCTCATGTTGGGCACGACGCCGATCTTGACTGCAGTCAGCATGAACCTCGGCAACCGCCTCTCCGCTTGGCTCAATGAGAGACTGATCCGCGCCTGCGTCGACCCGCCCGGTATCGGACACCTCGAGGATCCCGATCTGACCGACGACCTGACGACCGCCCGTGAGTTCGATCGCGGCATGACCGGCCCGCCGATGTATCTCAATCTGGACTTCATCGCGACCAGCCTGGTGAATGTTGTCAGTGGGGTGGCCTCTGCAGTCGTGCTCGCCGGCTTCTCTTGGTGGGCTCCGCTCGTTCTCGTCGTGGCCTGGGGATCGACCCACTGGTGGCTGCGCGAAAGCGGGATCTGGAAGGACCGCAATACCCCAGAAGTGCGGTCGGCGCAGCGGCACGCCGACTACGCCTATCGGCTCGCGGTTGACCCGCAGCCGGCCAAGGAGCTGCGCATGTTCGGCCTTGCGGGTTGGACTGTCGAGCGCTTCATCGCCCGCCGCAACCGGCTATTCGAGCTGCAGTACCGCGCTACCCGGCTGCGGGAGAAGTCGGTCGTCTGGTGCGTAATCATCGTCAGCGTCGGGAACGCTGCGGTCTTCGGCGCTCTCGGCATTTCGGCCAATGCGGGCGATGTACCACTTGATCGTCTGGTGGTGTACGCCCAGGTCGCGCTCGGCGTCAGCCTCATTGCTTTCGGCGGCCTCAATTGGGCTCTGGACGGCGCTTCCGCTCCGGTTGCCGCCGTCGCTCGGCTGGGACCGGCAATGGCACCCCTCGGCAGTCTGGCTCTCGGACATGAGCCCGCGGCGGACCTGGGGCGCCAGGAGATCGCTTTCCGCGACGTGTCGTTCGGCTACCCGGGCAACGAGCACGCCGTCCTCGCGGGACTCGACTTGACTGTGCCGGCGGGCACCTCGTTGGCCATCGTCGGGCAGAACGGCGCAGGCAAGACGACGCTGGCCAAGCTGCTCTGCCGGCTCTACGACCCGACCGCAGGGTCGATCACGGTAGACGGAGTCGACCTACGCGACATCGAGGTTGCTGGTTGGCGCAACCGCGTCGCCGCCGTCTTCCAAGACTTTGTTCGCTTCGAGTTGTCCCTGCGTGAGAACGTCGACCCCGCCGGAGAAGCCAGCGACGACGACATCCGCGCCGCGCTCGCCGACGCGGGCGCGGCGCAGTTGACCGAGTTGGATACTCCGCTGGCTAAGGGCTATGCCGGCGGGACTGACCTGTCCGGCGGCCAATGGCAACGTGTCGCACTCGCCCGGGCTCTCTGCGCCGTCCGGCGCGGAGCAGGCCTGGTGCTCCTGGACGAGCCGACCGCACAGCTCGACGTGCGTGGCGAGGCTGAGGTCTTTGACAAGGTGCTGCAGGCGACGCGGCGAGTCACCACGATCTTGATCTCGCACCGGTTTTCCACCGTGCGGCATGCCGACCGGATCTGCGTCCTGGAGCACGGTCGGGTCATCGAGCTGGGCAACCACGAGGAGCTGATGGCACGAGGCGGTCGCTACCAGACCATGTTCGAGCTGCAAGCAAAACGCTTCGAGGCGACCATGGACGAGGAGGGGGCCATGTTCGATGTCCTCTGACACGGTGCCGGCCGGAACAGCCGGTGGCACGGTGGCTACCGAGCCTCGCTCCGACGATCTGCCACCAGCACTGTCCTCGATGTGGCGACTGTGCCGGCTGGGCTACATTCACGAGCCGCGACTCGTCATCCTCGTTGTCACGCTGGCCATGCTCCAGGCCGTGCCAGACGCACTGGTTGCGCTGTGGCTGAAATTTCTGGCCGATGCGCTGGTGCAGGGTAACGCGTCGTTGGTATTCGCCATGCTCGGCGCCATGGCCGCGTCCGCAACGCTCACCTGGCTGCTCGGGATCCTCACAACTCGGATGACCCGCCGATTTCGCGACCGGGTCACTATTGCGCTCGAAACCCACGTGGCGGCTCTGCAGGCGTCGGTGCCCGGACTTGACCTGCAGGAGCGGGAGACCCACCTGGACCGGCTGGCGGTGCTCCGAAACCAGGTCTTCGTGCTGGACCACATGTACATGTCGGTGCTCAACACGATCAGTTGGATCGTCCGGGTGGCGGTCACTGTCGTGCTCTTGAGCAGCATTAGCCCGTTACTCGTGCTCTTGGTGGTGTTCGCCATCCCGACAGTGGTCAGCTCGGCCTGGCGACCCGCGGTTGAGCGCAAGGTGGAGGAGCAGTTCGCCCAGCACAACCGACTCGCGGAGCACTTCTTTACGACGGCCACCAGCGCCGCCGCAGGCAAGGAGGTGCGTGTTGTCGGAATTGGTGCCCATCTCGCCGACCGCCGCCGTAGCGAGTGGCAGCGCTGGTTTGTCCCGGTCGCCCGAGCGCGCTGGAGGACGGCAATCTCGCACTCAATCGCGTGGGCGATTTTTGGGTTGGGCTACGTCGGCGCGGTCGTGTTCGTCGTCACTGGGCCCCAGGCCACGGTCGGCAATGTGCTGTTGATCCTCGCCGCCGGCGCTCGGTTGTCGGCCTATGTCGGCGGCACTGTTGGAGAGATCGGCTTCCTGCGTGGTATTTGGCTGGACGGGTCGCGACGGTTGGTGTGGTTGGAGAACTACGTGACCGCGCTGAGCGCCGAGACCGACGTTGCCGTGCCTGAGCGGTTGGTTGAAGGCATCCGATTGGAGAAGGTGTCGTTCCGTTACCCCGGTAGCGAGCGGCTAGCGCTCCACGACATCAGCCTGCACCTGCCGCCCAGCACGGTGGTCGCGATCGTCGGTGAGAACGGCGCGGGCAAGTCCACCCTGGTCAAGCTGCTTGCCAAGATGTATGAGCCGACGGCCGGCGAGATCACCATTGACGGCCGACCGCTCCGGCGGATGCCGGCAGACGCCTGGCGGCAACGGCTGACCGGGGCCTTCCAAGACTTCTTCCGTTTCGAGTTCAGCGCGCAGCACAGCATCGGGCTCGGTGACCTGTCGCAGCTGGATGATGCGCCGGCTGTGACGGCGGCGGTGGGTCGGGCCGGAGCAGCCGATGTGGTGGCACGGCTGCCTGAGGGCCTCGGCAGCCAGCTGGGACCGACCTGGCCGGATGGCCAGGAGCTCAGTTTCGGCCAGTGGCAGAAAGTGGCGCTGTCCCGCGGCTACATGCGCACCGCACCGTTGCTGATGGTGCTCGACGAGCCGACCGCTGCGTTAGACGCCGAGACCGAGCACGATCTGTTCGAGCGCTACGCGGGCGCGGCGCGCAGCAGCGACGCCGGCGGGATCACGATCTTGGTGTCGCACCGGTTCAGCACAGTGCGGACGGCCGATCTCATCGTTGTTCTGGACGGCTCGCAACTGGTTGAGGTCGGCAGCCACGAGCAGCTGATGCATCGTCAGGGCACCTACGCTGACCTGTACCGGATCCAGGCCGCCGCGTACCACTAGCCCAGCACGGCCGAGCGGAGCTTGTCTTCCCCTTAAACCCCACCGAGACTTGCCAGATGACGAGGCTTACGTTGCGCCTGGTCGTCTTGGCGGCAGCAGTGCTGCTGGGCACCTGCGCCGCGATCGTCGACACGACGAAAGCCTTTGCTTGCAGCTGCGCCGGAATCTCGACCAGTCGCGCGCTGCGGGAAGCCGATGCAGTCTTTCGAGGCACCGTGGTCAGTAAGGAAGTCGTCGGACGTGGTGATGCGGCGCGCACTGACATTCGCTTTGCGGTCGATCGGGTGTACAAGGGTGCGGTTTTCAACGAACAGGTCGTGGCGTCGGAACATGACGAGGACGCCTGTGGGCTCGATCCAGATGTTGGCAGTACCTGGGTGATCTTCGCCATCGAGGGCATCGAGGGCGAGGGCGACCGTGCAGTCAACCGCCTCGTCACCACCTTGTGCAGCGGCAACCTGCCCACCGGCATTGCACCCGCCGTACTCGGGCGTCCCACGCCACCGCTCAATGGAGCATCCGATAGCGAGGAGAGATCCATCAATACCGATCGGATCGTGACTCGCGGTCTCGCTTACGCCGGCATCGGCGCGCTCTGTGTCGGCGCTCTCGCGGTGATCGGCCTTGGCGTCCTGTGGCGACCGGGCCGCTCCAGATAACCCTCTAGCCCGCGGACATGTCAGGGACGAAAGACCGAACCGGTCCGCTCCAGGGCACCCTCCACCACGGGAAGCGCGCCCTTACGCACCGCCTTCACCAAGGTCGCGTGATCGGCCTCGGTCTGGTCCGCGTACGCCCGGGCGAACCGCGCGAACGCCTGATCCAACTTGTCCTTGCCCCCGACGTAACCCGCAATCATCGATGCTCCGCTCGTGCGCGCGTGCCCCTTGGCCAGCAGGTGACCAACGATGCCCGCGTAGTCGCTCAGCGCGGCTGCGTCGATCGCGTCGAGCGGGATCGTGCCTTTCATATTGCGGAACTGCCGCACGTAGTACTGCAGCTCACCGATTGTGGTCCAGCCCAGGAGCGGGTCGCTCACGGTCTGCAGGGCCTGCTGGTACTCCACAACCCGCTGACCCTGATGCGCGTGCCACGCAGCGTCGCCATGCACGTACTTAGCCAAAACCGAGCGGCGAGCTTGCTTGAGCTGCAGGAAGATCACGTCGTCCGGACTGCTTCCCTCGAGCAGCGCAACGTACGCGCGCAAGCCAACGCTGCCAACCCCGACAACCTTGTGAGCAACGTCGACAAGGGTGTAGCCACCGACCACCCGCCGCCAATGTGACGCCAGGGTGTCAAGGTAGTCGTCCAGCGATTCTGCGACCGCTTCGTTGTCCTGGGAATTCAACCGGGTGATCAACGGCGGATCGTCGATGATGTGTCGTTGCCCGTCCCGCTCCTCGGTGTAGCGAGGAAGCGCACGATCGCTGGTCCGCGAGCGGGCTCGTTTCGCCGAACGTTCGATCTCGTCGCGAAGCGACTTCTCCGTAGCCGTCTCATGGAGCCGGCCGACGTCCAGGCGGTTGTAACTACGCATCAGCAACGGCTGCTCGGCCAGCAACCGGACTTCAGCGCGGTAGGCCGCGATACATGCCAGAACCGAGGCCTGACACTGATCCTCGGATGCCCCATTTTCACGGCCCGCCACCCAGATGCTGGCGACCAACCTGCGCAAATCCCACTCCCAGCAGCCCGGGTGTGCCTCGTCGAAGTCGTTGAGGTCGATCACCAGCTCACCCTCGGGTGAGGCATAGAAGCCGAAGTTGCCAAGATGTGCATCGCCGCAGACAACCGGATTGATACCGGTCGCCGGAAGTCGCGCAACGTCATCTGCCATCACGATCGCGGTGCCGCGCAGGAACCCGTACGGCGAGCTGATCATCCGACCCACCCGTACCGGGATCAGCCAGTCGAGCCGCCCTTCATGCGACTCCTTGATCAGCTGAACTGGATCCGGACGGTCGTCAGCAGCACGCCAGGTACCCAGGCTCTTGCGCGGCACGTCACGCCGGAGCGCGCGGCCCATGGCGTACCGCTCCGCGCGCGAGCTGGGGCGTTTGCGGACCGAGGCGTAGACGTCGCTGTCCGCCGAGGCCAGAACGGTATGGCCGGACGAGCGCACGGTCACGATCTCCTCCTCGCCTCATTTCCCGCCACACTATCGGGCTCGAGCTTTGCCCGTCAGCCGCTGATCGTCAGCTCTAGCTCCTTACCCACAAACGCCGCCAGGTCCGCGGCTGCAGCTTCCACCGCGTCGCGCGACGTCGCCACGACACCTGGGGTCAGCGTTATCTCCATGATCATCTTTTGACCTTGCAGGGTACGCCGCCAGAGTCCGACGTTGGTCTCGGCGAGGATCACACAACCAACGAACAGATCCTCACCCGGCCGATGCGGATGGCCGGTCGCTTGCGGAAAGTTGATCACCGGATAGCTGAGCGTCAATTCGTCATACAGCGGGATCAGCAGCGCAGCCGAGGACGGTCCGGGCTTTGCCGCTTCAGCGTCGAACCACAACTCCACTCCCTGAACGGTGACGAAGTCCAGCCCGTCCTTGACCGCGTCGACGGCGTCCCGGCACTGGCTGATAGTCAGCGACGACCAGCGGGCCAGGTCCTGAATGCTGGCCGGGCCGTGACCCAGGAAGAATCGGCGGGCGAGTTCAGCGATGTCGCCGGCGGCATCCGCAGAGCGAGGCGCTCGCTCGTCCAGCAGTGCATAGGTCTGTTGAGCACCGCGCATCGGCCCGCTACAGATCACGCTGTCGAGCTCGGCATTCATCACGATGTAGGCCAAGCCAATGCCTTCGCTCGCCAGGCCTCGCTCGGCCAGCGCTCGGGCCAGCTCGGCTCGAGTCCGGTACCGTCCGCCCCGCAGCTCCTCGCTGATGACCGCGGCGCCGAGATCGAGGCTCGCCCGATCCAGACCATGCTGCCGGTAGATCGTCTGGTTGAGCTTCTGCACCCGCGGCGCGGTGACCTGCATGATCCAACGGATGTCCTCAGCGGCCACGAAGTGCCAGGTCGGACGCAGGATGTGGGTCCGGAGCAAAGAGCCACGGTCGAACTCGGCCCGGACATCAGCAACCGTCAGGCCGTCGGTCCGCATGCCAAGCGACCACAGCCCGTGGGCGAACTCCTGCGATTGCACGCACCCCAGTAAGCGGACGACGTCTGTTGCCGTTGGCAGCTCGGCACCGGTCAGTCGTTGGGTCGCCAGCCGGCGCCGGAGCACCTCCCGCCAGATGCGGGCTGAGCCCGTAGCAGCCCAGCGCGGATGCCCTTCGACGACCTCTGGGCGCACGAAACCGTCCATCTCACTCACGATGTCGGGGACACTAGCCAGAGCCGCCGACAAGTTTCGGCCAGGGCTTGAAAACCTAAATTTCGACTCACGGCGCGTCTTTGCCGTTTCTGGCACAGCTGGACTTTTTCTCGCCTAGACTCCCCAGGGCAGGTTTCACCCAGACGCGAGGATGCCCCCCTGCTATGCCTCAAATCCTGATTCGGTCGCATAAGAGTCCGTTCACGGTTGCCGATGCCGACACCACCTATCGGCAGAATCTGATCGGTAATAACACTGGCAACCTGGTTTTCAGCCAGGCTGTGTACCGGCTGCTGTCCACAGCGGACAACGATCTGGAGACCTCGGGGCTCGCCAGAAGCCACCCCAGGGTGATCAACTCTCGTTTCGACCATGTCGTAATCCCGCTGGCCAACGCCTTCCGGTCCACCTACATCGAGACACTCGATGCGTTGAGCAGCCTGATCGAACAGCTGACCATCCCGGTCACGGTGCTGGGCGTGGGAGAGCAAGCGTCTCTCGGGGGCGTCTACAAGGGCGCCGACAGTGTCAAGCCCGCGACGAAGCGATTCGTCAGCGCTGTGTTGGATCACTCGCCCTCCATAGGCGTACGCGGTGAGCGGACCCGGGATTACTTGAATTCCCTCGGCTTCGGCGACGAGCACGTCAAGGTCATCGGCTGCCCGTCGATGTTCATGTACGGGCCCGACCTGAACGTTGAGAAGAAGGTGGAGTCGCTCAACGTCGACTCTGCGATCGCCCTGAACGTGTCGCCCTATGTTGCTGAGATGGGCCCGATCTCCCTTTACGCCGCGGAGCACTTTCCGCACCTGGTGTACATGGCTCAGAACATCCAAACCCTCGAATTGATGTTGTACGGCAGCTACCCCAAAGGCAAGCGGATGAACGCCGTGGCTGCCAAGGGGGCGCCGATCAACCTGGACCATCCGCTGATTCGATCCGACCGCGTCCGGTTCTTTCTGGATCCCTCGACTTGGTTCGATCATCTGGCGCAGTACGACTTCTCCTTCGGCACCCGGATCCATGGCAACATCGCCGCGCTGCTCGCCGGCACACCGGCCCTGTTGCTCGCCCATGACTCGCGCACGCTCGAGCTCGCCGAGTACCACGAAATCCCGCATCGCACGATCAACAGCATCGAAGCTGACGCGGATGCCATCACGCTGTACGCCGAGTGCGACTGGAACAGGCTGAACAAAGCCCATCCTGATCGCTGGGACACCTTCGCGACGTTCCTGCAAGACCACAACCTGACTCACGTCTATGACGAAGGTCAGAATGCCAGCGCATTCGACGAACGTCTCGCGGCTACGGAGTTCCCGCCTCCGGTACGCACTCTGATGGGCTTCTCACCTGAGGAGCTGTACGAGATGCGGCGCACGGTGACCGATCTCGGCAGAGAGCTGCACGTCGCGTACAACGACCTCAACGCTGCGCCGTGGCTGCGGTCGAAATCTCGCAAGTTCCATCACCGCGCGTGGAACCGAATTGATCGGGCCGTCCGCAGCCTCAGCATGATGGCGTGAGGCTGAGCACCCTCGGTTTCAGATCTTCAGCGCTCGGCATCCACAACGATGGGTCGGCCGAGACCTGTTCCCCAGTCCGGATGTCCTTGACCTCTCCGCCGACCGTGCCGCCGAACCACACGAACGGGATGCCGCGGCGATCGGCGTAGCGGATCTGACGGCCGAACTTTTCCGCACGCGGCGCAACCTCGGTCGGAATCCCGCGGCTCCGCAGCTGCTCGGCGACCTCGATCGCGGTCGCCCGGGTTTCCTCGTTGTCAACTGCGACGAGCACGGCGGTGGGCACCGGCCGCGAAGCACGCAGCATTCCCTTGGCGAGCAGCGGAGCGAGCAGGCGGGTCACCCCGATGGACAGTCCGACGCCCGGATAGCTGATTCGGCCATCACTGGCCAGCGAGTCGTACCGGCCGCCCGAGGAGATGGACCCCCACGACTCGAACCCGACGAGCTCGGTCTCGTAAACAGTGCCGGTGTAGTAATCGAGACCGCGGGCGATCTTGAGGTCGGCGATCAGGCGGCCGGGGACGTACCGGCCCGCTGTGCTGACCACCTCGGTCAGCAGATCGAGGCCCTCGGTGAGCTGATCATGCCGCACACCCAGGCGCTGCACCTGATCGACGAAGGACGCGTCCGCGGAGCGGATCTGAGCCAGCTGCACGCAACGTCGCGCCTGCGCCTCAGTGATCTTGACCTCATTGATAAGCAGCTCGATGACGCGATCTGGGCCAATCTTGTCGATCTTGTCGACCTGCCGTAGCACTGCCCCGGGATCAGCGATTTCCAAGCCCAAATAGAAACCCTGCGCCAGCTTGCGGTTGTTCACCCGCATCAGTACCGGCGGCAGGCCAAGATCAACATGAAGTCGCTCGAGCGCGGCCAAGGTGACCAGTGGCAGCTCGACGTCATGATGCGGTGCCAACCGCTCGGCGTCCACGATGTCGATGTCGGCCTGGGTGAACTCGCGATAGCGACCCTCCTGCGGCCGTTCACCCCGCCACACCTTCTGGATCTGATAGCGCCGGAACGGAAAAGCCAGCTGGTGGGCGTTCTCGAGCACATAGCGGGCGAAGGGCACCGTCAGATCAAAGTGCAGACCAAGATCAGCTTGGCCATTGTCACCATGCAGCCGCTGCACGGTGTAGACCTCTTTGTCGATCTCACCTTGCTTGGCCAGGCGATCCAACGGCTCGACCGCCCGCGTCTCGATCGATCCAAAGCCGTGCAGCTCGAAGGTCTCACGCAGCCGATCCAGCACGAACTGTTCGATGATTCGGGCCTCCGGGGTGTACTCCGGAAAGCCAGACAGCGGCTTAGGGCGACTCACGCTACTCCTTGGACAGTTCCGCCAAATCCTGCAAATACGGGTTGCCAACGCGCTCCCGGGCCATGGTCGTCTGCGGGCCGTGCCCGGGAAGCACCCCGACCGTGTCCGGCAACGGCAGCACCTTCGTACGCAGGCTCTTCAGCATGTCGGCCAGATTTCCGCCTGGCAAGTCAGTTCTACCGATCGAGCCGGCGAACAACACGTCGCCGCTGAAGACCACTGAGTCGACAGCGGAATTGGCCCGATACTCGGTCTGGAACATGGTCGAGCCGGGCGTGTGACCAGGTGCATGAATCGCCCGGAAGATCAGGCCGGCGACGGCAACGTCGGATCCATCGGCGAGTTCGGCTACGTCGTCCGGTTCGGTGAAGCTCGGCGGGTGACCTGTCAAACGTTCCAACAGCAGCCTGGTTTCAATCCCCATAGCCCGCAGCGGGTCGGTCAGTAGCACCCGATCTGCAGGATGCACCCAACAGGCCGACGCGTAGGAGCGGCACAGCGGCGTCACGGAGAACATGTGATCGAGGTGCCCATGAGTGAGCATCACCGCTACCGGCTTGAGTCGGTGCTCCATGATCAACTCAGCGACACCGGCAACCGCATCCATACCTGGATCGATGATGACGCACTCCTCGCCTGGCCCGGCCGCAACCAGGTAGCAGTTGGTTTGCCATGGCCCGGCGGGGAAGGAGGCTATGAGCACACGTTCGAGACTATCGGCACAATCGGGCAGGATTGAGCTATGACCGAACGCGCTGGGCCTGAAGACATGGGCCCGGCCGCCTTCGGGCGGGTCGATTCCGATGGCACCGTCTATGTCCGTACGTCGGCCGGTGAACGAGTCGTCGGCCAGGTGCCCGGAGTCCCAGCTGATGAGGCGCTGGGTTTCTTCACCCGCAGATTTGAGGCACTGGAGCTCGAGGTCTCGCTGCTGGAGCGTCGGATCGCCACCGGGGCCGTATCGCCTGACGATGCCGTCGGTTCGATCAACAAGCTGCGCCCGGCAATCGCCGAAGCCCGAGCTGTCGGCGATCTGGACGGGCTGCAGGCTCGGTTGGAGACATTGTCTCCGCTTATCGCCAATCAGCGGGCCGCTCGCCGGGCCGAACGCGCCCGGCAACAGGAGGAGACCCGGGTGGCGAAGGAAAGGTTCGTGGCCGAGGCCGAGCGCCTCGCCGCCGGGAATGACTGGCGCGGCGGAGTGAACCGCTTCCGCGCTCTCTTGGAGGAGTGGAAGGCGTTACCGCGCCTCGATCGGGCAACCGATGACCAACTGTGGCACCGATTCTCCGGCGCACGCACTACCTACACGCGACGTCGCAAGGCACAGTTCGCCCAGCAGAACGAGCAGCGCGAGGCTGCGCGGGTGATCAAAGAGAAGCTTGTCACCGAGGCCGAGGCGCTGGCCAGCTCCACCGACTGGGGCCCGACAACTGGCGCATACCGTGATCTGATGACGCGCTGGAAGGCGGCTGGGCCGGCTCCACGCGATGTCGATGAGCTGCTGTGGAAGAGGTTCCGCGGAGCGCAGGATCGCTTCTTCATGGCCAAGCAGGCAGCGCTGTCGGAGCAGGACTCCGAACTCAGGGAGAACGCCCAGGCCAAGGAGAAGCTGCTGGCAGAGGCCGAGGCGCTGCTGCCGGTCCGCGATCCTGGCGTTGCCCGGGTGGGCTATCGCGGCATTCTCGATCGGTGGGCAGCCATCGGCAAAGTGCCGCGGGATGCAATCCGGCCACTGGAGTCTCGACTACGCGCGGTCGACAACGCCATCAAGGCTGCCGAAGAGAAGCGCTGGAAGCGCAGCAATCCCGAGGCGAAGGCGCGGGCTGAAGACACTGCGGCCAAGTTGGAGACCCAAATTGCCGCGCTCGAGGCGCGCGCCACGCAGGCGGAAGCTCGAGGCGATCATCGCGCCGCACGTGAAGCTGCTGCCTCAGCTGCCACCTATCGCGAATGGCTCGCTCAGGCTCAGCGCACCGCCAGCGATCTGGGTGGCTGAGCGAAGCGAGCCATCAGACACAGCGAGCGCAGCGAGCGGAGCAATCAGCTCACGATTGCTGGATGCGGTATGCCTCGTACACGGCGGGCACACTGCGTACGGCGCGGAGCACGTGGTCCAGGTGAGTTGGATCCGCGGTTTCGAAGGTGAACTTGGCGCGGCAGATCCGATCCTTGCTGGTGTTCAGGGCTGCGGACAAGATGTTGACGTGCTGATCCGACAGCGCACGCGTGATGTCGGACAGCAGCCGATTTCGGTCCAGGGCCTCGATCTGGATGGCCACGAGGAATGAGCTCCTGGCGTTCGGCGCCCACGCCACCGGAGTGAGACGTTCAGGCTCAGTCTGAAGGCTCGCCGTATTGCTGCAGTCCAGGCGGTGCACCGAGATGCCCGACCCCCGAGTCACGAAGCCCAAAATGTCATCGCCCGGCACCGGCGTACAGCACTTCGCAAGCTTGACCAGCAGGTCACTCGCGCCGGTCACGCGGATCCCACAGTCGATCGCTCCACTGCTGCGCCGCCGGCGACCGGTGATAACCCGATCTTCGCTGATCTCCTCGGCGACCGTTTCGTCGCCACCCTCAACGGCGATCAGCCTGTTGACCACCGACTGCGCCCCGACAGTTCCTTCACCTACCGCGGCGTAGAGCGCGGAGACATCGGCCAGCTTGAAGAAGCCGGCGACTGCGGTGAGGTGTTCGAGCGTCAGTAGTCGCTGCAACGGCAGACCACCCTTGCGGAGCTGTCGCGCCAGCAACTCCTTGCCGGCCTCGATGGACTCCTCGCGACGCTCTCGGGTGAAGAAGTGCCGGATCTTGTTGCGCGCCCTGGGGCTGCGAACGAAGCCGAGCCAATCCCTACTGGGACCCGCGTTCTCGGCTTTGGAGGTAAAGATCTCCACCACGTCGCCGTTCGCAAGGACTGATTCGAGCGAGACCAACCGGCCGTTCACCCGCGCACCGATGGTCTTGTTGCCCACCTCGGTGTGGATCGCGTACGCGAAGTCGATCGGCGTGGAACCCTGCGGCAGCGAGATGACGTCTCCCCGAGGAGTGAAGGCGTACACCTCGTTGGTGTTGATCTCGAATCGCAGCGAGTCCAAGAACTCCCCGGGATCGGCTGTCTCGCGCTGCCAATCCAGCAGCTGCCTGACCCAGATCAGCTCGCCGGCATCGTCAGCGCCCTTGACCGGCAGGCCATTACTCTTGCCTTCCTTGTACTTCCAGTGAGCTGCTACGCCGTACTCGGCGCGGCGGTGCATGTCGTCGGTTCTGATTTGCAGCTCGACCGGCTTTCCTTCCGGCCCAAGAACCGTGGTGTGCAAGGACTGATACATGTTGAACTTCGGCATCGCGATGTAGTCCTTGAACCGGCCCGGCAGAGGATTCCAGCGGACATGCAGCACGCCTAGTGCTGCGTAGCAGTCGCGGCTGTTCTCGACCAGGATGCGCAGACCGACCAGGTCGTAGATCTCCTGAAAGTCTCGGCCGCGAACCACCATCTTTTGGTAGATCGAGTAGTAGTGCTTCGGCCGTCCCGTGACGGTTGCCTTGATCTT
>Ga0184620_10000047_pt1 | contig 18758 bp, 31 predicted proteins | sample PLM1_5_b1_FD_133136 | JGI IMG/M metagenome (GOLD analysis project Ga0184620, IMG submission 133136) | Groundwater sediment microbial communities from an aquifer in East River, Colorado, USA - PLM1_5_b1 | ecosystem: Environmental > Terrestrial > Soil > Riparian zone | place: USA: East River... | reverse complement strand
GAGTGTATCGGAATAGTTGAACGCTAGTCGTGACCTTCTCGTTTAGCTTGGCTCCGTCAACAGTACATATACCTCCTGCGGTGTATGCCAAAACAATGGCGCAGTGGTTATTCTCATACCGCACAATATCCCCCGCTTTAGGGATACTAGTCTTGCATAGAATATGAGAGCAAAGATAATATCCTGGACGCTCAGTGGCTTCAAGATTGACATTAAGCCCTACTTCTCTCAGTACCCAAACGCAAAAGGCACCGCACCAAAGACCTTCGCTTCCGTACTTAGAACCGCCAACGGTATCTAGTTCGTCTAGTGCGATACTGATGATGCGATGCCTAATGCGGTTCATCTTCCGAAGCGCTCCTTTGCGCCCTCTAGCTCGTCAAACTTGTGGGGAGGTTTGACAGAAGCCACATAGGCTCGGAGAAGGTCACTAGACTTGACGGTACATCCCGTTTTCGGGTGATTGAGAGAAGCCGAGCCGTCATCCCTGATAGTTGCGAGACATACCTTTTGGCACATTGGACAGCTAAAGTTTACCATCGGCTTCTTTCTTCGATGTCATCCCACGTTTCACCGCAATCCCCATAGAGATGAGTCCCGCTCCGGTGAAGAGGAAGACTTTCCCTATAGGATGGTCAATCATGAAGTGTCGGAAGGGGTATCCCATATCGGGATTGTAGGCGTCCACGTGGTCAATCATCCACTGGCCATCTTCCAGCACGACGAGATGCATTGAGTCACGCGGAACCTCTTCCCGGTATTGCTCAATGACTCCGATGTAAGGTTGCTTTCGGATAGCTTTCCGGAAGACCTTACCGTCAATCTCTATCTCGTCAGGAAACGAGGGAAGAGACCAATCACCGTAGAGTGGTGCTTCAAGTGGAGCCATGAGGATGCACCGTAAAGAATCGTTTTTCAATCTGCTTATAAGGCATCTTGAGTTTCCAAGCGACATAGGGAAACGATATCTGGTCTCGACGGCTTCCCTTGGTTACTTCATCCCACCATAGAGAGCAGAATCTTAACACGCGCGGAGTATGCCGGCGGAAAAGGACTCCAGTTTCAGAAAGGAGATAGTTCGACGGATAACCGTCATTCATATAGCGTTGCACTTGTTCCGCTATAACGTGCGGGTCATCCTTCCCGCGGTCAATACAGGCTTTAGCCTCTTGATAGACGCAATCGCGGTGCGGGTGTTTCATGACAGCAATGTCAGCGTCCCTAAGATACTCATCCGCTAGCGCTCGAAGGTCTGTGCAGTCATCAAAAACGATTGAGCCGTCTACCCAAAGGCTCCAATTGCTGAAGTGTTGACCGTAGCCTAGTACCTTTTGATACTTTGCTATCCTGCATGGGTCAGCATTCCAATAAGGAATGTTTTGCTCCGTAAAAAGGAACGCTTGCGCTACGCCTGGTGGTTGAGTCTTATAGACATCGTAGCCGCCCGTGATTGCCGTGTATATCATGATAGTAACGGGTGTAACGGCAACCCTCTCAAGTATTCCACTAAGTCATGATGCGGCGCCATCTTCTTCCCTTGAGAGAAAGAGATTGACCCTGTGTGCATGTAGTATGTTGAAAGCGGGATATCGAGCTCTATCATAGAAGGATGACGGAGTGGGATGTTTCCAAGAGCAGGCTTTAACAACTCTTGTGCCATTCCCATCAATGACGTTGCTCTCTCTACATGCTGGAATCGTTGACCGACAATATTAGACCCTATCCAGTGGTACGCGAGTACGGTAGGCCACTCAGGGAATGTCGCAACGAAGGACTTTCGTATTGCCCAATTGCATGTATCAAGGTACCGCGTAAACGGCTCTATACGGAGCTTTCCAAGGAAGTTAGTACGACGGGGCCAGACGACTAGATTAACGCCTCTATCGAACGTCTGGCGTAGCGTATCGATGATTCCGACATCATAGGCATCATCATCGTCAATGGGTAATAGAATCTCGTCTTCCCCATCGAGTGGAAGGTTTAGAACGCCTACAGTGATGGCGTCAGCCTTTACTTCCCGATGTTGCTGCATACAAGCATCCCGACACATAGCCCGATACATGCAAAACGACCGCTTGTAAGCTTCTTCCCAATACTTGATATAGTGGGGATTCTTTACCTCTGCTTTTGCCATGGGCGTTAGCATCGGATCTCTTTGCCTGTAAAAGTCATCCAGCGTCATGGTTTCCCATGGCGTGGAGGTACGGACTACGATTCTAGTTTTCATGCTAGCCCCATCGTTCTGAGTCGTGGCGGGTCAGGAAGCGTCACAGGTTCATCGTCTCGAATGTTCTTGACTGGCGCTTGTGGAGGAATCGGAGGGTCTTTAGGTGGCTGCGCTTTCCAGGCTACTGCAATCACGAGCACAAGAACGGACACCTGAAGGAGAGCCCTTACCAATGGGTCCGTTATCTGTGCAATGGTAACCGGTATCTGTGCAGCCAATACCGCCGCAAGACCGATTAGAGCGGTACTTCGATGTTGCGGCGGTATTGTGCTCATGTGAATATCTTATATAGAACGTAGCCGATTGCGACTACCCCGCCAACCTTAAATGCAGCCGTAAGAGGGTCGTCCGGAGGATTCTTTCCTTGCTCGTAGTCTGGACCTTTTGGACTAGTTTGCGGCGCGTCTACTGGCGTGTAGTCATCTGGTAAGTGAGAGCCTAGCGCATTATTCAAGTCATCTCTACGGCGCTTGGCTTCGTTGACATCAGTTTGATTAACTACATGAGTTATCAAACCTACCTTAGTACTTTCCTCTAGACCTTGATACCAAGCTTCAAACTTTTGGATGATATCCAAAGTACCTGGATGGTCTGCCGCAATTGCTCGTTGGTCTCGAACGAATTGGTAGATACCGTTTATAGTATCGATAGCAGCAGTCTCATCAGGTGATGTAGTAAACACACTAGTTTCAATCATGACGCATCCTCCAAAACAGATTCAGTAAGGAAGACAATCTCATCTGGAGAAGTACCTTTATCAAGCCAGTATTGCACGGCGCATTCTAGAAGAATGTCACCTAGTTCGTCTTCTGGCGTATTAGCGATGATAGCTAAGACTTCACTTCGTATCATTGTTGACCGCTTTCTTAGCTGACTCTTCTTTATTCCGAGTGACGATAGCTTTCGCCAGCGTTTCTTGCTCGGGTGTCAAGAAACTCTCTTCCCCAGGAGCCTCTTTAGCAGCAATCAACAATTGCTCCAATTGTTCTGGCGTAAGCTGAACGCCTCCAGCCATCCCCTTGAATCCCATGAGAAGCTGACCGCCTTTCTCAATGAGTCTAGTAAGGGCTAGTTCTTTGATTCTCGCTTCGCTCATGACCAAGCCTTGAGCCATGTTTCGTTCAGCGGTATTGTCCCGAGCTTGCTCCACTTCGGCCCACATTCCTTCAATCTTGGTCCGAAGCATTCGGTTCTCTTCTCTCAAGTCTTTGATGATATCGAATTGGATTGAGTCAATCTTCTCTCGCGGCTTCTCAATGAGACCTACGATAGACTTGATTGTACTCGTCTCCCATTCTTTAAGCTCATCCGCTCGGGTTACCGCAGCTTCGCGCCGCATGTTCCCTTTCCCTCTTGACGCCCCTAAAACCGCTACTTCCGAGGGCTCAAACCGATAGCACCCGTCCGGGTCAAGGATGGGGTTCAGGTTTCCAGCTTTCTCAAAACGAATGACGGAGGTTTCAGTAACCTCTAGCATCTTCGCTACTTGAGCGCGTTTGGGCCAGTCTTCCCAGCCATTCGGCATCTCTTCAAGTGGTGTGGGCTCTTTTGCCATACCCTAAACGCTACACTATTCGGCCGGCTCGCGCATCCTGAATCCGGGCGCTTCGGTATTAGACATTAGCATGGTCAATCAATGGGTCTATTGAAAAGAATCCGCTAAACTTAGAACGTAGTCTAGTTACTCGCCGCACGTAGTGAGGAGCGACCTTAGCGTTACTTTCTTGATTACCATCAATAGTAGTAATATTGTCACCATTAACTGATTCAATAATAGCTTTATGACCGCGCGTATCGGTCGGACCGGTAGACTTTCCAAGGTCAATCCAAGCTACATCGCCAGGTAATGGGTCAGTAGTGGGAATTAGTTTAGTTCCAATCTCCCATTCTGACATACGTGGAAGACCAGCGGACTCTAATACCCATAGAACAAAACCGCCGCACCAATTGATTGGATACGGAGGAGGAGTGTTTAAGCAGACGCTCCAATACTTATCGGGGTTCTGCTCTCCAATCTCATTAGCTGCAATCTGAACTATTCTACCCCTAACGCTCGGCTCTATTGTAGCTTCGCCTATATCAACCTTAATGTTCTTAAAGTCTTCTTTTTTCTTACCTGATAGCAAAACGGCGCCAATGGCGCCGAGTGCTAAACCTATAATGACAGGTTTTTTCATGCAGAGCACTCGATGTTTCTTACATCAATTACAGCATGCAATAAGTCAGTAGTAAGTCCGACCAATGATAAGACAAGAGAGTTAGTGGCGGTAGACGCTACAACAGTAGCTAGCACACCATCAAATGACACAATAGTCTGACTGGTTATTGTAGCTACTCCTGCAACTACATTCCACACCACTCGAATCTCATATCCACCCTGAACAGTAGGGTCACCAATCTTCGTTATTGATGCAGCTACCCTGGTAACGTAGGCAAAACCATCACGCCCAGCTAGGCTAGTAGTACCATTGCTCGTCTGAAACGGAACCGTAAGAAGATTACCTCCAATACACGTCATTCCTACAGCTTGAGATACCGCTGTACCGTCAGCGCCAAGTTGATCGCCAGCTCCCCTAGCTATTGAAGACGCCCATGTTGCCCATCCGAAAAAACCGAATGCTGCTGAACGTGAAGCGAACGCCATTGAGGCGCATCCAAACGAACATGACTGCTCGCCTAGCGCGTTGGTAGCTAATCCGGTAGCAAGCGCATGATTAGCGTTTGCGATTGTACTTTGACCAAGAGCGCAAGATACGCTGCCATCTGCATGAGTGTCGCTACCAAAAGAAAAAGCCCCATCACCATTAGCGTTACCGTTCTCACCTCCGCAAAACGAAAACAGTCCACCGGCAGTAGTACTAACACCAATAGCCATACTTGAATCGCCATTGGCGATACAACCTGTACCATAGGCTACAGAGAACGCGCCGTTTGCCTGATTACCGCTACCGTATGCAAAACTACAATCATTAGTAGCGCTATTCCCAACAGCGCCTTGGCCTCCTCCGGCAAAGGAACCTATGCCGGAAGCTGTGTTTCCGATACCTAATGTAATAGCACCTCGGGCACTTGAAGTATTATTCGCCCCTAAAGCCACCGATTGATTGGCACTAGCTACGCAAGTATCTCCAATAGCGAGAGCTTGATTCCCCGTAGCGTCACTATTGGCGCCAGCTGCAAAGCCTTGATTGACTGACGATGTACAGGTAAGCCCTACGCTTATTACCGGATTAACGCCGGCTGTTACCTCAATAGGTAACGTTCCAGTGACTCCCGCAACAATAGTGCCAGTAATTGATATGTCGGGAGTAGTACCGCCCGTAGATGCGATAGGTGGAGTACCGGTAACATCTGTTACTCCGCCTCCACTACCAGTAGGTACCCACGGACTAGGCATATTAGTAGTAACTCCCAGTCATTGGGGCCATTACCCATTCGATAAACGCTGGCGAATCCAAGTCATCTAGAGTCGAATCCGGCAGGGTGATAGCAAGTAAACGTGCGGTAGTAGGTACGTTGATGATTGCTTGGTCTGTCACATTGTTATTGGCAGTTTCAACGAATGCGTTAGCTTCAATAGCTTTTGAAGCATAGAAGTTAATCATTGTTGCAACGTTAGCCATCCGGACAATGGCACCGCTAGCAATACCGTTCAGGAACCGGACACCGCGAGCTCCGTTAGGAACGGGATGTAGGGATATAACTGTAGTCTCGCCTACAACATCGCCGTTCAATACATCGAGCCAACGGGCGTCCGCTATCCCAGTATCACCACATTCACAACCGGAGATTGCAGCCGCAACCATCTGACTTAAGTCAGGGAGTACTGTATATTGAGCGAGTAGCCGAGCAATTCGGCGAATATCCCATATAGCCTGAACCTCAATAGTTTCAGCCCAAACAGTCAACGCAGATTGATTGGTAGCATCAATAAAGACTTCGCGGATATATCCACCAATTGAATAGCGTACCTGAACCATTCCGCACGGAAAACCCTTAGCTCCGTTGGTATCATTCTCGTCAATGACGTTTCCGTCGATACGAATGACCATCCTTTTTGGGATGTTTTTGGAGGGGGTTTGCCATGCAGCTATAACGAGTTCGTTTGAAGGGTCCGGCACACCAGCTCGCAAAACCAGTTTTTGCGAACCGCTACGCGGTATTGAGAGCTCGCGGCCAGATCTATCGTCGCTCATTGGCTTAACCAAACTTAGTGAGGAAACCTAGACATAGATTAACGTAACCGTCTTCTCCGTCTGCAATCTCGTCTAAGATATCAGAGAATATAGCGCTTCTACTTGGGTTCATAATTCTTCCTAGTTCTGAGGATACATAGTAAGCGCAGCTAGGTCATTGTTAACATAGCCAGCGCTACCATATGTTACGAGAATAAAAACGAACAAGCCAGTAAAGGACTGCATGAATATTCCTTAGGGGTCGTATGATAGACCGGCTAGGACAATATTGACATATTGAAACTGAGCGCCGTCTATAGACATTGACGCTAGAATTGCTTGAAAGAATAGAGAATAATCGCTAACTCCCATTATTCAACCTGTATTGAATAGGCGAGCAATACCCCATTAGCCACAGTGCCATAGGGGAATAGACCGCTATTGATAGTGATAAGGGTTTGATGAAAGAGTTCTGAAAGATTCGAGACTCCCATTATTACACCCGCGCAAAGTAACCAAGGCTCACTTTGCCATTCTGGATTAGACGGCCTCTAACAGCGCCAGCTGTATTGGCTTTTGCAGCTCTCCAATTACCTCGTAGTACCTGACCTCCAGTGACCAGCGATGGCCATTCTGGCGTGAAGTGATTGACGTAGGTTTTGAGGGCATGGTCAATACCAGCCGCGACGGCCGGAGTCGCGGCAGCTCGCATAGCAACAATCGCATGCGCTGGAACCGCTTTGGTAGAGAGAAGCCCCATAGCTTGCGTGAATCCCTGTTTTGCTGGCGCCGCTAGTCCAGCCGCCGCTCTAGCAAAAACTGGATTAGAAGAAAGAACCTTCGAGCCTTGCGCCAGTAGCGGCGCGACGGCCGTTCCCTTAGCAAGAGTGCCAACGAGCGCTGCTTGAATGTTGCGAGCCGTACCTAGAGCCGTTCCGACGTCCAACGCCTTTTGAGCGGACGGCGGAAGGTTTTGGCGGATGGCTTGCAGTACGGCTCCCTTGACATTCTTTCCCTTGGCAGCAGCGATAGCAATCTTGACGGCAGACTGAGCGTTTACCGGAAGTTGCTTGATTGCCGCTTGGGCAGCAGCGCTTACAATATCTTTACCGCCGGCGACTGCAACGGCTGTATCAAGTCCGGCGGAAACGAACGGACCGCCAGGCAACGCATTCTTACTTGCGGCAATCAATGCGTCTGTAATCGTGCGACCTTCGGCTAGCGCCGTACCGGCTGCAATTGCTGCTGCAACTCCAGTACCAACACCAGGAACGAAGGCTACTATTCCGCTCGCGTACGGAGCGATATCCTTGATACCGGCGAGATGAGCCTTACCGGCTGCAATTGCAGCTCGGTCAATTCGTTCGCCCGAAAGAATACTTGCGGTCATTCCGCCAAGCGCTGCTGCTGGAGTGATAGCGAGAACACCATGTGCTAGTGGACCGACCACCGGAATAGAGTTAACCGCTTTCATTCCGCTATTGACAGCTTTACCCGCAAACTTTGCTGCGTTATTCGCGGTGTGAACTATATCCCCCGCAACATGAGCAGTAGCTTTTGCAGCAGCTTTAAACGGAGCCGCGATAACGTCAAACAGTCCAGCGACTTGTGAACCTTTCATATCTTCAGTGTCATCATCGGCAACTTTTTTGAAGTGGCCATCATCATCCTGAACAATCTGATAAAACAGCGGGTCTGGCATATATCCGTAACTGCCGTATTCGTTACGTCCACGCGGTCCGCGATGATGTCGGCCGCCATGATGTTTGGCTCCAACATTCGATATTGCATAATCGTCCGCTCCAACATTCTCAATCGTGTAATCGTCGGCCATGGCTCAAGCCCTTTCGATGTCCTGTAGTAGAGAGTTCCACTGAGCGGCTCTTTGGCCGTCGGTATGAGCGAATTCGCGTATGAGATTAGAGAGCGCAATCTTCTCGCTTCTCTTATCGTTCCAATAGTAAGGTACTACCGGAACTAAACCTTGCTGCATGATGATTCGAGCGGTTCTTACTCCGTAGCTTCCGGTATTCGATTGAACACCAAGAGTTCTCATGAAAACTCGAACCTTGCTCTTGTCTTCCTTTCCTACTGCAGAAGCACCGCCGATTGACCGCAGGTAAGCAGTCAGGTTAACGGCAGCTTCTCTTGTAGGATGCTCTTTCACTTAGGCAACCAATCCAAGCGCTTGTGCTTTGGCCCATGAAGCGGGACCGACTTTACCGTCAGCAACTAGACCTTGCTTTGCTTGCCATGCCTTCGTTGCGACAGTAGTCCCAGGGCCAAAGGCGCCATCAGGATTGATACCAAGAATTACCTGCCATGTTTTCACGTCAGTTCCGACAGACCCAGCCGCAAGACTAGGATGAGTCATCTTGGTCATGCCCGCTGGAGGACCAGATGGGTTAATGGTAATAGTATTGGGAGCGCCTATGGTAACAGCTAGTCCAGGGCTCTTAGAGTAAGCCATTGCCCATGACGTCGGACCGACGATGCCATCTGCTTTCAAGCCGTGAGCGCTCTGCCACTTCTTCGTAGCGGCATCCGTTCCAGGGCCAAAGGCCCCATCAGCTTTAACCCCAATAATTCCCTGCCACTCCGACACGTCTTTCCCGCTGCTTCCGGAAGAGAGTAAAGCGCGGACGGTAGGAGTCGTGACGGCTACCGCGGGGCGTGGAGTAACGGCCAATGCCGGCGCTTGCTGGTAAGCGAGAGCCCAACTTTTTGGGCCAACGACACCATCGGCAACGAGTCCGTGCGCGGTCTGCCACTTCCTCGTGGCGACGTCGGTTCCAGAACCAAAGACGCCATCTTGCTTGACGCCTAGAACCTTCTGCCACTCAATGACATCTGGTCCCTTCGAGCCAGCAGCGGCCGAGATGATAGCTCGTCCCGTAGGCTTCGACACAGACGGAACCGTTGGCTTGTCTGGCCCTGGCGGAGTAGCAGCCGGTGCGCCCATCGTAATCCGTGCAGCTTCGTCACGGATTGAACGGGCAATGTCCAGTAGACCGCGCGACTCGGCTTGAGTGGCGAGTGCCATCAATGCAGGAGCATCTTTCTTTGCAATCGCAGCAGCAACTAACGTATCAAAAGCGTCATCCACAACACCGGTCGGCGAAACTGAAACGGCGCCAGCCGTCTTCCCAGTTACAGGGATAACTCCAGTAGGAGAAGCGGCAGCCAACCACGTCTTTGGGCCGACCTTGCCGTCTTGCAGTAGACCATGATTCTTCTGCCATACTTTCGTAGCAGCCACAGTATTATCACCGAAGATACCATCTTGAGTAACTCCAATAATCTTCTGCCAGACTTTAACTGCATCGCCAGTCGAACCCTTAGATAGTATTGGATTACCAGCTACAGGAGGAACTGTAGGCTTGATTGTGCCAGCAGCTCCGCCGTTACTAGGTGTAGTACTCATTCCAGGCGGAAGTGCCGACGTTGGAATAGCAGCAGTACCAGTACCCGGTCCGACCGCTCCGCCCGAATCTGTAGGCATGGCCGGACCGCTATCCCCAGGTGAGGGAGAACCTGAGGAGCCTCCCCCTCCGCCCGATGGGGCGTCCGTGTCACCTGCCGCGGGCGGCGTGGCATCCGTGGGGCCGGGGGGCAGGGCGGGAACGTCGGTCGCCTTCGTGGGCGTCTGAGAGAGCGCCCAAGCGATGCCGGCCGCTGCCGCGGCGCCTAGTGCGATAACGATGGGAGCCATGATTAAACCTTATCCGCTGCAATCAATTGTATAGTGATTGCGTCATTAGCGTTTGAACCTAGAACCCCTACAGAACCAATCCCAGGGATACTGGAACCGGCTTGAAGGTAGACGTTTGCTTTGAACTCTTGTGGATTGCTCCCAATTGCAATCCCTTGAATGGTCATCCCGGGCGCACCTTGCAGGCCCGACAATGCACGTTGAATCATGGTCAAGTCAGTATCCGTAATTGGACGACTCGTCCCATACGTCAGAACGTACATGTTTGAATCAGTGGAGCCGGTAATCGGCTTGGAATTGACGCTCTCTTTCTTGTTGCCCATGGCCAGCGCTACGCCGCCAAGTCCTAGAGCACCAAGCACACCAAACACGATTGAACGAGTATTCATGGCGATACCATTCCTAGAAGTAGAGAGGGGTCTTCAATGTTTCCGTCTGCTCGCCTCACTTGGGCATGAGCACGAAGACCTTGCTTGTCATTCAACCACATGATTCTAGCCGTGGCGTTCTCATTCCAGAGTTCCCTAAGCTCCGCAATACGCCATAGGACTAGTTGCTTGCAGTCACCGCCACGACGGCCGAGAATGTCTTTAGGCGGCCGAAACGCGCAAGCCTTGGGGTTCTGTTTAACGTAGCGGACGCCGCTTGCGTAAAGGTGAGGAGTAGAACGTACTTCGCGCCGTGCCCTAGCCATTGCATGTTCGATCAATGCTACAATCTCATCCGCAGCGCGGGCTTGATTAGAGCAGTCAACATCAATGACACAGAGCACGGCGCGTTTCCCTTCGGGTTCCTAAGAACCGTCTGTCGGAAGTGGTGAAGATTACCGCTTGACCGCGACTCCACCAAAGACCGCGTCAGCACTCAGAATATCCGAGGCCGCAATCGTTGGAACGGCGGCGAAGATGCTGAGTGTCAGACTGGGAGAAGTCTGCACCGTATCGAACCGGATGCGCGGGCGAGGAGCAGACAGCACGGTTCCGAACACAGCCGACGAGACCGGGTTCTTACTGGTGAATTGCTGTACACCGCCGATATCAATGCCGCTAATCTTCGTTGTGCCCGACACGATAGCGATTGCGCCCGCGTGCTGCAATCGTTCCACAATCATCAGATCCATGGGCTTGAACGGACGGAGCGTAGCGAGAACGATGTCTTTCGAGTCTCCTTCCTCGCCAGTAACCCACGTAGCCTGAGTACCCGCAGCAACTTCCACACCGAAGCGCTTCGGGTCTACCTGCTTCACCTCCACAGAGCCCTGCTCGACTCCGCCAACGGCGCTCCACACGTGACCAGCCACAATCTCAAGGTCTTCAAGAGAATCTTCGTACGACATGTTTAGTTTCCAATCAATCAAACAGAGAAAGGTTTAGAGAGCGGTTTGAGCTCTATAACGGAGCTCGCGGCTACTTGCGCCGCATCATCTCACGGCGCGGCCGGTGCAGGCCTCCAGCCCATGGCAACTTCAAAGGCATCGCCAATGATTTTGCCTTCGTAAGCGAACGAAAGCGCGAGCACTTCGGGGCTACCCGAGTACATGGCGATACCGTCCAGGATGAGAGTCGACGCGAGAAGCGCCGGTCCGTCGCCAGTCGTGCCGGGAATCATCCCGGGCAAGTACTGACGTGCAACGGCCCCAAGCACACCGCCGCCCATGGCGACAACATGCTGAAGAGCCTGACTTTCGAGCTGCGAGTTTTCATGCTTGAGGGCCGATGCGGTCTTTTTGGCGGCCGCCAAGCGTACGGCGAGGTTTGACATCGCTACTCAGTAAAGAGGAGCGGCAACCCTTGCGCAACGTAACACGTTGAGACGTTAGTTAGCCTCGATACCGAATGCCGAGAAAACTAGAGGTAATGGGGCTAACTCACTGACTCAAGGATTACTTTGACGCCCAATGAGTAAGAGCGGCGCCGAGTGCAGCCGCAGATATCTTAGATAGAGTAGTCATGTTTACACGTAAGCGTCCGTCAACGAGTATAATTGTAATAGTTTTATTCTCGCATTCTTCTAATGATAGTTCTGTAAAGTGTAGAGTATCAGCTTTAATGGTTATATTCATCTACTTTCCCAAAGCCGCTACAGCTTGCAGTGTCAACGATTCAAGGGACGAAGCTTCACCGCGGAAGATATCATTCGTTCCTTCTCTAAGAGCAAGCCGCCATGATGCTTCTTCATTGATGTAAGTAAGGCTCGCCTCTATATGGCGGTTATCAGCTTGCTTACACCAGCGCATGAGATGCGCCCATGATCCAGCCGATAGAAGTCCTCGTAGACCTCCTCCGAAAACTTTAGCGCGATCCACTTGACATCCTTGTGCGATATTCTGCAAGAGCGTTTCCTTGCTTAACTAATAGTTCCTCAACAGTGATTGGAGCAAGCCTTTCTAGTCTGGTGGCCGCAATCGTGAGGTTACCTGCTATCTCGTTACGTTCTGCTGGTGATAGACTATTAGAACGGATAGCACGCGCAATCTCTCGAATGGTCTGAACACAGTCATTATATTCTTCGTTTTTCATTGACAACATCTAACCTGAGTGGCTTTGGGAAAGAGTGTAGAGGTAATGCATCCTGGGGGAGTGTAGTTGCAAGGAAAGTGTACCACTCTAGGGCTCGTGCAATAGCCTGCTAGAGTAGCTTTCGGACATGTCAATTCTTGCGTTTGCGCGTCAGTAGTAGCACTATCGGCGATATGAGGATGAGAGCCGCTGTCATGAGTATCGCTTTGGCCACTATCGTTGCTAGCCATATCGTGGTCATTGACTACCGGCTCGGACTTGTGTGCGTCGAAGGATTCGGGGTTGGCGTCTGCATCAATTGGTAAGTTGCCGGAGTCGGGTCTAGGTTCCACGCCAGAATCACTAGAATCAAGGTGCCTATCACCACTATCAAACTGAATGTTAGAATGTCGGCTCGCATTGAAGTCCCCTCCGCTACAAGCGGATAGAAAGATGACGGTTCCTAGAAGTAGATGTTTCAGCATACAGACGATGCTTTGGCAGACGTATCTATTACAGCCACGACAGACCGGAGCCGGATACAATCCACAGTAGCTCCTCTAAAGTTAGTTTTCTTCATGGCTTGAACCAACGACCGTCAACAGTGGCAACGGTCATCTTTCCTCTCTTACCTTGAGTTTTGATGATTACTTTACTCTTGCCGGATTGTGCCTGGCGTCGAGCTTCGGCTAGAGTACGCGCACGAATAGCGGAATCTACCCAATCGTCTTGAGGAACGGTGATTACCATAAGTCTGTACTGTAATCCCTACTGCACGCTTGCTTGACGGCGCAAACCCGTTTCCAAGTGCAGACGGTTAAAGGTAACCTTTGGTCCGGCTTTACAGTACAGACTTAAAGCAGTAAGCCCCGGCTATCACACCGGGGCTTACATTGTTTCAGGACTGTTCTAGCGCTACCAGAACGGGCAAGAATTCTTCAAGCCCGCCAGAGAGCGCTATGAGATGGGCGGCTAGATTCCGCGCTTCCTCCCGTGTGATAATGGGAGGAGGCGGTTTCATGATGGCAAGCTCATTGCCATCAGCAGTAGACCCAATCGCGAAGAGATTGGGAACTGGACCACCAGCCGGAACAAGGACTTGCACCGGTTCCGGCTTGTCCTCGTCTGCAATGTCATTCGTTTCTACTTCGGTAGCCATCAGAACGGAATATTCTCCGAATCATAAGAGGGTTTTGATGTCTTGAGAGTCGATGTAGGAGCTGATGTAGGGGCTCCCACGAAAGTCACAGGAATGCAGGGCTCCGTATGCTTGGAAAGCTTACGGTTGTCTGCACTCACTGTGAGAGGAGTACCGCCAACCCCGAAACGAAGGTCGTAAAGCTTCATGGGATTGGGCTTCCCGGTATCCTTCTCCCCAAGGTAAGCCATTGCGACCGGCACACCGGCTGCATTAGAGAGGGCTTTCATACCCGGCTTTGCCCATACGGCTACCAAGTCGCCTACCTTGGCAGCAAGCGGCTCCCCATCCTTGGAGAAAACCTGGCAATCTCGGGTAGCCAGACCTTCCACGAGGGTTGAGCACTTCTTATCAGGCTCAATCTTAGAATCCGAAAGCTTTGCACTCCGAGGCGTGAAGAAGAGAGGAGTGGTGCAATGTTCATCCCAGAAGCCGAGGATATCCTCGCTTCTTTTCTGCATATCCTTCGTTTCTTGCTGAAACTCAGGATTGTCGAGCATGCTCGTTAGAGCTTTGGTATCGGCAGTCGCGGGCTTGTTCTTAGTGGCCATGTGGCTTCCTTATGGATGGGAAGACGGCCGGGCGTAGGTGTCCGGTTCCGTTTCCCGATTCGAGCTTGCACTACGCTTGGGAACCTGTCAAGCTCCCCTCTAAGCGTAGCTTCCGTTTCCCCCCCTCACGAGTCGCGCGCCTAGCCGGCTCCTCGTAGTGCTTCCAGTAACCCTGGACGTAGACGAGGAGCCGGTTTTTCTTTGGGGCGATGAAAGAAAGAAAGAGGGAAGGATTCTTAGAAGGATATGGTAAGCTGAACCATGGTCGATTCTAATGAACGTTGCGGCGAGTGTGGGCATACCGAGCGGGCGCATTCCCCCATGGGTCACCTCTGTCGAGCCTACATTGACGGGCGTGAATGCGACTGCTTGGGATTCCGGGAACATACCGAGCATGACGAGGACCCCCTTAAGGAACTAGCCGAAACCCTCCTTAACTGGAGAAAGATGGCAAAGCCGGTGCAAGCCGTTCGGGTACGCGAGCAACCTTCGGTCGGTCGCCCCCTCGCAGATCGGCACGCTTCCGTCGAAAAGCTCCAAACGGCTCTATCCTCCACTCTTCACCTTCTAGAGTGTTCTCTTGACTGTGGGGAGGTTCGTAAGATAAGAACGTATCTTAGGGAAGCGCAACAGATTACGCGCGCAATCCGTCACGCTAACAAGTAGGAGAGATTCCAATGACCGATATTAATGGTACCGAAGTTGCTGCCGAAAAGTCCGTCCTTCTCAACGCATGCCATGCCGAATTCGTTAAGAACGGTTCCAAGCCGTGCGATGCCAAGGAAGCCAAGCGGCTCGTTGCCGCGCTCAAAGCCGCAAAGGCTGCACGTGACGCCGCGGAAGAGGCGTTCATCAAAGCCCAGAAGCTTGAAAGCAACGCATGGGCTGACATCGTCAAGGCGCGAGGTAAGGGCCGTGTCGAGATTCCCGGCCTCGGCGTGTTTATCCCCATGAGCAGGGGAACCACGGTATACGGACGCCAGGAAGGCTCGAAGGATACGCCGACCTTCGGCTGATAGCTTTCGGCCGCAAACAAGCCCCGGCCGCGCTGGACTCGGCCGGGGCTTTCGTTTGCCCTACATGTAGGCGTAGCGCTTCACCTCGCGGCACCTTGCCTCACGAGGCGAAAAGGAGTACGACTGAGATTCCCGCCTCTTTCATGCGCCGTTAGAAGGGTCACCCGCGCGACACATGAAAGGGGCGCTCCCCCCGTCTTCACTCAGGGGGAGCCGTCACGGAAGGCATATTCTCGGTATGCAACGCGCGACTCGACAGAAGATAACCGCTCCAAAGCGGCGAGTCAAGGTTCCCTTGACTGCCGAACAGGTTCAAGCGCGGATAGACCGGCTCACCGGTAAGGCCGTTGCAGGGATGATTAAAGCCCTTTCCCTGTACCATGGGAAGCCTGGCGAGAGATGGCTTTATGCTGAGTTTCGTCGTCAGAAGAGGAAGCTTTACGCTCTCTATCCTGATAACCCCAGCAAAGCGAAAGCTATCGTAAACTTCGCGCTAGTTCGGTCAGGCTGGTCTGCCAAAGAACAAGAGGAAGAAGCTCCCCGTAGACGCCCGAGGTTCATAGCCACGTGACGTTTAAGGAAGACCTAGATGAACTCGCCGAAGCAGACGAGGAAGGCGAATACGTTTGGTCTGAGGAGCAAGGCGAATGGGTTTGGCTAGAGACTACTGAGGAGGAAGCTGATTGGGAATGGGACTTAGAACATAACTTCGCTGACTATGATTGGGATGAGATAGCGGCGGAGTATGAAGACGTTGACGTGTTTGAGTGGTTTTCTGAGCTATCATGAAGGGGAGATAGTTTGCCTCCACGTAACCTAGAGCGAACCAAAGCCAACTATGAGTTAATCAATGCTGTCCGAGCGTGCATCGGGCTAGACCCAATTGCATCTAAGATGGCATACAAGGAATCAGCTAGACGCAAGCATAGGAGGGAATATGCCGCGAGTGAGACCGAAGAGGACTGCCTATCAAGCGGCCTACAAGCAGCGGAATAGTGAAGCTCAGTTAGCGTACCGTCAGGAGTACCGGAAGACTCATCCGAAGCCCCAACCTACTGTCATTGGTATTGACGGGGAAGGTCTCACGATAGAAGGGGAGCATCTTTATACCTACATAGCCGCGTGGACTATAGATGAGTGTGTTTCAACCGCTGAGAATATCAAAGGGCTCTCTGCAGAAGAGTGCTTTGAATTCTTGTTCGCGCTCAAACGCCTCTATCCTAACTCGCTCATTGCTGGCTTTAGCCTTGGGTACGATTACACTAAGATACTCGAAAGCCTACCTACAAGTAGCATCTACCGCATTGCTCGGCCGGAGTCGCGACGCGGTAAGAAGCATCCTATCCCCATTCGCTGGAAGCAATACTCAATTAACTACCTCCGCGGCCGCCTCACGATTGCGCGGCTAGTCCAGGGGAAACACTCTAAGTATTGCAAAGGGGATGAGTGTCCGGGATGTCTTCGAGGTGAATCGGTCAATGTGTGGGATGTTTGGGGATTCTTCCAAGGGTCATTCATTGACGCTTGTAAGAACTGGGGCGTTATCACGTCCGAGGAATACGAATACCTAAAGGCGATGAAACTCAAACGTGGCGGCTTCACGTGGAAGCAATGGCCCACGGTAAAGGAGTATTGCGGTGTTGAGTGTCAGAAGCTTGCTAAGCTGGTCACTGCATTACGTGACGCGCACGGCGATGCCGATATCCCTCTTAAGAGTTACTACGGTGCAGGAAGCACCGCTAGTGCAGTACTATCGAAGATGGGGATTAAGAAGAGCATGCCGCAAGGTGAGCTTCCGGAAGCTCTCAATCATGCGGTAGCATGTTCTTTCTTTGGTGGACGATTCGAGATAAACAGATATGGTCCAGTTAAGAAAACGGTCCACTCGTACGACATTGCGTCGGCATACCCTTACCAGCTTACTGGTCTACCATGCTTGGCTTGTGGAAGGTGGAGGCGAATCGTCAAAAACATCGAACCGCGTATTAGAGCGGCTAGCGCTGCTTTGGTTCGGTACGAACTCCCTTACACGTCCAGTATTGTCACGAATAGAGAAGAGTGTACTAGCGAGCTACCTTGGGGGCCATTCCCTCTTAGGACTCAAGGTTTGGGAGATATTGGACACAACGGAATAGATGACGGAAACATAGTATACCCCGCTACTAGTGGAGGCGGATGGTGTTACCGAGATGAGTTCTTAGTTGGGCTCGCTCACTGGCCAAACGTGGTAGCAAAAGAAGCGTGGATTTATGAGACCGATTGCGACCATCTACCTTTTAAAGACGTTGCCAATCTCTATATTCAGCGTCTCCAATGGGGTAAGGAAGGTCGCGGTATCGTCGTTAAGCTATGCGCGAATAGCATCTACGGGAAGCTTGCGCAAAGCATCGGTGACAAGCCGCCGTTTCAATGCTTCCTATGGGCTGGAATGATTACGTCCGGATGTAGAGCTCAATTACTAGAACTAGTCGCGCAAGGCTCCGTTCTGATGACTGCTACCGATGGCATCGTTTCAGAGCTCCCTTTAACCCTGCCCCGACCCCGCGACACGGGAACACTAGAAGCGGCCACACGAGCCGGCAAAGAGCCGCTAGGCGCATGGGAGTCTAAAGACATCCCTGGCGGCATCATGCTAATCCGCCCCGGTATCGCGTTCCCAATCGCACGCAAAGAGAACGAAAACGAAGCAGAGAAAGAGACCAAAGCCCGCGGCATCGGGAAAGCCGTGCTAAAGTCTCATAGGGACCTAGTACTAGAAAGCTGGGAACAACATGGCGCGCGAGCCCTTAGTCTTCAATCCGACATATTCCACGGGTTTAAGTCCTCTACACGAGTCAGTAGCCGAGGTTATGAACGCTCTGAACTATTCGGTAAGTGGAGCAAACGACCCCAGTCAGTGTCCTATATGCCGGAACCTAAGCGCCCATTCGTCGTCAAAGATGACGGTTCTCTGTGTACATGGTCCTTCGGCCCAAAAGTAAAGTCAGCAGCCTATGAGAGAATTGCGGGCGGTGAGACCCCTAAGCACATACTGGCCATGGCGGCTGAAAAACAATTACAATCAGAGCAACCTGATAGAGAGGAATACCAAGATGAGTTCTAAAACATATCGTGAAGGAGTGCCGGAGAATGAAGGGGTAGGAACTGGAGAACAGAGTAAAGAGCAAGTCTGGACTGTTTACTATACAGTCAGAACCGAAGTCCACGCGGAGACATACTTTAAAGCCGTCGAAGTTGCGGAAAAGAAGATAGGGATAGACCGCACTAATATCCGTGTGGAGATGGGGAGTATCAAAGGTGACTAATTATCTTCCTCGCTCGGCGCCATACACATTCAACGCTGAAGAGAAGCGCGCTTTATCAGACTTCACATACGGCATG
>Ga0184620_10000043_pt1 | contig 19088 bp, 16 predicted proteins | sample PLM1_5_b1_FD_133136 | JGI IMG/M metagenome (GOLD analysis project Ga0184620, IMG submission 133136) | Groundwater sediment microbial communities from an aquifer in East River, Colorado, USA - PLM1_5_b1 | ecosystem: Environmental > Terrestrial > Soil > Riparian zone | place: USA: East River... | reverse complement strand
GATGTACCCGTTCAGCGAAGAGGACCTGGAGGAGCTCTACGGCCGAGCCGTCCAGCGCGATCAACGGCTGGCCGACATTTTGCTGGTCGGCGCCTGGACAGGCCTCCGCTGGTCAGAGCTGCGCGCCGTACGGGTTCGCGACTTCGTCGAAGTTCCGCTGCCTGTCTTGGTGGTGCAGCGGGCCGAGCCGGAAGGTGTGCAAGTCAAGGGCACGAAGTCGGGCCGATCCAGGCGGGTTCCGGTAGCTGATCGAGTGCTGCACCTTGTGCGGTCGCTTGCCGCTGGCCGCGAGGCCGACGATCTCCTCTGCGTCACGTCCTCGGGGCACCGACTGCACGCCTCGGCATTCAAGCGAACACTGGGGTGGGCCTCCATCGCGCAGGGCCGGCGCATCCATGATCTGCGGCATACGGCGGCCTGCCTCTGGCTGGCCCGCGGAGTTGATCCGGTGACCGTACAGGCATGGATGGGACACGCGTCGATTGCCACTACCAACCTCTATCTGCACCATCTGGGAACCACGGCCGATCGGGCCGGTTTGGACCGTCTGAACCGCCGGGGGCACACAGGGAGCACACGCAGCGTGGTCGAGTCCGAATGACACCTTGCAGATTCGCGAGCGGTTCTCGGTATCGCACCTTGTCAGAGCCTGTTACTGGATGGTGGAGCTAAGGGGACTCGAACCCCTGACCTTCTCGTTGCGAACGAGACGCGCTACCAGCTGCGCCATAGCCCCGCGGATCGGGGAGGGCCGATCAGCATCGAGACTTTACCACCGTCATGCGGAGGCGACTTGGCGCGATTCGCCGCCAGCGTCGGCTGGAGGTGAGTCAGATGCCGAGTCCGGCGCGTCCGCGGTAACTGGTCCCTCATGGTCTGCCGACGACGAAACCCCCGGGCCTGACAGGTCGATCGTGCGAACCGTGCGGGGCGCCAGCGGCTTCGAGACATAGGTCGGCATAGTGATCGGAATCGGATCCCACAGGATCCCAGGTTTCCCCGCCACGTCACCCGTGCCGCTCGCGGCATGCGCCGCTGCGCCGAGTTTGGCGAAGTCCTTTCGGCTCAGAAAGATGGTCGACTCGTTATTGCCGTGGCGGATTTCACGATAACGAGCATCGAGTCCTTGCAGCATGACCCGAACGCTGATCCTGGCGACCACAACGAAGATCAGCAGCACCCCGGCAGGGATGGCTGCACTCCACAAGGGGATGAGATGCGCCGCGCACAAGCCGACCACAGCGCTCAGCCCCGCCATCAGCACGAGCAGCACGCGGCGCCGCCTCGAGGCGGCAAGCCGTTCCAGCCGGCGCAGATCGTTGACTGCAGCATGGCGGGTCTGAGGTGTCGACACCTCAAAAGACGCGATCTCTTCGAGGTCCTGATCAAGAAGCGGAGCGGTGCCATGACGGACGATGCGCATTGAGTCGGAAAAGCGATCCGCCGGATCGGAATCCTCCACCAGCTCGTCGTCGTCGCGACGGCGTACGAAATGCGGGACGAGGTACGCCAGCCACGCAATCGCGATGGCAGCGAAGATCACACCAGTCGTCCCCACACCCAGACGGTACGGGGCCGGCCGCGCTCCCCAGGTGATCTTGAGCGGTGTGTCGCAAGAAACGGATGTGACAGATGTTGCAGCATTGCACGCGGATGTGTTTCCAGAACGCACTGGCCCTCAGAGGCGCAGTGGTCGGTGATGATCTTGTTATATCACCGCTGACGCAGGTTCTCCCATCGCTGCATGAGCCCCTCCGGAACCTCTTCGGCGGTCAGTGCGAACACCAAGTGATCACGCCAGTCGCCATCGATGTGCAGATAACGCGGCCGAAGCCCCTCGGGCCTAAAGCCAAGCTTGGCCACCACCCGAAGGCTCTTGGTGTTTTCAGGCCTAATCGCAATCTCGATGCGATGAAGTGCCATGACCTGAAAGCAGTAGTCGACGGCTAGCGCCACGGCCATCGGGATGATCCCGCGTCCTGCCAGCCGCTGGTCGATCCAGTAGCCGATCTGGCCCCAAGAAGCTGAGCCGCCAACGATCCCGCTCACCGTAAGCTGGCCCGCCAGTCGCGGCTTGGAGCGGTTCGACTCATCGTCGTAGAACACCAGCCACGGCAGCATCCGTCCCTCTCGCGCCTGATGGGTCACCGAACGCACCAGTCCCGCGTACGTCGAGGGTCCAATCTGTGAACCAGGAGGAAGCGTTGCCTCCCACGGTCGCAGCCAACCGGCGTTTTCGCGGCGCACTCGCTCCCAGGCCGCCCGGTCCCGATGGCGCAGCGGGGCGAGGATGACGGGACCGTGCCGCAGCGTAACTGGCCAGTGGTGACGACCGAAGCCGCCCAGCCCGGTCAGTCCCTGCGGCCGCTGCTCCCAGCTGGCCATCTCAGTGGTCTCCACCTCGCAGCTGGCTGACCGCGTGCATCAGCACCGGTCCGAGCACGGCCATCCCGTCTCGGGCGCCGCCGCTCGACCCGGGCAAGTTCACGATCAAGGTGCGATCCGCAACCCCAGCGACGCCCCGGCTCAGCACCGCCGTCGGCACACCATGATCAGCGCCGTACCGAGCAATCGCGGCCGCGAGCTGCGGCACCTCCCGCTCGATCACACCCTTGGTCTGCTCGGGCGTGTGGTCCCCCGGACTCAGCCCAGTGCCCCCCGTGGTGATCACCACGGCATGGCCCGCGGCAATGGCATCGCGCAACGCAGCGCCGACCGCGTCGCCATCGGGCACGACAACGGGACCCGCCACCTCGAACCCAAGATCGTCAAGAGCCGAGGCGATGATCGGCCCGGACTTGTCCGGGTAGACCCCGGCAGCGGCACGTGTCGAGACAGTGATCACGAGCGCACTCTCGATCATGAATCGCTCTCACGAGACCAGTCACCGCGGCGACCCCCTGACTTGGACAGCACGCGTACGTCGCTGATCACCGCGGCGCGATCGATGGCCTTGATCATGTCGATCACTGCGAGCCCCGCCACAGCAACCGCGGTCAGTGCCTCCATCTCCACCCCAGTGCGCTCAGTTGTCTTGACGGTCGCAGTGATCTCGACTCCCTCGTCGGTCACCTCCGCCGCAACATCGACGCCACTGATGAACAGCGGATGACACAACGGGATCAAATCGGACGTTTTCTTTGCCGCTTGAATACCCGCAATCCGGGCCACCGCAAGCGCGTCTCCTTTCGGCACTGTGCCGTCTCGAAGCGCTGCAACGCACTCGGTGCTGAGGAGCACCCGCCCTGCCGCGGTTGCTGTGCGTGCAGTTACGGCCTTGCCAGAAACGTCAACCATCCGGGCGTCGCCACCGGCGCCGAGATGCGGAAACCGACTCTCGCTCACGGCTAACCCTTGGTCATCCAGGCGACTCGTCGAGCAGCCACACGTCCACGTCCCCTCCACCGGCCACGAACTCGATCTCTTCAGGCAAGATCACCAGCGCGTTCGAGCGGGCAAGATCGGCGAGCAGGTGCGAACCGTGTCCGCCAGCGAGTTCGACCAGACGACTACCCGAGCGATCAACATTGACAATGCCGCGAGCGAGCTGGAGACGGCCCGGAATGGACGTCATGTTGTGGGCCGCTTGGCATCTCACAACTTTCCGCACATACGGTCGCGCGCCCGTCAGCTTACGGATGACCGGGCGTACGAACGCTTCGAAGGAAACGAACGCGCTCACCGGGTTGCCAGGGAGCATGATCATCGGGACCCGGTCATAGCCGATCAATCCAAAGCCCTGCGGCTTGCCCGGCTGCATGGCGACCTGGGCAAAGTCGCATGGACCCATCTCAGGCATCACAGCTTTGACAATGTCGAAGTCGCCTTGACTGACTCCGCCCGTGGTCAAGATCAGATCGGCACGCAACAGCTGATCACCGATCAGCTGCTTGAGCGCGTCGCGATCATCACCGACTTGTCCGACTCGGAAGACCTGGGCGCCTGCGGCTTTGACGGCGGCCGCCAGCATGTAGGAGTTCGAGTCGAAGATCTGCTGCTCGTTGCTGAGCTCAAGCCCCGGATCCACCAGCTCAGACCCAGTGGAGATCACCACAACCCGTGGTCGCGGCCGGACCTGCACTTTGTCCAGCCCGATGCCTGCGAGCACCCCGATATCGCGCGGGCCAAGGTGGTCGCCCACCCTGAAAAGCTGAGTGCCTGCCTTGATGTCCTCGCCAATCCGGCGGATGTGCTGACCTACGGTGCTGGGCGCAAAGACCTTGACGTCCTTCTCGCCACGATCGGTGTTCTCATACGGAACGATGGTGTCCGCATCCGGGGGGACCGGCGCTCCGGTCATGATCTTCATTGCGGTCCCCGGGGACAGCCGATGCGTGGCCGCTCTTCCTGCAGCGATCTCTCCGACGACGGGCAGGCTCAGCGGCGCATCCCGGCTCGCTTCTGCCACGTCCTCGGCACGCACGGCGTAGCCGTCCATGGCCGAATTGTCGAAGCGAGGCAGATCGATCGAGGAGATGATGTCTTCACAGATGTTCAGGCCGACTGCATCGAGAATGTGCTGGCGGAAGGGGCGGAGCTGGTTCACGCAGCTGAGCAAATACTGGCGGTGGGCCTGCATCGACCGGAGCTGGCCACGATCCGGCTCGGGCGGCTCGGGCAGCGGCTCAAGCTGTGGGCCGCCATGCTTCGGCTCGTGGGTTCTCTTGCGGGTGAACAAGGGCATGCCCCACACAGTAATGCTGCCCACCTGTGATGGCTTGGACCTCACGCTGGGCAGCATCTCCGACGGCGGAAGATGATCATGGGCGCCGACACGCTGGCGCGCCGCAAGCCCTTTGGGCTCTCAGCGCGACTAGTCTGGGTGCGTGCAAACCCAGCCAGAGGCTGTCGACCTTGCGGCGATGGCGGCAATCGACGCCGCTGCGATCGCTGGGGCAAAGCGAACGCTCCGGAAAGCAATCCAGTTCCGCCGGGACTCGCGCAGCAGAAAGCAGCGCGAACATGACGATGCGTCACGGATGGCGATAATTGAGTCCTCGTTGGAGGACCGGATTCCGGATACCGTCGCTGCGTATCTATCCAATGGCTCAGAGCCGGGCACCCTTCAGCTGGTCGCCTGGCTGGCTGCGAATCGCGTCCGCGTCTTACTGCCCGTGCTGTCGCACCCCATTGGCGGCCGTCTCGACAAGCCGGCATGGGCGCCGTACGAGGGGCCCGACGCCCTGCGCGTTGGCGCCTCCTCAATCTTGGAACCAACCGGTGAGGTGGTACCGAGCGAGCAGCTTCCCGAGGCGGAATTGATTATTTGCCCGGGGCTGGCCGCCAACCTCCACGGCGACCGTCTCGGCCGTGGCGGCGGCTGGTACGACCGCGCTCTGCGCCATGCATCTCAGAGCGCGCCGGTGTGGCTGCTGCTCAACGACGACGAAGTGCTGAAAACGATTCCTATGCACGCATGGGACCATCGGGTGGACGTCATCGTCACCCCGACCCGCATGATCACCTGCGAGCCGTCGGTTCTCTGCAATCTCTGAGCAGCTCGTCATCAGCGGACCGAGAAACCCAGCTCGCCGCGCGGCTCCTCCTCGATAATCTCTAGCTTGGTCACGTGTGCCCGAGCTGGTCCTTTGCGAGCCCAGTCAACCATTGCCTGCACGGCAGCAGACTCACCCTCGAAGATGGCCTCAACCGCGCCGTCCTCACGGTTCGTGACCCATCCGGACACCCGATACGCCCATGCCTCGCGGCGACAGGTGTCGCGGAAGAACACGCCCTGCACGCGTCCATGTGCGACCACTCGGCGACGGATCACGGCACCAGTCTGCTCGACGGCTCCGAGGAGTACCCATGCCTAGGTCGCGCGGAGTGCCAGGGCGATCCGCTGATGGTTACCGACAACTGCCATGGTCGGGTTGTCCAGGCCGTCAGCAAAGTCGAGATTCGTGGCGAGCGTCTCTTTCTTGATCAACCCGGCGTGCGCCTCGACCGCCGCTCGTACGGCCTCATCCCCGGCCAGCTGCAGGCTGATTCGGTCGCTGACTTCCAGCCCAGCATCTCGACGGGCCTGCTGCACGGCACGTACCACGTCACGGGCCAAGCCCTCAGCTGCCAGCTCCGGCGTGACCGTAGTGTCCAAGATCACGAAACCACCCCGAGGAAGCATCGCAACGGACTTCTGGCCCTCGCGATCAGCGTCGGCCAAGACCGTATGAAGCGTATATTCGCCTTCCTGCAAAGCGATCCCACCCGAGGTAACAGCGCCGTTCTCGTCGACCGACCACTCCCCTGTCTTGCTGGCCTTGATCGCGGTCTGCACGTCCTTGCCGAGGCGAGGGCCTGCCGCCCGGGCATTGACCTGCAGCACCTGGATCACTCCGTACGCAGCACCGCCGACTTCAAGATCGGCCAATTCAAGATCACGAACGTTGAGCTCATCTTTGATCAACTCCGCGAACGGCTGCAAGGCTTCAGCATTTTCAGCGATGACGCTGAGTTTGGAAAGCGGCAGCCGTACACGCAGCCCAACCGCCTTGCGAAGGCTCGAGCCCACCGAGCAAACCTCGCGCACCCAGTCCATAGCCTCGACAAGATCGTCATCGAGCGGCAACTCAGCAGCATCTGGCCAGTCAGCGAGATGCACAGACCGACCACCGGTCAACCCCCGCCAGATCTCCTCCGTCGTCAGCGGCAGCAGTGGCGCCACAGCCCGCGTCGTCGTCTCGAGGACAGTGAACAGCGTGTCGAAGGCAGCTAATGAGCCGGCAGACTCCCCATCCCAAAAGCGGCTCCGGGAGCGTCGGATGTACCAGTTGGACAACGCGTCAAGAAAGCTGCGGATCTGATCACAGGCCGCTGCGATGTTCAGTGCGTCGAGCTCGGTCGTGATCGAGCGCGCAAACTCCCCTGTCTTGGCCAGAATGTAGCGATCAAGCCGATCAGGCGAGGCAAGGTTGATCTTGGCGTCATAGCCGGCACCGCCTTGGGCCACGTTGGCGTACAGACTGAAGAAGTACCAGGCGTTCCACAGCGGGATCAGCACCTGGCGTACGCCGTCACGAATGCCCTGCTCGGTAACGATCAGGTTGCCGCCGCGCAAGATCGGCGAGGACATCAGGAACCAGCGCATCGCATCTGCGCCGTCGCGATCGAACACCTCGGTCACGTCTGGGTAGTTGCGCAGCGACTTGCTCATCTTCTGCCCGTCGTAACCCAGCACGATGCCGTGCACGAGGCAGTTGCTGAAGGCGGGACGGTCGAACAGAGCTGTGGCCAAAATGTGCATGGTGTAAAACCAGCCACGCGTCTGGCCGATGTACTCCACGATGAAGTCGCCGGGATAGTGGTGCTCGAACCATTCCTGATCCTCGAACGGATAGTGCACCTGGGCGTACGGCATCGAGCCTGAGTCGAACCAGACATCCAGCACATCCTCGATCCGGCGCATCGTGGACTTGCCGGTCGGGTCGGCCGGGTTTGGGCGCGTCAGCTCGTCAATGTACGGGCGGTGGAGATCGGTTACCGGCACACCAAAGTCTGCTTCTAGCTCCGCGATCGAGCCGTACACGTCGATGCGGGGGTACGCGGGGTCGTCGGACTTCCAGATCGGGATCGGCGTTCCCCAGAAGCGATTCCGGCTGATCGACCAGTCCCGCGCGCCCGACAGCCACTTGCCGAATTGGCCATCCTTGACGTGCTCCGGAACCCAGTTGATCTCGCTGTTCAGCTCGACCATCCGTTCCTTGATCTTGGTCACCTCAACGAACCAACTGGAGACAGCCATGTAGATCAGCGGGCTCCGGCATCGCCAGCAATGCGGGTAGGAGTGGGGGTACGACTCGTACTGCAGCAGCACTGTGCCTGGTGTCGTCGAGCCCACGTGTTCGCCTGTCGATTCGGACGAGCTGTCCATCCGCAACCGCGCTTTGAGGTGATCGACGATCAACAGGTTCGCGTCGAAGACGTGCACGCCGGCATAGTCGTCCACCGGTGCGGTGAACCTGCCTCTGGCATCGACCGGAACTACCGGCACGATTCCCAGAGCATCGGTAACGAGCTTGTCCTCCTCGCCGAATGCGCCGGCGTTGTGCACCAGCCCCGTACCTTCGGTGGTGGTCACGAAGTCCGCCTCGACGACCCGATGAGCGCCCGCGTGACCCTGGAAATAGGTGAACGGAGGCGTGTAGGACAGGCCGAGCAGTTCCGAGCCCTTGAGCCGCCGGACGACGCGAGCCTGCTCGCCCAATACCTGTTCGTACACCGGAAGCCGCGCCTCGGCGAGCACGAACCGCTCGGCAACGCCCGTGACGTCTGACTCCACCACGACGTAGTCGATGTCGGGATGCACCATGATCAACAAGTTGGACGGCAACGTCCACGGCGTGGTTGTCCAGACCAGAGCCAGCTCACCTGTCTGTAGTCGCAGGCCCACGGTGACCGCCGGATCCACGCGGATCTGGTACACGTCCTCGTCCATGCGCAGCTCATGGCTGGAGAGCGGGGTTTCGTCATTCCAGCAGTACGGCAACACTCGAAGCCCCTGGTACACCAGACCCTTGTCGTACAGGGACTTGAAGGCCCACAGCACCGACTCCATGTAGTCGGGTTCAAGGGTCTTGTAGTCATGATCAAAATCCACCCACCGGGCCTGTCGTGTGACGTATTCCTGCCACTCGGCCGTGTAGCGGAGCACCGACTTGCGGCATGCTCGATTGAACGCCGCAATCCCCAGATCCTCGATGTCGGACTTGGTCTTCAGGCCAAGCTGTGCCATCGCCTCAAGCTCGGCGGGCAGCCCGTGGCAGTCCCAGCCGAACCGACGCTCGACGTGGCGACCGCGCATCGTCTGGTAGCGCGGCACGATGTCCTTGACGTAACCGGTGAGCAGGTGACCGTAGTGCGGCAGACCGTTGGCGAACGGCGGCCCGTCGTAGAACACAAACTCATTGGCGCCGTTCATGCCGGCTGGATTCCGTTCCACCGAAGCATTGAAGGTGTCGTCGGACTTCCAGTACGCCAGAACGTTCTCCTCCAGCCTCGGAAAGCTCGGGCTGGACGGCACCCCCGTCCGATCGGTGTCTGGCGCGGGCGTGCTGGTGGCTTTGGGGTAGATCGTCACGGTGTTGCTTTCGTCTCGCTTGCCTGCTGCTGCACGAGGACGATGTCTGCACCGCGGTACCACCTCGCTTGTCGAGCACAATGACCATGATCACCAGCTCGACCGCTCATTCGTAGGCTGTTACGGGCCCACCCGTCCGGTTCTACTGAAGGACCTGCTCGGCCCTCGTTCTTCCGGAGGCTCACCGGTGATTGCCGGGTCAGCGCCATCCGATCGCGATCTTACCCGGCTCTCAGCAATGCGCCGGGTGAATTCTGGACGGAAAGGGCTCAGCAGCCGCTCGTGCCCTGCGCCAGGTCCTAGGGCAAGAGCTCTTGGCGTGTCGTGGTACGAGCCTCGACCGCTCCTCGGGACGAGACGAACGGCCAGAGTCTCTGATCAACCCACAATTCGGTCTGATCGTCGTAGTGACGATGGAATGCGTGGCCGGACACGCCGCTCTGACTGACCCAGCGCGATGCGTCGAGATCACCAAGATCGATCAGCATGCGCATCGCCGGGCCGGCCGTCACGGCATACCCCTTCCGGTCGTCGTACGCCATGGCGTTAACCACTGCCGGGCCACCGCCGACCTGAAAACGGCCACGGTTGAACAAGTTCTCGACCGCACTGATCCCACTCCGTCCGAGTGTCGGGTTCTGCAGCCGCACCGTATGCAGTTTCCCCCACTGCCACTCATCGGTGTCGCGTGCCATCAGTGAGGTGATCTCCCTGCGAGCATTGGTCATGGCGGCGAGCAGGATGTCGTCCCGAGTCTCGATCTTGTCAGGGGTTCGCACGTCGTCCCACCACGGATTCTTGACCTGCTTGATCAAGATCGTTAGCACCGCGTACCAGCGATCACCGCCGGTCGGCCACAGGTCTTCCTCGGGTAGTTCGTCGCGGAAAGTTAGCTTGAAGATGTTGTGGCAGATGACGTTGAAATACGCTGCCGCCGCGGAATCCGTGGTCGCCGAGTAGTCCCAGCCCACGAGGGTGCGCTGCCCTTCGACCACCCACGGATCGGGAACCTTGATCTTGAGCAAGATCGGGACTAGGTCTTCCGCAAACCGGATTGTGTCGTCGTAGAAGATCTGTTCGGCGCTGTCGAGGGTCAGTGGCGGCGCGTCGCGCAACCTGTCGATGATCTCCTGGCTGCGCCATCCGTACGAGAAGGTCGAGCCCAGCGGATAGGGGTATTGAGATCCGATCACCTGCTGATTGGCAGCAACGAGAAACCCGCTAGGTGGGTTGTAGACGTAGGGCAGCCTGGCAAAGGGGATGGTGCCGTTCCAGTCGTAGCGAGGGTCCCAACCAGGTGACGGCCTCGTCCCGTTCCCCTTGCGGCGAAGGGGAACCGTGCCTGCCAACTGGTAGCCGATGTTGCCATCGGTGTCTGCGTAGATGAGGTTTTGTGAGGGCGCGCTCAGCAACGCCGCCGCCCCGCGAAACTCCGCGAAGTTTTGAGCCTGATCAATGGCCAGCAGCGCATCCATGCTGCGGCCCGGTTGCAGCGCGGTCCAGCCCAGCGCGACCGCGTACTCGGCCGTGGTCGGATTGGGTCTGCTGGCCGAGACCTGTCGCAGACGCGGATCTACGTCGGACAGGAGCGGTCCATGACGGGAGGAGCGGATGCGAATGACCCGCGGGTGGTCCTCGCCGCGGACATGGATTTCCTCGGTGATCACCTGAAGCGGCACGTAGTTATTGCCTTCACGGACTGTGTCGCCACGCACATCCTCCAAGTACAGGTCCTGGACGTCGAGATAGCTGGTGGTCAGGCCCCACGCGATCTTGGTGTTCTTGCCGATGACGACGCCGGGAATGGACGCCATGCTGAATCCGGAGACGTCGAATGGGCAGGCCTCAGAGAGCGTGCGGCAGTGCAGCCCGACTTGCGCCAACGGCGACGGGATCGAGGTGGCCAGGTGCGGGTCGTTGGACAAGATCGCCCTGCCGCTCTCGGTGCGAGAACCGGCCACGGCCCAGGAGTTGGAACCGGTCTCGGCTTCCAGAGAAGCTGAACCGAGTACGCGCGGAATCGCCCGGTTGATCTTCGCTGCGGCTTCCAGAGCGTTCGTGGCCTTGCGTAGTTGATCATCGCTCAGGTCGCCCGGAAGCGGGCGCGCCGATGACCGGCTCGCAGTGGGATCGAACGCCTTACCCACGACGTCTCCCCGCCTGACGATGGGTGCGAAGTCATCGTCCAGCGGATATCTCGGGAAAAGACTTGCGGCACGCCCGGCACCGAGTTTGCCGCTGATGATTGCGCGTTCGCCCTCCTGAGTGAGGTTGGACCCAAGGTCCCACGCCATGACCTTGAGCCAGGCCACCGAATCGACGGCCGTCCACGGCGGCGGCGTGTAGCCCAGGCCCTGCAGCCTGAGCAGGGAGTACTCCAGCGAGAGGTCGGCGGCTGTGCGGCCTGCGAGGTAGGCGTTGACGCCAGCGGCGTAGGCATCGAGGTAACGGCGAGTCGACGGTGCGAGTAGCGCCAGCTCCTGCTCCGCCACCCGCCGCCAGCCGAGCGTGCGGACGTACACATCAGTCTCGACTTGTGACTGTCCGAAGAGTTCCGACAGCCGCCCGGCGGCGAGATGACGGCGGAAATCCATCTCGAAGAAGCGGTCCTGGGCATGCACGTACCCTTGCGCCTCGAACAGATCTTCAGGATTGTCGGCATAGATGTGCGGCACTCCGTATGAGTCGCGCAGAACTTCGACCTGACTCTTGAGCCCTGGCACCATCAGCCGGCCGGATGTCTCAGGAAACGACTTACGTACGGTGGCGATCGCAGCGCTGGTCAGGACACCGAGTATGAGAATGAGCACCACCGCAGTGAAGATCGGCCAGCGACTGTTGCGACGCACCGTCAAACTCTAATGTCCATACCTGTGCCTACCCCGGCAAGCCGGCTGGGAAGTTGCAGCGTCGGACAAGTCGGCGGCGACCACAATCGGTTAGCAGTCGGTATGCTTGAGTGCTAAGTTGCGGTCAACGTCGCATGCGGCGGGCCGCTTCTCGAGGAGAGAAAGACACCGATGCCCACCTACCAGTACCGCTGCACCGAGTGCGGCGAAGACCTTGAGGCCGTGCAGAAGTTCAGCGACGCGGCCCTCACAACCTGCCAAACGTGTGGCGGTCAGTTGCGTAAGGTGTTCAATCCGGTCGGTGTGGTCTTCAAAGGCTCTGGCTTCTACCGCACAGACAGCCGCAACGGGTCGAAGGGCCGTCCTGATGGCGATGCCGGATCATCGGACAAGAAGTCCGAAACCAAGTCAGCCGAGACCAAGGCAGCGGACAAGGAATCAGCCGGAGCCTCCGCAGCGTCCACCGGCTCTAACAACGGCAAGCAGCCGGCGTCCAGCGGAACATCATCCACAGCGCAGAAACCCGCCGCCAACTAGCCCTGTGGACGACGCGCACGATCTGGATGCGCGTCCTTAACGTCCAGGCATGACCAGTCAGAAGCCAGAACCATCCTCTCTGCAGCCCTGCCCATGCCGTCGGTAGCGCCCACTCGGCGCCGGCCACTGCGTGCACTTGCCCGTGCTGCATCGTGGCACCGCAGAAAGCTCGCGGTGCTGGCAGCGGTTGCTGCCGTACTTTCCGGAGTGTCCGCGGCTGCGCCCGAAGGGCCGGCCACGATCACCGTGGTGAAGGCAAGGTCGCGGCTACCGGGTGGGACGGTCGTCTCCGCCTCAGATCTGGTGCTCGACCGAGTTGCCGCCTCCGACGTACCCGAAGGGGTGCTGACCGATCCACTCGCTCTCGTCGGCAGGACGCTGGCCGCGCCGGTCGCTGAAAACCAGATGATGACGCCGCTGATCGCGACCGCCACGCGGACCAGCGTTTCGCAGGGTCATGTCATCGCACCACTCAGGCTGGCTGACTCTGCACTGGTCACTTTGCTACGGCCCGGCGACGTGGTGGACGTCATCGCCGCCGACGCGCAGGCCGAGCAGGCGGCCGTCGTCGCCGCCGGTGCGCGAGTCGTGACGATCCCGGAACTGCCGGATGAGCGGGTGGGCCCAGGTCCAGAAGGTGCGCTGGTACTCATCGATGTGGATGCCCAGACGGCGTCGGTCGTGGCTCATGCCGCAGCCTCTGCCACGCTCAGCATTATCTGGCGTTAAGGCTCACGCCGTTAGCCAAGATGATGCGGTGGGGCGTCCTCGTTCAGCCTGCGCTCCGCTGGCGTGAGCGGTCGGCTCGGCGGCACCGCGGAGCGCAGTGCTACGCCCAGGCCAAGCTCGCTACGCAGTGCGGAGAGCGCCGCGTGGAATTGAGCAGCGCCCAGCCCGTACGTGAGGTCCTTCGGCACGGAGTGCATGGCCTGATCACTCGAACTCGGGAGGATCAACGCCCCATCTTCGGCCAGATCACGCAGCGCCATACTCAGTGCCGCTACGTCCGGACTGCGCTGGCGTCCCAACTGTTCCAGCCGGCGCCCGCAGACTGCGTAGGCAAGGGCCTGATGCCACGCCCGCTCTGCACCGTCCTCCGACACTAGGGTCTCTGCCCAATCGCTGCGTCGGTTTGGTCGCTGAGCGTCGAACCCGCCGCGATGATCTGGGGTGCTCCGCGATCCTCGAGGGTCACGTCGCCGATCACACGAACGCCTGCCTCGAAGGTCCAATCTCCGTTCACGTCCAGGTACCGCGCCTCCTTGAGCGACGGGGCGCCAGCCGGGAATCGGTGATCAAAGTCAGAAATGATCTTGTAGTACCTGTCGTCAAGATCGACGACAGGCGTGGGATCGGCCACCTTGCTAAGCCGCCCGTCGGCCTCCAGGTCATACGCATCGGACCTCAGCACCAACAAGTCATTGGTGGTCTTGACCGGCAGGAACCTGTCGCGACCGACTCCGACAGCCGTCGCCCCCTCGAAAACCTCGATGGCCGCACCCATTGCGGTCTCGATCTGGATCACCTTCGGCGCGGACGGATCCGCCGGGTCGACAGTCTTCTCGTTCTTGATCAGCGGCAGACCAAGCACCGACTTCCGTTCGCGCAGAGTGCGGTCAAGGGCCTCGAGGTCGAACCACAAATTGTTGGTGTGGAAGAACGGATGCCGGAACTCGTCGGTGAAATAGTGCATTTCCTCCTTGGGCGTCTGCGCCGTATCCCGCAAGATCAGCCGTCTGTCTGACTTGCGAATCGCCAGATGTCCGCCCTTGCGATCAGCCGCCGTGCGCCGGCAGATTTCCGCGGCGTACGGTGCACCGGTGGTCGCGAACCAGCCCGCGATTGTGGCATCCGGCGCAGCACCGAGGTTGTCGGAGTTCGACACCGACGCATAGCGGTATCCCAACGACAGAAGGCGATCCAGCATCCCAGACGTGGTGAGCGCCGTGTAGAGATCACCGTGCCCAGGCGGACACCATTCCAGACTCGGGTCAGCCGGCCATGAGATCGGCGTCAGGTCGTCGGCCTTGAGCTTGGGCTCCTGATTCTGAATGAAGTCAAGATCAAGCCCCGCGACAGCAAGATCACCGTACGGCGCCAGCGCAGCCAGGGTCTCTTCGTGAGTGCGAAAGCTGTTCATGAACAGCAGTGGTAGCTGGATCCGATATGCGGCGCGCGTGTGTCGTACTTGATCAACAATGATGTCCAAGAAGCTTTTGCCTTTGCGTACCAGCAAGAGGGATTTCGCCTTGTCCATCCCCATCGAGGTACCAAGCCCACCATTGAGCTTGATGATCACGGTCTTCTCCAGGGCCGCCGCTGCATCCTCTTCGCTCACCGCGGTATCGCTCAGCATGCTGGGATCGAGAAGGGGCTCAATGCTGTCCTCGGGGATGAATCCGCTGACTCCCTCCTCCAGCTGGCGGTTGTAGTAGGTGAAGACATCGATGGCCAGCGGATGAATCCCAGCAGCTGCCATCTTCTCCTGGGCAAGTTTCAGACCGATCTCGCTCACACCCAGATCCTAGGGAGAACTCAACGTGCCGTGATGCACCCGCCCCTGCCGCGCGGGGACTACTTACTCTTCTTCTTGGCAGGTGGCGGAGGGGCCAACGACGCAAGCAGCGCGAGGGCCGCGCCGGTGATCTCGGTCTGTGCAGCGGATCGATCGACCGTCGCTATCCCGTCCCCCGACTGCTCGCCGTAGTCCCCGAATGAGCTATGCACTGCGCCGTTGATCACGACATAGGAGGTGTCTGGCGGAAGCTTTCCCTTGGATGCCTCGATGTCGGCCGGCGTTGCGAATCCGTCCGCGGCGCCGGAGATCGAGACGACCTTTAGATCGGTACGGACAAGCGTGTCCGCGGGGTAGGAGGCGAAGAGCACCAGGCCTTTGACGCGTTCATCCTCGTCGGCAAGTGAGGCAGCTGTGGTGCCGCCAAGCGAGTGACCGCCCACCGCCCAATAAGTGATCTCAGGATGAACGTCGAGAACCTTCTTGCCGCGATCAGCATCGAGCAGTGAGAAGCCGAACGGCTCCTTCAGCACCGCAACCAGGTAACCGGCTTCAGCCAGCGGGCGCAGGACACGGGCGTACGCGCGAGAGTCGACGCGAGCACCGGGCACGAACAGCAGGCCTGTCGTCGGCTTGATCTCTTCACCCGCTGGGTCTTTGCGGACCGGGATCAGCTCATACCAGACGAGGCGATCTGATATCCGCACATTCTTCTCCGACCGGAGCGCCGCGCCAGCCACCGGCGTCGCCACAAAGGGACGCGCGTAGGCGAGGGCGACGACCAGAAGAAAAGCAAGTACCAGCAGCGGAACGGCAAGAATGATCCGCCGCTGCGCCCGGCGCTGCACCTGGCTGGACGTCCTGTGCGCCGGATGATCCGGGTCGCCCTCGCGATCCTGTCGGCCTCCGATTGCCAGCGAACCGATTGACCAGGCAATGGCGATGAAGCCAAGCAGACCGCACGCGATGCCCGCAACCAACGTGGCCGGATGACCATTCAAGATGGCTGGCCAACGTGTCCAGCCGAGCCACACCGACACCGCAACCATGGCTAGCCCGAGCACCAACCAGATGAGAGCCAGCACGGTTCGGCTGAGCGCGCCCGGCTGCCACATAGGGCCGAGTGTACGAGCGCGCCTCGACATACTCAGCTCATCTATGCAACTAGCTCACGATGTCGGCCACCGTCGCGTCGAAGGCGCGCACAAGATCGTCGATCTCCACGAACGTGCTAAAACCATGCCCACCGGCGCCGAGTGCGGCACGATGGCCGACTAACCGCTGGTCGATGATCACCGGCCAGTTGGGGTCACTGCCGATCGGGGTGATCGTGCCGCGCTCGTAGCCGGTCGCCTGGAGAGCCTCAGTCGCATCGGGGAATTTCATCTTGCTGACGCCGAGCAGCAACCTCAGCTTGGGCCAGGAAATCTGGGTGCCTCCGGGAATGACGGCAAACAGGTAGTTCCCGCTCGAGCGGCGTACCACGATCGTCTTCGCCATATCCGACGGAGCGATGCCCAGCAGCTCGGCTGCCTCCTCGAGACTGTGCGCAACTGGCCGGCGCCGCAACTCAACAGCCAGCCCGCGTTGCTCGGCATCAGCCAGCATCCGTCGTACGCCCGCGGTCAGCTCATCGCTCACGATCATCCACTCTGTCCTACTCGCCCGCGGGCTTGCCGAGTGGAGCCGAATCCCGGACCGAGGATGCAGTGGAAACGCAAAGAATCGCTAACTCCCATGCTTACCTAGCCGCGATAGTGAGATTGTGCATGGTTGCACGCCGGTCACGCAATCTTGTCATCAGAATCTTGATCTTGATTTGCGTGGCGGTAATAGTGCTGTCTCCACATTCAGGCCCAGACGATAGGTACCGGCATTGGAGATGTCACCACCATCGACGCCCCGCAATTCTCCGCACACTGCACACCTACCCGCTGGTGTTCACCAATGTCGTGCATACCCGACGGGGCCATGAATCCCGACCTCTAACCGCCGACCCACGCCGAGGCGACCTGCTCCGGCCAGCCGACTGATACCGAGCATGAGAATGCAACAAGCCGGTCACGAGGCGGGATCAAAACCTGCAAAGTGACTGACGCTGTCTGCGCAAATTATTCGTTGCATCATCGGCACAAAGAGAGCATTCTCAGCGGCGTAGCAAGCCCGTAACATTAAGCCCGTGAGTTCCGCTGGGGGGTCAGATCAACTTAGGGCTCACGCCCGGATCTGCGGCGTCTGTGGGCTGCTTTTTGCAGTGTTCCTGGTCGTCGCGCTGGTCCTCATCAAACAGTCACCAGGCGTAACCGAACCGAACAGCGTCTAAGTACGGGCCGCCGCTGTGTGCCTGCTCACCACGACCACCTCTGCCCGTAGGAGGGGTCTGAGTACCACCTTCCATCGGCGGCCAGGACTTCGAGCTCGCAGGATTCAGGAGACATCACCATGACCGAACCGCTTGCACCTGAAGATTTCCCTGGTCCTCCGGGACTGCCGTTCGTCGGCAACGTTCGGGCCATCGATCTAGCGCAGCCGATCGAGAGCCTAATGTCGCTAGCTCGCGAGTACGGGCCGATCTTCAAGCTGACCTCACCTGCTGGCATATCGGTGGTGGTATCCGGCGTCGACCTGGTTTCGGAGATCTGCGACGACGCTCGCTTCGACAAGGTCATCACCGCAGGCCTGTCGATCTTGGCCGAGGGTCCAGTTGATGCTGGCCTGTTCACGGCCCACACCGATGACCCGATGTGGGCCCGTGCGCACGGCCTCCTGATGGCGCCTTTCAGCATGCAGGCGATGCGGGACTACATGCCGGCAATGATCGACATCGCGGATCAGCTGATGGACAAGTGGGATCGGCTCAATCCCGGCGAAGAGATCGATGTCCCGGCCGACATGACTCGGCTGACTCTCGACACGATCGCGTTGTGCGGTTTCGGATACCGGTTCAATTCGTTCTATCGGGAGACGCCGCATCCATTCGTCCAGGCGATCATCAGAGTATTGGACGAGGCGCAGACGCGTACCCGCCAGCTGCCGATCCAGACCCGGCTCAAAATCAGTGCGCAGCGCCAGTTTGAAGAGGATCAGGCCTTTATGGCCAGCTTGGTGGATGATCTGATCCGCAAACGCCGAGCGATGGGTGATGCCGCAGACAACACGGACCTGCTCGGCCGGATGATCACTGGAGTCGACAAACAGACCGGACTGACTCTTCCTGACGAAAACATCCGGGCTCAGTGCATCACGTTCTTGGTCGCCGGCCACGAGACGACGAGTGGACTGCTGTCGTTCGCCATCTACTTCCTGCTCGAGCACCCGGAATACCTCGACCGAGCGCGTGATGAAGTTGATCGGGTACTGGGCGGCACATTGCAGCCGACCTTCGATCAGGTGCATGAGCTGACTTACGTACGCCAGGTTCTCGATGAGGCGCTGCGGCTGTGGCCGACGGCGGCGGGATTCAGGCGTCACGCAAGGGAGGACACCGTGATCGGTGGCGGGCGCTACGCGATCCCGGAAGACTTGGGGATGATGGTCCTGTCCCCGATGTTGCACCGTGACAAATCCGTCTGGGGCGAAGACGCCGATGAGTTCAATCCAGACCACACGAGGCCGGATCGGATGAGTGCAATCCCCCCGAACGCGTACAAGCCGTTCGGCACCGGGCAACGGGCCTGCATCGGGCGGCAGTTCGCGCTGCAGGAGGCGGTCCTGGTGCTGGGCATGCTGTTGCAGCGGTTCGAGTTGATCAAGGACCCGAATTATCGGCTGCATACGAAAGTGACTCTGACCGTCAAACCTGCCGACTTCCACATTCAGGTCGCGCGACGGGCAGATCGGCCGATGGACAAAGCGGAGCCGGTCACTGTCGCCTCGACAACTCAAACCAAGTCCGGGCCGGCCGTCAGCAATGGGCACCATACGCCGCTAGCAGTGCTGTTCGGCTCGAATCTCGGGACAGCGGAGGGCATCGCCACGCGCCTTGCACAAGAGGGCACCGAGCGCGGCTACGACGTGACCCTCGGCTCCCTGGACGAGTACGTCGACCATATTCCGGCGAAGGCCGCGATGATCGTCTGCGCCTCCTACAACGGGCTACCGCCGGACAACG
>Ga0184620_10000042_pt1 | contig 19172 bp, 15 predicted proteins | sample PLM1_5_b1_FD_133136 | JGI IMG/M metagenome (GOLD analysis project Ga0184620, IMG submission 133136) | Groundwater sediment microbial communities from an aquifer in East River, Colorado, USA - PLM1_5_b1 | ecosystem: Environmental > Terrestrial > Soil > Riparian zone | place: USA: East River... | reverse complement strand
TGCTCCGGCCCGGCGACTGCCTCTACCTGCCCCGCGGATACCTCCACGCCGCGACAGCCCTCGGTGGTGTCAGCACGCACCTGACTCTTGGGGTTCATGTGTGGACCCGCCTCGTGCTCGCGGAACGTGTCGTGGACCAGGCGGTGCGAAGACTTGCGGGTGATCCGGTGATGCGCGCCTCCCTGCCGCTGGGAGTAGATGTGGCCGACCCCAGTGGCATGCGTCACGACGTCGAATTGATCACTGCTGCGCTGGTGGCCGCCGTCGAGCGTGCCGATCTTGATCAATTGGCTGACTCGATGCTGCAGGATGCCCGGCGTAGTCAGCGCGCGGCGCCAATCGGCCCGCTCCGGCAGCTTCGCGATGCCGAGGCCCTCACCGACGACTCAGCGCTTGTGCTTCGTCACCACGTGGTCGGCTCCGTCGACCACACCCGATCCGGCATCGTGGTGCGCAGTCGGGCCGGCGACGTCACGGTGACCGAAAGCGATGTGGCGCCGCTCAAGGCGCTGCTCAACAACGGCACGGCGAGCGCTGCTGATCTTGGTCTTGATCTTGCGCGGCGCCTGCTACTCGCCGGCCTGGTCATTGTGGAGTGAGTTCACCCGATTCGGCGTTCCGCTGCGCGGACGCAGCACGAGTGCGCGCAGATCCGTTGGCCGGCACAGCTCCGCCAACCAGTCGCTGGCTGCTGTTGGAGCATCCGGGTCCCTGGCGGATCGATGCCATTCCTGGCGCCGGAATCGACCCGGACATCCTGTCGGCCTTGCTTCAGCGGGCCGGTTCCGACACCCGGGTCTTACTGGTACGCCGCCCGGGCCGGATCGATCGGCAAGCACGCCGGAGCTGGATCCTCGCCGGCCTGGATATGGACACCGTTACTGGTCCCTGGCGAAACGACGACGACCTGCTGGGCGCCGCCGACGCGCTCACTCGCGCCTCGCGTGGCGCCGGCCCTTCGCAGCCCGTCATTCTCGTCTGCACACACGGCGTTCACGACGTCTGTTGCGCGCTCCGCGGCCGTCCGGTGGCTTCGGCGCTGGCGTCACGATGGCCGGGACTGGTCTGGGAGTGCAGCCACATCGGGGGTGATCGTTTCGCCCCGAACGTCGTGGTGCTGCCTGACGGCTTTTACTACGGAAATCTCGACCCCGATAGCGCGCTCGGAACGATCGAGGCCCACTTGGCAGGCACCGTGCTTCCCGACCGGCTGCGTGGCATGGCTCGATTTGTGCCCCCGGTGCAGGCAGCGGTCATCGCCGCGCACCACCACTTTGGTCCGCTTGGGCCCGCAGATGTGTCCGTACCTGCAACCCAGCACATCGGGCCGCATGACGGGCATGGGTCGGAGACATTCGTTGATCTGGTGATCGAGCCCCAGCAGCGGCTGGTCAGAGTGCACGTACTCTCTGTGCGGCGCCCCGAGGCTCAGTTGACCTGTCGTGCGCTCCGAGAGACACCAGCCACCGAGTATCAGATCATCGACGTCACGCCGAGCCGATGACCACCCAGCCCTTGCGTAACTGGTCGAAGACAACATCAAACTGGCCGGATATCGTGTCAGGTGCGACCAGTTTCCATGGCCGACTCCGAGGAGCAGACTGTTGCCCGTCCTGCACGTTTCCGTCACCTCACCCCTTCCGCCCCTCGAGGCGCTTCAGCGGCTTACCGATTTCAGTCCCAGCAGGGCTGAGAACTGGGCCGGCGTTGACGACAACAACTTGAAGGTGCACGGCCAGGGCGACGATTGGGCCGAGGTCACCGAGGGCAACAAGATCGGCTGGGAGCGGCAGCGCTACACCTGGGACGCCACCGCTGGCACTGTCTCGGCAGTCACGCTGAACTCCAACATCTGGGCGCCCGGCAGCGGCTGGAACTACACGATCATGCCCGAGGGTACGGGCAGCCGGGTTGAGGTGACGGCTGTCCGGAAGGGCGATGGAATCAAAGGAAAACTGGTTGGTGCGCTGCTGTCGCTGATCGGGAAGCGGGCCATCAGTTCCAGTACAGCTGCAGCGCTGGCAGCTCGGTGACGGCGCCATTCACTCCGAATCAGGTGAGGCTTGAGCAGCCCACAAATCGGGTCCGAATACTTCGTAACGGATTCGGGCCGCCGGTACGCTACGGGCCAGCAGTGTTGATCTGACGAGCCGCATGAACGGCAGCCCTTGGACCCTGGGCCGATAGCCACATTGCGTAAGTCCACGATCAGGAAGGCTCATGATGGCGAAGTTGATCTACTCGGCAATCTGTTCGCTTGACGGGTACGTGGCCGACACGGAGGGCAACTTCGACTGGAGCGCGCCCGACGAGGAGGTGCATAGGTTCGTCAATGAACTCGAGCGTCCGATCGGCACATATCTGTACGGACGTCGCCTGTATGAGGTGATGCACTACTGGGAAACGGCGCCGACTGGCAATGGCGATCCGTCAGCCGGGCAGGCGTACGCGCAGATCTGGCAGGCAGCCGACAAGATCATCTACTCCACCAGCCTGCAGAGCCCGTCCACTGCACGGACGAGGATTGAGCGGAAGTTCGACCCGAAGGCAATTGAGCAGAGAAAGGCGACTGCCGATCGAGACATCAGCGTCGGCGGTCCGACGCTTGCCGCGCAGGCGCTCACGATGGGCCTGGTCGATGAGTGTCACCTATTCCTCTCCCCCATCGTGATAGGAGCCGGTACGGCAGCTCTGCCCGACGCAATCCGCATAGAGCTCGAGTTGCTGGACGAGCGCCGCTTCGGCAACGGCGTCGTCCATCTCCATTACCGCATCAAGCTGTGAGAAACCTCAGCCGAAGAGCACGACCCGACGTTGCGGGCTGCGCAGCGTACGGCCGATGACAACGGCGAGCAAGATCACGATCGCGATCACGGCAGTGTTGCGTACCGAACTCGAATCCGTCGCGACCGCCACTGCCAGCAGCGCCCAGCAGGCAGTCAGGAGGAAACCGGCAACGGCGACCAGCCTCGATACGATGAAGAGCGACATGATCGTTGCGCTCAGCACCAGCACAACGCCGATCTCGCTCACCCAGCGTGCAGAGGCGGGCATCCCCCACGAGCGGAACGTCGTCGCAAATCCGGCTGCCGCCGCCAAGCTCGCCCATCCGAGATAGATCATCACCGGCAGCCGCAGCAACACCTCCTCCGCCGTACTTTTGGCCGGTCCAACGACGAGGAAACCTCGAGCCGCAACGATGAGATAGCCGACCAAGATCACGATCAAGATCTGGGCAAGCCAGAGGTTACGCGTTCCGAAGACCGGTACCCAGAGTGCGGACGCGGTGAACGCTCCCGCCAACCACCAACCCGTCTGCCGATGCACCCATCGCTCTTGCTGACTCGGCAAAAGCTGATAGATCGCGAGGGCGATGCATGCGGCGTAGATCAATCCCCACACGGCGAAGGCGTATCCAGCAGGGGTGACCGGACTGGCGTTTGCGTCAGAGATCGCGCCGGTGTTCGAACGTGGTCCGAGCGCCAAGGTGGTCAACGGAGCGGCAACGGCCTGAGCCACAGCTGTCACAGCAACGAAGATCACGCGTACGCGGTCACTGGTACGAGGCATGGTCACATTGTGCCCGTCGACATCGACTCACGATCGAATCTGGGAAAGGTCAGTCAATAACCCACACAGCGTCATCTCGAGTCGGTGTTCGGCAAGGTCTGCGTACGCAGCTGCGGGAACTCGTAGCACGGCTGCGGCTCGACGCCTCAGTGCCGCCGGGTGCCCTTCGACGAGCTCAGGGCACATAGCTGCTCGCTGAGCCCGTCGAAGCGCGAAACTCAGTCCGGCAGGTGACGGGATAGCAGCGTGAGGTCGGCCGGGCCGAGGCGATCATTCGCCGCCTTCGCGTGGTGCCAGAACGGGTATGGCAGCGGCTGCGCGCTGACCTTGTCCAGCCGATCCATCTCCTCCGCTGACAGCGTGAGATCGGCTGCAGCAAGGTTGTCCGCCAACTGGTCTTCGGTCCGGGCGCCAACGATCACCGAGGTGACCGCAGGCTTACCCATGGTGTACGCGAGCGCAACCTGAGCCGCTGAGACACCATGATCGGCACCGATGGCGACGAGTTCTTCGATGGTGTCGTACAGCTTGTCCTCGTCGTACACCGGAGGCTCGTTCCACTCGCTCAGATGACGACTGCCGGGCGGCGCATCCACTCCGCGGCGGTACTTGCCGGATAGCAGGCCACCCGCAATCGGGCTCCAGATGAGGATGCCGATGCCCTGATCCACGGCCAACGGCACCAGTTCGTTCTCGATATCGCGGGCCTGCAACGAGTAGTAGACCTGCTGACTCACGAATCGCGAGAGACCTTCGCGATCGGAGATCCACAGCGACTTCATCAGTTGCCAGGCGGCGTAATTGGAGCAGCCGATGTAGCGAACTTTGCCCGTTTGCACGAGGTGGTCGAGGGCTTGCAGTGTTTCCTCGAGCGGGGTCTGGCCATCCCATTCATGTACCTGGTAGAGGTCGATGTAATCGGTACCAAGGCGTCGCAGGCTGTGCTCGGCGCCGCGGATGACGTGGTGCCGGGACAGACCCATGTCGTTCGGTCCATCGCCCATGGACATTCGGACCTTGGTCGCAATGAGCACCTCATCACGATCAGAGCCGAGGGCTTGCCCCAGTATTTCCTCTGAGAGGCCGCTGGAGTAGACGTCAGCGGTGTCGAACAGATTGACGCCCGCGTCGCGCGCCAGACCTATCTGCTTTCGCGCCCCCTCAACATCAATCTGACCGACGGGAGAGGCCCAACCCGTGCCGCCAAAGCCCATCGTGCCAAGGGTGATCGTCGAGACCCGCAGACCGCTGCGGCCGAGCTGTCGATACTCCATGCGCGGAGTTTAGGACCACACCTCCCCTGCGTTGTGCCCGGGCACCACACCGGCGGCGCCCTCGACAGGCTCAGGGCGCATCACGCCGTTTGCGGCTCCGGCTCCGTGGCGGGTGCTGCCGGCTCCTGCTCCTTCCGTGACTTGCCGAAGCGCAGGTACAGCGATGGAGTGACGAAGAGGTTGAGCAGCGTCGAGGTGACGAGGCCACCGAGGATCACGATCGCCAGGGGATGCTCGATTTCCTGGCCCGGGCGTTCGCCGAAGACCACCAGCGGAATCAGTGCGAGGCCGGTCGCAAGCGAGGTCATCAAGATCGGCGACAGGCGTTCTCGAGCTCCGCGTACCACCAGGTCGCGGCCGAACGTCATGCCCTCTTCACGTTCCAGATGCTGGAAGTGGTTGATCAGCAAGATGCCGTTCCGAGCGGCAATTCCGAAGACCGTGAAGAATCCGATGAGCGACCCCAACGAAACCACTCCACCACCGAGGAAGGCAGCGATAATCCCACCAACCAGGGCCATGGGGAGGGTCAGGAAGCTGAGCAGAGCGAGCCGCCAAGTGCCGAAGGATGCTTGCAGTAGCAGCAAGATCGCCGCTCCTGAGATGACCGCAGTCACCAGCAGGATGCGCTGAGCCGACTCGCGCTCCTGCCACTCGCCCAGAATCTCTGCGTGGTATCCCCGATCGAACTGCACGTCCTTGAGCTTGTCTTCGAGCTGTCCCACCACTCCACCGAGGTCTCCCTCGAAGGTCGCGCTCACGTCCAGCCGGCGGGAATCACCCTCGCGATCGATGGCATTCGGACTGGGTTGCAGGGATACCTTCGCCACGTCGGCGAGCCGAACAGTCTTGCCCGACGGCGTGTCGATACGCAGGTTTTGGATGTCGGGGACGCTGGAACGCGTCTGGGGCGTGCTCCACACCATGACGTCATAGGCTTTGCCGCCGCGGAAGATGTCGCCGACTTCCTCACCGGCGACCATAGTCGCTGCGGCGCGGCGTACGTCGCCGGGCTTCAATCCGTACTTCTGTGCCTTGGCAAGATCGACCTCGACCTGCAACTGCGGAACATCAGTCGAGATGTCGGTGTGCTGATCTTGAACGCCCTCGATACCACCCATGATCTCTTCGATCTCGGCGGCCTTCTCGCGTAGCACAGACAAGTTTTCGCCGTAGATGCGAACGACGATCGGCTCTTTGCCCCCCGAGATCACTTCCTCGATGCGCTCATCGAGATAGGTCTGGGTCTCCCGGAACAGGCCGGCATAGGCGTCATTGACGTCCTCGATCCTGTCCAGCGTTGTGTCGTAGTCCACCGAGGGGTCGATACTGATCCAGTTCTCGCCGAGATTCACCCCGGCGACCTCCTCGCCGAGGAACGCCTGGCCGATATGGGCTCCGAAGTTGCGTACCCCGGGAATAGCGCGGAGCTCCTTGCTGACCGCCAGAGTTGTCCGTTGCATCTCCTCGGCTGACGTCCCGGGCTGAGTCACCCAGTGGACGAGGAAGTCCCGTTCCTTGAAGCCGGGGAACAAGGACTGGCCGAGCAGTGGCGTGAGTGCGACACCGACGATGGTGACTAGCGCAAAGATCGCGTAAGCCCGCCGCGGCTTCACCACGATGCGCGAAAGAGCTGCCGTGTAGCCGCGCTGCAGGACCGCGACGACAGGCGATGTTCGCCGTTCGATCTTGGAGCGGCCAAGCAGGATCAATGCCAGGGCCGGCGTCACGGTGAGCGCGACGAGCAGCGATGCCACGATCGCCAGCGTGTACGACAGCGCGAGCGGCCGGAAGAAGGCCCCCGTCAGTCCCTGGAGCAAGAAGATCGGTACCGCTGCCGCGACGATGATCAAGGTCGCGTACACGATCGGGCCCCGCACCTCGAGAGACGCGTTCAAGATCACCGAAGCCGTGGAACCTTCGGCTCCCGACAATCGGTGCTGGCGCAGCCGTCGGACGATGTTCTCGACGTCGATGATGGCGTCGTCCACCACCGCGCCCAGAGCGATCACCAGGCCGGCCAAGGTCATGGTATTGATCGTTTCCCCTCGCCAGTACAAGACCAGCAGCGTGGTCATCAGCGACAGCGGGATGGTGAGAATGCTGATCAAGGCCACCCGCCACTCGAAGAGGAACAAGGCCAAGATCACGATGACGAGTACGAACCCGAGCACCAAGGCCTGGGTCAGGTTGTGAATCGATGAGGTGATGAAGTTGGCCTGCTGGAAGATCGTGGTATCGAACTGCACGCCCGGCAGGCCGGGCTCCAGCGAGCGGATGGCCTCCTCGACGCCCTTGGTCATTTCGACGGTATTGGCCCAGGGCAATTTCTCCACCACGATGAGCACGCCCGGACTGTCGTTGATCACCGCGTCGCCAATGAGCGGCTGGTGGTCCTCGACCACGCGGCCGATGTCGCCGATCTTGACATCTTTGCCCTTGCCTTCGACGTGCAGCGGGACCTTGGCAAGATCATCTGGCGTGATGATCGGTAGCACGTTGCGCACATTGATGCGCTGGTTCGGTGATTCGACCATGCCGCCCGTGCCGATGATCGAACCGCTGGAGAAACGCAGCAGCCCCGAATCGACAGCGTCGGCCGTTGCCTCCATGACCTCGTTCAGGGCGACGTGCTGAGCCTCCAGCTTGGGCGGCTCGACCTGCACCTGCATCATCTGCAGACGCTCGCCCCACAGCGCAACATTGGCCACGCCCGGAACTTCCAGCAGCCGCGCGCGGATCGTCCAGTACGCCGACATCGACATCTGGATCAGTGAGTGGTCCTTCGACGTCATCCCGATCTGAACCGCCCGACCGGTAGCCGAGACGGGTGCCAGCATGACCGGGGGCGCCGCCCACGTGGGCAGGGTCGCGGCCACGGCTGTCATGCGCTCCTGGACCAGCTGCCGGGCCTTGAGCTCGTCAACGCCGGACTTGAAGATCAGCTCGATGGCCGACAGCTGCGGTACCGACTTGGACCGCATGTCGTCCAGGCCCTCGACTCCATTGAGAGCCTGCTCCAGCGGCACGGTGACCAGCTGCTCGACGTCGGAGGTTGACAGGCCGAGGCAGGCGGTCTGGATGACCACGCGAGGTGGCGCGAACTCGGGAAAGGCGTCGACCCTTGTCGAGGGCAATGTGGCGACGCCGAACACCATCAGCAACGCACCGATGGCGACGACCAGGAAGCGGTAGTTGAGACTCGTGCCGACGATCCACCGCATCAAGGTTTTACGCGGCTGGCTGTTAGGCGGCTGAGCCATCACTCCTCACCGCTGATCCCGGCCTCGGCGCCGACCAGCTCAGGCGCGCCCACGACCACCACCTGGGTTCCCACGGGCGGGCCGCTCTTGAGCTGTACCGTCTTGCCAGTGATCGAGCTGATCTCAATAGGCACCCGGACGTAGGTACGAGGGGAGGGCGCGGAGAACGCCCAGGACGCGCCGTCGGAGTCATAGACCACGGCGGAGTACGAGATGACTTCCGTCACTCCAGGATGACCAGTGAGCGGACGGACCGGCTCGGTACGCAGGCCCAGGCGTTGCTCGGCGCGCTCACTGACGGTGAGGCGTGCCGGCTGGTCTTCGCCGGCCTCCTCGACCGTGACGGCCGTCTCGGGATTCTCTTCGTTGGAGGCGCCGGCCTCACTGCAGCCGCTGGCGCCCGATGTGATCACCGCGAGCGCCGCGAGGGTAGCGGCAAATCCACGTAGCGTCATGAGTCCACCTCAGTTTCTTCGGAAGCAGGTGCAGGGGAGGCCGTCGCCGGACGCCCCGTTTCTTTCAACAGGGCCCGGTTGGCGATCGCCAGATAGAAGGCGGGGACTGCGATCAGCGAGACTGCCGTGGCCGTCACCAAGCCGGCCAGCATGCTGATCGCGAAAGGATGGAAGGCTTCCAGACCGGCCGTCGTGCCCATGACAGCAGGTGCAACCATGAGTGCCGCGGTCACGAGTGCCACGCCGATGACAGATGGCGCGAATTCCCGTACGGCTTGCCGCACCGAATCGGCCGGACTTGCTCCTGGCTGGGCGCCAAGCTCACGCGCCCGACGTATGAAGACCAGGGCCTGGCGGATGGCCAGTGCGAGTATCGCGAAGAGCGCGACCAGGACGCCGATGGACCTGACGCCTCCCACCAGCGGCGCGACCAGAACACCGCCGGCGACCGCAACGGGCAACGTGACCAGCAGGACCGCTGCAAGTCCCCAACTGCCTGTTGCCGCCTGCAAGATCAGGAAGCTCAGTAATATCACGACAGCTGCGATTGCGGCGACCCGAAGATGGTTGGACTGCTGCTGCGCCGCGTCGCCGAGCACCTCAGCGTGGTACTCGTACGGGAAGGCAGTCCCCCGCAGCCGCGTCGTCACGTCTTGTGCCACATCAGCAGCGCTGCGTCCATTGACCACGGCGGTTACGTCAAGGCTTCGCGACACGCTGTTGTGGTCAATCGCGACCGGGTCGGGAGCGATGCGCACCGTCGCCACGTCGCCTAGCCGAACTTGCTGCCCCGACGGGGTATCGATAAGCAGCGCCTCAAGATCAGAAAGGCTCTGCCGGATCTGCGGTCCACCCCACACCACGACGTCGAAGACCTTCTGCTCCTCATAGAGGTTTCCAACGGCCAAGCCCGAGATCAGCGTCGTGGCCTCGCGACGAACATCTCCCGGGCGGAGGCCATGGCGCTGGGCCGCAGCGAGGTTGACCTCGATCTGCAAGGTTGGCTCGGTTACCTGGGATTCGACTCTGGGCGACAGGACGCCGGTGACGGTGCTCAACGTACGGCTGACGCCATCAGCTGTCTCCCGCAAGGTTGCGAGGTTGTCACCGAAAACCCGGACCACCACTTCGTCGCCGACCTTCTTTCGGGCAGCGGCGACGCGGTCTTCGGCATAGGTCCGGACGCTGGTGTGGAGCCCCGGATACCCTGCCGCGATGTCGCGTACGCCGGCAAGTGTTGCCTCGTAATCGGCTTTGGGGGCCACCGTGAGCCAGATCTCTCCGGCGTCGACATTGACGATTTCGTCGGAGGTGATGGCGCGGCCAACGTGCGCACCGGCTGATTCAATGCCTGGCGCAGCTCGCATTTCCGCAGCGACGGCAGAGGTGATCCGGTTCATTTCGGGCAGCGACGTGCCCGGTGCGCCTTGCACGCGGACGAGCACGTTGCGATCCTGCAGCGTTGGTAGCACTGGCCCGCTCGGGGCCAGCCAGGCGATCAAGATCGCCGCGACCGCAAGTACGCCCGCGCCGAGTGCTACCCAACCAGGCTTGCCGATTGCCGGCGCGGCAACGCGATCGGCTGCAGCGCGTACCCAGCGATCAAGCGGGCCTGCCCGCAAGTGTGCCTGTCCATCGCGGAGCAGCAACACGGCAAGCGCCGGCGTAACGATGAGCGCGACGACCAGCGAGGTCACAGCCGCGAGCACATACGTCGCGGCGAGCGGCCAGCTGAAGGCATTCGATACCCCACCGATGGCCAACACCGGCGCCAGGACCAGAACTGCGATCACGAGGCCGACGAGCAGCGGCCCGCGCCGCGCTGAAACGAGATCGCCCATGACCGAGCTGAGTGGCGGCGTGTCAGGGCCAGCAGCCAGTTGCCGGGTACGTATCGCAGCAACATCGCCGACCACATCATCAACCACGACGACCGCTGCCGCCGCAAGGCCGAGCAGGGTCATCGTCGTCAATGTTTCCCCGCGAAGGTGCAGTACCCACGCCGCTGACACCAGCGATAGCGGGACAGCGATGACCGGAATCAGGGCAGCCCGCCATGAGACGAGGAGCAAACCCACCGCAACGACGAGCAGGCCCGCGCTCACAAGTCCCGCTACCCCGAGATGGCGGAGTGCCGAGGTCATGTAAGTAGCCGGTCGGAACACATGAGCGTCCAGGTTGATCCCGGACAATCCGGGAGCCATGGCGTCGAGCGCCTCTTCGACGTCATGGGTGACCTGGGCCGTATTGGCGTCGGGGAAGCGTTCCACGACGAGCATCAGTGACGGTCCGCCATCGAGGCTGGCGTCGCCGATGAGTGGCTGGTGGTCTTCGGTCACCTTGGCCACATCACCGATCCGCAGCGCAGTCTGGGTCCCCTGCACCGCGACATTGGCGAGCTGGTCAGGGTTGGCGATGGGCTGGATGTGCTGTACGCCGAGCCGCTGGTTGGGTGTCTCGACGAAGCCGCCGGTCCCGGGCGTGGACGCCTCGACGAAGCTCAAGGGGGACACCCATAGCGCGTTGCCGGTCGACTCAATGAGTTGGGTCAAGGTGACCTTGTGTGACTGCAGGCGCTGCGGATCCACCTGGACCTGCAGCTGGCGATCCCGCAGCCCCCAGACCGAGACGTTGGCGACGCCGGGAATACTCATCAGCCGGGGCCGGATCTGCCAGCGCGCCTGCACCGACATTTGGATCTCAGACACCGTTTCCGATCGCATGGCGATCATGGCAACCCGGCTGGTTGACGAGGTCGGCTGAACCATGACCGGCGGCGTGCCGACGTTGGGCAGCGCCTTGGCCTGCGACATCCGTTCCTGCGTCAACTGTCGGGCTGCGAGCAGGTCTGTCCCCGGCTCGAATTGCAGATCGATCGCCGACAGGCCAGGCATCGATCGTGATCTGATGTGCTCCACCCACGGAATACCGTTCAGCAGGTCCTGCTCAATCGGGACCGTGATCAGCTGCTCGACCTCTTGTGCCGACAGACCAAGTGCTTCGGCCTGGATTTGGATGTCTGGTGGCTCAAACTCCGGGTAGACATCGACGGCCGCGTCGTGGAGTTGGTAGACACCCACGGCAAGGATCCCGATCGCCGCTGCGACCACAAGCCGAGAAAACCTCAGCGCTGCACTGACAACCCACTTGATCATCGGGCTCCTTAGGGATGGTGAAAAGCAGCTCTCCTAGTCGTCAAGCTGCGAGCAGCTTTGAAACCCTCCAGACGCCTGGAGGTGGCATGACAAATGGGCGCAACTGGACACGAATGAGTCGCCAACCCCCGACTGGCACCGAAGGAGGACAGCGCGCAGCGCAAATCCTCGACCACGTCAACGGTGCAGACTTGCACGCCAATAGGGAGCACAGCCGTTGGCGTTTAGTACTGCGCAGCTCGAACCGTTATCTCATCGAGATAACTAAGCCCTTTGTTGCGCTATTTAGTCGTGGCATAGCGATGTTGATCACTCCATGATCAAGTGCCGATCAAGGAACCTCTTGACTCGACAATCGCCCGCCACGAATACCATTTCTCCACACAGAGCGACGAATAGCGCTTGAAATGACGACCAATGCAACTCATCCGTGGCGTTGTGCGGAACAACGCTGTCTCCCTACAGCGAGGTGAGCAAATACACGTCGAGAGGCTCCTGACGCCCTTTGAGTTGCAGCTGACCGAGCGGAGTTGTGACTGCGTCCGGCAGCAGCGCCTTGGTGTCGGGACCGATCGCCACTCCGCCAGTTGGCGCGGTGCCCTCGATGCGGGAAGCGATATTGACCGTATCGCCGACGATCGTGTGGGTACGCCCACCCTCGGCGCCCAGCAAACTGACCGACACATGTCCGGAGTTGATCCCCACTCGGAACCGCGGCCAGTCAGGATGATGCTTGCCCAGATCCAAGGTGGCTTTCTGCAATGCGAGTCCGGCGCCCGCAGCGCGTTCCGCATGATCAGGTTGATCACCACGCTTGTTGAACGTCACCATCAAGGCGTCGCCGATAATGCGGTCGACATCGCCGCCATACGGCGTAACCACCGCCGGGACCGCGGCCCCGAAATACTCATTGAGCATCCTTCCCACTTCATCGGGTTCGTGGGTTTCGGAGAAGGAGGTGAATCCCTCCAGGTCGGCAAACAGCACGCTGATGTCTCGGTTGCCAGCGCTGGTTTGTGGCAGATAAAGCTCCGCGAACCTTTCCTCGCGCCACGCGTTCTGCGCGCTCAGAGCCACCAGGCCAAAAGCGAGGAGCAGCAGCACGTGCCACTCCCACCAGGAGAGATGCCAATTGCGCGCGAACGCAATCGCCACCATCGCCTCCGCGAGCAGGATGAACGCGGACGGCACAGCCACGAGCATCAGCGAAGGGTGCCGACGCCAGAGCTGGATGTAGCGCACCGCGCTGCCGGCGTAGAGCAGTACGGCTGGTACAGCGAGCAAGAGCGGGAACCTTTCCGCAAATTGCGGTGGCCGATCAAGGGGCGGCAGCGAAGCCAACGACCACACCGCCCACAGCACCATGAATCCCAGCAGCACCCATCGCAGAAGCTTGCCGATCCGCACGTGGCGCACCGCACTGTCGCCGGAGAAGTCCGCAGTCGAGAGTGCTGCGAAGACCGAACCGATGCCGACGCCGACGGGTGTGGCGATCAGAAATCCGGTGTTGCTCTTCTCGAGCAGGACACCAGGAGTTGCCAGCGCATGAAGCCCGAGAAAGCCGGCGGAAGACAAGAAGGCCAAGGAGACATACAGCAGCCGGGCATCGCCTCGTCGACCGGCCGCATCACCGGTGGCGTAGGCCAGCACGGCCGAAAGCATCGCCGTGATCAAGACCAACCAAAAGTGCGCGGGATGGTGCTCCCAGCGAAGATCCAAGGAGGGTTGCCTCAGCACGAGCAGCAGGCCAACCAACGGCACCGTCAAGATCCCGGCTGTAACGGCGATCCGCGTTCCGCCGCGCACGGGCTCGGTCACATCAGCCCTGCGGCGTATGGGAGAGGAACTGGTGAATTTCAGAGACAACGACCGACCCCTCGCCAACGGCGGATGCCACCCGTTTGACCGAGCCAGCTCGCACGTCGCCGACTGCGAACAATCCCGGGACACTCGTTTCGTGAGGATGCGGCGAGCGTTCCAGTATCCAGGAGACGCAGGCCGCTGCTTCGGCTCCCGTATAGAGGAAGCCGTGTGGGTCGTGGTCCACCTCAGTCGGAAGCCAGTCGGTCCGCGGTCTTGCTCCGATCATGACGAACAGGCTCTCCAGCGGCAGGTGCTGCTCTTGCCCGCTCATTCGGTTACGCATCGTGACGAATTCCAGCTGTCCGTCGCCGTAGCCGCCGACCACCTCGGTGTTCAAGTGGACCTTGATCATCGGCATTGCCGAGATTGCGTCTACCAGATAGGCCGACATGCTGTCGGACAGTCTGGAGCCTCGAACGATCATGTGCACCGATGCGCAATACCTTGCCAGATGCAAGGCGGCCTGGCCCGCAGAATTGCCGGCACCAATCACACCGGCGCGCAGACCGGCCAGCGCTTGGGCAGCCGACACGCTGGCTCCGTAATAGACCCCATGACCACTGAGTTCCTCCAAGCTCGGAACTCCGAGGCGTCGGTAAGAGACCCCCGTCGCGATGACCATTGCGCGTGCGCGGACCTCGCCGATGTCGCCGACCTGAGCCACGAAGCCGCCCCCGGATTGGGGCGTCAGTCGCTCCACTTCCCGGGTGACAACGAATCGAGCGCCGAAAACCCACGCCTGCTGATAGCCGCGCTGCACCAGCTCGGCACCACTCAATCCGCGGGAGAAGCCGAGGTAGTTCCGGATCAAGGAACTGGTTCCGGCTTGCCCACCAATTGCCTCGCGTTCCACCACGACCGTGCGCACACCTTCGGAAGAGGCGTAAACGGCCGCCGCGAGGCCCGCAGGTCCGGCGCCGACCACCATCAGATCGAATTCATGATCAACATCTCGCAAGGTAGTTGGGATACCCCAGGCCTCGAGGATCTCGGCATCGGTTGGATTCACCATGGTCGTGCCGCCGATGGCTGGCATCCACACCACGACCTCACCCTCGGGGTGTCCTATCTCGTCCAGCGCACTCTGGCCGAGCTCGGAGGCACGGGGGCGAAAGGCGTGTGGGATGCCGTTGCGGTTCAGCAGGTCGCTCACCGCGTAGGCACGGCCACTGTGCTGGGCTGCAATGACGACAACCTCGCGGAAGTTCGTGGGCTCGCTGCGTGACCACTCTTGAACGAATTCGGCAATGACGCGGTGGAACAGCTCGTCGGGAGTGATCCACGGCTTGAGCACGTAGTAGCTGATGTCGCCAACTGCGATGCTCCGCAAGATCTTGTGGGCCGACTCAGGATGTCCCCAAGCACCCCACGGTACGAGGAGGGCGCGCCGTGCGTTGGGGTGCAGGCTTCGGGCTGTCTCGAAGATCTTGGCTCGAGCGTCGTCAGGGAACGAGTCGTCCACCAAGACGACAGCCACGCGCTCATGACGGTCACGGGCTCGCTCGAGTGTCGTTAAAGCGTCTTCAGGGAAAAGCTCCCCGCGTACCCGAAAGTCCGATCCGAATGCCCGCTGCAGCTCCGCCTCGATCCTTCCGAGCAGACGCGCATCAGCATCGACCGCCAACAACAGCGGCCGGTCACCCCAGTCACCAACGGCCATGACACCAGGCTAGGCATAGGTGATACGCGTGTGAGCGATGGATCTCAGTTGCGGCTGTTGCGCACCAGATCGGTCAGCTCCCGAACCGCTCGAGTCAGACCCTCAGATCTCTCCATCTCGGCGCGATGCCAAGCGTCGTGCACGGCGACCTTCTCCGCGTCAAGCAGGACTCCGCACACATCACAACCGGTAGATCCACCGGGAAGTTCGTTATCGGCCACGCGCCGCATCCTGGTGCCTTTCCGCATGAAGAGTCAATCGGTAGCTGTCTGTCACGCAGTGCATGGTGGTGGCCGCGACGGTCATCGCCAGACCCATCAGTGGAGCATCCGAGCGTGGCCACCAGTATGGGTTATGACCGACGGCCGTGAACTGCTAGCACAGATCTGGAGGAAAGATGATCAACTACGGACTCGACGGCAAAGTCGCAGTCGTCACCGGAGGAGCCTCAGGCATCGGCCTCGCGTGCGCTCATGCACTGGCCCGCTCGGGCGCAGCCGTGTGCCTGTGGGACCTGAATGCAGCCTCGCTGGAGGCGGCCGCCGCCGAACTGCAGCAGTACGGCAAGCCAACGCGTACGGGGATCGTCGATGTATCCGACTCGGGCCAGGTCGGCGGCGGGATGGAGGAGGTGGCCGAGGCTCTCGACCGTGTCGACATCGTCGTCGCCAATGCCGGCATCGGCGGGGAATCGAAGCCGACCGCGGAGTACAGCGACGCCTCCTGGCATCAGGTGATCGGGGTCAATCTCGACGGTGTCTTCTACACCCAGCGCGCGGGCATTCAGGCGATGCGGCGTACCGGTGGCGGCTCCGTGATCAACATGGCTTCGGTTCTGGGCCAGGTGGGCTTCGCCATGTCCAGCGCCTACGTCGCGGCGAAGCACGCGGTAGTGGGAATGACGAAGGCGGCCGCTTGGGAGCATGCAGCCGACGGCGTACGGGTGAACGCCGTGGGTCCCGGCTTCATCATGACGCCGCTGCTGGAGGCAAACCTGGACCAGCCGGCGATCGATTTCCTGGCCAGCCAGCATGCGCTGCAGCGGATGGGCCGAGCAGAGGAGGTGGCGGAACTGGTCGCATGGCTGGCCAGCGATGCTGCGTCGTTCGTCACCGGCGCCTACTACCCCGTGGACGGAGGGTATTTGGCGCGCTGACGCGCTGATACCAGCTCAGCTCGGCCGTGCTAGGTCCCCAGCCCCGGGACGCCGGTCGCGCGCCAACTACGAAGAAGACGTTCATTTTCGCCTTCCCCTACCCAGAGTGGGTTGGCCCTAGGACACGTCGACCAGTACCTTTCCAACTGCTCCGTCCTGGACGGCCTGGTGCGCAGCCGCCGTCTTCGCTAGCGGGAACCGGTGCAGCGGCAGGCCGGCGTTTTCGCCGACCGGCAGCGCTCCATCCACAAGCGCGAGAGTGATGTCTTCCACCGCGGCCGTCAGGGCAGCGTCGCCGACGGTGTAGAGCAGAACGAATTGGTAGCGCAGGTTCTTGATCATGTTCTGCCTGACGTCGAGGGTGAACTCGCCGCCGCGGTCGTTGGCGTAGCTGGCGACCGACGCACGAGGCTTGACCACATCGATGTTGAGCTGCGAGTTCGCCGAGATCGCAACCTCCACGACCAGGTCGACGCCGTCAGGCGCGACTTTCTTGATGGCGGTTGCTGCGTCCACGTCGCGGTAGTTGATGACATGGTCGGCGCCGGCGGCCGCCGCGAGCGCAGCCTTGGCCGCGCCGGAGACGGTTGTTGTGACGGTGGCACCAGCCCAGCGCGCCAGCTGGATCGCGGCGTGACCCACCGCACCCGCCCCTCCGGCCACCAGCACCACCTTGCCTGCGAGGGCACCCGGATGCAGCCGGTCCGGTCCGTCCTCTGACACAGTCAGGGCACGATGGGCGGTCATGGCGGGTACACCGAGGCTGGCGCCGATGTCGAAGCTCGTGTCGGTGGGAAGCCGGACCACCCGGCTCGCGGGTAGGTTCGTGTACTCCTGCGCGGTGCCCGTCGGCCGCTGGTGGCCAGCGAGATACACCCAGACACGATCCCCCACGGCAAGGTCCAGGACCCCCTCCCCGAGTGCGTCGACGACACCTGCACCGTCTTGGTTCGGCGTTACCTCCGGGAACGGCGGCGCTGCGCCATCGCCGGAACCCAGGCGCGACTTCCAGTCGGTGGGGTTGACACCGGAAACGACCACACGGACACGCACCTCGCCAGGCCCCGGTTCGGTCAGATCGCGATCCACGAGGCGAAGAACTGATGGATCACCGGTGCGGGAATAGACAACAGACCTCATACGCCTGCCAACTCCGTCATGTTTGGATCATTCCAGGCTCGGTCAGCGCAGCGCGTCTCAACACACCCACCCAGCGGCTTACTAGAGGCGCGAACTCAATCTAGGCAGGCGGCTGGCCCGACACCGACATGTCCTAATTCTCAGCGCCAGCGGCCACCTGTCGAACCTGTCGGATTGCCTCTGCTACCCCGCCGTGCCACGGCGCTCCGTGTCCGGGCAACACCCAGGTGGCCTGCACGGCCTCCAATTTGGCGAGCGATGCCAACGCAGTCTCCGGGTCGAGGGTAAAGGGCGCCGGCCGCGGCCCCAGCTCGCCGGTCAGCACGTTACCGGTGGTCATGGCGTCACCGACGAACAACGCGTCCACCGCTGGTACGTGCACGGCGACGCTCCCGGGTGTGTGCCCCGGAATATGGATGATCTGCGGGGAGCCGGGCAAGTCGAGCGTCTCGCCGTCGGCGAAGGTCGCGACCTCGCGGACCGACTGTGTGCGGAGCCCGCCGTGTCGTGCGCTGTACCAGACAAACCCCAGTAGCGGACGTAGCTTGATGGGTCCCCAGCCGGTGTTGGGCTTGCTAATTTCACCGCGAGCGCGGGCGGCATCGAGCTCATGGACGTGTACCACGGTGCCATTCCCCTGCCTGAGCCGCTCCGCGAAACCGATGTGATCGGTATCGCCATGAGTCAGCACGATGCCCCGAACGTCGGCAAGAGAGCGGCCCAGCTCTGTCAGCTCTTGCTCAAGCTCACGCCAGTGACCGGACAGACCAGCGTCGACGATCGTGACCCCCGCAGCATCCTCGACCAGGTAAATGTTGACCACATCGGAGCCGATGCGGTGCAGACCGGGCGCGAGCCTCATCGATCATCTCCTTGATCCTGCGCATTGCAACGTGCAAGCCATTCCGCTGCGGCTATGCGCAGGCGGTCTCTATTCGCCAGCCTCGCCAATCACTCTTGTTGCGAAGGTTACGCCGCTCATCGGCAGTCCCGGGCCGACATCGCGGCAGTGCGGAGGGCGTGCGGCTCGGGAGCGAATGCGGCGGCGGCGCATTGGAGTCACCGTTGTGGTCCTGGTCGTCTTGCTTGTGGCACGACGGGAAGCCGTGGGATCAACAGCACCGGCCGTGGCACCGAGGCAATGGCTTGGAGCTACGCACTGCTCGATCGGACTGTCTACGGTCGGCAGGAGGTCTGGGAAGACTCACCTGAGGGATGGCCGCACGAGGTAGGCACCCGCGGCGAGCAGTTCCGGATCGCTGGCAGGCCGACGATTCAATGGAGTGTCAGCCAGCCAGACCGCGGGAGCTCGGGTGCTCAGCGGAACGCTTGGTCCTGGGCTGAACCTTCTTGCCGCATGGGGACCCTTGCGAACTCAGCCCTCAGTCCTGCCGTAGCTGAGCGGTGAGCTGTGGCTGGTGATCACCGGCCGGGGCTCGGTATCCACCGACAGTCGGAAGATGTCTGGTCGGTGGTAGTGCCCAACGGGATCGAAGAACCGCCGCGCCGAGTGCACCGCCGCCAGATTCACCTCGGCGGTCAGAATGCTTTCCTCGTGCCTAATCGGGCCGGCGAGCACCTCACCGGCCGGGCTCACGATGACGCTGTTTCCGGGCTCGACCCACTCGCCGTCTTC
>Ga0184620_10000041_pt1 | contig 19280 bp, 18 predicted proteins | sample PLM1_5_b1_FD_133136 | JGI IMG/M metagenome (GOLD analysis project Ga0184620, IMG submission 133136) | Groundwater sediment microbial communities from an aquifer in East River, Colorado, USA - PLM1_5_b1 | ecosystem: Environmental > Terrestrial > Soil > Riparian zone | place: USA: East River... | reverse complement strand
CAGCATCAGCAATCAGAGTGTGGTCGATCAGTGGCAGCCGGTTCCTAAAGGTTTCGAACCGTCGCCAGACGGCTACCTTCTGATCTGCTGTGAGTTGGTCAAGCCCACCGGTTTCAACGGTCTCTAAGAGTTCGGCGAAGTCGTCATTGAGTTTGTCGAGGACCACATCCAGCCGGCCGCGCTCCGTGCGCTGCTCTGCTGGATCCCCGAGTTCCATGCTCCAATTCTATTCAAACATGTGTTCGAAAGCAAGCGGTCTTCCCAACAAAATAAGGAAAGTTGACGCCTGGAACTGCACCTTGCCGCCCAACCCCACCCTGGACAAGCCCCTCCCCAACATTCCTCCGGACCTCTTGCTCTTGAACCCAGCGAGGACGACGCCACACTCCAAAAGCCGGAAGCAGGTCCAAGATCACCCGGAAGCAGGTCCAAGATCACCGGTCGCGATCCTGCCGCTAGCCAACCTGCAACTGCCCCCGCACGGCAACCAAATGCCGACGCATCTCCTCCCGCGCCCCATCGGCATCACCCCGGCGAAGCACAGACAGCAACTTCCGATGCCCCTCAATCGCTGCCCGGGCCGATTCAGGACTACCGCGAGCACGGTAGTGGATGGACTGCACCTGGCCGAGGCTGGCGAGGGTGGCTTGCAGCACCCGGTTCCTAGATGCCTCGGCGACTGCGTTATGGAACGCAAGTGCGAGCTGATTGAACTCGTCCGGTTGGTCGACCACCGGTTCCGATTGATCAACAAGCTCCTCCAGCCGGTCCCATTCTTCGACCGGCGTGCGCAGCGCGGCGAGGGCGGCCATGGCCGGCTCGACCGAGCTCTGCGCGTCGAGCATCTCCTCTGGGCCCACGCCGACTAGGTGGTAGGCCACCGCAAGCCCATCAGATGCGTTTGCCAGCCGATCTGCCGGCGACACCTCAGCCGTCAGCGCGCGATATCCGCCGGCCCAGTAGACCAGAGGCTCACCGGTGCGACCGCCGGCCGCGGCCACCCGGCCGACGAGGATCTCGTGGTCGCCTCCGGGGAGCAGGTCCTCGACTGTGCAGTCGAACCAACTGAGGCAGCCGTCGATGATCGGCGCGCCGGTCTGCCGGGCCGTTGTCGGCACTGTTGCAAACCCCGCAGGCTCGGGCGTACGCCCTCGTGTCGCGAAGTAAGCCGCTACCTGTTCTTGATCACTTGCCAGCACACTGACCGCAAAGGCCTCGGCCGAGCGCACGAACTCAAGCAATGAGCTGGATCGGTTGATCGACACGGTGACCAGGAGCGGGTTCAACGACAAAGATGCGAACGACGACACCGTCATGCCGTAGTGACCTTGGGAGGCTCTCGTCGTGACGACCGTTACGCCGGAAGCGAACCGTCCGGCAGCCTGCCTAAATGCATGCCCGGAATCGTGGATCACCCGCGATCAACCTTTGATTGGGCGGCCACACCGTCGAGAAATAGGTCGACCAGTTTGTGTGCCCTCTCACGGTTGGAAACGTCCCGCTCAGCCGTCTGGCGTACCAGCTCCTCGACATTCATACCCAACTTGGTGATGTCCTCGGCGCCGCCGGTGGCTATCCAGCTAGCGAGGATCGCGGAGCTCATCTCGGGATGGAACTGTACGGCGAGATTCTGACCAAGGATGAATGCCTGTGACGAGTTGGCGTTGCGAGCTAGTTCGGTCGCCCCTTCTGGTAGCTCCCAGCGGTCGTAATGCCATTGGAACCACTCGCCCGCAGGAACGACGGATTCGTCGTCGGACTCGATCTCGACCCAGCCGAGCTCTGGTGCTGCGGACCGAGACACTGATCCGCCGTGCGCTGCAGCGAGCAGCTGCCCGCCGAAACAAATCCCGAAGACCGGCACGTGATCAACGTGAGCCCCACGCAACATGGCGAGCTCTGGCAACACCCAAGACCCAATGATTTCATGATCATATACAGACCAGGGAGCGCCCATGGAGATGATCACGTCAAAGTCCGTCGGATCTGGGAACTGGGTCTTGACATTGGGCGATTGGAAGTCGTCCTCCGACACCACCTGGTGAAGGACCAAGTCGTAGCCGCGCTCGGTAAACCGTTCGCCGACGAAGCCTGGCGTGCAGATGTGATCGTGCTGGATCATGAGGGCGCGCACGGCCCGAGTCTAATTTGGATGCGAACGATCAGCTGGCTCATCCCTTGTCCACGACGCTCGTGGACCGCTATCGTTCGTATCCGAACAAATGTTGGCTGCTGCGACAGGCGGACGCGATTGTGACAGTGACGACCACGAAGACCATCATTCGCGAGCACGAGACCGACCTGGTGATCCAAGAGGCGCGGGCCGTCGCCGACGACGTCGTAGCGCTCACTCTCGCCGACCCGCGCGGCATCGAGCTGCCGGCGTGGACACCAGGCGCCCACATCGACTTCATTCTTGGCGATGACCTGACCCGCCAGTACTCGCTGTGCAGCAGCCCGTCGAAACCCGCTGCCTGGCGCGTCGGCGTGCTTCGCGCGCCGGACAGCCGCGGTGGTTCGGAGCGAGTGCACAGCGCGCTAGCTCCGGGCGCGACGGTCCGGGTTCGCGGGCCGCGTAACCACTTTCCCCTGGTTACCAGCCCGCGCTACCTGTTCATCGCAGGCGGCATTGGGATAACGCCGATGCTGCCCATGATCGCGGAGGCTGAAGCGGCCGGCGCCGAATGGCGGCTGCTCTACGGCGGCCGCGAACGGGCGTCAATGGCCTTCCTCGACGAACTCGCCCCCTACGGCGAGCGGGTGACGATTGTGCCGCAAGACGAGATGGGCATGCTCGATCTCGAATCCGTCCTGGGAACGCCGCGACCAGACACGCTGGTGTATTGCTGCGGCCCCGAAGGTCTCCTCAGTGCAGTCGAGAAATTTTGCGAGAACTGGCCACCCGGTGCGCTTCACCTGGAACGGTTCTCCGCCAAGCCGCAGAAGCCGGCTGCCGAGGCGGACTCGTCGTTCGAGCTGGTGTTGGAGCGCTCCGGGCTGACCTTGCAGGTGCCACCCGACAAGTCTGTACTCGAGGTGATCAGGGCCGCGGGCGTTAGCGTTCTCGCATCATGTCTAGAAGGCGTCTGCGGAACCTGTGAGACCGAGGTCATCGATGGCGATGTTGATCACCGCGACTCTGTTCTCAATGAGGAGGAGCGAGCCGCGAACGAATACATGATGGTGTGCGTTTCCCGCTGCCGTTCCCCCCGGCTGACCCTTGACCTCTGAGGAGATAAAGCAATGAGCCCAGAAACGTCAGCCCGCGGCCGTCTGACGCGAGTCCACCCCCGCAACTGTTGGTACATGCTGGCGACCAGCGATGAGGTCGGTCGGGAACCGCTGGGTCGGCGCGCCCTCGGTACCGGAGTCGTCTTGTACCGCACCACTGATAGAACACCTGTCGCGCTCGAAGACCGGTGCGCACACCGGCCGTACCCGCTCAGCCTCGGCCACGTCGACGGGGACCACATCGTCTCCGGCTACTCAGGTTTCGTCTACGACGCCCAAGGCTTCTGTGTCCATGTGCCGACGCAGAGCGAGATCCCGGTTGGCGCTCGAGTACGCGCGTTCCCCGTCCATGAAGATGGCGTTTTCGTGTGGGGCTGGCTGGGTGAACCCTCGCTCGCCGCCCTACGTCCACCGCCCGTCACCCCGTGGCTCAGCGACCCCGGCTGGGCGACCATCGGCGATGAATGGGAGACCAAAGCCGACCTACTGCTGCTCCACGAGAACTTCGCCGACATCACCCATGTCGCGGTCGTCGACCCTTATATCGCGCCGCCCGTATTGCGCAGCTCACCACCACCGCTTGAGGTGGAGGTCACGGAAACAACGGTTTCGTTCTCTCGAACGTATGAGCCTGCTCCGATCCCTGCATGGCAGGCAGAGCTTCTCGGACTGCCGGCCGATGCCGAGCACGTCCAGCATGAGCAAGGCGCCTTCGTGACGCCGGGTCTTTGGGTCGACCGGTGGGACGTCCATGTGGATTCCGGACCCAATGAGACGAAGATTCACACCTTCCGCTTCACCCACGCCGTCACGCCGATTGCTCCAGGCAGAACCCGGCACGCGTGGCGGGTAAGCCGAAACTTCGCGCTCGGTGAGCAGGCTGGAAAGGTGCTGCTGCCGATCTTCACCGACTACTACCGCCGCGTTCAGGGAATCCTCGAGACCATGCAGGACGTGCTCGATGCCGACGGGCCTCGTAGAGAGATCAATGTCAGCGCCGACGCCGCAGCTCTCCAGGTGCGCAAGATCATCCGCAATATGGTGGCCGATGAGACCGGCACTGGGTTTGGGCGGGACCGCTCTGTGGGGAGCCGGGCGGCCCACGCTCGCTGAGCCTTTGGCTAATGCCGGGAGCGCAGTGCGTGCTTAACCCGACGGCGGCGAGTACTGGCTCAGCGTGAAGACCGCGCCCTGCGGATCGCGGATCTCCGCGTCTCGCGTCCAGTCGGTGTCCGTGGTGGACAGCAGCGTCGCACCGAGGTGCTCAGCGGCTGCGGCAGAGTCATCGCGGTCGGCGACCGTGAAGGTCACATGCCAGTGCGGTTGTTCCCCGTCCTGCTCTGTAACCAGCCAACCGAAGGCATCGGCGAAACCGGGTGGCACTGAATCGCCGGACTGCCTCTCGTGGATCCCGGGGTCGGAGGTCGCGGCCAAGTGATCGCCATAGCCCGGTTGCCGGATCATGGTCGCGAAACCGATGTCGTCGAATACCCAGCCGAAAACGCGAGCATAGAAGGCGACCGACGCTGCCGGATCGGCCGCGTGCAGATCACTGAAATTCCATGCGCCGGGGGTGTTGGCCACTTGCGCCCCAAGTCGCCTCCCGGCTTGCCACAAACGGAACGGCACGCCGCCTGTATCCACGCACGAGGCAGTTCGGCCGGCCTCGCCGACATTCGACGGTGGCTCAGTCACGCGGCCTCCGGCCGCCGCCACCCGGGCGGCTGCCTCGTCGATCTCCCGAGCCGCGATGTAGGTATTCCAGGTCGCGGAAGACGTTGCTAGGCCGTTCTCAGCGGACGGCCGGCCGATCCCCACCGCATCCTGGCCGTCGAGTTGAGCAATGAGGTAGCGGCGCTTCCGCTCGGCCTCGAGGAATCTCCAACCGAAGAGAACACCGTAGAACCTGGCCGCTTCCTCGACATCGGCCTCTTCAACGTCCACCCAGCAGGTGCCACCCTCGGGATAGCTCCGCGGCTCATTCATCAGCTTCTCCTCCGCTCTGCTCATTGATTCCTCACCACTCAGCGATGGATCCATCCTCATGTCGCCATATCGGGTTGCGCCACTGATGGCCCTGCTGCGCGCGTTCTTTGACGTAGTCCTCGTTGAGGTCGATGCCGAGGCCCGGTCCGCTGGGGATAGTGACAAACCCGGCGGCATAGTCGAATACCGACCGATCAGTCAGGTAGTCAAGCAGATCGTTGCCGATGTTGCAGTGGATGCCGAGGCTCTGTTCTTGGATGAAGGCGTTGTACGTGCGGAACAGCCAACGAGGCGGCACTGCGTAGGTCGTCAGCCGGGTGATCTTCATCTCTGTGTCTCAGCGGCCCGGCTCGATCAGCACCTTCATTTCCTCACCACGGCGCAAGCTGTCGATGGCAGCGACCGACTCCTCTAGCGGAAAGATCTTGCTGATCAAGCGGCGAGCGTCCAATTTGCGCGTATGCACCAGATTGATGGCATCCTCGATGTCGCGGTGTTGATAGATGCGCGTGCCGATGATCGTGATCTCATCGAACATCACCGAGAGCAGGTCTACGCCGTGCAATCCCGGCTGATAGGCGCCGACGATGATGGCAGTGCCAGCGGCTCGCAACCAGCGGAGCAGTTCGGCGGCTACCGAGGTGTGGCCGGATGCGTCGAAGACGATGTCCGCCCCGTGACCAAGATCATCTGGGCTTTCGACGATCTTGATTCCGAGCTCCGTCGCGTATTGCCGGCGTGGGGCCGAGGGCTCCGACATCGTGACGGTTGCGCCCGCCGCGCTGGAAAGCAAGCCGACCAGGCAGCCGACGGGACCACCTCCGACCACATGGGCGCGGTCGCCCAGGGCCAGTTCCGATCGTCGTACAGCGCGTACCGCGACCGCCACAGGCTCGATCAGCGCGGCCGCGACAAGATCAATATCTGACGGCAGGGGGTAAATGCCTCCTCCAGGTACGACAGCGCGGGGCGCGACGCCTCCCGGATAGTCGATCCCAACCAAGGTGAGGCTGCGGCAAACATTGGTACGGCCAGCCAGGCAGGCCGCGCAACGCCCGCAGGACACCGTCGGATTGACGAAGACGGGTTGGCCGATAGGCAGATCGCCGTGCGGCTCGGCGAGGTGGCCGACGAATTCATGCCCCAGGACCGTGCCGGGTTGAGCACGCGGATGCTCACCGGCTGCGATATGCAGGTCGCTGCCGCAAATACCCGCGTACGCGACGTCCACTCCCACCCAGCCCGTAGGGGATTGAGGCACCGCAACCGGCCGGACGGCCACAACATCGCCGCCTTCCCAGACCAGCGCGTTCTGTTGAGTCATGGTCGGCCCACCTTGCTCAGCACTCGGTTGTTTCGTGATCTGGAAGAGTTCTGTAGACGACAGCATCCTATGAAGCCCTGTGATGCCGCCGGATGTTAGGACGTGAACTCCATGAGGTGGACGAGACGTGGCGACTCGACCAGGATGCCGATGGCGACCGAGGAAAGCTTGAGCGGATGGAGTACGTCCGTCGAGAGCCCGATCCCGCCGATCGGAGGGCGAAGCTCGTCGTACCGACCGCGCTTGGCCTGCAGCAGCGGGCCAGAATCGACGCCGCGATGGCCGGCATCGAGAGCGAGATCGCCGAGCGCCTGGGGACGAAGCGGTATCGCGCGTTCAAGGACGCCTTCCAGCAGGTCGCCGTCGCCTTGTCCCACCCGGAGGTCCTGGGGCCGCCGTAGAGGCTGCCCTTCACTGTGGCGGGCGAAGCGGAGGCTTTAGGGTCCTGGGGCCGTATGTCATCTCCGCCGTGTGAGCAACGTTGTCGGTGTATCGGCGCGCCCCCACCGGCCGGGAACGCCGGTCAAGCCGAGGCTGCCAATGGCGTCGGGAACGTACGGTGTGCTGGTCAGCTGATGGCCATGCGGCTCGAGGCCGAGCAGCACGCGGATTAGCAGCAGCGGCGTACCGGCAGCCCAGGCCTGGGGCGAACAGGCGGTCGGGTATTGCACGGGGAACTTGGTCAGCGAGCGCGGGTAGCCTGCGAAGACTTCCGGAAGCCGATTATCGAAGTGGGCGGCTGCCTCGAACATGGCAATGGCGATCCGACCGGCCTCTTCGCGCCGCCGGTAGCGGGCGAGGCCCGCGGCGATCAGCCCGTTGTCATGAGGCCATACCGTGCCGTCGTGGTAACTGAGCGGGTTGAACGCCGCCTGCCCGGTGGCCAGTGTGCGTACTCCCCAGCCGCTGAACAGCCGGTCACCCATGATGTGATCGACGACGGCATCGACCTTGGACTCGTCCACGATCCCGCTCCACAGCAGCTGGCCCATGTTCGAGGTCAGAGTCCGCACCTGATGTTTGTCGCCGTCCAGCGCGAGGGCAAAGAAGTCGCCCTCGGCGACCCAGAAATCGGAATTGAATCGGGCCTTGAGGTCGGCCGCGTCGCGTTCGAGCCGGTCCGCCGTTGCGGTGTCGTGCCACACATCCCGAGCCAGTCGGGCCGTACGGAGCCGCGCGTCATACGCATAGCCCTGCAGCTCGCAGGTGGCTCGGGGCAGACTCGCTAGCTCCCCATCGGGGTGCACGATGGAGTCCCAGGAGTCCTTCCAGGCCTGGTTCTCCAGTCCACTGTCAAGGTTGCGGCGCTGGTATTCCAGATAGCCGTCGCCGTCCAGATCACCGTGGTGTTCCAGCCAATCCAGCGCAGCTCGCGCCTGCGGCTCCAACTCGACCACCAGATCGGTGTCGCCGGACCAGCGTTCGTATTCGTCAAGCAAGATCAAGAACAGCGGTGTGGAGTCCGCGGACCCGTAGTACGGCGACTGCGGCCAGTCCCCGAAGTAGGTGAGTTCACCGAAGCGCAGCTCGTGCAAGATCTTGCCAGGCTCCGCGTCTCGGAAGTCGTCCCGTTCGGTCGCCTGCCGGCGGGCCAGCACCTGCAGTGTGGCCGAGGCAAGCTGCGGAACGAAGGGCAGCGCCTGGTAGCTGGCGATCAAGCTGTCGCGGCCGAAAACAGCCATGAACCACGGCAGTCCGGCCGCCGGAATGGCCGCGCCCTCGGGTAGAGCCTGGGCGTGTAAGCGCAGTGCGGCGAGATCCCGCAGGCTGCGGTCGTAGGTATGCCGGAGGGTGTCCCAGCTGGCTCGCACCATCGGTGCGGCTTCGAGCCATGCGTCCATCTGCTCGCTGTGATTGACGCCGCGCGGGCGCTTGATCTTGGAAGTGGGCAGATCGCTTGTGGCGCCAGTCTTTTCGCGCGGCGCGACAGACTCAAAGGAGACCTGCAGGGTTCCAGACCAGGACTCCGCGGGCTTCAGTCGCACAAGGAAATCCGCCGAACCTTGACTCAGCTGGGCACCGTCGGCGTGGACGATTGTGCGGCGTTCGAAGTCTTCGCGGCGGTAGATCAATTCGACCGCCTGGCCGCGGACTCTGCGAGAAATGGCGCCCTGCTTGATCAGCTGCTTGTTCTTGACCTCGAACAGGTCGGCAAAGTCGGCGTCGAAGGCCATCGACAGCTCGATGACGATCTCCTCACGGCCGGAGTTGAGCACGGTCAACTTCTCGTGCAGATCCTCTCCGCTGCCCTTGCCGAGGGTGCGTTTGCGGATCACCGACAGCGTGGGATTGTGGTACACGCTGCTGCCGGGGCCGGCGAGAAAGAAGGTGGCCGACGGATAGCCTGAGGCTCCGTTGGACAAGGTGTCCAACCTGCCGCCGTCGATCGCGAGCTGCCACCGGGAGAGGTGGCGCATGTCGCGGTAGAAGAGCCCGAGAACCTGATCAGGGTCTGGGCCGGCGTCGCCGATCAAATCACTGACCATGAAGGTGCTGCCTTCGAGGCAATTGACCTGCGGTGCTCTCACCCAGACCAGCTTTGCACAGGTTTCTGGCAGTCAGCGAGCCCGATTCATCGCAGCCACCGATCTGGACCCTGTCGTCGCGGCGCTCAGCGTGGACGGTAGCTTTCTGCGTCGGGGCAGGTCTTGCAGGGTATGTCTTCAGATGAGCTCAACATAGGGAGAGGAGCTCGGGTTGCTAATCGGGTTGATTGCGCCACCCTGGTTGCCGGTACCGCCAGTGCGATACGGCGGTATCGAGCTAGTCATCGACGGGCTTGCACGTGGTCTAGTAGCGGCGGGACATGAGGTGCTGCTCGCCGCCCCCGCGGGCAGCACCTGCCCGGCGCCTCAGATCGCCGGCCTGCCTGCGAGCGCGCCGGAGCGGATGGGATGCACGGTCGTCGAAGTTCCGTACGCGTTGAGTGCGTACGCGGCGCTGAAAGAAGCCGATGTCGTTCACGACCATACGGTGGCCGGGCCGCTGTGTGTGCGACGTCGTGGGGGGACACCGGTGGTCACCACCAATCACGGTCCCTTCAATACCGACCTCAATCCGATCTACGCGGAGATGAGTCGGCAGGGAGTCGCCATCGTCGCGATCTCTCATCACCAGGCGTCCACGGCCCAGAACGTCAAGATCGCCGCCGTCATTCACCACGGCATTGACATCCACGACATTCCCGTTGGGGACGGAGGCGGCGGATACGCGTGTGCCCTCGGCCGGATGACGCCCAGCAAAGGGATTCGTGAGGCCATTCTCGTTGCTCGCGAAGCCGGCGTTCCCCTCCGGATTGCGGCCAAGATGCGTGAACCGCTGGAACGCCAGTATTTCGATGAGTGCGTTCGGCCGCTGCTCGGCGGAAGCATCGAGTATCTGGGCGAGTTGAACGCCGCGGAGAAATACCAGCTGCTGGGCGGCGCTTTCGCGCTGCTCAATCCCATTCAGTGGCCCGAGCCATTCGGACTGGTGATGATCGAAGCGCTGGCCTGCGGCACACCGGTCGTCGCGACGGCTCGTGCATCGGCCCCGGAGATCATTGCCGACGGGGATACCGGGTTTCTTCGCTCCGAGTTATCTGCGCTCGCCGAGGCGTTGAACCGTACGCAGGAACTGGACCGCAATCGGTGCCGGGAAACGGCGATCAGCTGCTTCGGCACGGGTCGTATGGTCGCCGATCATGTCCAGCTGTACACCCGGTTGCTGGAGGGTGATCCGGAGGTTCGCGACGGCCGCGGCCTGGACGACGCCGTCGCAGGCGTCCCCATCGTCCGCGACCGTGTGCCTCGTCAACCAGTGCTGCGCCGGACCACGATCTCAGCAAGGTCCCGGCCGTCGACGATGCCGGCCCAGCCGGAGAGTGTGCAGAAGTAGAGGAGCATCGTCAACGGAGTGCCGACACGACGGAGACGAGCACGGGCGCGACGAGCAGCGCGGGCAGCAGGTTTCCCACCGGCATGGCCCTGATCTGCAGCAGCCGCAGCCCGACTCCGAGCAGCAGCAGACCGCCGGTCGCGGTGACGGCGGCCAGATTGGCCTCTGGCAGCACGTCTCCGACCAGTACGCCGACGACGGTGAGGGAGCCCTGGACCGCGACGATGGCCACCACCGATGCCATCACTCCGACGCCCAGCGAGGCGGCGAAGGCGATCGCGGCAAAGCCGTCCAGCACCGCCTTGAGGATGAGCTGATCGGCTCCGCGGCCTAAACCGTCCGACAGCGAACCAAGGATCGTCAGCGGGCCTACGCAGAAGACCAGCGAGGCGGTGACGAACCCTTCAATGAAGCGCTCGCGGGCGGCAAGCTCGGGTGGAGATGAATCCGGTGGGAGCGTTCCCGCGGACACGTCTCCAGAAGGAGTCTCGCCGCGAGGTGTTCCCGCGGGAGTCTGTCGCCGCCGCCCCAGCCGGGTCCGAAGCCAGCCGCCGAATCCTTCGAGCCGGGCCTCGATGTCGAGCAACGAGCCGGCAATGCCACCGAGCAACAGAGACCCCAGCACAATCAGGACCGGTGCGGCGGAGCCCACCGCTTCTGACAGCGCCGCCGACCTCACCTCGGCCGCGGAAAGGGCTCCGATCAGCAGCGTCACCAGTCCTAGGGCATCAGTGACCGTGTCGCGGGTCCGCGTGGGGAGCCGTGCGCCCAGCAACAGACCGAGTGCGGAGCCGACGAGCACGGTCGCGACGTTGATCACCGTGCCGACCCCGGGAAACACCGTAGACAGATTAGGTCATCATCGGCATTTACACCTGGTGGTGCGAGCAGCAGCGGACCACCGCCAGCTAACGCGAAGTGGGGCGACGCAGCCGGAAAGGCAGATCGTAAGGTGATGAACTGTGACGCGTCGCGGGTGGCTACTCTTCGCCACCCTCAGTGTGTGCTGGGGGATCCCGTACCTGTTCATCCGCATCGCCGTAGCTGATCTTGATCCCCTGATTGTCGCATTCGGCCGGACCTCTCTCGGTGCGCTGCTGCTGCTTCCGATGGCCTTACGCGCGGGGGCGCTGAAGCCGGTGCTGCCGTACTGGAAGATCCTGTTGATCTATACCGCGGTCGAGATCATTGGACCGTGGTGGCTGCTCGGCCACGCTGAAACTCGCCTCAACAGCTCGACCACCGGCCTAATCATCGCCGTCGTTCCGATCGTGGCGGCAATCATTCTGACTGTGATGGGACACGATCGGCTAGGTCCCCGGCGGATCTCCGGCCTGGTGCTCGGGCTGATAGGTGTCGCATTCTTGGTCGGCGTTGACGTGGAGGTCAGCGACTTCATATCGATTGGTCAGCTGCTTTTGGTTGTAGTCGGCTACGCGATAGGTCCGATCATCATCAGTCGCAAGCTGGCACATTTGCCATCGCTGGGCGTGGTCACGGCGTCATTGCTCGTCGCTGCGGCGGCATATGCCCCGTTCACCCCCCTCGTCTGGCCGGACCGCTGGACCGCGCCGGCCGTTGGCTCGGTGGTAGTGCTTGCGGTGGTCTGCACGGCTATAGCGTTCCTGGTCATGTTCGCTCTCGTGGCGGAGGCTGGACCTGCCCGAATGACCTTGATCACCTATGTCAACCCGGCGGTGGCCATCCTTCTCGGGGCGATCGTCCTGAATGAACCGCTCACCATCGGCTTGGCAATCGGCTTCCCCTTCGTGATCCTCGGTTCGGTACTCGGAACATGGCGAAGCACCCCAACACCGGCCGAGGCGGCCGGTGCCAGTGCCGACACGATCGCTCACGTCAGCGATCCGCGGTCGCGGTGAGGCTAGGCCCGGCCGCCCGGTGGGAACGGGCTGTACCCAAGCCGTGCACGCTGTGCATGGCCTGCACGCCAGGTACAGCGTGAACATCCCACGCTGCGTGGGATACGACGAACATGCGGCCAGCCCTCTGGTTGCCTGCGCTCTAGGCACCGGTCACTCTCATCTTCGGGACTCTCGCCTTCATTGCCATCGCGGCCGGTTCACAGCTCGGCCGCACGCTTGTTGCGGTGGGTCTGCTGGCGCACACCGCTTGGGATGTCATTCACCTCCGCGCACGGGCCATCGTGGCACCGTCCCTGGCCGAGTGGTGCGCGGTATTGGATACCTTGATCGCCGTAGGCATTCTCGTGCTCGTATGGACATGACAGAGGAATCGACATGTATCAACCGCAGCTCCTGGCCACCGACCTGGTCATCGGCGAGTCCGCCCGCTGGCACGACGGCCGCATGTGGCTGTCGAACTGGGGCGCCCAGGAGATCCTGGCCTACGACCCGGAAGGGCATCGCGAGGTCATCACACGCGTGCCCACCACGATTCCGTTCTCCATCGATTGGCTGCCCGACGGTCAGCTGCTGGTCGTAGCGGGCCCGGAGCAGCGGTTGCTGCGGCAGGAGCCGGACGGATCGTTGGTCGACTATGCCGATCTGACCGGCCTGCCCGGCGGGCTGAACGAGATCGTGGTCGACGGCCGCGGCACCATTTACGTCAACGGCGGCGCCGACTTCTACCCCGACGAGGGCGTCGCGCCCGGCTTCATCGCAACGATCAGCCCGGACGGCGTCGTGCGTCAGGTCGCTGACGGAATCGCCTTCCCCAACGGGATGGCAGTAACCGAAGACAACTCGACCTTGATCATCGCGGAGTCCTTCGCCAGCAAGCTGACAGCGTTCGAGATCACCGATGACGGTGGGCTCACTGATCGCAGGACCTTCGCCGACGTGCTGGCCGACGGCATCTGTCTCGACGCCGAGGGGGCCGTGTGGACGCCCAGTTGGTATGAGAACGAGTCCTGCTGCCTAAGGGTGGCCGAGGGCGGAAAGGTCCTCAATCGGATCCCCCTCGGACAAGCCGGATTCGCCTGCGCCCTCGGCGGCGCCGACGGTCGGACCCTCTTCATGCTGACCGCCGACTGGCACATGGACGAGGACTTCATGGACAACCTGGACCGGCTCACCACCGGCCCGCGTACCGGTCAGCTGCTCACTACGACGGTCTCGGTGCCGAGCGCCGGTTGGCCTAACCACCGCTGAGGGCGGCGATCATCGTCAGCTGGCCGGATTGCGGCCGCTGCGGGCGTACAGGATTGGCACCAAGATGGCGCCGATCAATGCGCCGAGACCGGGCAGTGAGCCGAGAAAGTGCCACGAGAAGGCCGCCGGATGTTCCGCGCTGAAGACCGCCCGCGCGATGAGTCCGACGATGATCTCGATCAGGAGACCGCCGAGGAAACCGAGAATCGCTCCGACGGGAACCATGGCGATGATCATTCCGGGTCGCTGCTTTCTAGTGGTTGGCAACTTTGATGGCGGGTTGCTGGTGGACATGCTGGGTTTCGCCTCCTTTGTTGGAATGGACGCTGGAAATTTCCAAGATCATCCGTGATCATGATCGGCTGCCATATGATCATGATCGACTCCAAGGGTCCGCGGCGCGGAGTCCACTTGATCGGGATCGACCACGGCGAACTGCGCCATCATTCCCTCGTCCTCGTGCCACATCAGGTGGCAGTGATACATGTAGGGAGTCATTGGATCCGAGTAAGGCGGGAACGTGATCGCCAACTGAACCGTCTCGTCGGCTGCCAGCAGCACGGTGTCCTTCCAACCCAATTGCGGATCTGGTCTGGCTGCCCCAGGCGGAAGGATCTGGAACGCCACGCCGTGGACGTGGAAGTTGTGTGGCTGGTTGTGCGTGTTCCGTACGGTCCACAGCTCGGTGGTGCCAGCGCCGACCACGGTGTCCACGCGAGCCATGTCCATGTGCTGACCATTGATGGTGCGACTCTCGAGCTGGAACGTCCGGCTGGCCGTCACGTTGTTGAGTGCGACTGCCGATTGAGTCTCCAACCCGTCCGGAAGGCGGACCCCTTCAGCAAGTGGGGCCGCCGCCCGCAGTTGCAACAGATCAAGATGATCATTACCGCCCGCCCCGTCGGCCAGCGGGACTATCATGCCCAGATCCCACGGCACCGAGCGGAGTACGGGCCGCTCGCCAGGCTTCAGATCCACCACAATCTCAGCCCGTTCGGCGGGGGAGAGCAGGAGCCGGCGGGTCTGCTGGGCAGCAGGCAGGAAGCCTGCGTCGGTTGCGATGATCGCGAACGGGCGATCGTCGGCGAACGCCAGCTGGTAGATCCGCGCGGTTGAGGCGTTGAGAATGCGGAGCCGAACCCGGGAGGTGCTGACCGGCACGTAGGGGTTGTAGGTCCCGTTCACCAAGATCGTGTCTCCCAGCAGGCCGGTCACGGCTCGGCCGCGCAGGACGAACTGTCCTCCCGAGCCGAAGGTGCGGTCCTGCAGGATGATCGGGATGTCGTCGATGCCGTACCGGTGCGGCAGGCCTGGATTCGTCCCGTCGTCGAGGTAGAACAGCCCGGCCAGCCCGCGCGTGACCTGGAACTCGGTCTCCCCGTGCGGGTGCGGGTGATACCACAAAGTGGCCGCCGGCTGATCGATCGACCACTCAGGCTGCCATTGCTCACCAGCGGCGATCGGCTGGTGCGGGCCGCCGTCATTCCGGGCCGGGAGGTGCATGCCGTGCCAGTGCACCGTGGTGGTTTCCGACAGGCGGTTCTCCACCATGACTCGAACGCGTTCGCCCCGCGCCGCGCGCAAGGTGGGAGCGAGATAGCCGGCGTTGTATGAGCCGTCGGTGTAGCCCCAAGTCGGGGTTGACGTGCTGGGGAGGAATTCGGCCGTCGCGGCAACGGCGCTCAGCCGGAACACCCGGACACCGTCCTCGTCCACCGAGGAGCTGGCCAGTGCCGGTATCCGAAGCCGGTTGGCAAAGTCGAGAGTGCCGACAGTGCTGATCGGATCAGCGGTAGTGCGGTCGGATTCGCAGCCGACAAGCGCGAGGGCTGGCAGCGCCGCCATCCCGGCGAGGAGGCTGCGGCGGGTGAATCGGGTAGGCATGAGACTTTTTCCGTGGTGGCAGTAGGACGCTCATCACGGTAGGAATCACGCGCTCTGGTACCCACTCTCTGCAGGCGACAGATGTGATCGCTTTTCGACGTACGCCGGGTCAGGGGCGACCGGGTATCTCCAGGTGTCGGCCGGGTGTCACGAGGCCTGTGTCGTACGCGATCACGACGAGCTGGGCCCGGTCGCGAGCACCGAGCTTGGTGAGCATCCGGCTCACGTACGTGCGTGCTGTGGCCGGGCTGATGTGGATTTCCGCCGCGATCTCGTCGTTCGACAGGCCGCGGCCGACTCCCGCCAGCACCTCGCGTTCCCGTTCGGTCAGCTCGTTCAGCCGGGCATGATCGGCGACGCCAGCCGGGCCAGAGACAATGCCCTCCATCACTTTCCGGGTCACTGAGGCCGACAGCAGGGCGTCTCCAGCAGCCACGACACGGATGGCGTCCCGCAGGTCGTCCGGTTCAGCGTCCTTGAGCAGGTAGCCGGACGCGCCCGCGCGTATCGCTGCGAAGATGTCGTTGTCCTCGTCGAACGTGGTGAGCATGATGATCGCCACTTCAGACAATCGGGGATCCGCAGTGATCGTTCGGGTCGCGGCGATGCCGTCGACTCCCGGCATCCGGACGTCCATCAGTACCACGTCGGGTCGGGTCCGGGTCACCACAGCGACTGCGTCACGTCCGTCACGAGCCTCGCCAACCACCTCAAGATCATCGCTGTTGCCCAACAGCGCGCGCAGCCCGCTGCGTACCAGCGCCTGGTCGTCGGCGACCACGACCCGGATCATGTCTCGGACCGTGCTTCTCCGCGCTCTGGCCAGGGCAGCACCGCGGTGACGACCGTTCCAGCACCGCGACCGGGACTCGTGACCTGAAGCTGACCGCCCAGCTCTGCCGCACGCTCCCGCATGCCGCGTACGCCGTTGCCTTCGACGACTTCCGCAGCGCCCTGGCCGTCGTCACGGACGGTCACAGTGAGCGCATCCGGCCCTCGGTCGAGCGTCACGGTCACCATGGTGGCGTTCGCGTGCCGGATGACATTGGTCAGCGCTTCCTGCACGATTCGGTACGCGGCGCGGCCGAGCGCATCAGGCGCGTGCCGCTGATCACCGACCTCGACGATCCGGACGTCCAAGCCGTTGCCGCGAGCCTGCTGCGCGAGTGCCGGCATCTCGTCGAGGCCGGCCGGGAGCTCCACCCCCGAGTCCAGCGAGCGCAGCCGGCGGACCGTAGTTCGCAACTCCGCCATCGTGGCGACGCTGATGTCACGGATCTCCGCCACCGCACGCTGCGCTTCTGGCACCCGCGCAGGTAACGCCTCAGCCGCCACCGCAGACTGCAGGGAGATCATCGCCACGCTGTGACCGAGCGCGTCGTGCAGGTCGCGGGCGAGACGCAGCCGCTCCTCGTTTCGCTGCTCGGTCGTTCGGCGCTCCAGCTCCAGCCGGGCCTGGCGTTCCCGTTCCCGCTGCGATTCCTTGAGCAGGCGGCGGGACCGCACCCCATCGCCGAGCGCTAGCGATGCTCCCATCAGCGCGATCACCGGCGGCAGCTCGTAGCCGAGAAGCTGACCCGCATCCTGGCCGCTCACGATCTGGAAGTACAGCGACAGCGCGACCAGCACAACCGAAACAATGATGCCGATACGAAGGTGTCCAGCCTCAGCGGCCGAGAAGAGCGCGGCCGCAATTGGCAGAGCCAGACCGATCGGCGGGTACTGCAGCGCGTAGTACACACAAATGCCGAGCGAGGTGAGCAGCAAGACGAGCACCGGGTGCCGTCGGCGGATGAGCAGCAGCAGGCCGAAGCCAAGCGCGAAGGCGTACGCCGGCCACGGATCGGTTAGGCGGTCGCTTGAGCTTGTGAATACCGCCACGCCGACGGCCATGGCCACCGCGTAGCCGAGCAGGCCGTCGACCAGCGCCGGTGATGTCCACAGCGCGGCCGACCGGCCGCCTAACACAATCCTTGTGGCCACACATTCACTCTAGGCACGGAGCACAGGCGGCAGACTTCCGTACGACCCCACTTAGCAGCAGTTGCTTGGACTCCGCACTATCTGCAGACGACGCCAGGTCCACGTGAGCGATGCGGAGTGGCAGCGATTAGCTGCGTTAGGCGAGGCGGCTGCCGACTTGGGCAACTGACGGATTCGTCAGTGCAGACCCATCGCGGAAGAGAACTGTTGGCACGGTGAGATTGCCGTCATTGACCTGAGCGACGAGTGCAGCGCCATCGGCATGATCTTCGATGTCGATCTCGCGGAAGCCGATTCCCGCGCGCGAGAGTTGTGACTTGAGCCGTACACAGTAGCCGCACCAACGGGTGGTAAAGACGGTCGGCTGGTCCGCAGTTATCACATCCATAGTCACGATATGTATAAGCTCGACGCGGCCCAGCCAATTCCGCAGCAATTTATTGCGTTCGTCACATCACTGACCTAGTGCGGTGCCACGCTCGCGGTATACCGCCTGCCGCCTGCCGCCTGCCGCCGAGACGACCGCCATCTAGGTCGCTCTAGGATGCCGGCGGCGTAGCCGTGGCCGAAGAATGAGATTGATCACCAGCGGCGCCAGCGCCCAAACAGCGAACGCGCGCTGTCCAATGAGGAGATAGAGCGGGATTGAGACCGCGAAGCCGATTGCCATCGCCACCGTCTGCCAGAGGGCTGATTGCAGGCGTTGCAGGTCAGCAGCTGCCGGGACGTGTTGGGTACGGATGATCAGCACAACGATGACAGCGAAGATGGCGAATTGCATCGCCTGAGTAAAGGCGTAGAGGCCAAAGCGCAAAATGTTTTGGTGACCGATGCTCAGCGTCTTGGTCGTAAACGGTGTGATGACGATGAGCAGGAGCCAGTACAGGTTCAACCTGATGATCGCCCTAGTGGCGTGGCGGACGTAGCGGAAGACGCGATGGTGGAGCCGCCAATGCGCACTGATCACCAGGAAGCTGATGAGGAACGCCAGGTAGTCATCAATGTGCCGAGCGGCGTCGTGGATCATGTCTGAGACGGACGCGGAATCGGGGTTCTCGATGCCGCCGGGAACTGGAAGCTCCAATGCAAGCAGCGTCAAAGCGATCGCGACCACAGCGTCTGAGAAGAACGCCAGCCGCTCAGCGGACGCGAACTCCATCTCGTGCTGGATGAGTGCGACGTCGTCTTCAGCATCCGGCACGTGGCGCTGCTCGACGAGTTCGCTGCTAGGCGGCTCGGTGGCTGCGGACTGCCGGCCGGCTGCCTCGTCCGCGTCCGCCATCAGGTCAGCGTAACCGGGTCCGGCGACGACGAATCCACACGTCAGGCGATGGGTCTGGAGCTCGAACGCGAGAGCGTGCGGAAGAGCAGCGCAGACCGCTTCGGAGGCTGCGATGTGATGATCAAGGAGCACCTCAGCAGGCTCGGCCTGGGCGCGAATTCGTTGATCAATATCCAGCAGGGCCCGTTCCTTGCTGTTCTGCGGAGCCGCGTCGCGCATCGCGATCCAGAGTGTGTCGAGTTGCAGCCAAGTTGCACTGAGTCGGGCTGCGAGCGTGCGTGCAACGGTTGACTTGCCGGTACCAGCAGCTCCTCCTATGAGCAGCAAACGGCGCTTCGTGCGCGGCTGCCCGACGTGCCTAGGTGCAGGAACGGCCGCAGTGTCAGGCAGATGATCAGATCCGAGAAACGGCTTGGGGGTCGGTCTCCAATCGCGTCCGTCATGCGGCGGCGGGTGTTCGCCGGCGGCGCCCGCGGTGCTGTTGGCGTTGGGCGTGGAGGCGTCGGATGCGGGTGTTGATTTGGGGTCGTTGGTCTTGGTCGATCCACCAGGGCGGTATCCATTCCGGCAAACCGTCGGCGTT
>Ga0184620_10000038_pt1 | contig 19565 bp, 24 predicted proteins | sample PLM1_5_b1_FD_133136 | JGI IMG/M metagenome (GOLD analysis project Ga0184620, IMG submission 133136) | Groundwater sediment microbial communities from an aquifer in East River, Colorado, USA - PLM1_5_b1 | ecosystem: Environmental > Terrestrial > Soil > Riparian zone | place: USA: East River... | reverse complement strand
TTGTCCAAAAGAGTCATAGATCCACAAGCCTAACCATCGTGATTCCCAGTTTCGTTTTATCTTTCTTGTGCAAAAAAGAAAAAGATGGAGATGAATTTACCGTTGACGTCTTAGCCCTGACACTATAGCATATACCAAACCAATACTAAGGCCGAATGCTAGAGGTATCCACACACCAAAGCTATCCACACTTATAGGAACAATCTGCCGTATGAAGACTTCTAATACCACATCCTGGTTATGTCGGTCTAAGTATATTAGATTTTCTAGAAAAATCAGTTCTGCTGCGTATGCAATTGTGATTAAAGACTAACTGACAGTGTCCTTAAATTACCCTGATCTGATATCATCGTATTATTATGAAGATGCAGAAGGAAATGCGTAAATTCTGCCCTAAATGTAAAACCCATACAGATCAGGCAGTAGCAATATACAAGAAAGGTAAAGACAGAAAAACTGCCGAAGGTGCGCGAAGGCATGCTGAGGATAAAAAGGGCTATGGCGGACAAAAGTTTCCTGAACTTAAAAGGACTGCAAAGACTACTAAAAAAATTACTTTGCGCTATACATGTAAAAATTGTCAGAGAAAGACTATGAAACAGGGAATGAGATTACGCAAGTTGGAGATACAGGCATAATTAGGGTGGTAATATTGCGTAAGAAAAATATAATGATTCCAAAGCCAGCGAGTAACTTTCTATCTAGCCAATGTTCTGATTGTAAAGAAGAGAGGATAATCTACAGTCACAGTTCTAGTACCATTTACTGTAGATCTTGTAATAAGCTTCTTGTCCAACCGACGGGCGCCAGAGCTATTATGCTAGGAAAAGTATTAAAGACACTAGATTAGAGTCAGAAAAGTTTTTCTGCTGCCCTCAGTTCATTTCTTGAATTTATGTTTACTGCTAACTGCTTCTCGTTCATTGGAATATAAACTTCGTTAACGTAACTATTTGGTGCAAATTTACAAGAATCAATCACAGTTATACCTGAATGGCAGTATTTTTTAGTACCGATCGGCACAACTACACTGGGCTTCATGCCCATGTTCTCTACAAATCTCTTTTCTAACACGATAGATACGCATGGGTGATTTAGTCTGATAGCGTTGAAGACTATCTTTCTAACTATTTTGGATCGTAATAATGGGAGGTCTGCAGGAACAACAAAGACATGTCTTGGCTTTAGCGTTTGGACTACCTTAGACAGGTCTGTTGGATACCCATCTGATCGCGTCTTAAATACTTCGATTAGACCTGCTTTGTAATATAGATGGTGCCTAAGGAATGAATTGGTATTGGGGGTGTTGGAGCTGGTTACACCAACTATCCTCTCAAATATGTTGGAGCCTACTAATGCATCAACCACATATTCAATTAGCATTCTTCCTTTAAGGTTTCGTAACGGTTTTTCCTCAGTAGATTTACCCATACGAGTCCCTCTTCCTCCGCACATTATGATAGCAGTTACATGCATGCTATGATTATTCATATTGTTACGGAAGACAGAACGATTAACGACGCCAGTCGGGTTATTTCGTTAGAAGCACCGATTACGTCTCCCGATATGCCACCAAAACTCCTGTTTGCTATACGCTGGATTAAAAAGCCTAAGGCAACTGATATACCTAATGACAGAAAGCCTACGTAACCAGAAATCCAAATAGCTCCAAACATTAAAGCCGTAGCAGACAGCATCTTTCTTTTATCTTTCATCGCTGCCGTAAATGGGGAGCTTAAACCTTGCCACGCAGACCGTCCTAAAAAGGCTTCTAAGGCCATGACATATTTTGCGATTACTTCGGCTACTATAATGCCAGTCATAAGCTTAAAGCCATAACTGAAGCTCGAAATTGCAATAATCATGCCCGTAATATATAAAACAATAGCTGCAATTCCAGCGGAACCATTACCAGGGTCCTGCATTGCCTTGTGTCTAAGCTCCTTTCCCCCCTTTACCATCAAACCATCTGCGAAATCTGCCAAAGCATCAACATGGCTTGCACCTGTAAGAATTATTAATGCGCTGGTAATGATAAGTCCCAGTAACGCAGGCTGAACATAAAAAAAAAGACCATATGCTAGGCTTCCAATTAAAATTCCTATTATTGCCCCAGCTACAGGAAATAGGTACATGTTTTTGGCAATATAATAAATATCACTGAGATTGGTGGGTTTGTCAATAGCTGTAGATTTGTCTACAATAGGAAGTATAGTTAAAAATGAAAGTATCGCCTCAAGGGATTTAAGAATCAAATAAGAGATTCCACCAACCAAGGTAAGACAAGACCAACATTAATGGTACAACGAAAAGTACGCAAAAAAGAAGTGTAGCCAATTTCATTATATGTAGTGAAGTTCTGCATTTTTCGAAGGAGATAACATCATATCCATCTCCAAGTGTATAGCAGCCTACCTTTTCTAGCTTTATTCTCAAGGCACCAGCCATGGTTGCCATAGGATAGCCTGCATTACAGCTTGATGTCTTATTGCGGTCACGTAGCAAAATTTGGATAGAATTCTTCCAGTCTGCGCCAAAAATCATAGCCGAGATGACAATTAATACTGCTGCAATTCTTGCAGGTATATAATTGGCGAAAGTATCCAACCTCGCGGACATCCAGCCAATATTTTTGTGGTAATGATCTGAATAGCCTACCATAGAGTCAAGAGTATTAATGGTTCTATATGTAAAAGCTCCAAAGGGACCTAATAGTGAATAATAAAAGAGGGGCGAAAGAATACCGTCGACAATACTCTCTCCGACGCATTCAATTATCCCTGAAAGCAAATGTTGCTCGTCTAGATCGTTTGTATCTCGTCTCACTATCAAAGATAGGCGATGTCTTGCATGCTGCAGGTCGCATTTTTGCAACGCCTCAACAATTTCAAGAGCATGTTTCTCCATTCCTCTTATAGAAATTGTAACTTTCACGATGAGTGTTCCGAATACAATGAAAACAATTATCCCTAAAAAATGAATGCTTAAGACCATTGCGTATTGAAGTAGAGTACCTGAAATTACAACCAATAAACACGCAAAAACAGTACCGTTTGCGGTCTCCTTTCTTGAGGACTCATAGTTGTCTTCCTTCAGCCGCGGTACAAAAAATTCGATAACTATTCCTAGCCAAGCGACTGGATGATATCGGTTTGGGGGATCGCCTAAGAGAAGGTCTAATAAAACACCACCACCAAGTGATATGAGCAGGTATTCTATTATCATTTATCTTTTATTTTAGACCTATAAGATTTTGGCGTATTTTGTCTAAATCAACGTTTTCTTCTATTGCTGTTACAATAATATCAATTTGCTCTTCCCATGACTCTTCTGGTAGTTCATATTTGTGAGATTTATTAGAATCTAGGGAGTCCTCGTCTGGTAAATTGAATTTTATCTTTGGTATCACTCCTAGAATTGGTCTGTTTATCATGCCTTCTACTATTTTTAGTGCAGGCTGCAAAATGGATTTATCTCCACGGAACTTATTTATTAAAATGCCCTTCACTAAATTTCTATAATTTGGTTTTAATAGTTTCATGGTGCCAACGATGCTAGCAAAACACCCCCCTCGCTCAATATCTGAGACAATTATTACAGGAGCGTATATTTCCTTTGCTAGTAACATATTTGCCACATCAAATCTTGAAATATTAATCTCAGCTGGTGAACCAGCGCCCTCGATTATTACTAGATCGTTTTCTTTCCTAAGTTCATTTAATGCTCTTAAAATTGCAGGAAATCCTTTTTGCAATGCAAATGTATTATAATATTCCGTCGCATCCATTTCGGAATAAAAATCTCCGTTTAAAAAAACTCTGCTTCGATAATTTCCCAAGGGTTTCAATAGAATCGGATTCATTTTGATATCTGGGGCTTTCTTTGATGCTGACGCCTGAACTAGCTGAGCCTTAGCTATCTTTTTAGCTGTATTACTAATTGTATGGATGTTAGAAGACATATTTTGAGCTTTGAAAGGGGCCACACTGTATCCTTGGCTCGTAAATATTCTACAAAGGGCAGTAACAACAGTGCTCTTTCCAGAGCCAGATGAAGTTCCTTGAATCATTAGCGTTTTTGCTTTCATCGATCGCTATTCTCCAAGGCGTCTAGTAAAAGCAAATTCTCCTGATGAGTTTTTACTGCTACTCTAATGTAGTCCTCCTCTATTCCCGCAAAATCGCTACAGTCCCTCACCAGAATACCATTTCTCAGCAAGATAGAATCTCTTAGACTAGTAGAATCTTTGGCCTCCAATCGAATTAAAAAGTAATTCACATCAGAGCGTAAAGGGATAAACGAATGCAATCTTTTCGTAATATGAGTTTGCATAAATTCTCGTTCTTTTTTGATTAATCTCCGCGCATCTTCCAGATGAGTCATGTTTTCTAAAGCAGATATTCCTGCTCTTTGGGCTATGCCATTTACATTCCAAGGTATCTGACTAGCCGATATCCGGTTTGCCGCAGCATGGTTAGAAATACTATAGCCAATTCTCAGACCAGCCAGGCCAAAGGATTTGGTCAAGGATCTGAGAATCATAATGTTGTCAAACTCATGTGTTTTCTCGATCATGGAGTGGCTAGGATAAGTGCCGTCAACAAATTCGATAAAGCATTCGTCTATGAGAATTCTAGTAGAGTTATCTACTCCTTCAATGATTTTTTTTATCGACTTAGACGCCAACCAACCCGTTGGATTATTAGGATTGCATAAAAAAACTGCGTCAGAATTATTTGCATTTTCGATAATAATATCTGGAGCTAGTTTAAAATCTTGCATAGGAACTAGGACAACGTTAGCGCCCATGCGACGGCAGGCTGATTCGTATTCGCAAAAAGTCGGTACTGGGATCACCACCTTCTTGCGCACAAATGTCCTGGCAAAATCGTGAATTAGTTCAGTGGCTCCATTACCTACATTGATAGAATCGGGATGTATGCCTGTTCCGACGTAATTGGACAAACTTCTCTTCAAATCTTTACATTTCGGATCTGGATATTCTTTGGATAACGAAGTGATATTATCATGTATTAACTCTAGGACTTTTTCAGAAATTCCCAAAGGATTAACATTCGAGCTGAAATCCAGCTTCACTAATTTAGGATTTACTGAATAAACTCCTCCATGGGCACAAACTTTTGTCAGCATCTTTGTCCTACGTGTCCATTCTTTAATCTTATATTTATCATGATTTTAGTAACGGTCAAGCTAATATTTAGGATGATTCAATTGGACTGGTAAACCGATTCGACTGGAACCTTGGTTTCTCCAAAAACAATTATTAATTGCAGATTACCAAGGCTGATGATATGCTAAAGGTTGCAATTATTGGAGCTACTGGAGCGGTTGGACAAGAATTTATAATCGCCTTGAATAGACATCCATGGTTCGAGTTAACTCAGATTGCATCTTCAGAGAGATCTGCTGGAAAGAAATACATCGATGCTATTCGTGATCCCGTTTCAGGCATTTTGAGATGGCATAGCAAAGAGGAGACCCCTGAATATGTTCGAGATATGATCATTGATAAGGTGTCTGACATAGACCCAAAAAAGTTTGATCTAATATTCACAGCATTAGATTCCGAAGATGCGATGGTAATTGAGCCACGCTTAGCTCGAACGACGCCTGTCATCAGCACTGCAGCCGCATTTAGATATGAAAATGATGTTCCAATTTTGATTCCAGGTGTAAACGATGACCATATACCTTTGCTGAGCTTTCAAAGGAAAACCAGAGGGTGGAAGGGTTTTATCGCACCGTTACCCAATTGTACCACTACAGGTTTGGCTATATCTCTCAAACCTATCATAGATAAATTTGGGATAGACATTGTGTTCATGACTTCTATGCAAGCATTATCTGGAGCTGGAAGATCTCCTGGCGTTGTTGCTCTCGATATCATGGATAATGTGATCCCGTACATACCTAAGGAAGAAGAAAAAGTTCAGGTCGAAACAAAAAAAATTCTAGGTCACCTAAATTCTAACTCAATCGTATCCTCCGAAATCAAGATAAGCTGTACATGTACAAGGGTTCCAGTTTTAGACGGACATACTGAATCAGTATTTGTCAAGACTAGAAAACCCATAACTGCAGAGAAGGTTAAATCCGAAATGCTGAAGTTCTCAGAGGCTGTTGCCATGGATGAGTTGCCTACCGCTCCCAAAGAGTATATCATGGTGCATGATGATCCGACAAGGCCTCAGCCTCGGCTAGATAGGGAGGTAAATGATGGAATGACTACAGTTATTGGCAGAATCAGAAAAGACACGGCTTTTGAAAACGGCATAAAATACATATTATTTTCCCACAATGAAAAGATGGGCTCTGCTAAAGGGGCGGTCTTGCTCGCTGAATTATTTAAACATAAGGCTATACTCTGATATCCAGTTATTATTATTAAAAAAATACGTTTAAATTTGAAATTAATACATTTATTAACAACTTAACTAAAGATATAATCTGAAAACCATATGGGAAGAATTGACGATTTAGATCTCAAGATTTTAAGCGAGCTTGCCCATGATGCAAGTATCTCCGTTCCCAAGCTTTCTAAGAAAATTAGCGTTAATGCTTCAGTTGTATACAGTAGAATAAAAAGACTTGTAAAAAGAGGTCTAATTAAAAAGTTTACTATCGTAATCAATGACGAGGCTTTAGGATTCGGTGTTAAAGCGCTCACTGGCATTAATATGGATTCTAAGCTAAGAGATAATGTCCTCAACGAATTATTCAAGATACCCGAGGTTAGAGAGGTTGCTGAAGTTACTGGCAGATTTGACATTTTGGTTACTATGACTTCCCGTTCGCTGGATGAGATGCATCAATTGATATCAGAAAAGGTAGGTCGTATTGAAGGAGTTCAAAGGACAGAAACTTTTATTGAGATGAGAAAAACACTTCGTGAAATTCTCTATCCTGCCTCTATAGCCAAATGATGCAAGAGCATAATTCTTAGGTATACGGCTTTTATAAGAGATCTGGAGAAAATAGTTGTTATGGGATTCCTCATTTCTCAGGCGAAGGTTGGCAGTATTCTAAAAAACTATTATGAGCTTACCAAGCCTAAGATCTGGTATCTCTTAGTTTTTACTGCATTTGCTTCAGCACTGACGGGATCTTTGTTATTTCATATTGGAGTTCAACCATTAACGTGGGTATTATTAATTGGAGGAGTAGCTGCTGGGTCAGCCGCTGCTGATGCTTTGACGGGTTATAACGACCGCGATATAGACGCGATAATGGACAGAACCAAGGCAAGGCCCATCCCGTCAGGGCGAATTTCCCCGAGAAACGCACTCATATTCGGACTTGTACTGGCTGCAATTTCTTTGGTATTTTCATGGTTCATCAATATATGGGCTTTCTTTCTTATGGTTTTTGGATTATTTGACAATATTGTGGTCTACAGTGTGTGGTTGAAGCGAAAAAGCCAGCTAAACATCATATTAGGTGGATTCTCTGGAGGAGCTCCTGCGTTAATAGGCTATGTTGCAGTTACAACTCAGCATATTGAACTTGGTCTAGTTATGGCGGCTTTAGTCTTTCTCTGGATCCCCACCCACATTTGGAGCCTCTCGCTGCATATCAAAAGAGACTACACAAAGGCAGGTGTGCCAATGCTTCCTGTAATTTCTACCGAACAGAGGTCAGTTCGAATTATTGCAGCGACAACGTTAATAATGGTCTTGTTCAGTTTTCTTCCGTTTTTTTTTAATCAGTTTGGACTGGTCTATATGGCTACTGCAATCATATTTGGCGCTGCTATGATAGCCTTGTCGACCTGGCTATTGTTGAAGCCTAGTGAAAAAACGTCATGGATAGTGTTCAAGTTTTCTAGCCCGTATCTGGCTGCACTGTTTATTGCATTCATTGTAGATGCTTGGGTGCACTAGTTAAGCAATCGATAAAAGTTTTTCACATTCATACAAGATTCTTGCGATCACTACGTGCGATTCTAAACTTATCGTCTCAATGGAATGCAAGTTGTTGAAGTATTTGGTTGTACCAGATAGGAAATGACCTCTAGGGAAACCCCCTACCACAAAAGCGCAATCTATATTGCTTTCCTTAACGTACATTGATACGACCTGTTCTGCACTGCTTGAAGCGCCAATGCTAGACAAACCTATTAAGGTTCTTGGTTTCAACATACCATTTATTAATTCTCCAAACGGCATATTAGCCCGTAATTCTAATAGTTTTTTCTTGCTGTCTGGACTTTTTACTACCTTATTCTTGAAAAGATCAATCATCAGACCTTCAAAACGGAAATACGATTTTGGAATTCGCAAGTCGTCCCCTATGAAAATCGCTTCATTGTTTATTGTTGAGACATAAACCTTTACCATTTTTCTTATATACAAAGGAGTCGACAAAGCCTCCATTAAAGCAAAATGAATTATGTCTGGTCTTCCCCGCTTCCATTGTGACTCTAGCCTGTTATCTATCATCGCATAATGATGGTAACTCCTGTCTAACAATATCTCCGTATGGGGCCTATTGAGTTTCCTAGTATGGTTTTGAATTGAGCGATGAGAAGCGATCTCATTTGGCACAGTTTCTAGCGCAGCCTCTGCAATTACGAGCGAGAGCATAGATATTTCAATCTGAAGTTACTGGTTGGCCATAATGTGAGTTGTGTTTGGTTGGCTGATCGATTGTCAGCATCAGGACTTCGAATTAACTAAGATTTGAAACTTTTGGCTGTCACTAGCTTCTGTAATTCCCTAACGCTTGAGTCTAGCTCGTCTCGTGCATCCTTCTCGTTTTCTTTTTCTATTATTATTTCTCCTGGTCCAAATTTTGCCGCGTTTATAATGATCGGTATATTCATGTGCAATACCTCTGAAATAAATTCAAAGAGACTTGGAAAGGCAGAGTTGTTCACGTAAAAGTAGGTTGTAGTAGACTGGGTAATAACTGCTTCTTTCCTCAAAGGAAATCCAAAATCAGAAGACGCAAAAAAATCGAATATTCCAAGTGCTAACCTTTGTGATTCTGGATCTGGTTCTTTCTGACGTATGTTCAAATATTTCTTCGCTGCAGCTTCCAATTCATCGAAATTGGCGATTTTTAACAATTATGTACAGATTAATCATTTAAGTTAATTATTGTATCTTTCTCCTAGGGACAGCTCTTGGGAGCGTGATAGAATATGTGTTTAGAAGGATTTATTTCTGTCTTTGTTCCCCGAAATGTGCAATTCGTGTGAAACGTCGGAATGCAAGAGCAACGGCAAAAGAAAGGATCGATATTCTTATTGTCAATGCATTGAAAGAAGCCAAATACGATGAAAAACTTGCAGATGATCTGGCACAGCTCGCAAAAAAAATTGCTATGCGCGTTCGTCTAAGACTCACTTACGAGATCCACCAGCTCTACTGTAAAAAGTGTAAACAACTCATTATTCCAGGGAGGACGTCCAGAGTAAGGACCGGCAGAACAAATCAAAAAAGTATTAGGATCACTTGTCTGAGATGTGGCCACACTTATCGCAAGATCATTTCTGAGTGATTACTATATGTTGAAATAATCTGATTCAAAAGCAGAGGAATTAAAGAATAAGGTTTATAGGGGATTTGCAAGGTCATTTATCAATATTAGCATGGCTAAGGCTTATGATGTTCCTGCTAACGAACTCATCGGTAGGTTAGCCGAACAATTAAAAAAAGATAAGAAAATTGAACCTCCAGGTTGGGCGGCATTTGTAAAAACAGGCCCCCATACTGAAAAGATTCCACAGAATAAAGATTGGTGGTTTACAAGATGTGCCTCATTAGTAAGGAAGGTCTACATGCATGGCCCTATTGGTATTTCAGAATTAAAAAGTAAATACGGTGGTAGAAAGCGCATCGGTTATAATCTTGATCATCATAGCGACTCTGGCGGAGCCATTATTCGCCATGCTTTACAGCAACTGGAGTCAGCAGGATATGTATCTAAAAAAAAGGAGGGTAGATTGATTTCTGACGAAGGGATGAAAAAAATTGATCGATTAGCTACCGAAATCTACAAAGAAGTTGTAGCCGCTGTTCCAGCGCTACAACGCTATGCCTAGCTCCTTAAGAGTGTAACCATGTCATTCCCACAGTCAAGTCAGCCAAACGACGAGTCGGCGAAAAGACGCGAAGCGGAAGCAGCGGCCATGCGCCAACGCGCTTTAATGGCCCTTTTGGATCCCGAAGCGCGTCAAAGGCTCATGAATATCCGAATGGTTAAACCAGATATCGCAACAGCAGTAGAAAACTACTTGATAAATGCAGCTTCGTCGGGAAGATTAAATAGGTTGCTTACTGACGAAGAATTAAAGCAGATTTTACTTAGCATACAACAGCCAAAGAAAGACTTCAAGATAAACAGACGCTAGTGAATCTGCTAAATTTTATACCGTTACTGCACTAAGCGTTTAGTGAATCTTGTTGGATTTTGTCCGATATAAGAAGAACGTTAAACCCAGTAATGCACCTGCCACAATCACAAGAATGATCTCTGTTGCTTGGTTATTACTATATCTGAGTGACACGCAGGAATTCTCGCCAGCTACACAAGCAAAGGAAAAAAAGATAGCATTCCACACTGAATGAGCAATTATCGCAAACCAGCCTTTTCCACTGATCCAAGTTCTAATACTGAAGAAAAATGATGGTACCACAAATAGCCAGTTTGCGTACGCAAGACTACGAATATCAATCATAGAGGTATTTAGAATATGTATCATTGCCCAGGCTATGCCTCCTATTAACAGTACTATATGATTCCCAAATGCATAAAATGGGATGCCAAAAAACAATGTTTCTTCTATGGGGCCTGCAGTCAGCACAGATACCAATGACCGCGGCAGAGCGGGTTCTTGATAATTAGATATAGTATTTTCTACAACAAACATTCCTATAATCGTAAACACGAATCCCAAACCATGGTAAAATAGAAGCATCGTCGTGAGATATACGATGGAGGTATTACGATATCGCGATAGCCAAGATTTGGGATGCATATCCGCCTTGATGTCACAAAATGTTGTTTCAATTGATGCCAGGTGGTTTCAGTAGTTTTTAGCTATGGGATTATAAAAGCTGATATTGACTGGGTGAAAAACTTCGAGACCTTCGTAGACTGAGAATATGAAAGACTTATTTTTCTAATTCATTAGTCTTCTCTAGCATCTCTCGCATTCAATTACAAGAATATCTCGGCCTTATAGGCTGAGTGCATTAGTTTCCTGCAAACTGAAAATAATAACCTAACTAGAAATAATTGGATCACTCAATATCATAGGAATAGGTTATCGTTCAACATCACAGTTTTATAATCTTAATACTTGTAAACCTACTTAATACTCCTGCCTGCTCTCAGGGGCCGTTGTCTAGCTTGGTAGGATGCCAGCCTCGGGCGCTGGAGGTCGCTGGTTCGAATCCGGCCGGCCCCATCTGCAACTTCTCAGTTGAGATTTAACAAAGCTGGTTTGTAACCAAGCTCAATGCATTGTCATAATTAGAGGTCAACTTAGCAGTACAGGCTATGCCTCATTGATTTGTCATGTTCTAGATTTAAATTATCCGACATATCTATCAACTCTATGTCGGAAGCACAACCACAACAGAATCAACAAGTACACAAAGATGGACCTCGCGATGCTATATATATAGGAAAGAAACCGTTGATGGCCTACGTCACGTCAACTTTGATTCAGCTGGCAAATCAGCCTTCGGTGACAATAAAAGCTAGAGGCTTGAGCATAGGACGGGCAGTAGACGTTTCACAGATAATCATCAAGCGCATGGAGACAGCTGGCTACAAAATAGGCGACATAAGAATTGGGTCTGAAACGGTCCAATCAGATGATGGAAGGACTCGGAACGTTTCTACAATCGAAATCGAAGTAAAAAGAGGCTCTTAACTATCTCCTCCTTCGACACTTTTTGTTGACATACACCTAAGTTTTACTACTTTATGGTAAAAGCGGCTGCCATCTTAGCGCATATTAATCCTCTAACAAACTCTCACGTAGATATTATTTCTCATTTCCAAGAGGATTATAATATTTATATCTTTCCAGTGAGGTTTTTGAAAGATGGAAAGGAGATCAATACGAAAAGCTTTCCATTTCCATATGAGTTGAGGAAAGCAATGCTTGAATCTGTATTTCCAAAGGTTCCCAACCTTACTATCTCGCCAGATTACACTTTTTTTTCCCCTTTCATCAAGTACTTACCACCGTTAATTTCACCCTACTCATGGATGCTCAGAAGCAAAATTCTGCAGAACATCCATGAAAGTGAATTTGTTACTTACACCGGCGACATATCGGAGAAACGTATACTCCAAGCCTATAGACTTCACCCTATTAAAGCCAACAGATTAGAAATCTCTGCTTCTGCTGTTAAAGATATGCTCTATACCCAAGCTAATAACAAGAGATCGTATTATTACTCATCTCACAACAAAACCCAAGCATGGCAAGAGAGAGTACCTGAGAAAGTTGCCGGATTGATTAATGATAACTGGAAAATTATAGACAGATTTGCAAGATCACCTGACCTTACGGTGAGAGTGTTTGGCATGAAATTTCCAAAAGAAGGTTTTCGATAAATTTAGAAGATTTTTATAGTGCTCCTAGAGACCTTTGGCATAAATGAAGACAAAGGGTGCTGAATTCGTATGGCTCGATGGTAAATTTGTAAAATGGGATGAAGCAACAATACCCATCATGACTCATGCATTGCATTATGGAACAGCAGTTTTTGAGGGCATTCGTGGTTATGCTTCAAATGATAACCTCTATATCTTTAGATTGCAGGATCACATGCAGCGACTTCATCACTCTGCTGCAGTTTACTCCTTTACAGCAAATTATTCACCTAAACTGCTTTGTGACGCCACAGTTCAATTGTTGAAGAGATCAAATATAAGAGAATCATGCTACATAAGGCCGATAATACTCGTAGGCTTGCATGGAATTGATTTAAATGTTAGTAGAAATTCTCCAACCCACACATCAATTATTATTTTTCCGTTTTCGAAATACTTCAAGGGGGAGGGCATCAAAGCTTGTGTTTCATCGTGGAGAAGAATTCACGATACTGCTACACCCCCTATGGCTAAAGCAGCTGGAAACTACCTTAATTCGGTGCTTGCTACACAGGAATGCCGAAGTCATGGATATGATGAATCAATAATGCTCGACAAAGAGGGCAATGTCAGCGAGGCCTCAGGTGAAAATATTTTTATCGTTAGAAATAATACTATTTACACCCCTTACATCGCTGGATCAGCATTAGAAGGTATTACTAGAGACACGGCACTAACTATAGCGGGAAATCTAGGTTACAAAACAATCGAACGCCCCATATCGAGGACAGAACTATATTTGGCTGATGAGCTTTTTTTAACTGGCACAGCAGCAGAAATTATTGCGATCACTAGTATTGATGGTCGTCAGATAAGCAGCGGAAAAGAAGGACCCATAACAAGAACTATTCGCGAGATGTACACAAGGATAGTCTGCGCAGAAGAACGACAATATATGGATTGGATTACTCCAGTATGGTGACAACCGCAACAAATCTCAACGTAGCCGTGATAGGTGTAGGAGGGTGGGGAAAAAATCATGCTCGAGTTTTGAGGGACTTGGGCGCACTTGCAGCTATTTGTGATGTAAATATTCAGCGTAGCAGAGAATTGGCCAAGATGTATGATGCAAAGCCTTATGATTCGGTGGATCGAATGCTTCAAGAGGAAAGAAAATTAGATGCCTGCATTGTCTGTACTCCTACCACGTCACATTTTACTATCGCAAAAAAAATAATGGAGAAGGGAATTAATGTTTTTGTTGAAAAACCCCTATCCTTTTCTACAAAAGAGTGCGAGGAGATGATAGAATTAACAAAGATGAATAAAGTTATTTTGACATCAGGCTACATTGAAAGGTTCAACCCCGCTGTTCAAGATGTCAAACAGATTATAGAAAACAAGCAGTATGGTGATCTATTAATGATGGAATTTCATAGGGAGAATAGGATGCCCACACACGTAGTAGATGTTGGCATAATATACGATACATCGGTACATGATATTGATACTGCAATGTTCTTATTCAATTCTAGGCCTCATCTAGTATTTGCCCGTGCGGGTAAAAAATTCCATTCGTATGAGGATTTCGCGACAATCATGCTTGGGTTTGATGAACAGAAAGTAGCAATTATTGCATCAAATTGGATCACTCCAAAAAAAGTTAGAAGATTTAGCGCAGTTTGTACCGATGGAATAATTACTGGTGACTTTATCACACAGGAAATCAAAATTGATCAAGCTGAAGCCACGATTACACCGCGCCGGCAGAAATTTCAGGAACCACTGACACTAGAATTAAAGGGTTTTCTCGATGCTTTAAATGGAAAGATTAGTAGTTCGTTCATATCTGCGATAGATGCAACTAACGTTACTAAAGTAGCAGAGGCAGCACTTTTGTCAAGCAATACAGGATCGCCGGTCTATTTGGATCTGAAATAGTGAAATGAAAAAATCAATGCTTGATATCCTTGCGTGTCCCATCGACAAATACTATCCGTTGGAGTTATTCGAAATTAAAGTCAAACATGACATTGATACTGCCAACGAAAGCGAGGCAGTAGTTGAAGATGGTCTATTATTTTGTCCAAAATGTTCCCGTTTTTACCCAATAATTGACGAGATTCCAATAATGCTACCAGACGAATTGCGTAACAAACAACAAGATATTGAATTTCTGCACAAATGGCATCAGAAGCTGCCGGCTGAAATTCTTCATAATGCTAACCCGTGGCATATTTAGACTACGTGGAGACTAACGCCTGTTGAAAAGGTAGAATGGACAAAATAATTTTCCGTAGCGTTAAGCACTAGTGATAGTTAACTATATTAAGTATGTATAATGCTTTCACTCTCATGAAAGCAGCAGTGTTTCGAGAATATAATAAGGATCCTACTAAGGTTGTAAAGATTGAAGATATTGATATGCCCAAATTGAAGCCCAATGAAGTTCTGATAAAGGTTGAATCTGCGTCATATAATTACAACGATCTCTGGGCGATTTGGGGTGACCCGATCAAGACCCCTTTACCTCACATATCAGGAAGCGATGTGGCCGGAACTGTTGCAGAAGTAGGTGAGGATGTGACAAAACTTAAGCTTGGGGACAGAGTAGTCTCGCATTCCAATATGAGCTGCAGAGTATGTGAAATGTGCACATCGGGCAGAGAATTTGACTGTAGCGATCGTACTATATGGGGCTTTCAGACTGGACCGCTATGGGGCGGCTTCGCGCAATACACACATTTGCCTGAAGTAAATGTAGTGAAATTACCAGAGAATGTCTCTTTTGACGATGCTGCCGCAGTTTCCATGGTGGGAATGACTTCTTGGCAGATGTTGGTAGGCAGAGCTAAGATAAAGCCGGGGCAGATGGTTCTCATAATGGGTGGCACCAGTGGCGTAGGTATGGTGGGTATTCAAATCGCTAAATTGTATAACTGTACGGTTATTGCTACCGCTGGTAACAAAGAAAAAATGGACAAATGCATAGAAATAGGTGCAGATTATGTTGTCAACCACAGGGAAGCTGATTGGTTTAAGAAAGTCAGAGATATCACAAAGAAGACAGGAGTAGACGTAATTTTTGAACATATCGGAAAGGCAGCCTTTCCACAAGAAGTTGCTCTTTTGAAGACAGCCGGCACTCTTGTTTCAACAGGTGCTACGACAGGCTATGATACTACACTAGATTTAAGATATCTTTTTTTCAAAGGAACTAATCTACTTGGCTCAACACAGGGTACAAAAGCTGAACTGGAAGAAGTAATATACTGGACAAGCAAGGGGAAGATAAAACCTGTTATTTACGAAATTTTGCCATTTAATGATATGGTAAGGGGTCATGTCATGATGGCAAAAGCTGAACAGATTGGAAAAATGATCACTACTCCTCATAAATTGTAAGGACCGCTTTGGAGAACTTCGGAGGGATGTTTAGAAGTCTACTTTTTGTCCCAGGCAATAGCCAGAAGTTCATAGAAAAATCCAAAACGCTTGATGCGGATATCATTTGCCTAGACCTTGAGGACTCGGTTCCTCCTAATCAGAAACCCCTGGCCCGCGAGATGATAAGAGGAGTATTATCAGAGAGAAAGAGCTACCATTCTTCATCTGCATTATATGTACGGATCAATTCAGTTGACTCAGGTTTTGCAGTAGAAGATCTCTCAGCTTCAGTTCAGCAAGGAATCGAAGGTATTATCGTTCCGAAGGTGAATACTGAAGATACCATAATAGATACTGCGCGCCTTGTTTCTAAGCTGGAAGAAGAAAGAGCGATTGTAAAGGGCCATATTAAATTAATTGCTTCTATCGAAACTGCGCAAGGGGTGTTAAATGCCTACGACATTGCGAAGGCAGACGGAAGAATTAACGCGTTGCTTTTTGGTGTTTTTGACTTCCTTTATGATATGCATTTAGACTATGTAGAGAATAATGGAACTGGATACGCATATGCTCGTGCAAAGCTCCCCGTTGACGCAAGAGCAGCAGGAGCATTAGCCATAGATGCCATATGGCAAAATGTAGATGATACAGAAGGTCTAAAAAGAGATACACAGTATGCAAGACGATTAGGATATTCCGGAAAAAGTATTATTCACCCTTCGCAGATTGACCCAGTCCATAAAATTTTTGTTCCTACTAAAACTGAAATTGAATGGGCCAAGAAAGTAGTACAATCCTTAGCGCCGGCCGTTGAAAATGGGACGGCTACTGGAGCTGGTGCAATTAGCCTAGAAGGCAGAATGATCGATATAGTACATTACAAGCTAGCAAAATCAATATTGGATCTTTTAAAATCCTAATGAGCAGAATGCAAGCCAGAAGTAAAATATAAAAAAAAGTTATTTACCTTACATCTGCAGTTTTAGGTATGCTTTTTATTCTGTTGTAATGAAATAACCATTCGATGTTCACAGGTATCGTCGAAGGTCTGGCTAGAGTAAGGTCAATTTCAAAGATCAAAGCAAAGAATAAAGCAGCAGATACTAAGATGAGCATCTACCTTGGAAGATTACAGAAGGGTTTGAAAATCGGCGATAGCATCAGTGTTAATGGAGCTTGTCTTACCATTACAAAGCTGCATAAAGGCTGCGCAGATTTTGAAATTGTTGATGAAACTATGAAGCGAACAAGCATGTGTTCCTTGAAAACAGGTGAAAAAGTAAATATTGAGAGGAGCTTACGCCTCAATGGAAGATTGGAAGGACATATTGTTCTAGGTCATGTAGACGGGACTGGTGTAATTCAGAGTATTATTACGTTTCAGACAGAGACTCGATTGTCTATAACAGTCCAAGATAGGAAGCTGCTCTGTGCTATCGTACCTAAAGGATCACTGGCCATAGATGGTATAAGTCTAACGGTAGTAGATGTTAAAGGTGATACTATTTCAGTAGTTTTGATACCCCATACACTAGCTATAACTACTCTAGGGCTTAAGTCCAAAGGCGATAGAGTTAATTTAGAAATAGATGTAATTGGGAGGTACGTTGTCAAAAATATACTAAAAAAGTGGTAGTAACTCGAAGTTTAGTAAACTATATAATGACTTAATGTCTCTACTAGGTAGAACTATTTGATACAAGAAGCAATACAGGCGCTTAGGAGTTCTCATTTTGTTCTGATACACGATGACAAAGGACGTGAGAACGAGATCGATATGGTAATAGCTGGGGAGAAGATTTCCCCAGAACATATTGCAGTAATGAGAAAGGATGGTGGTGGTTTAATCTGTCTGGCTATTTCACACGATTTTGCGTTCAAATTAGGTCTAACATATATGCAGAATATTTTACAAGCTGTATCTAGTATTAATCCCGTTTTCGCTAAATTAACTAGTGGTAAATCTCCCTACGGTGACGATCCGTCCTTTTCAATAGCCATTAACCATCGTGATACTTATACTGGTATTACTGACTTCGACAGAGCATTAACAATCTCCAAAATGAGTGAAATTTGTAAGAGGATTGATACCGGAGGAATTAATGAATTTGCAAATTGCTTCCGAGCGCCTGGCCACGTTCCCATATTAATTGCCTCAAAAAAACTACTTCAAGATAGAACGGGACACACTGAACTCTGCATATACCTTGCTCAACTGGCGAATCTGACTGCAGCAGTGGTAATTTGTGAGATGTTAGATAATGAGACGCATAGAGCATTATCAATAACAAAGGCAAAAACGTACTCAACAAAATATCAGATTCCATTGATAGAAGCAGATGAGCTAAGGGCTTGTGCTAAGGTGGCTTAATTATTAAGTGAATAAGATTAGAATAGCGATAGTAGTTTCTGAATTTAATAGCGATATCACGCTTGAAATGTTGGACAATGCCAAACGACAAGCCGAGAGACTGCACGCTTATATCCGGTACGTATGTTATGTACCAGGGTCCTTTGACATGCCTTTGATAGTTGAAGAGCTGTTGAAGAAGAAGGATGTAGATGCTGCAGTCACCCTTGGCGCAATAATAAAAGGGGAAACACGCCATGACGAAATCATCGCAGACAATGCCGCCAGGCTAATTGCAGATCTTTCGATAAAGCATGGCAAGCCAGTATCTCTTGGAATAAGCGGTCCTGATATGACCCTTGAGCAGGCTAAAGACAGGATTGAGGTCGTGGCTAAGCGTGCAGTTAATGCCGCTGTTAATATGGCGATTAGAATTAAAAAACTAAGGTCAGTCAGGTCAAATTTAGAAATCAGAGAGACTATTGTAGATTGACACTGCAGCTGACAGTATTGAGAATCGAAGGTTACGGAGCTTGGACGTTAACACTTGGGAGTGATAGAGAAGCAGATCTTCAGATGCTTCAAGCACGATTCTACTTTGACACGCAAAGGTTATTCTCAGAAAAGGGCTGTCTTGTATATCTGAATAGATTCGATGAGTATTTCGTTGTAACTAACGGTCTCTCTTCACAAGACCATCTTGATATTATGAAAAAGCTTGGCCAACTATACAATAAACTTCAGATATCTATGGCCATTGGCAAAGGAAATACAGCCTATGAAGCTAATATTGATGCGTATAATGCTCGGAATCTGGGGGCGAGCTGTGTTGCTGCAGGTAACGTCGAATCCCTCAACGGACGTATCTTTGGCGAAGCTCTACATTCCTCACCTGGGTCTAATATTAATACAATCGATGTATTTGCACAGATCTTGCACATAGACATTGATAGTTCAGCAAAGCTAAGCTCCAGATTCTCGCCATTTGAGATAACCCTTTTGCTAAGCAAGATATATCTAAAACTTTCAGAATATTTTTTGAAGAAGGAGTCTTTGACGTTCTTTATTGGAGGAGACAACTTCATGGTTTTGTCTAATGGGCTGAAGAAAGAGGACTCGAGAAGAATAATTACGAAGGTTTCAAATTGCTTTGAAATTAAGATGAATTGTGGAATAGGAATTGGCAGAACAGGTAGAAAGGCTGCCGAGGCTGCCACAAAAGCGCTTGACACCATTAGAGATTTACGATCGT
>Ga0184620_10000027_pt1 | contig 22109 bp, 17 predicted proteins | sample PLM1_5_b1_FD_133136 | JGI IMG/M metagenome (GOLD analysis project Ga0184620, IMG submission 133136) | Groundwater sediment microbial communities from an aquifer in East River, Colorado, USA - PLM1_5_b1 | ecosystem: Environmental > Terrestrial > Soil > Riparian zone | place: USA: East River... | reverse complement strand
CAGTTGAAGGATTTGCTGCGGTTCACCGGCTCTGAAATTCTGCCCGATGCGAGCCCCGCCGACGCTCACTACGGAGCGAGCCGGATCAGCTTGCGTGAGGTGCTGCTGTCCGATCTTGACGATGTGGTGCGCCTTGGCAAAACCTTCGATAGATACGAAACCGGCGCCGACGGGCGGGTCACCGCACACTTCTCCGACGGCATGTCCGCTACCGCCGACATCTTGGTCGGTGCGGACGGCGCCAACTCCCGCGTGCGACAACGGCTTCTTCCCGACGCCGAGCGGATCAACACCGGCATCCTGGCCATCGCAGGCAAGCACCGCCTTGACCGAGCCAACCTGCCACGCCCGCTGCGCGAGGACGCGAACATGATCATCCCGACCGGCAGCGGCTTTCTGTTCACCGCTGTGTGGCAACCAGACCGCACGATGATCGCCGGGGAGACAGCCCCCGATGGCTTCCTGCTGGACAACTCATCCGCGTACACGTTCTGGGCCTACGCCGACAACGCCGGTCGCTTCCCACCGGACGTCAAGGCGCTGAGCGGCGCGGATCTGCAGGGCGTCGTGCTCGACCGGACAGCCGGCTGGGCGCCGGCGCTGCGAGAGCTGATCGACGGATCAGACCCGACCACGGTCAATGCGATCCAGGTCCGCAGCGCGAGGCCCGTCGACCCCTGGCCAACGGGACGGGTGACGCTGCTTGGCGATGCGATCCACAACATGACCCCAATGGCCGGCATTGGTGCTAACACCGCACTCCGTGATGCCGATTTGTTGCGCAGTCGACTGATGGCCGTCGCGTCAGGGGAACGCGAGCTGATACCAGCGCTGCACGAGTACGAGGAACAGATGCGGGAGTACGGCTTCGCCGCAGTCAGAAGGTCGCTCAGCAACGCGCGCCAGGCAGGATCAGCCAATTGGCTGGCTCGCGGCGCGTTCCGTACGGTGTTACGCATCGTTGCGGCAGTGCCGCCGCTGCGACGCCGCATGATCGTCTCGCTCGGTCAGTGAGCGGCGCCTCAGCGCAGCAGCGTATCGACCGCGGCAGCGACGAAAAGCAGCGCGAGGTAGGAGTTCGACCAGTGGAAGAGCCGCATCGGCTGCAACGCCGCGTCGGTCAGGCCACGCCGCGCCCGCGCCAACAGCAGAGCGGATTGCCACAGCAGTGCAACGCCCAGGACGACAGCCACTGCGGGATACAGCCAGCCGGTGTGCGCCACCGGCCAGAGGACCAGCGACGCCAGTACCGTCACCGCCGAGTACGCCATGATCTGTCGAGCCACCACAGGGGCTGACCTCACAACCGGCAGCATCGGGACGTTCGCGCGCGCGTAGTCCTCCCGGTAGCGCATGGCGAGCGCCCAGGTGTGCGGCGGAGTCCAGAAGAACACGATCAAGAACATGACGAACGGGGTGAGCGCCAGGCTTCCGGTCACTGCAGTCCAGCCGATCAGCGGTGGAAAGCAGCCTGCGATGCCACCCCAGACGATGTTCTGCGGCGTACGTCGTTTCAGCCAGACGGTGTACACCACGATGTAGAAGGCATTGGCGCCCAACGCGAGCGCTGCCGACAACCAGTTGACGAAATAGCCCAGCCACAGCGTCGCGGCGATCCCCAAGATCATTCCGAACACGGTCGCACCCAGTGGGCTGACAGCGTGCCGGGGCAGCGGACGGCGCCGAGTACGCCGCATCTGCTCATCGATGTCACGGTCGAGCACGCAGTTGATGGCGTTGGCGCTAGCCGCGGCCAGGCAGCCGCCCACCATCGTGGCCAGCACCACTATGAACGGCGGAACCCCGCCGGCAGCGAGGAACATCGCCGGCACGGTAGTGACCAGGAGTAGCTCGATGATGCGTGGCTTGGTCAGCCCGAGGTATGCCGTGACAACATCGCGTACACGGGCGAGCTGACGGCTGCGGCGAATCGCCTTGACCCCGAGGTCGACGCGGGCTGCACGGTTGTCGGCGGCCACCCGATCTGGGACGTCGATGCTCGTCACAAGCTCTACTCACTCACTATTAGTCGGCCCAGGTCAAGGGCAGTCTAGGGCTCGGCGCTGCGATTGACACTTCATGACGTGGAGTTATCACAGATCCCATATGCGAGCTTTCCCGGCCTGACCCTATATCGCCGGCCGACTGCCCCCCGATAGGCTCGCATTGTCTCGGCCTGCTCGACTGCAGCCCGCACAGCCTGTCTCGGAAGGACCTTTCCTACGTGAGTGTGACCGACACCAACATTCCTGGCGCAGTCCTCCCGGACTGGTGGACCGACCTCGATTCGCGCGCGGTCGACACCATACGGGTGCTCGCTGCTGATGCCGTGCAGCACGTCGGCAATGGCCATCCGGGCACGGCGATGAGCCTGGCGCCCGTGGCCTATTTGCTCTTCCAGAGAATGATGCGACACAACCCCAGCAACACCAACTGGCCGGGCCGCGATCGGTTCGTGCTGTCGTGTGGACACTCCAGCTTGTCGCTCTACATTCAGCTCTACCTCGGCGGTTTCGGGCTCGAACTCGATGACATCAAGGCGTACCGATTCTTTGGCTCGTTGACGCCTGGGCACCCTGAGCACGCGCATACCAAGGGCGTCGAGGTGACCACCGGGCCCCTGGGCCAGGGCGTCGCCAACGCAGTGGGAATGGCCATGGCCGCTCGCCGGACGCGCGGATTGCTCGACCCTGATGCTCCGCCCGGATCCTCGGTCTTCGACCATCACATCTACTGCCTCGCCTCCGATGGCGATATCGAGGAGGGTGTCTCCTCCGAGGCCTCGTCGCTGGCCGGGACTCAGCGGCTCGACAATCTGACGTTGATCTACGACAGCAATCGCATCTCCATCGAGGACGACACCAACATCGCCCTGACCGAGGACACCACCGCCCGGTACGCCGCGTACGGCTGGCACGTGCAAAGCGTGGATTGGACCCACGGCGACGCTCATCACTACCAGGAGAATGTCGCTGCCTTGCAGGATGCTTTGGAGGCTGCCAAAGCAGTCACCGATCGGCCGAGCTTCATCTGCTTGCATACGATCATCGGCTGGCCCGCCCCTCACCTGCAAGGCACCGGGAAGGCTCATGGCGCTGCGCTGGGTGATGAGGAGGTCGCCGATACCAAGGAGGTGCTGGGCTTCGATCCGGAGAAGACCTTCGAGGTTGCCGATGAGGTGATCGAGCACACCCGCAAGCTGGTGGACCGCGGGGCCGAGGCCGAGCAGCAGTGGCAGCAGGCCTACGACAGTTGGGCCGCGGACAATCCGGAAGCCAAGGGACTGCATGAGCGGCTGACCAGGAACGACCTGAGCCCGGGCTGGGAGGAGGCATTGCCGAGCTGGTCTGCCGATCCCAAGGGGATCGCGACCCGAGCGGCGTCTGGAAAGGTGCTGACCGCGATCGCTCCTCGGATGCCTGAGCTGTGGGGCGGCTCAGCCGACCTCGCCGAATCCAACCTCACCACCCCGGAAGGCGAGCCGAGCTTCCTGCCCAGCGACCGGCAAAGCAAGATGTTCCCTGGCGGCCCCTACGGCCGGGTGCTGCACTTCGGGATCCGCGAGCACGCCATGGGCGCGATCATGAACGGCATCAAGCTGCACGGCGGCTTACGGCCGTACGGCGGCACCTTCTTGGTGTTCAGCGACTACATGCGGCCCGCAGTGCGTCTCGCGGCATTGATGAAGCTGCCAGTGACCTACGTGTGGACTCACGACTCGATTGGTCTCGGAGAAGATGGCCCAACCCACCAGCCGATCGAACACGTTGCCGCGCTGCGGGCGATCCCGGGACTCGACGTGGTCCGGCCGGCGGACGCCAACGAGACCGCGGCGGCGTGGGAAGTGATCTTGAAAAACAAAGACAGACCCGCCGGGCTGGCCCTCACCCGGCAGGCCGTGCCTATCTTCCCACGCGGCGAGGACGGCTTCGCCGACGCCTCTGGAGTGGCGAGAGGCGGCTACATTCTCAAAGACAGCGACGGTACCCCGGATGTGATCTTGATCGGGACGGGCTCGGAGGTGCAGTACATCGTCACGGCCCAGCAGCAGCTCGCCGACCAGGGCATCGCTGCGCGCGTGGTGTCGATGCCATGTCGGGAATGGTTCGATGGGCAAGATCAGGATTACAAGGACTCTGTCATCCCGCCCGACATCAAGGCGCGGGTCTCGATCGAGGCGGGAGTCGGGATCGGTTGGCGTGACCTCGTCGGTGACGCCGGGCGAATCATCAGCATCAATCACTACGGAGCTAGCGCGGCCGGCAGCCTGTTATTCAAGGAGTTTGGCTTCACTGCCAAGACAGTCGTCGCAGCCGCCCAATCCAGCCTCGATGCGGCCACCGGGACAACAGCACCCACGCATCCGGCAGCCAGCGGACCGGTAGGGCCCGCAGACGAAGAGGTCCACCCCGGCGTCACGATCAACTGACGCCACCACCACTCATCGAGGAGAACTGATCATGAGCGAACGACTCAAGGCCCTCGCAGACGCTGGCGTATCCATTTGGCTAGACGACCTGTCGCGCGAGCGCATCACCTCCGGCAACCTCGCCGATCTGGTGTCCAACTACTCCGTTTCCGGCGTCACAACCAACCCGACGATCTTCGCCGCGGCGCTGTCCCAAGGCCACATGTACGACGCACAGATGATGGAACTAGCGGCACGCGACGCCGACCTCCACGACGCCATCAAAAAGCTCACCACCGACGACGTACGCAATGCGTGTGACGTCATGGCCGCTACCTATGCCGCAACCAACGGCGTCGACGGACGTGTCTCCATCGAGGTCGATCCTGATCTTGCCAATGAAACCGACGCAACTACCGCGCAGGCCACAGACCTGTGGAAGATCGTCGACCGGCCCAACGTATTGATCAAGATCCCGGCAACCAAGGCCGGTCTGCCATCGATCGCCTCGGTCACCGGCGAGGGCGTCAGCGTCAATGTGACGCTGATCTTCGCGCTTGAGCGCTACCGTGCGGTGATCGATGCCTACATGACCGGCTTGGAACAGGCTGCAGCCGTGGGACATGACCTGAGCAAGATCCAATCCGTGGCTTCCTTCTTCGTTTCCCGAGTGGACAGCGAGATCGACAAGCGACTGGAAGCCATCGGCTCGGACGAGGCATTAGCGCTGCGCGGCAAGGCCGCCATCGCCAATGCACGCCTCGCGTACGCGCTTTATGAGGAGGAGTTCAGCGGCGAGCGGTTTGCCGCTCTTGAGGCCCAGGGAGCCAACCGGCAGCGCCCGCTGTGGGCCTCGACCGGGGTCAAGAACCCTGACTACTCCGACACCATGTACATCACCGACCTCGTCGTACCGAACACGGTGAACACCATGCCGGAGAAGACCATGATGGCTTTCGCCGATCATGGCGAGGTGCGCGGTGACATGGTGACCGGTACCAAGGCGGAAGCGCAGGAGTTGCTAGACGCCCTGGAGCGGGTGGGCATCTCCTACGACGAGGTGGTCGAGGTACTCGAGAAGGAAGGTGTCGAGAAGTTCGAGGCATCGTGGAACGAATTGGTCTCCAACGTGCAGCAGGAGCTCGAGGCTGCTAAGTCTGCGAAGTGACCACAGATCTGCGGCCCAATCCACTGCGGGATCTCCAAGACCGGCGACTGCCGAGGATTGCCGGCCCATGCGTGCTGGTGATCTTCGGGGTCACCGGCGACCTGTCCAGCAAGAAACTGATGCCGGCGGTCTACGACCTGGCCAACCGTGGCCTGCTACCGCCTGGTTTCGCGCTGGTCGGGTTTGCCCGGCGGGACTGGGCGCACCAGGACTTCGCGCATGTCGTGCACACCGCAGTGAAGGCGCACGCCCGAACCCCCTTCCGAGAGGAAGTCTGGCAACAACTCTCTGAAGGCATCCGGTTCGTGCCAGGTGAGATCGGCGACGAGGAATCCTTCAACCATCTGGCTGAGACGATCGCCGACCTTGACGAGGCGCGTGGTACCGGCGGTAACCACGCGTTCTACCTCTCCATACCGCCCGGATTGTTCCAGACGGTCGTCGACCAGTTGCGTTCCCACGGGCTGGCCGAGCAACACCCCGGTCGGTGGAGCCGGGTGGTGATCGAAAAACCGTTCGGCCACGATCTAGCCAGCGCTCGGGACCTGAATCGGATTGTCCTCAGCGTCTTTCCAGCTACGTCGGTGTTCCGCATCGATCACTATCTCGGCAAGGAGACCGTGCAGAACGTGTTGGCGCTCCGGTTCGCCAACGAGCTGTTCGAGCCGGTATGGAACAACAACTACGTCGACCAGGTGCAGATCACCATGGCCGAGGACATCGGCATCGGCGGTCGCGCTGGATATTTCGACGGCATTGGTATCGCCCGGGACGTCGTCCAGAATCACCTGCTGCAGCTGCTGGCGCTGACAGCGATGGAGGAACCGAACTCCTTCGAAGCGAGCCAGCTCCGCGCGGAGAAGCAGAAAGTGCTTGCCGCGGCTCGACCACCGAAGCGGATGGACCTGTATACCGCCCGGGGTCAGTACGCCGGGGGCTGGGCCGGCGGGGAGAAGGTCAAGGGCTATCTGGACGAGGATCGGATCCCACCGGACACACGAACCGAGACCTACGCCGCGATCCGCCTCGACATCGATAACCGCCGGTGGGCGGGTGTGCCGTTTTACCTGCGCACCGGAAAACGCCTCGCGCGCCGAGTAACCGAGATCGCACTCGGGTTCAAGCGCGCACCACACCTGCCTTTTGCCAAGACCGACACCGAGGAGCTGGGCTACAACGCCGTCGTGCTGCGGATCCAGCCGGATGAGGGCGTGACTCTGCGTTTTGGCGCCAAGGTGCCAGGTACCCAGATGGAAATCCGCGACGTCAACATGGACTTCGCCTATGGCGAGGCATTCACCGAATCCTCCCCCGAGGCGTACGAGAGGTTGATCTTGGACGTCCTGCTAGGCGATCCACCGCTGTTCCCACAACACGAGGAAGTTGAGCTTTCCTGGGAGATCTTGGATCCGGTGTTGGACTACTGGGCCGGTCTGCCGGAGCAGCCCGAGCCGTATGAACCGGGATCCTGGGGACCGAGGAGTGCCGAGGAGATGCTGGCCCGGGACGGGTTCAGCTGGCGGCGGCCATGATCATCAACCTTGAGGGCACCAGCTCGGCGAAGATCTCCGCCGAGCTAATACGGGTCCGACGCAGTGCGGGCAGCCCAGCCCAGGGCATGGTGCTGACCTTGATCATCGTGTGCGACGACTCCGAGTTCCCGAGCGCACTCGAGGCAAGTATGGCGGCCGGACGTGAGCATCCGTCTCGGATTCTGCTGGTGGTCACGGCGCCGGGACGAAACGCCGCCTTGGACGCCGAGGTCCACATCGGCGAGGGCACGCCGGGCGAGGTTGTGGTGATCAGGATGCGCGGCGCGGTGGCAGCACATCCTGCCTCAGTGATCCGGCCGCTGTTACTTCCTGACTCACCCGTCGTCATCTGGTGGCCAGGTAAAGCGCCGCGCAACCGCGCGGACGATGAGCTGGCACAGCTGGCGATGCGACGGATGACTGATGCGGCAGCCTCTCCTCGCCCGCTCGCAGCACTGAAGGCACGCGCCAAGGACTACACCGCAGGTGATACAGACCTGAGCTGGACGCGACTGACGCCCTGGCGGGCGCTGCTGGCCGCCGCCCTGGACCAGTATCCGGCCAAGATCAAGTCGGTCTCCATCGAGTCTGAACGCAACAACCCGTCTGCCGACCTGCTCGCAGCTTGGCTGCGGACCCGGCTCAAAGTCCAGGTGACCGGCAAGGTCAGCGGCGGGCCCGGGCTTACCTCTGTCCGGATGGGTACCGCAGCCGGCGACATTGCGATCACCAGGCCCGACGGCCTGCTGGCGTCCTATGCCGTACCCGGGCAGCCCGAGCGGCTCGTGGCCCTCAAGCGTCGCAATTTCACCGAGCTGCTCTCCGAAGAACTGCGTCGCATGGATCCGGACCAGGTCTACGAGCACACCGTCAAGTCGCTGTTAGACGGTGGACCCAAGAAAACAGCGAGCAGACGAGCGGCCGAGAAGGGCACTGCCAAGAAGGGCACCGCCAAGAAGGGCACCGCCAAGAAAGCGGCGGATCCGGCTCGAACGGCTGCCAAGAAGACCACGATCACAACAGGGAGTCGCTAGGCATGGACGCGGCGAACAGCGGTGGAAGTCCCGAGATCTTGCTGCATTCCGGGCCGGATGAGGTGGCGGAGGCCCTCGCCGCCCGGCTGATGGCGCGGCTAACCGAGATTCAGCGCGACTTCCGGATCCCGCAAGTCGCGCTCACCGGGGGGCGAATCGCCACCCGTGCCTACCAGCGGCTGGCCGATGAGGGATCGAACTCAGCCGTCGACTGGTCCCGAGTGGATCTCTGGTGGGGGGACGAGCGGTTTGTTCCGGCTGACGATGCTGACCGGAACGCCAAGCAGGCACTCGATTTGCTCGCCAAGCCACTGGCACTCAACCCGGATCGAGTTCATGAGATGCCCGCAAGCGACGGCGGCGTTGACCTTGATCAAGCCGCTGAAGCTTATGCGCGGGAGCTTGGCGAGGTGATCTTCGACATTTGCTTGCTCGGCATGGGGCCCGACGGCCATGTCGCCTCGATCTTCCCCGAGCATCCCTCGTCGTACGCCGAAGGTGATGTCATCCCGGTACGTGCCTCCCCGAAGCCGCCACCCGAGCGGATCAGCTTGAGCCTTCCGGTGATCAACCGATCGCGCGAGGTCTGGTTCGTGGTGAGCGGATCGGACAAGGCGGCGGCTGCGAAGATGGCGCTACTGGGCGCTGGCCCCGTGCAGGTCCCTGCGGCCGGAGTCTCCGGAGTGGAACGAACACTGTGGTTACTGGACCGCGACGCGGCAGCCGAGCTGCCCACCGATCTGCAGCAGCGCGGACGGATCTAGGCCGAGCCCAGTAGATAGCTCAGTAAATGACGTCGCCGCGTTCGCGCCGGGCGCGAAGGGCTTGCAGCGCCTCAGTGAGGATGTCGGCAGCCTCTTTGTCGGTACGGCGCTCCTTGACGTAAGCCAGGTGTGTCTTGTACGGCTCGATCTTCGGCGGTGGCGGCGGATTCAGGGAGTCGAGGTTTGCCGGTAAACCGCATCGCGGGCAGTCCCAGGTCTCAGGAATCGTGGCATCTGCGGCAAATGCGGGCCGCGTTTCATGATTGTGCGCGCAGTAGTACGAGACGTAGAGGCGCGGTGCGGCATCGCCCCGCTCGGCCTCCCCCATCGGACCAGCGCCCACCCGGCTGCCACGAATGGCACTTCCACCAGCCACCTTCGTTCTCCCTCGCCCTTCTTAGCCGTGGATGAGTTCCTATCTTGTCGAGCGACCGGCCGGTGGTCGTGAGCAGTCAGGCACCCAGCTTGTAGAGCAAGCCGAGTGCCACGATTGCAGCGAACCAGACCACTCCGATGATGACGGTGAGTCGGTCGAGATTTCGTTCTGCGACTGACGACCCACCGAGGGAGGAAGAGATTCCACCACCAAAGAGATCAGACAAACCACCGCCGCGGCCTTTGTGCATCAGCACGAACAACGCGAGCGCGACGCTGGTGATCACCACAATGATGGAGAAAATCAGGATCGGCACGGTCATCATGGGCACGAGAAGCACGGACGTTAGCCTAACTCACCGATTCATAAATGAGTGAAAATCTCCACCAGCGTTGGATTCGCGTGGCTCAGATCATCGGCATCTCGTAGAACCGTGCAATGGCAGCAAACTCGTCGGGCTTCAGGCTGGCCGCGCCGACCAGGCAGCCGTCGATGTCCGCCTCTGCCATCAAGGCGGCAACGTTGGTCGCGTTGACCGATCCGCCGTACAAGATCCTTATCTGAGCTGCGATGTCGTCGCCGTGCCGCTGTGAAATCCAGCCGCGGATCGCCGCGCAGACCTCTTGAGCGTCATCAGGTGTGGCCACCCGTCCAGTGCCGATCGCCCACACCGGCTCGTACGCGATGACCATCTTCGCCACGTGCTCAGCGGTGAGCCCGGCGAGCGCCCCCTCGACGTGGTGCAACGTGTCCGGCACCTGGCGCAGCTCCTGCCGAACCGCAAGGCCCTCGCCGACGCAGACGATCGGCACCAGACCACGCGAGACCGCCTTCACAGTCTTCGCGTTGACGATGTTGTCGTCCTCGCCATGGAAGCGCCGCCGCTCGGAGTGGCCGATGACCACGTAGCGGCAGCCGAGCTTGATCAGCATGTCCGCGGAAATGTCACCGGTGTACGCGCCGTTGTCGAACACCGACACGTCTTGAGCCCCGTAACCGATCTCCAGCCGATCGCCGTCTACCAGGGTCTGTACGGTCCGCAGATCGGTGAACGGTGGTAGCACGATGACCTCAGATTTCTTTGGGTCGTGCTTCTTGTCCTCCAGGGTCCATGCCAGCTTCTGGACAAGGCCGACGGCTTCGACATGGTTGAGGTTCATCTTCCAATTGCCGGCCATCAATGGCTTGCGCGCCATCTGCTAAACCTCGCCGTCAAGCACGGCCAAGCCCGGGAGGGTCTTGCCCTCGAGATACTCCAGGCTCGCGCCGCCGCCGGTCGAGATGTGACCGAACTGGTCGTCGCGGAAGCCAAGATCACGAATCGCCGCGGCCGAATCGCCGCCGCCGACGACGGTTAGGCCATCCACGTCGGTCAGCGCCCGCGCAACCGCAGTGGTGCCTGCCGCGAAGCTCTGCCACTCCGCGACACCCATCGGCCCGTTCCAGAAGACCGTCTTGGCGTTGCTGATCACCCTGCCGAACACCCGAGCCGAGTCTGGGCCGATGTCCAGTCCGACCTGATCCGGCGGTATAGCGTCAGCGGGCACCACGGTGGGCTGGGCGTCCGGCGCCACCTCTGGCGCCACGACGATGTCAGAGGGCAGCAAGATCTGTTTGCCGCCGGAGGCGGCATCGATGAGATATTTCCGGACAGTCTCGAGCTGATCTTCCTCGAGGAGGCTCTTACCTACCTCGTAACCCTGCGCCGCAAGGAAGGTGAAGGCCATACCGCCGCCGATCACCAGGGTGTCCGCGGTCCTGATCAAGTTTGCGACGACCCCCAGCTTGTCGGAGATCTTCGCACCGCCCAGCACCACGACGTACGGGCGTGCCGGCGATTCGATGAGTCGGCTCAGCACCTCCACCTCGGTGTTCACCAGTCCCCCGGCCGCACTGGGCAACCGCTGCGCTACGTCGTACACAGACGCTTGCTTGCGATGCACGACGCCGAATCCATCTGAGACGAACGCATCGCCGAAGGCTGCGTATCGGTCGGCCAGGGCGCCGCGTTCGGCATCGTCCTTGGACTCCTCCGCCGGCTCGTAGCGGACGTTCTCCAACATCGCCACGTCACCATCGGTGAGTCCATCGACAATGCTCTGGGCCGACTCCCCGACCACGTCCTTGGCGAGCCGAACATTGGTATCCAGCAGCTCAGACAGTCGCTTCGCGGCCGGTGCCAAGGAATATTTCGGGTTGACCTGACCCTTCGGACGGCCCAGATGTGCAAGCACGATGATCTTGGAACCGCGATCCCGAAGCTCGTTGAGGGTCGGCAGCGAAGCGCGAATCCGGCCATCATCGGTGATCGTTTGCCCATCCAGCGGCACGTTCAGGTCGCAGCGGATCAGCACCCGCTTGCCGCTCAGGTCACCAAGATCAGAAACTGACTTCACGCTTGATCCTTTCCAGGGCAAGATCGCCGAGTGGGCCGAAATGGAAGCCTTGCACAGGTTCCTGGCCGTTTGCACACGTTGCAGCCCATGCAGAGCGCCGGTTTCCTACGTGAGCGTAGGAAACCCGAGACGCCCGATCGAGGTGGCCGACTACAGGGACTCGCCGATCAGTACGACGAGGTCGGCGAGGCGGTTGGAGTAGCCCCACTCGTTGTCGTACCAGCCGACGACCTTGACCTGGTTCCCAATCACCTTGGTGAGGCCCGAATCGAAGATGCAGGAACTGGGGTCAGTCACGATGTCGGTGGAGACGATCGCGTCGCTGGTGTACTTCAGATATCCCTTGAGCGGCCCGTCAGCAGCCGCCTGCATGATGCCGTTGACCTCCTCGACCGAGGTTTCGCGGGACGCCTCGAAGGTCAGATCGGTCGCGGATCCGGTGGGAACAGGGACGCGCAACGCGTAGCCGTCCAACTTGCCCTTCAGCTGGGGCAGCACCAGTCCGATCGCCTTAGCTGCACCCGTCGAGGTTGGCACGACATTCAGCGCGGCAGCGCGGGCCCTACGTAGATCACGGTGCGGCCCGTCCTGCAGGTTCTGGTCCTGCGTGTACGCGTGGATGGTCGTCATCAGGCCCTTGACAATGCCAAGCCCGTCGTCGAGCGCCTTCGCCATCGGCGCCAGGCAGTTGGTCGTACACGAGGCGTTGGAAATGATGTTGTGCTTCGTCGCGTCGTAGTCGCCATCGTTGACGCCCATCACGACGGTCCAGTCCTCGTTCTTGGCTGGTGCGGAGATGATCACCTTCTTGGCACCCGCATCCAGGTGGGCCTTGGCCTTGGTGGCATCGGTGAAGAAGCCGGTGGATTCGATCACGACGTCGGCGCCGATATCGCCCCACGGAAGGGCTGCGGGATCGCGCTCCGCGTACGATCTCACAATCTTGTCGCCGACCTTGATGCCACCCTCGACAACCTCCACCGGCAGATCCAGCCGCCCCAAGATCGAGTCGTACTTCAATAGGTGAGCCTGAGTGTCATCGTCGAACAGGTCATTGAAGGCGACGACCTCGATGTCGGCACCTGAGGCAAGCAGCGCGCGGTAGAAGTTTCGGCCGATACGGCCGAAGCCATTAATACCAACACGGACGGTCATGACACGATCTCCTTCAGCTGTTCACGGTCCCACGAGGTCGGGACCAGAGACCACCTTAACGAACTTCGCTGGCATGCGTGACGGCCGTTTTTGCTGGTGGTCAGGCGTGCCAGTCGAGGACTTACTCCTCCTCCAGCATGTCAGCGCTGAGGCTGGCCTCGGTGTTCGGTATTCCCAGCTCGGCCGCCCGCTTGTCGGCCGTTGCCAGCAGTCGGCGGATCCGGCCCGCGACCGCGTCCTTGGTCAGCGGTGGCTCATGCATTTGGCCAAGCTCCTCTAGGCTGGCCTGCTTGTTCTCGATGCGGAGCAGACCGGCGGCCCGCAGGTGATCGGGAACGTCGTCGCCCAAGATCTCCAGGGCACGTTCGACTCGTGCGCCGGCAGCTACTGCGGCACGGGCCGAGCGGCGCAGATTCGCGTCATCGAAGTTTGCGAGGCGGTTCGCCGACGCGCGCACCTCGCGACGCATCCGGCGCTCCTCCCAGACCAGCAGCGACTCATGCGCACCGAGCTTGGTGAGCAATGCGGCGATGGCATCGCCGTCGCGGATGACGACGCGGTCGATGTTGCGCACCTCGCGAGCCTTCGCCGGGATTCCGAGCCGACGCGCCGCGCCCACCAGCGCCAGTGCTGCCTCCGGTCCTGGGCAGGTCACCTCGAGTGCCATCGAGCGGCCCGGTTCGGTGAGCGAGCCGTGTGCCAAGAATGCGCCACGCCATGCCGCAACGCAGTCGCAGAGGCCGCCGCTGACCACCTGGGCCGGAAGGCCGCGCGCCGGCCGGCCGTGCGAGTCGATCAGACCGGTTTGCCGGGCCAACGCCTCGCCATCCTTGATGACGCGGACAACGTAGTGGGTACCCCGCCGAATCCCGGAGCCGTTTACGATGACCAGCTCGCTCGGGTGGCCGAAGACCTCGCTGATGTCTGTCCTCAGACGACGCGCGGCGGCGCCGGTGTCCAGCTCGGCCTCGATCACGATCCGCCCGCTGACAATGTGCAAACCGCCGGCGAACCGCAGTGTTGCAGCAACCTCCGACTTGCGGTCGCATGGCTTGGTCGACTTGATAGTCGCCAGCTCTGCTTTCACCTGGGCGGTCATGGCCATTGGTGAATGATTACACAGCTAAGGCATGCATCTTGGCGCTTTGGCAGGACTCAGACGCCCAGGATCTCGGCGTACGCGGACGCCAGGCGTAGTGGGTCGTGGCGCGGCGAGCCGTCACGGGCGGCGAGATCCGCGACCACCAGCTGCGCTCCCAAGGACTCGGCTCGGGACGCCAAATGCGGGTCATCGGAGGCAAAACCGCTGTCGATGAGTACGACGTCGAGTCGCAGGTCGGGAGCGTGGTCGGCGAGCAGCTCAATGTGCTTGGCGGCCGAAAATCCGGCGGTCTCGCCGGAAGGCTCCAGGTTCAGGGTGAGAATGCGCCGCGCCGCAGTGGCGTTGATCGCTTCGGCGAGCTCTGGAACAAGCAGATGAGGAATGACTGAGGTAAACCATGAGCCGGGACCGAGAACGACCCAGTCGGCCTGCAGCACTACCTCGAGCGATTCCGGACATGCTGGCGGATCATGCGGAATGAGCCGCACTGAGCAGACCTCGCCCGCCGTGGTCGCAACTCTGGCCTGACCGCGAATCTCCGACAGCTCGTCCGGTTTCTCAGCGTCGAGGCCGATCACCTCGGCAGCGATTTCCAGCGGCACCGACGCCATCGGCAACACCCTGCCCTTGGCACCGAGGAGTTTGGCCACCATGTCCAAGCCGGCCACCGGGTCGCCCAGCCGCTCCCACAGCCCGACGATCAGCAGATTGCCGATCGCATGATCATCCATGGGCCCGCTGCTGCTGAACCGGTACTGCAAGACGTCGGCCCAGGTACGCCCAGACTCGTCATCGCCGCATAACGCCGCGAGCGCCATCCTGAGGTCGCCTGGAGGCAGGCAGCCGAGTTCGTCGCGGAGCCGGCCCGAGGACCCGCCGTCGTCAGCGACCGTGACGATCGCCGTCAAGTGGTCCGTCACCCGACGCAACGCCGTCAATGAGGCAGCCAGTCCATGCCCACCGCCGAAGGCCACCACAGCCGGGAGCGTCGGACCTAAAGAGCCCGATGTGAGGACGCGCGCCATATCGCGGCTGCTCACTCGCGACCCAGATCGCGGTGCAGCACAGTGGTCGACAAGCCCTTAGCTCGCAGTCGGCGGGCCAACTCCTCGGCGATCGCTGAACTGCGGTGCTTGCCGCCGGTACAGCCGATGGCGAGCGTGGCGAACCGCTTCCCCTCGGTGACGTAGCCCACCGATACGACGCCCATCAGGTCCTCCATGGAGGTGAGGAACGGCTCGGCACCTGGCTGGCCGAGCACGTAATCGCTCACCGGCTTGCTAAGACCCGTCTGCGGGCGCAGCTCGGGAATCCAATGCGGATTGGGCAGGAAGCGCACGTCAAAAACCATGTCTGCATCCACGGGAATGCCGTACTTGAAGCCGAACGACAGCAGGGTGACCCGCAACTGATCATCGGTGCTGCCGCCGTACGCGTGGGCGACGCGGGAGCCCAATTGGTGAATGTTCAGCGAGGACGTGTCGATGACCAGGTCGGCCGCCGCCCGGAGAGTGGCCAGCGTCTCGCGTTCCCGGTGTATGCCGTCCAGCAGCCGTCCGTCACCCTGCAGCGGATGCGGCCGGCGTACGGACTCCTGACGCCGCACGATGACGTCGTCGGTCGCCTCCAGGAACAAGATTTCAGGTAGCGTGCCGATGGCGGCCAGTTCGGTGAACATAGCTGGCAGCTGCTCGAAGAAGCCTCGGGTACGGACATCCAGCACGACCGCGAGGCGCGTCACGTCGATCTCTCGCGCCTGGCGGCAGACCTCGGGCAGCACGCTCGGCGGCAGGTTGTCCACCACGTACCAGCCGAGATCCTCCAGGTTGTGGGCTGCCGTAGAGCGTCCGGCGCCTGACATGCCGCTCACCACGACCAGGCGGAGCGGCTTGGTCGGGCGCTCGACGTCCAACTGTCCCTCAGAGCTCTCGCTGCTCACAGAGCTGATTATTCCCGAATACCTGCAAGGAGGAGTTCAGCGTCATGCGCGCTGAGCTTGTCGAAGCGCAGCAAACATGCACCCTTCGACAAGCTCAGGGTGCATGATTCGACAAGCTCAGGGTGCATGATCCAGCACCTCACCAGTCGCCATATCGATCGCCTCCGGCGGTGGCGCCTGTTGCAGCGCGGTCTTGATCGCGGTGGCGGTCTTGAGCCCGAAGCCAGGTACGGCAGCAATTTCCTCCACGCTCGCCGCGCGCAGCTTCTTCAGTGAGCCGAAGTAGCTGATCAATGCCTTACGTCGTACCTCCCCCAGGCCGGGCACTTGGTCGAGCAGCGACTCCACCATCGATTTGCTGCGCCGCGAGCGATGGTGAGTGATCGCGAAGCGGTGCGCCTCGTCGCGCAGCCGCTGCAAGAGGTAGAGGCCCTCGCTGGTGCGTGGCAAGATCACCGGTTCGTCGATGTCAGGCAGCCACACCTCCTCGAGTCGTTTCGCAAGGCCGCACAAAGCCACATCGTCGATGCCGAGCTCGTGCAGAGCCTTCGCGGCTGCCGCTACCTGTGGCGGTCCGCCGTCGACGACCACCAGTGCTGGTGTGTACGCGAACTTGCGCGGTGCCCCGGTCGTCGGATCGATCAGCAGCGGGCCTTCCTCATCGTCCAACCGGGTTTCTTGCCCGTCCCCCAACTGTTTCTTCATGGCCGCACGGTCATCGAGAAGTCGCCGGAACCGGCGGGTGATCACCTCGTGCATGGCTGCGACGTCGTTCTGCCCTTCGACCTGCCGGATCACAAACCGCCGGTACTCACTCTTCCGCGGCAGGCCGTCTTCAAACACGACCATTGATCCGACCACTTCCGTGCCCTGCAGATTGGAAATGTCGTAACACTCGATGCGCAGCGGTGCCGTGGGAAGCTCCAGCGCCTCCTGGATTTCTTCCAGCGCACGGTTGCGAGTCGAAAGATCACCAGCGCGGGTGGTCTTGTGCTTGATCAAGATCTGCTGCGCATTGCGGGCCACCGTCTCCATGAGGGCCCGCTTGTCGCCACGTTGCGGCACTCGGATGAAGACGTGTGAGCCGCGCCGCTCCTCGAGCATCCGGGTGAGAGACTCCGCCGAGGACGGCATGACCGGCACCAAGATTTCGCGCGGCACCGCATCGTGATCATTGGTCGTGGGATCGGGCTCGCCATAGAGCTGGAGCAGGAACTGTTCGATCAGCTCCTCGCTGCCGCCGTCGTCGAACCGGTCGGCAACCCAGCCGCGCTCGCCACGGATGCGGCCGCCGCGTACGTGAAAAATTTGCACGGCCGCCTCAAGCGGGTCTTCGGCGAGCGCGATGACGTCGGCGTCGGTACCGTCCCGCAGCACGACGGCATTGCGTTCGGTGGCTCGTTGCAAGGCGCCGATGTCGTCTCGTAGCCGAGCCGCCCGCTCGAACTCCAGCGCGTCACTGGCGGCACGCATTTCCCGCTCCAAATTCTTGATCATCGGCGCGGCTTGACCGGAGACGAACTGGCAGAAATCGTCGACGATCGCTCGGTGCTCCTCCGGCGTGACACGGCCGATGCAGGGCGCCGAGCACTTGCCGATATACCCAAGCAGGCAAGGCCGGCCGAGCTGCTTGTGGTTCTTGAACACTCCGGGCCGGCAGGAGCGCATCGGAAACACCCGGAGCAGCATGTCGACCGTTTCGCGGATGGCCCAGGCGTGAGAGTAGGGGCCGAAGTATCTGGTGCCTTTGCGCTTCGCCCCGCGGCCGACCATCACCCGCGGAAACTCCTCGGAGACGGTGACTGCGAGCCACGGATAGGACTTGTCGTCGCGGTACTTGATGTTGAAGCGCGGGTCGAACTCCTTGATCCAGGAGTACTCCAGCTGCAGCGCCTCGACTTCGTTCTGCACCACGGTCCAATCCACCTTGGTGGCTGTGCTGACCATGGATCGGGTGCGGCTCAGCAGCGACGCCGGATCAGCAAAGTAGGAATTCAGCCGGGATCGCAGGCTCTTCGCCTTGCCCACATAGATGACTCGGCCGTCGGCATCGGAGAAGCGATAGACCCCAGGCTGGTCCGGAATGGAACCCGGCGCGGGCCGGTACGCCGGCGCTGGGCGAGGCGCGACTGGAGGTACCACGCGCCCCAGACTAGGCGCGAGCGCCGACGGTCAAATCGGCACTCCAGAGTCACCCCGTGTCGAGTCGATCAGACACTGCTGGCCGATGCCCAAGCCTCGGCGAACGCTGAAACGATCTCCTGCCGCGCGTCTCGGTCATGGGCGTACGCGCCAGGAGGCGGAGCATCGGGAACTCCAGCTGTCTTGACGAAGAATGCGCCACTGCGCGTCTCGACCAACCACGAGATGTTGCCGGAGTCCTGCGTCCGGTGATCGAACCGCGCGATCACCCGGCCACTCCGCCCCACGAGGATCTCCGGCCGGTCGGTGGTCGTCTAGCAAGGAGCAACTCGGATACGACAAGTGAGGCTGGTTGACATGGTCTGGACGAACCCTGCCGACGGGTCAACCAGTGACGTAGACCTTGCCTTCGAAGACAGCGGCCTTCGCCTCGGCAAGAGGTTTCGGAGCGGGGGGATTCGTCACCGAGCCGTCCTTGATCGAGTATTCGCTGCCGTGACAGTCGCAGTGAATGACTCCGTTCCTGACGGCGGCCACCGGGCATCCCTGATGCGTGCAGATCTTGCTGAACGCCTTGTACTTTCCCTTGCTCGGCTGAGTGACGACATAGTCGGCGTCTTCCAAGATCACTCCACCGCCGACCGGCACCTTTGAGGTTGCGACGCTTGGACCGTCGGGCGCCTTTGCCTTCGAGGCGGACGGCTTCGTGGAGGTCGAGTCGACGGTCGGCGACGGCGACGCTGGTGGAGAGGTCGTTTCCGCGGCTGGCGCGGTGGAGGGCGAGCCGCTTTGAGCGTCAGCGGAGCAACTAGCTAGCGCGGCGGCGCCACCGCCGGCGAGGGCGAGCAGTCCTGCGGTTCGAAGCACGGTACGACGCGTGGTGGCGGAGCATGCCTGGTGCGGCTGGCGGTCGCCGAGCTCGGACACAGATGCCTCCAACCGTGAAGATGCCTTTCGAGCCCAGACGAGATAGGCATCGATTTGGTTCGATCAGCTGGCGACGAGCGCTGGTTGGGTCGCCCTGATGGGGATGGACTGCCCGTCGAGCAGTGGCTTGAGGTAGGCCCCGGTGTAGGACTTGGAACTGGCCGCGATCTGCTCAGGGGTGCCCTGCGCAATCACCAAGCCGCCGCGCGAGCCACCTTCCGGACCCATGTCGATCAGCCAGTCGGCGGTCTTGATCACGTCGAGGTTGTGCTCGATCACGACGACAGTGTTGCCCGCGTCGACAAGCCGGCCCAAGACACCCAACAGCTTGCGAATGTCCTCGAAGTGCAGACCCGTGGTTGGCTCATCCAGCACGTAGAGCGTGCGGCCCGTCGCCCGCTTCTGCAGCTCACTGGCCAGTTTGACGCGCTGGGCTTCGCCGCCGGAGAGGGTCGGCGCCGGCTGCCCGAGGCGTACATAACCAAGTCCCACGTCAACCAGCGTGCTGAGATGCCGCGCAATCGCGGGCAGCGGTGCAAACAGCTCCAGCGCTTCCTCGATCGAGGAGTCCAAGACCTCGGCGATCGACCTTCCCTTGTAATGGACCTCGAGAGTCTCGCGGTTGTATCGGGCGCCGTGGCAGACCTCGCACGGCACATAGACGTCCGGCAAGAAGTTCATTTCGATCTTGATCGTGCCGTCGCCGGTACAGTTCTCACAGCGACCACCTTTGACGTTGAACGAGAACCGCCCCGGCAGATAGCCGCGTACCTTGGCCTCCGGAGTCTCGGCGAAGAGCCTGCGGATATGGTCGAACACTCCGGTGTAGGTGGCCGGATTGGACCGCGGCGTACGACCAATGGGCGATTGATCGACGTGAATGACCTTGTCGATCTCATCGGCTCCAGTGATCGACCGGTGCCGACCAGGCACCTCGCGCGCGTTGTAGATCCGTTTCGCAAGGGCGGTGTACAAGATGTGGTTGACCAGGGTCGACTTGCCAGACCCTGAAACTCCGGTCACGGCGATGAGCTGGCCGAGAGGAAATGACACCGTGATGTTGCGCAGGTTGTGCTCGGTTGCCTTGTGCACGGTGATTTCTCGACCAGCGGAACGCGGACGGCGGGACGCCGGCAGCGGGATCGAACGGCGTCGCGACAGATAGGCGCCGGTGAGCGAGTCGCGGTTGCTCAGTAGCTCGTCGACAGGGCCCGAATGCACCACCCGGCCGCCGTACTCACCAGCACCCGGACCGATGTCGACGGCCCAGTCCGCTGCCTTGATCGTTTCCTCGTCGTGCTCGACGACGATCAAGGTATTGCCCAGATCCCGGAGCCGGAGCAGGGTCTCGATCAGCCGTCGGTTGTCACGCTGATGCAGCCCGATGCTGGGCTCGTCGAGCACGTAGAGGACGCCGACCAGTCCCGACCCGATCTGAGTCGCGAGCCGAATTCGTTGCGCCTCGCCACCGGAAAGGCTCCCGGTGGGACGGCTGAGCGATAAATAGTCCAAACCAACGTCGAGCAGGAATCTCAGCCGCTCGTTGATCTCCTTGAGCACCCGCTCCGCGATCTGCCGCTCCCGCTCGTTGAGCTCCAGCTGGCCCAGGAAGGAAGCCGTGCCATCAATCGACAACGACGACACTTCTGAGATGTTCTTGCCGCCGATGGTCACCGCGAGCGAGGTCGGCTTCAGCCGAGCGCCCTTACACGCTCGACATGGCACCTCGCGCATATATCCCGCGAATCGTTCCCGCGAAGTGTCACTCTCCGCTTCGGCATGGCGCCGCTCGATATATGGGATGACACCTTCGTACTTCGCGTTGTAGCTGCGCTCCCGGCCGTACCGGTTCCTGTAACGCACATGGACCACACCGGGCACACCATCGAGCAGCATCTTCTGGGCCGCAGCCGGCAGCCGGTGCCACGGGGTCGTCGTCGAGAAGCCAGCGCTCTCGGCGAGCGAATCAATGAGCCGGCTGAAGTAATCCGCGACGTGCTGCGAGGACCACGGGGCTATCGCCCCTTCGGACAGGCTCTTCTCGTCATCGGGTATGACGAGCTCCGGGTCGACCTCCATGCGGGTGCCCAGGCCGGAACAAGCGGGGCAGGCACCCCACGGACCGTTGAAAGAGAACTGCCGCGGCTCGAGCTCATCGATACCGATGTCATGGTTGTTCGGGCACGCCATCTTCTCGGAGTAGTTCCGCTCCCGTTGTGGATCCTTCGGGTCGAGGTCCACGAAATCGATCGATACGACACCCTGCGCCAACCTCAGCGCGGTTTCCACCGAGTCGGTCAACCGGAGCTTGACATTCGGTTTCACCGCCAGCCGGTCGACGATGACGTCGATGGAGTGCTTGTACTTCTTGTCGAGGACCGGCGGGTCGGTGAGTTGCACGACCTGGCCGTCCACCCGGGCTCGACTGAAGCCCTCTGAGGCGAGCTCGCGGAAAACCTCCACGTACTCCCCCTTGCGGGCGCGGACCACGGGTGCCAGCACCTGGAACCGGGTGCCCTCCGCCATCGCCATCAACCGGTCGACGATCTGCTGCGGCGACTGGCGGCTGATCGGCTCACCGCAGATCGGGCAGTGAGGGCGCCCAGCGCGGGCGTAAAGCAGACGGAGGTAGTCATACACCTCGGTGATGGTGCCGACTGTCGACCGTGGGTTACGGCTCGTGGACTTCTGGTCGATGGAAACCGCGGGCGACAGACCCTCGATGAAATCGACATCCGGCTTGTCCATCTGACCAAGGAACTGCCTCGCGTACGCGGAAAGCGACTCGACGTAACGGCGCTGACCCTCCGCGAAGATGGTGTCGAAGGCGAGACTCGACTTTCCCGATCCCGACAGTCCGGTGAAGACGATGAGAGCATCTCGCGGCAGATCGAGCGAGATGTTTCGCAGGTTGTGCTCGCGCGCACCCCGAACGACGAGACGGTCAGTCACGGAGCACATCGTATGTGCCCGCGCTGACAGGGAACACGGATCCCGCGACGCCGTTCGGAGGAGGAGGGAGGGGACATGCCACTCGTACCCGAGCGAGGACGACGTAGGTGGCTACCTGGCGCGATCCGCGCCGAGCGAGCGCGGCAAGCAAACACAGAATGCGAATGGTCTTGAGGCCTCCCGGCACCCCCTGCGGGCACTACGGTATGGGCAT
>Ga0184620_10000023_pt1 | contig 23466 bp, 21 predicted proteins | sample PLM1_5_b1_FD_133136 | JGI IMG/M metagenome (GOLD analysis project Ga0184620, IMG submission 133136) | Groundwater sediment microbial communities from an aquifer in East River, Colorado, USA - PLM1_5_b1 | ecosystem: Environmental > Terrestrial > Soil > Riparian zone | place: USA: East River... | reverse complement strand
GGAGGCGCTGGAGGACGCGCTGTCCAAGATCGATGTCGGCGATGAGGTCAGCCTGCGAGTGATCGATCGCGGCGTTGGTGCCATCACCGAGACCAACGTCTCGCTGGCCGCTGCCTCGGACGCCGTCATTGTGGGCTTCAACGTGAGGCCGCAGGGCAAGGCGTCGGAGCTCGCCGACCGCGAGGGCGTGGACATCCGCTACTACTCGGTGATCTACGCCGCGATCGACGAGATCGAAGCCGCACTGAAGGGCATGCTGAAGCCGATCTACGAAGAGGTCACCCTCGGCCAGGCGGAGATCCGGGAGATCTTCCGCTCGTCCAAGGCGGGCATCATCGCCGGCTGTATGGTCATCGACGGCTCGATCCGCCGCAACGCCAAGACGCGACTGCTGCGCGACGCCGTCGTCGTCACCGAGAGCACCATCGCCTCGCTGCGGCGGGAAAAGGATGATGTCACTGAGGTGCGTGAGGGGTTTGAGTGCGGCATAACGCTCGCTAATTACTCCGATATCAGAATCAGCGACATCATCGAGACCTACGAGTTGCGGGAGAAACCGCGCTCGTAGCCGCAGAGTTGTCAGAACCGAGTTGGCCGATAGGCCCATTCGGTTCTGACACGTCGGCGTGAAGGAGGAGCAGATGGCTTCGCCACGCGTGGTCAGACTGGCCGACCAGATCAAGGTGATCGTGGCAGAGATGCTGGAGCGGCGGATCAAGGATCCGCGGCTAGGTTTTGTGACGGTGACTGACGTGCGGCTTACCGGCGATAGGCAGAACGCCACGGTGTTCTACACCGTGCTTGGCTCCGATGAGGAACACGCCAATACGGCGGCCGCGCTTCGCTCGGCGACTGGCCTGATTCGGGCTCAGGTCGGCAAGCAGCTCGGCTTGAGGCTCACCCCCGCGCTGACGTTCGTGCCCGACGCCGTACCGGAGAATGCTAGGCAGATCGACGATCTGCTCGCCCAAGCCAGGTCGACTGACGCCCGGGTTGCCGAGCAGGCTGCTGGTGCGGCGTACGCCGGGGAAGCCGACCCGTACAAGCACGACGATGATGTCGAGGAGCAAGCCCAGCGCGATGATGACGAGCCGGCCTGACGCCATCCCACACTCCGGCGTCGCCGTCATCGACAAGCCTGCAGGCCGGACCTCTCACCAGGTCGTCGCGAAGGTCCGGCACATCGTTGGTACGCGCAAAGTCGGGCACGCCGGAACGCTGGACCCGATGGCGACCGGTGTCTTGGTGATCGGGATCGGCAGGGCAACGCGATTACTCGGATATCTGGCGCTGACCGAGAAGGCGTACCAGGCGACGATCCGGCTCGGCATCGCTACGGTCTCCGACGACGCCGACGGTGAGATGACCGCAAGCGCTGGGGCGGGTGGCGTGAGTGATGATCAGATCGGACCTGCCCTCGTACGGCTGCGCGCCAAACGGCTGCAGGTGCCATCCTCAGTCTCGGCGATCAAGATCAACGGAGTCCGCTCATACGCCAAGGTGCGGTCCGGCCAGGACGTGGTTCTCAGCCCGCGGCAGGTGATCATCCACAAGTTCGAAGTGCTTGATCGCCGTGACCTCGAGGTGGATGGGGTCACGGTTGTTGATCTTGACGTGATCGTCGAGTGCTCCTCGGGCACGTATGTGCGGGCGCTCGCCCGGGATCTCGGGACGACGCTCGGAACCGGCGGTCACCTGACTGCGCTGCGGCGCACACGGGTGGGGCCGTTCACCCTTGAGCAGGCCCAGACCATCGACGAGGCCGAGCGGGGATTGAGGATCGTGCCGCTGGCGGACGTTGCCCGCAGCAGCTTCACAACGTTGACGGTCAATGAGACCCAGGCGAACGACATCCGACACGGCCGCCGGTTGGTTGGTGTGGTCTTGCCCGACCGGACGACGGCACTACTGGAACAGACCGGGTCGTTCCTGGCGCTGTATCGCCAAGAGGGACCAGACGCCGTTGCCGAGGCGGTGTTTCTCTAGGACGCTACGGGGTCTCGGTGACCGGAGGAGGTTCGACGTCTGGAACCCAGCTAGTCACAACCACCGGAAGACACACTTCCTTTGTCCCAGCCTTGCCGTTGGCATCAGTGGGTTTCGCGTGAATCACAATCGACATCAAGCCGTCATCATCGACAGGCCTAAACGAGACAAATGTGTTGCCGTTTGCTACGCCGGTGCCGCTGGGAACCACGTCAAACCAAACCTCATTCTCCGGATTGGCGGGTCCGTTCGGGTCGTGCTTATAGTGCCCCTTGGTCGGATCCGGGACATCGTCACCCCGAGCCGCACAAGGACCGACGTGGAGGTGAGAGCCGAACGTTTCACCCGCGACCGAAGTCTCAATCCCTTCGACACGAAGCTTGAAGCCAGTGCCATCGGGCGTCTCCATGATTCGGACACTGGCAGTGGCGTTGTCGAATGCTGTGTCCGCTGGAATGGCTGGATCGGCCTCTCCGGTCCAAAGGTCAGTCGACCCGAGAGAATTCAGGTACCGCTTGAGCATGTCTGAGCCGCTTGCAACTTGAGTTCCACCCAAAACCAATGCGCAACCGGCAAGGCCGCCGATCGCAGCCTTCGTGAGACGCCTCACTGTTCCCCCCGAGAAAAATACCTGCGTGTGCTCGGCAGTTTTGCATGACTCGCCCCCCTTGCGGCACCGGGTCGAGAAAGTGAGGCATTCAGCACAGCGCTACAAGACGCGGGGTCTGCTTAACTGTTCGACGTTGCGAGCAGGACGGGCAGGAGGCGCATCGGATGAGCAGACCGACCGTTGTAGTGATCGGCAACTTCGATGGTGTCCATCGAGGCCATGTCGAGCTCATCCGCATCGCCAGGGACGCAGAGCCAGGAGCCCGTGTCGTTGCGGTGACGTTTTGGCCGCACCCAATGTCGGTGATCCGGCCGGATCAAGCGCCGGCGCTGCTCACGACATTGGAACGGCGTAAGGAGTTACTCCGTACGGCTGGCGTCGACGACGTCGTTGTCGTCGATTTCACACCCGAGGTCGCCAGCTGGAGCCCAGCCCAGTTTGTGGACAGCGTCCTGCGGCCACTACACCCGGCTCGGATCGTGGTGGGGGAGAACTTCCGATTCGGGTTCCGGGCCGCTGGTGACGTCTCGACGCTTGCCGAGCTCGGAGCGGGTGAGTTCAAGGTGCAAGCGTTGCCGTTGCTGACCGATGGCACTCAGCCGAGCTCCTCGACGCTGATCCGCCATGCCGTCGCCGAGGGCGATTTCGGTCGGGTGCGGGAACTGAGCGACAACGTCTACCGGTTTTCCGGGGTCGTCGTACGCGGCGATCGTCGAGGTCACGAGCTGGGGTTTCCGACGGCCAATGTGCCGGTGCCCTCAGGCCTGGCCGTGCCTGCTGACGGGGTGTACGCCGGCTGGGTCACCAGGCTCGATCCACCGTCACCGCAGTGGCCCGCAGCCATCTCAGTCGGCACGAACCCGACGTTCGATGGCGTGGAACGCCGGGTCGAGGCCTATGTGCTGGATCGAGATGATCTTGAGCTCTATGACGTCGAGATCGCCATCGATTTCTATGCCAGATTGCGCGGTCAAGTGAAGTATGCGGGGAGAGAAGCGTTGATCAAGCAGATGCATGCCGACGTTGAGGAGGCTCGGCACCTGCTGCACGCAGCCTGATCGAGCTGGGTGCCGCCGGCCTGCGGCAGCATCGCCTCTTTCCTGAAATTAGCTGCTAAGGCGCAGCGCTGGTAGATTGGGCGCGCCGTTTGACCGGCCGCGGATGTCCAAGAGCTCCCATTCACACCGTGTGAAAAGCCCGAAGGGTTATTCGGGAGCGCCGCGCAGCGGGAAACCGAGAGGAGAATCAGTGTCGATGGACGCTGCAACCAAGAAGAAGATCATCGACGAATACGCAACAGGCGACGGCGATACAGGTTCCCCTGAGGTGCAGGTCGCCATCCTTACCAGGCGGATTGCGCATCTCACCGAGCACCTCAAGGAGCACAAGCACGACCACCACAGTCGTCGTGGCTTGATGCTGCTCGTCGGCCAACGGCGTCGGTTGCTCAACTATGTCGCCAAAACCGACATCGAGCGCTACCGCTCGCTGATCGAGCGCCTTGGGCTGCGTCGCTGAACGCCACACCGGACTGCGAGCGTCGGGAATCGCGCGCCGCCGTGGTGAGGAGGAGTGAGCGGAGGCGTTGTTTCCTCAGCGAGCGACGACGAACTAGGCGGGTTCACAAGCGCGATGCGCGAACAGCCGTTTACAACTGAATAACCACCATCACGCTCGAGATCGCATCTCGACGCAGATGCTCGACGAGGGAGAGTTTCGGTCCTCGGTAGTGGTTTTCGGGAGGAGCATCTCGCTCTGGCCCGCGGACCTCGATCGAAGACCGGCCTCCACCAGCTCGGGGGATTGACGCGGGCATGGTCCGCGCGTCACGGCGAGCCTCATCCAGTGTGCGGATGCGATCCATGCGATATCCATACTCAGGCACCGGCACTAGGCCACCGCCACAGAAAGGAATCCCGTGGAGGGACCAGATCTTCAATCTAGCGAGGTCGTCATCGACAACGGCGATTTCGGCCGCCACGTCGTCCGCTTCGAAACAGGCCTGCTGGCACAGCAGGCCGGCGGATCGGCCACCGTCTACCTGGACGAGGACACTATGGTGCTCTCGGCCACGACCGCCCAGAGCAAGCCACGCGAAGCCATCGACTTCTTCCCACTCACCGTGGACGTCGAGGAACGCATGTACGCCGTGGGCCGCATCCCAGGCTCATTCTTCCGGCGGGAGGGTCGTCCTTCCGAAGACGCGATTCTCACCTGCCGTCTCATTGATCGGCCGTTACGTCCGTGCTTTGTGAAGGGCCTCCGCAACGAAGTCCAGGTCATTGTCACGGTCATGGCCCTGAATCCGAACAAGGTCTACGACGTTGTCGCCATCAATGCGGCATCCCTGTCCACCCAGCTGGCCGGTCTGCCCTTTACCGGTCCAGTGGGTGGTGTACGCGTTGCGCTGGTCGGCGACCGATGGATCGGGTTCCCCGACGTCGATCAGCTGGAGAATGCAGCCTTCGACATGGTGGTTGCCGGCCGCGTCACCGATGCTGGCGACGTGGCCATTGCAATGGTGGAGGCAGAGTCCACTCTGCGTACCTGGGATCTGGTGAACAATGGCGAGACCGCGCCCACTGAAGAGGTTGTGGCTAACGGTTTGGAGGCCGCCAAGCCCTTCATTCGCGCATTGTGCGAAGCCCAGGTCGAGCTGGCTGCCAAGTTCGAAAAGCCCGTTGTCGACTTCCCGGTCTTCCTCGACTACGCCGAGGACGTTTACGGCGCCCTCGCCGAGACGGCGACTGCCGAACTCAGCGAGGTCATGTCGATTGCCGACAAGCAAGCCCGCGAGCAGGCCTCTGACAGGCTCAAGAACTCCGTCGTCGAGCGTCTGGCACCTCGATTCGAGGGACGCGAAAAGGAGATCGTCGGCGCGTACCGGGCACTGACCAAGAAGCTGATTCGGCAGCGGATCCTGACGGACCGGATCCGCATCGACGGCCGCGGCGTGACCGACATCCGTACCCTCTCTGCCGAGGTCGGTGTGGTACCGCGGGTGCACGGCTCGGCGCTCTTCCAGCGCGGTGAGACGCAGATCCTGGGTGTCTCGACGCTCAACATGCTGGGCATGGAGCAGAAGCTCGACACGCTTGCACCGGAGACCAGCAAGCGCTACATGCACAATTACAACTTCCCGCCGTATTCCACCGGTGAGACCGGACGGGTCGGATCTCCCAAGCGGCGCGAGATCGGTCACGGGGCCTTGGCCGAACGAGCTCTGGTTCCTGTGCTACCAACCCGCGAGGAGTTCCCGTACGCGATTCGGCAGGTATCGGAGGCCCTCGGGTCGAATGGCTCGACCTCGATGGGCTCGGTATGCGCCTCAACGCTGGCCCTGCTCAACGCCGGCGTGCCGCTGCGCGCACCGGTAGCCGGCATTGCGATGGGCCTGGTGTCTGACACCGTCGACGGGCAGATGCGCTATACCGCGCTGACCGACATTCTCGGCGCTGAGGACGCGTACGGTGACATGGACTTCAAAGTCGCGGGCACCCGAGATTTCATCACTGCGCTGCAGCTGGACACCAAGCTCGACGGAGTTCCCGCGTCGGTGCTGGCTGAGGCGCTGAACCAGGCCAAGGACGCCCGTAACACCCTGCTCGACGTGATGCGTGAGGCCATTGACGGGCCCGACGAGATGAGCGTCTACGCCCCGCGGATCATCACCGTGAAGATCCCCGTCGACAAGATCGGCGAGGTCATCGGACCCAAGGGCAAGGTGATCAACCAGATCCAGGATGACACCGGTGCGGACATCACAATCGAGGACGACGGCACGATCTACATTGGCGCCGACGGGGCCGACAAGGCGGAGGCGGCGCGCAGCATGATCAACGCCATCGCAAACCCGACAACGCCGGAGAAGGGCGAGCGCTACCTCGGCACCGTCGTCAAGATCACGGCGTTCGGTGCGTTCGTCTCACTGCTGCCAGGCAAGGACGGCTTGCTGCACATCTCCAAGATGCGTCCGCTTTCCGGCGGCCAGCGCATTGAGAACGTCGAGGATGTGCTCAGCGTCGGTCAGAAGCTCCAGGTAGAGATCAACGAGGTCGATGATCGCGGCAAGCTGTCGTTGATCCCGGTGGTTGAGGAGACGGTGCCGGCGTAGCGGTCAGCGCTACGTTCGACACCCACTCATGCCGCTCGTTCCGCGCAGCCGTCCCGGGCGGCGCCGTCTGCAGCTGGATGGCGCCGTCCACCGTACGGTGCTGCCGGGCGGCCTTCAGATCGTCACCGAAAACATCCGATCCACCAACACCTACTCCCTGGGCGTCTTCGCCGCTGTCGGCTCACGGCACGAGACACCGCCGTTGCACGGCGCCTCGCACTTCCTCGAACACCTGCTCTTCAAGGGCACCCCGACTCGCACTGCCGAGCAGATTTCGGCCGCGATCGAGGCGGTGGGTGGCGAGCTCAACGCGTACACGGCCAAAGAGCACACCTGCTTCTACGCCCGGGTGCTGCACAGCGATGCCGATCTAGCCCTCGATGTGCTCACCGACATGATCACCCATTCGACGATCACACCGGAGGACGTGGACGCCGAACGTGCGGTGATCTTGGACGAGATCTCCATGCACGCCGACGATCCAACCGAGCAGGCCGCGGAAGCGGTCGCGGCGGCGATCTTCGGCACATCAGGGCTCGGCCGTCCGGTGATCGGATCACCAAGCTCGGTTGCGACGCTGAGCCGGCCGCTCATCGTGCAGCACTGGAGCCGGCACTATCGCCCTAGCTCCCTGGTTGTCGCGGCAGCCGGCAAAGTTGATCATGATCGGCTGGTGCAACGGCTGAGCGTCCTGGACGCCCAACCGGCGGCGTCTTCCGGCCCATCGAGTACAGCACCCACTATGATCAACGGGCCGGGCGGGCTGATCATGCGCAGGCTGCCGCTGGAGCAGTGCAGTGCCGTGCTGGCCTTCCCGAGCCCAGGCATCTTCGACGCGCGGCGATATCCGCTTGGTCTGCTCTCCCTGATCATTGGCGGCGGCATGGCTTCCCGGTTGTTCGTCGAAATACGCGAACGGCGCGGGCTGAGCTACAGCATCGACGCCGGCGAGACGGCCTATTCGGATGCTGGTGTGTGGAGTGTGGAGTGGCAGTGCGCGCCCGGCAAATTAGCAGCGATTCTCAAGCTGGTGCGGGCAACTCTTGCCGAGGTGGCGGAGCGGGGAATTACCTCGGCTGAGCTGGCGCGTGCCAAGGGTCAGATGCGTGGCCAAACCGCCCTCTCTTTCGACGGCCCGGGCAGCCGGATGAGTCGCCTCGGGTTCAATGCTGTGCTGGGCGATGACCGCACCTTGACCGAACTGCTGCACAGCTTCGACCAGGTGACCGCCGCTCAGATAAGGGCTGAGGCAGAGATACTTTTCCGGCAGTCTCCGACTCTCGCGATCGCCGGAGCCAGGGTGCCGGCTCGAGGAGTCGAGTCGCTGCTCTCGCGGTGGTGATTCTCGAGTTGTCAGCCACCCAGCTGCGAGCGTCGGGAATCGCGCGCCGCCGCACGGAGGAGGAGGGAGCAGAGGCGTTCTTTCCTCTGCGAGCGACGACGACGGCGGTGGACTTCAAGCGCGATGCGCGAGCAGCTGCAGGGAACGGCTATAACCTGCTGGGAAGTCTGAGAAGTCGGAAGGAGGTCGTGCATGACCAGGGTCGGGGTGCTCGGATCCCGTGGTCGGATGGGCGCCGAAGTGTGCCGGGTCGTAGCAGCCGCCCCGGACTTGGAGCTCGTTGCGGCCATCGATCTCGGCGATGATCGGGCGACCGCTGAGGCTGCGCAGGTCATCGTCGATTTCACTCACCCTGACGTCGTGATGGACAACCTCTCTTGGTGTATCGATCACGGCATTCACGCCGTTGTCGGCACCACGGGATTCACAGACGAGCGCTTCGATCTGTTGCGCACCAGGCTCGCGGAGCATGATGGTGTCGGCGTGGTGATTGCGCCCAACTTCTCCATAGGTGCGGTGCTCATGATGCGTTTTGCCGAGCAGGCAGCCGCTTTCTACGAGAGCGCAGAAATAATCGAGCTGCACCACCCCGGCAAAGCCGATGCTCCATCGGGAACCGCGGCAAGCACGGCGCGCAGGATTGCCGCCGCACGTACAGCCGCAGCCATCCCTGCACCCCCCGACGCAACCAGACACGAACTGCCCGGAGCTCGCGGGGCGCAGGTCGATGGGATTCGGGTGCACGGCGTACGACTGCGTGGTCTGGTCGCCCATCAGGAGGTCTTGTTCGGAGCCGAAGGGGAGACCTTGACGATCCGTCATGATTCCCTCGACCGCGTGTCGTTCATGCCAGGCGTGCTTGCTGCGATTCGAGCGGTCAGCAGCAAGCCCGGCCTCACCGTGGGGATCGAATCCATCCTCGGAATCGGATGACGTGAACCGACTCCGGACCCGCCTCGGACGGGCCGCGCCGCTCGTCGGCGTACTGATCATCGTCGTCAGCTTTGCCTTGCTCTGCGTCGGGCTTTATGCCGTTGATCGTTATGTGCACCGCCGCGCGGAGCAGCAGGCCGCGGAAACGCTGCAGCCGCAATTGGGAACGCCGGCGCTACCGCAGGTCGACATCAAGGGCTTCCCCATCCTGACTCAGCTGGTCGCGGGCTCGATTGGCACGATGCACGTGGTCGCCGATCAGGTCGGCGTCGCCAACAATGCCTCGGTGACCCTGGCACACGCCGATCTGGTGATGACTGACGTCGTTACCAAGGATTGGCTCAAAACCATGACCATCAGTCACGCTGAGGGAACCTCGCTGCTCGACTACACCAAGCTCTCTTCGCTCGCCGGTGCGCCGCTGTCGTACGGCAGTGACGGGCGGGTCGAGTTGGTCTCCAAGACCACTGTCTTCGGCCGGAATGTGGAAGCCGTGATCACCGGTACACCGCGGCTGAACGCCAAGGAGCAGACCATCACGCTGAACGATGCCAGGATTTCGGTTGCCGGCGTCAACCTGCCCGACTTCACAGCCCAGGCCTTGCTGGCAGCGCTGCTCAAGCCGATTCCACTGAAAGGCATCCCGCTCGGCTTGACTGCCAGCCGAATTTCTGCCGACGAAGACGGCGTCCATATCGACCTGTTCGGTGACAACCTCACGATTGCCAGCTAGCAGGCCGGTTGCTGCCTAGGACAGGGGCTCTCTGGCGGGCTCATCCTCAAACCCATCCGCCGGCTGCAGATTGCTGTGCAGCCGTACTTCTTTGAGGCGTACGGACTCATCCTCGGGCCCGATCTCCCGAGTAGCCCCATCAGCGGCCCAGCCGGCGGCGGTCAGGAACCGGCGGAAGGTCTCGTCGTCGGCATTCACCCAGCAGGAAGCCCGGACAAAGCCGTCCGCTCGCAGTGTGTCAGCGCAGGCATTGAGCAGCCGGGAGCCGTGGCCTTGATGTTGGGCCACGGGATCCACCACGAACGCATCGATCGCGGCGTCGTTGCTCTGGTCGGCATCCTCGTCTTGGCTAGGCATGGTGGTGGCGAACCCGACGACTCGCTGGCCGTCGGTCGCGATCAGGACCCGGAACGCTGCCTCGGGCGGTCGCTCAATGGCGGTACGCCAGGCCTCGACCATGTCGGCTAATGACACCGAGGCAAGCATCAACTCCGCCAAGTCGGAGGGCCATTCCGCGGCCCAGGAGCGTCGCTGCAGCTCAGCGATGCTCGACGCCTCGTCGGGCCACGCAAGGCGTACGGAGGCGGCAATCGGTTCACCAGAAGCTGCACCCACGGCCGCGATCGTACCGACCTGTAGCCTTTCGTCCCGTGGTTCCCAGAAGCTTGCAGATCCCGCCCTTGTTGGTGCCGAACGCGATGCGCATCGTCTCGTTAGGCGGTTTGGGCGATGTTGGGCGAAACATGGCAGTGATCGAGTTCGACGGCCAGCTGCTGCTCATCGATTGTGGCGTGCTGTTTCCCGAGGATGATCATCCTGGCGTCGACCTGATCTTGCCGGGCTTCGATGCCATCAGCGAACGCCTGGGCGACGTGATCGGTCTGGTCCTCACCCACGGTCATGAGGACCATATCGGCGCCGTGCCGTATCTGCTGCGGCAGCGAGGAGATATCCCGATCATCGGGTCGAAGCTGACGCTGGCGTTGTTGGCGGAGAAGCTGCGCGAGCACCAGCTGCGCAACGTTCCGCAACGCACCGTCCGCGACGGTGACAAGATCAGCGTGGGCAAGTTCGAATGCGAATTCATTGCGGTGAACCACTCCATTCCCGATGCGCTGGCCGTCGCGGTACGCACCTCCGCCGGCCTGATCTTGCACACCGGCGACTTCAAGATGGATCAGCTGCCGCTGGACGGCCGGATCACTGATCTGCGCGCCTTCGCCCGTCTCGGTGAACAGGGCGTCGACCTACTGATGATCGACTCGACCAATGCCGAGGTGCCCGGCTTCACCACGCCGGAACGAGATATCGGTCCCGCCCTCGAGCGCGTCCTCGGGGCCAGCCGGCAGCGGCTGATCGTTGCCTGCTTTGCCTCACACGTGCACCGCGTGCAGCAGGTTCTCGACGCAGCCGTTGCTCATCGGCGCAAGGTCGTTTACGTCGGGCGCTCGATGGTGCGCAACATGACGGTGGCTCGAGATCTCGGCTATCTGAAGGTTCCTCGTAATACTTTGATCGACCAGCGCGACATCGACGATTACCGGCCCGAAGAGGTCGTGATCATCTCGACAGGATCCCAGGGCGAGCCGCTGTCGGCGCTGTCCCGGATGGCGAACCGGGAACATCCGGTGATCGAACTCACCACTGGCGACACCGTCGTGCTTGCCAGCTCGCTCATCCCTGGCAACGAGAGCGCGGTGTATCGGGTGATCAACGGCCTCACTCGGCTCGGCGCCCACGTCGTACACCGCGGTAACGCGCTCGTTCACGTTTCCGGCCACGCTAGCGCCGGCGAGCTGCTCTTCTGCTACAACATCATCCGGCCACGCAACGTCATGCCGGTGCACGGCGAGATACGGCATTTGACGGCCAATGGGGACCTGGCCATCGCTACTGGTGTTCCGGCCGAACGGACGATCATTGCCGAGGATGGCATGGTCATCGATCTCGAAGGCGGCACCGCCAGGATTGTCGGCAAGGTAGACGCCGGCTACATCTTCGTCGACGGCACCACGATCGGTGATATTTCAGAGCTGTCTTTGACCGATCGCCGGATTCTCGGCGAGGAAGGCTTCATCTCGGTGGTCGCCGTGGTCAATACCCACGCCTCGAGGATCATCAGTGGACCGGATATCCATGCTCGCGGCTTCGTCGAGGACGACGCCGCATTCGATGAGATACGTCCGCTGATCGTGTCGGCCTTGGAGGAAGCGCTCCGGGAAGGAGTGGATGATTCCTATCGGCTGCAGCAGGTGATCAGGCGGCAGCTTGGCAAGTGGGTGAGCGACACACGTCGTCGCCGACCGATGATCATTCCAGTGGTCATTCAGGCGTGAGACACAGGGCTCGTACGCCTGGATCTCATTGTGCCGGCTGAGGTCAGCGGCTGACCTTGCCCGCCTTGAGGCACGAGGTGCACACGTTCAGCCGCTTAGGCGTACCCGACTCGACCACGCGGATGCGCTGAATGTTGGGATTCCAGCGCCGATTAGTCTTTTTCTTGGACCAGGGCACGTTATGGCCGAATCCGGGCCTCTTGCCGCATACTTCACATACCGCAGCCACTGGAGTTCGCTCCCAAATTACGTCGACACATGCTGACACGCCCAAGGTGGGCAACCGGAAAAGAGTACCTGACAAGCCCTAGCGCGGGCCAATTCTGCCAGTAGGCAAGCTCGCGTTGCCTTTGTAGCGGATGGCCGGGGCTGGATCTGGCGGCGCGCGATCTGGTGCCACGCCTGCGGTCGTTTTGACGCCTGTGCTGTGAAACATACCCAGGCGTGCCTGAACGCGCGGTCGTTTTGACGCCTGTGCTGCGAAACGCACCCATCGGCGTAATCACGCCGAAACGCTTCGCGTATCAGCCGCTCTCGTCGATGAGGTCAGTAGGTCGCTGAAATCTAGCGGGCTCCAACGGTCCGTTCCGTTGCGAATATGGTTGGTGCCGTGTCAGCCCAGCTCGGCGAGCAGGCACCCATGCTCTGGGATGCCTACGATGGCTGGCTGCGCCGTGCTACCAGCATCATCAGTGAGTCCGCCGACGCGCTGAACGCGATGAACGTCTTTCCAGTGCCGGATGCTGACACCGGATCAAACCTCAAGCTCACGCTGACCGGAATTGCGCACGCCGTTCCTGACCTCGAGCAAGCCAGCTTGGACGCGGCCGTCCAGGCAGCGATCTTGTGTGCGCACGGGAACTCCGGAGCCATCGTTGCGGAAATGTTCGTCAGCGTTTGTCGAGCGCTGGAGGACGACTTTGCGGGTTTGCAGTCGATGCCGCCAGGAACTCTCACTGCGACGTTGCTCCGACTGGCGGCTGTCGCCGCGTGGCGTGCCGTAGCACGCCCGGTAGCTGGGACGATCCTCACTGTCGCCGACGATGCTGCTCGCGCAGCCGAAGAAATTGCAGCGCGCCAGCCTGGTAATGCATTCGCCGTGGTGCAAGCCGCACAAGCGGAGGCGCACCAGAGTCTGGCTCGTACGCCCGAACAGCTCGAGGTGCTGGCCGCTGCTGGGGTGGTCGATGCCGGCGGGCAGGCGTACGTGCTGCTGATTGATGTGCTGGCCGAGATACTCGGCGGAGCTCGCGCCCAGCCGCTGGGGGCGGCGGAGTCGCGCGCGGTCACTCAGCCGATTCAGTCTCAGCAGATGACCGGCGAATATGAAGTGATGTACGCGTTGCGCGGAGCTCCGCCATCAGATCTGGACGCGCTACGCGAACAGCTGTCGGAGCTCGGCCATAGCGTGGTCATTGTGGGTGACCGTGCGATTGCTCAGGTGCACGTCCACCTCGCCGAGGCGGGTGCGGCGGTCGAAGCAGCCCTGCCGCTGGGCGAGCTGAGCCAGGTACGGATCACCGCACTCCCGTCACATCCAGCTGTCGGGCGGCGAAGCCTCCTGGCTGTGGTGGCCGGTCCGGGATTGGCGCGTGCCGTGACCTCGCTCGGCGGCACTCCGGTGCTAGCAGCTGATGGCGACGTCACGATCGAGCAACTCAGCGCGGCCGCGGACCAAACCTGCAGTGATGTGGTGATCTTGCCGAACAGCCTCCGGAACCTGGAACGGGCCACCGCCGTCGCGACCGAGCTACGTCGAACGGGGCGTCGAGTCGGCATCATCCCAACCGTTGCCCAGATGCAAGGACTGGCCGCCATGGCCGTGCATGAGCCGTCAGCTGACTTCGAGTCGGCTGTGGTGGCGATGGGCACGGCGGCAGGTCATGCCCGACGCGCAGCGGTCACCGTGGCAGAAACCGCGGCGATGACCACAGCCGGGCGTTGTGAGCCGGGCGATCTGATCGGCACTATCGAGGGCGATGTCGTCCTCATCGGAACGTCGCCGGCCGAGGTCGCTTGGCAGCTCGTGCAGCGGCTGCTCAGCGCCGGGGGCGAACTGCTGACCCTCGTCCGTGGGCTGGAGGCGGGAGACGACCTGCTGCCAGATCTCACCGCTCGAATACGGGAGCGGTTTCCTCAGGTCGATGTCGAGGTGTTGGAGGGCGGGCAGTCGCGCCATCCGCTGTTGCTCGGGCTGGAATGACCACACTCAGACTCGTCGGCTCACCGTGGCGTACCGATACGTTCCGCCGACTGGCGACGCGTCTAGAGAACATCGTCGGCTCGAAGACTGCTAAGCAGTTCGAGCCGCTGAAGATCTTGACCGTCGGCGATCTGATGCGACATGTGCCTCGTCGCTACTTCTCCGGGACTGAGCTGAGCGACCTCTCTGCGCTCCACGAAGGTGAGGAAGTCGCGGTAATGGCCGAGGTGGTCGACGCTCGCACCTTCAACCTTCCTGACCGCGCCAACTATCGACTGCCCAGCAAGCCACGGCTAGAGGCGACCATCACCGACCACGGCGGTCGACTGACCTGCACCTTTTTCGGGCAGCCGCGTTTGATCAGTTATTGGCAGAAGCAGCTGGTCCCGGGAGCCAGAGGCATTTTTGCGGGCAAGGTGGGCAGGTTCAACGGCCGACTGCAGCTTGCCCATCCCGACTTCGTGATCGTTGACGAGCACGGCGTCGTGATCGGCGGAGCCAAGCACAACGCATCGTTGGCGAATGCCTCCGGGGTCCCGCTAGTCGGCATCTACCCGACAGCTGGAAAGTTGCGCACCTGGACCATTGCAGATTGCGCATCCTTGGCACTGGCGTCGCTGACCGGGATTGAGGATCCGGTGCCGGAGTGGGTTCGAGAAGCGGCCGGGGTACTCGAGCTGGAGACAGCCTTCCGAGCGGTGCATCAGCCGACAGACAGGACGGTCATCAGTCAAGGTCGGCAACGGATGCGGTTCGACGAGGCGTTTGCACTGCAGCTGACCATGGCCTACCGCCGGGCGGACGCGGCGTCACATCGAGCGCTGCCTCGACAGCCACGGGCCGGTGGGCTGCTCGCTGCGTTTGACGATCGGTTGCCCTTCGTCCTCACAGATGGTCAGATCGTGGTCGGCGAGCAGATCATGGCCGAGCTTGGCCGCACCCAGCCGATGCAGCGACTGCTCCAAGGCGAGGTGGGCTCCGGTAAGACGCTTGTCGCGCTGCGCGCGATGCTGGCCGTCGTCGACGCCGGCGGCCAGGCTGCGCTGTTGGCACCGACCGAGGTGCTGGCCGCTCAGCACTACCAGACCGTCACCCGAATGCTCGGCGAGCTGGCCAGCGGCGGCACTCTCGATGCACCGGAGCATGCCACCGGAGTCGTCCTCATCACCGGCTCCACGTCAGCGGCTCGCCGCCGGGACGCTACGTTGCAGGCTGCGTCCGGCACAGCTGGGATCGTCATCGGCACCCACGCGTTGCTCAGCGCGGATGTTCAGTTCGCCGATCTCGGGCTTGTCGTCGTTGACGAGCAGCACCGGTTCGGAGTCGAGCAGCGCGCAGCGTTGAGCGCCAAGGCGGACCCCCGGCCGCACGTGCTGGTGATGACGGCAACTCCGATTCCGCGTTCGGTCGCCATGACCGTTTTCGGTGACCTGGAGACCTCGACGCTGCGGGAAATACCCGCGGGTCGGGCAGCTGTGACCACCGTTGTCGTTGACGCTGTCCAGCACCCGGGGTGGGTGCAGCGCGGCTGGCAGCGGATAGTGGAAGAGGTCGGCCAGGGCCGCCAGGCGTACGTGGTGTGTGCGCGGATCTCAGCCGCCGGCTCGTCAAGCACCAATAGGTCAAGCACTGATAGGTCAAGCACCGATGCAGAGAACCTCGGTGGCGACGGCGAAATCGCGCCAGCAATCGCGGTCGAAGATCTTTATGCGGAGTTGAGCACCGGACCGCTAGCCGGACTACGGGTCGAAATGGTCCATGGCCAACTGCCGAGCGAGGTGAAGGATGCCGTGATGAGCCGGTTCGCCGCCGGCGAGGTCGATGTGCTGGTATCGACGACGGTCATCGAGGTTGGGGTGGACGTGTCCAATGCCTCAGTCATGGTCATCAACGATGCAGACCGCTTCGGTATCTCGCAGCTGCATCAGCTGCGTGGCCGCATTGGCCGAGGAGCTCACCCCGGGGTCTGCTTGTTGCTGACAACGGCAAGCGAGGAGAGCGCATCGCGGGAACGCCTCAACGCGGTGGCCGCCACCCGGGATGGTTTTGCCCTTGCCGAGGTCGATCTCGAGCAGCGTCGGGAAGGCGACGTGCTGGGTGCCAGCCAGTCCGGGAGCAGATCGAGCCTGAAGCTGCTCAGCGTGTTGAAGAATGCCGACTTGATCGCCCAGGCTCGCACTCTCGCGGAGCAGTGCCTGGTCCAGGATCCGGAGCTGGGCAATCCTGCGCTGGCTGACATCGTGAGCGATGTCGAGATGGACGCGGCAGGAGAGTGGCTGGAGCGCACGTGAGCCGGATTATCGCCGGGTCGCGCGGGGGGCGGCGAATCGCGACGCCGCCCGGCGACCGTACCCGTCCAACGACTGATCGGGTACGTGAGGCGCTGTTCTCCGCTATCGCCGCGTGGGCCGGCACCGCAGCGCAACCGGCCGAGCAGTCTTTGGTCGGGTTGGCCTTCTGCGATCTGTACGCGGGATCGGGCGGGGTCGGGCTGGAGGCGGCTAGCCGCGGCGCCAGGCCCGTGCTGCTGGTCGAGCGTGACCCGCGTACGGCTCAACTCGCCAAGCGCAACGCGGAAGCCCTTCAGTTGGCCGTCGACGTCGCGATCTCATCGGTCGAGCAGGTGCTGCGACGACCGTCGAGCCGCTCTTACGACGTCGTCTTCGCCGACCCGCCGTACGATCTGGACACCCGCACTCTTGCCACTGAGCTAGAGCAACTTGTGACCAACGGGTGGCTAGCCGCAAGCTCTTTGGTCGTGGTGGAGCGTTCCCGCCGTACGCCGGATCTGATGTGGCCCGAGACGGCTGCCGGGCTATGGAGTCGCGCTTACGGTGAGACCACGTTGTTTTTTGCATCACTGGAGTCTCAGGCCCGGGAGCCGTAGCGAGCGGAGCAACATTAGGGGGAACTATGACCCGAGCCGTCTGTCCGGGCTCGTTCGACCCGGTCACTCACGGGCATCTTGATGTCATTGAGCGGACCGCGCGCGTCGTCGAGCACGTCGTGGTGGCGGTGGGCACCAACATGGCTAAGAATGCGCTGTTCACTCCCGACGAGCGTGTCGAGATGCTCACCGAGGAGTGTGGGCGCTGGAGCAACGTCGAGGTGAGGTTGTTTAGCGGTCTCCTCGTTGACTTCTGCGCGGCCAACGACATCGACATCATCAGCAAAGGGCTGCGCGGCACCGATTTTGGGTACGAGCTCCAGATGGCTCAGATGAACCGGCAGCTGACCGGTGTTGACACCGTGTTCTTGCCCACCGCGCCCCAGTGGGCCTTCGTCTCCTCGTCCCTGGTCCGCGAGGTGGCGACTCTTGGTGGCGACGTCATGGCCTTCTTGCCGGCCAGGATTGCGACGCAAACCATGGCTCGGATTGCATCTCGGAATGCGTGAGTGTCGGGCGATGTGTGAGACGGGAGCCATCTGAGTAACACTAGGGACTGGTGCACACTCGGAAAGGGGAACGAGCGTGGTGGCTTCGAGGGTAGGAGCGTCCAGAATTGGGCGTGGAACGGCCGAAGATAAGCTCGCGCAGCTGCGCGAGCTCATTATCAACGCGCGGGCGATGCCGATGTCGGCGTCATGCGTCATCAACCGCGGTGAGGTCTTAGCCGCGATCGACGATGTGATCGAGAATCTGCCGGACGAGATTGCCGAGGCGCAGCGGGTCATCGACATGGCCGCGTTCAAAATCGCCGAAGGCGAAGCAGAGGCTGGCCGGATCATGGCAGATGCCCGGGATCACGCCGCCAATCTTGCGCAGCACAGCGAGGTCGTCCGCGTCGCGGAGCATCTGGCCGACGAGATGCGAGCCGACGCCGATGAGGAGGCAGCCGCGTTGCGGCGGGAGACCGATGAGTTCATTGACGCGCGCATGGCGAGCTTTGAGTCGGTTCTCCACAAGACCGTGAGCCAGGTACGGACCGCCCGAGCGCGGCTTTCGGAGCGCAGCGGGTTGGACGCAGGCGACACGATGAAGCTGGACAGGCGCGCCTTTACGGAGTAGATGAAGCTGGCAGCGCACCTTTACGGAGTGGTCGGTGTGGTCGCGGTACCCGTGCTTTTGTTTTGAGGGCCTACTCACCGGTAGGGTTGGGCGTCGGTCGCGACGAGGAGCGGGGCCGCTCGGCTTGGAAGGATTGCGATGAGTTCGCCGCATCGCCCGCTGGACCCCCGCTCAGGTTTGGTCCTCGACACCCACGAACTGGGCCGTCGCGCGGGCGCAATGAAGGTGGTTCGGGCAACCGTTGAAGCACCGGCGGATTTGGGAGTCGCCGTGATCGGCGTACCACCGGGATCACCGGTCGAGCTGGATCTTCGGCTTGAGTCGGTCGTCGAGGGAGTGCTGGTCTCCGGCACAGCGACGGTCGAGGTTCGCGGAGAGTGCGTACGGTGCCTTGGGGAAGTCTCTGGTCAAGTTCAGGTCGATATCCAGGAGCTGTTCGTCTACCCCGGGGCCGAACCAGATAATGACCTCGCCAGCCGGCTACAGGGCGACCTGATCGACCTCGAGCCGCTGCTCCGCGACGAGGTGGTACTGGATCTGCCGTTCCAACCCTTGTGTCGGGATGACTGTCTGGGGCTGTGCGTCGAGTGTGGTGCCAATGTGAACAAGGATCCCGACCATCGCCACGAGACTGATATCGACCCTCGATGGGAAGCTCTCCGCGGTATTGAGGGTGACGGCGGCAAATCTTACGATGTGTTAGAACCAGCCCCACAGGCAACGAAATTTCCGGGCAAGAGTGCCCGGAGGAACCAGGAGTGAAGTCGTGGCCGTTCCCAAGAGGCGAATGTCGCGCAGCAATACGCGCCACCGCCGTTCCCAGTGGAAGGCGTCCGTGCCCGCGCTGGTGACGTGCGCGAATCCCGCTTGTCGCGAGAAGCACCTGCCCCATGTGGCGTGTCCTTCGTGCGGGCAGTACGGGCCTCGCGCAGCCCGTCGACAGGTTCTTTCGTCCTGATCCGGTCAGAGGCGACGGCAATTCGCCTACCCGCGGGAGACCTTCTAACCGAGCTCGGGATGAGTGTTGATCCTGAGCTGCTCGACCGTGCCTTGACCCACCGGTCTTATGCGTACGAGCAGGGTGGTCTCCCCACCAATGAGCGTTTGGAATTCCTCGGTGACTCGGTCCTCGGTTTGGTCGTTACCGAGCACCTGTTCGTCACCTATCCCGATCTTTCGGAGGGCCAGCTCGCCAAGTTGCGCGCCGCTGTGGTCAACTCGCGAGCGCTGGCTGACATCGCCCGCGAACTCGATCTGGGCGCAGTCATCCACCTAGGCCGCGGCGAGGAGAGCACCGGAGGCCGCGACAAGTCCTCGATTCTCGCCGACACCATGGAGGCCGTCATCGGCGCGGTCTTCTTGCAGCATGGCATCGACGCCGCACGGGCGTTCGTACACCATCTCTTCGACCCCTTGATGGCCGAGGTCGCCACCCGCGGAGCGGGCCTGGACTGGAAGACCAGCCTCCAGGAGATCGCCTCCATGAGCGGCCTTGGCGTACCCGTCTATGACGTGGTGGAGTCGGGACCCGATCATGCCAAGACCTTTCAAGCAATGGTCAGCATCGACGACCACAGCTACGGACCGGGTGCAGGGCGGAACAAGAAAGAGGCCGAGCAGAACGCGGCAGCCCTCGCCTTCGCCGCGCTGAAGGGCAGCCGCGGCTCCGGACCGGTCGCGGCCCGCTAGCGCAGAGCGAGATCGTGTTTAGTTGCTCGCTCCGCTTTGGAGTCCGCCTACTTCGTCGTCGCTCGAGGACGAAAAGCATGTCCCCTCGCTCCGTTCCATTGCTCGCTCCGCTCGCTGAGGCTAGCGCTCGTGAGCCGCTGCCTTCCTCCCTCGCTCGCAGACGAAAGGCGTGTCTGCTCGCTCGCTCGTCCAGGCCAGCGACGCGCCAGCCTGGCTCAGCACGCCGGAGCGCGATCGGTGTCTAATTGCTCGCTCCGCTCGCTGCGATCGCGCTTTGGAGTCCGCCTACTTCGTCGTCGCTCGAGGACGAAAAGCATGTCCCCTCGCTCCTCCTCAGCACACCGGAGCGCGATCGGTGCCTGAACTTCCTGAGGTCGAGGTCGTACGCCGCGGCCTTGCCAACAGCATCTCTGGACGACATATCAGCGGCGTACGCGTGCTGCATCCTCGGCCGGTACGCCGGCACCTGACGGGCCCGGCAGACTTCGAGCATCAGGTCACCGGCCGGACGTTCGCCGAGCCTCGGCGGCGAGGAAAGTATCTGTGGTTGCCCTTCACCGATGGCGACGCGATCTTGGCTCACCTGGGCATGAGTGGCCAGTTTCGTCTGGCCGACGCCGATTCGCCGCTCGTGCCGAATACCAGAATCATCTTCGCCTTCGCCGACGGCGAGCCTGGGCTGCGCTTCGTCGACCAGCGGATGTTCGGTGGGTTGTCCGTCTCGCCGGGGGGCGGCGAGCTGCCGCCTGAGATCGCGCACATTGGCCGCGACCCTTTCGATCCCGAGTTCGATCTGGCTGAAGTCATCACGCGCTTACGCCGCCGGAACAGTGCGATCAAGCGGTCGATGTTGGATCAGCAGCTGGTGTCGGGGATTGGCAACATCTACGCCGATGAAGCACTGTGGGCGGCTCGTGTGCACTACGCCCGGCCAACCAAGACGATGTCTCGCAGTCAGGCGGCCAGTGTGATCGACGCCGCTGCGGCGGTGATGAGAAAGGCTCTGGACAACGGCGGCACCTCCTTCGACGCCCTCTACGTCAACGTCAACGGATCGAGCGGCTACTTCGACCGATCGCTGGCGGTGTACGGCCGCGAAGGGCTTCCCTGTTTGCGCTGCGGAACATCCATCCGCCGTGAGCCGTTCATGAACCGTTCGTCCTATCGTTGTCCACACTGTCAACGAGCTCCACGCGGGTTCAAGGCCCAAAGCGGGACGCGCGAGCATTTGGGGAAGTATGAGGCATAGCTGCGAGCGGCCCATCCGCAGTGCATGCGGCTCTGCGAGGAAGGTGGGTATTAGCTGAACGTGATGGAACGGCTCAGGCACTACGTACTCGTTCGCCATGGCCAAAACTGGATCCAGCTCTTCCGGTTTGGCCTCGTTGGCGCGTCCGGCGTTGTCGTCAACCTGTTCGTTGCAATCATGTGCAAGAAGATCGGTCCAGACGAGAATGGCATCTTCTTCGACTTGCCCCTCACCGAATTCAACGTCCGCTGGTATCACGCCTACTCGACCATCGCGTTCCTGGTTGCGAACCTCTGGAACTTCGAGCTCAACCGGCTGTGGACCTTTCGCAGCGCAAAGCACAGCGGCTGGTTTCGGGAGTACTTCCCCTTCCTTACGGTCGGCATCCTCGGCCAGATCGTTGGCCTGGGCATCCTAACGCTGTTGATGCACCCGAACTCGATCTTCTCTTTGTCATCGACCTTCTTCGACAACTCAACCGGCTTCCGAACCCGCTTCTACTGGGCGCAGTTGATCACCATCGCGATCATCACCCCACTGTCGTTCCTGCTGAACAAGTTCTGGACCTTCTCCGCGGTACGCGTAAGGCATCAGGTCGCCGAGACCGCACCGGAGGAAACCATCCAAACCGAGCATCCGACTGCTGGTGTCTGACATGGCCGCCGGGCGGCAATAGCCGGACCCGCCCTGCGACGTACCCGGACTCAGGGTCGCCGTCGGTTACAGTGAAGTTCGCCTTCGCAGCCGATCTTCGCCTGAGCTCACACCGTCGAGAGGTGAGACGTTGTACCTCAAGAGCCTGACCTTGCGTGGATTCAAGTCCTTCGCGTCGGCTACCACCCTGAATTTTGAGCCGGGTATCACCTGCGTGGTCGGTCCCAATGGCTCGGGCAAGTCGAACGTCGTGGATGCGCTCAGCTGGGTGATGGGTGAGCAGGGCGCGAAGACATTGCGTGGCGGAAAGATGGAGGACGTCATCTTTGCGGGCACCTCTGGTCGTGCCCCGCTGGGTCGCGCGGAGGTCGTGCTCACCATCGACAACTCCGACGGTGCGCTGCCCATCGACTACTCCGAGGTGACCATTTCTCGGACGATGTTCCGCAACGGCGGGTCCGAGTACGCCATCAACGGCAATGTGGCGCGTCTACTGGACATCCACGAGCTGCTCAGCGACTCCGGAATCGGCCGAGAGATGCACGTCATCGTTGGCCAGGGACAGCTCGATTCGATCTTGCAGGCGACACCGGAGACTCGTCGCGGCTTTATCGAGGAGGCTGCGGGGGTACTCAAGCATCGCAAGCGCAAGGAGAAAGCCGTCCGGAAGCTTGAGGCGTGCGACGCAAACCTCAACCGGTTGTCCGACCTGATCAACGAGATCCGACGCCAGCTGAAGCCGCTAGGCCGGCAAGCCGAGGTGGCCCGCAAGGCCGCCATCATCCAGGCCGAGGTGCGCGATGCGAAGGCGCGCCTGTTGGCCGATGACGTGCTCCAGGCAACGCAGGCGCTGCGGTCCGAGCTCGCCGACGAGCAGGCGATGCATGAGCGGCGCCGGGCGCTCGAGCAGGCACTCGAGGCCGCGAGGACGGCGGAGGTGGCCGCAGAAGCGGCCGTACGCGAGGGCATACCGCGACTCGCGGCTACCCAAGAGATCTGGTATTCACTCGCGGCGCTCAGAGAGCGAGTCGCCAGCACACTGTCCATTGCGCGAGAACGCATGCGGCAAGCCGAGGACGATCCGGGCGAGTTGCTCTTCGCCCGCGACCCGGACGAACTGGACCGAGAGGCTTCTCGGATCGCAGCACAAGAGACTGAGCTGTCGAGCGAGCTGGAGGAGCGAGCCCAGGCGCTGGAGGATGCCACAGCCCATCGAACAGCGTGTGAGGACGCCCATCATGGCGAGGAAAATCGGCTAGCGGCGGTCATTCGTGCCGCGGCCGACCGGCGGGAAGGACTGGCCAGGCTTGCCGGCCAGGTCAATTCGCTGCGTAGCCGAGGCGAGGCGGCGGCTGCCGAGATCAGCCGGTTGACTGCGGCCCAGCGAGAAGCCGCCGAGAGGGCCGACCAAGCGTCCCGGGCATTCACTGCGCTGGAGACCAAGGTCGCCGGTCTCGACGCCGGCGAGCACGGGCTCGACGCCGACCATGAGGTGGCCTTGTCGACGCTGAATGACATCGAAGAGCAGCAGGCTGAGCTGCGGCGTGAGGAGCAAGTCGCCACCCAGGATCGGGCCGCCCTCGCCGCGCGCGTCGAGGCACTCCGCCT
>Ga0184620_10000007_pt1 | contig 29400 bp, 20 predicted proteins | sample PLM1_5_b1_FD_133136 | JGI IMG/M metagenome (GOLD analysis project Ga0184620, IMG submission 133136) | Groundwater sediment microbial communities from an aquifer in East River, Colorado, USA - PLM1_5_b1 | ecosystem: Environmental > Terrestrial > Soil > Riparian zone | place: USA: East River... | reverse complement strand
TACAGGTGCTGGACAGCAGCGGTGCGGTGATCACCGGCTGGTCTCTATCACCACTGACGATCACGAAGCAGGACCGTGTCGCGCTCGCCTCATCGAATGGCGTGCTGCTGTTCAACGCTGATTGGACGTTCGAGGTACGCGAAGATGTCGGTTGATCTTGATCAGATTGCTGGCGCGGAACGTCCGGCCGGCTCACCCGCCGCGGCACCTGAGCACGCATGGTCACGACTGGCTCGGTTCGGCACCGCGATTGTCCGCCAGACGCTGGTGGAGCCGGTCAGGAAGGGCCGGTTGCGAGACCTGGATTGGCCGTACGGGCTGAAGTCGATCGTGCTGATCGGCTACATAGGCTTCGTCGCCGCAGGGCTGACGGTGGTCCTGTCCGGACTCATCCGGCAGCACAGTCGCCTCATCGTCTCGGCCACCGGAATCGGCTTGCCGGACCAGATGACCTGGCCACTGCTCTTGCTGCTGTCGTTCGGCGTGGCGTGCTGCATGTCAGCCGCCCTGCACGGCCCATGGTGGCTCAAGCTCCTGGGTTTGCTGTTCAGCTTGATGGTGATCGGCACCTGGTCATTGCGTCGTGGCTCGCTCGCCGGCTGGACCGGATGGCCTTGGATCGCCGGGGCCCTGATCGCCGGTGTGATCACCTTGGTGATCATCCGGTGGCGACGTCGGTTCGCCTGGTGGGAGTTCGCCGCGTTCTGGGCGCTGATCGGTCTCGGGATGACGGTCGGCGTTGCCGAAACTCGCTATGCCAAGACGTTTGGCACGGACTTCAACCCGCTGAACCTCCAGCAGACAGCGGCCTTTCTCGGCTATTTGGTGTTGCCGGCCGCTACGCTCGCCGGCGCCTCGGTCGCCGAAATCACGGTCCGAGCGACCGTTTCCGCGACCGAAAATGCGCAGCGCCTCACCCAGCGGGCCTGGCCGTATCTGATCTTGGCGGTGGTCATTGCCGCGCGGGTGGCGCAAGCCGTGTGGCAGATTGCCCATCGTGACCCTGTGGTTCACGGCTGGTTGGCGTTGCTCTGGGCGGGTGTGTTGGTGTTCGCATTCGGGCTGGTGGGCGTGGTCTTGCTCCGGATCTGCCGCCGGCGAGGCTCGCTCCCGGTGGTGTCTGAGCTCAGTGACGAGCTGGGTCGGGTCGGATTCGCCGTCGCGGCAACGCTGATTGCGGTGGCCTTCCCGGTGCAGGTCTTCCTCGCCGCGGTCCAGGTGTTCGCCTCGGTTGCTCGCGACGGTGCACAGTCCACTTTTGCCTACGATCCCGCACCGATCCTCGATCGCATCATCGACCCCAGTCGCGTCCTGGTCGGTCTGGTCCTTCTGCTGCTGGCCGTCCGGGCGGCCCGGCGGGGCCAGCCAAGCCGCGCCCTGGTGCTGGGCAGCATCGGCGTCGTCCTCGTCATGCTGGCCCGTCAGCTCGTGTTCGGCGATCGTGCGGCGGCTCCTATCAACCAAGACGGCGTCAATCTTGTCAGCTCCGCGCTGATCATTGTCGCTGTCGCGGTTTCGCTCCTACGGCATAGGTTGACTCAGCGGCGGGCCCTGGCTTTTGCCGGCGTGTTGATCTTGTCCGCATTGTTCTCCTACCGCGACTTCATCTCCGATCCGCTCGGCACGGTGCTTGGCTTCTCCGGAGCGGCTCTAGTGCTGTTCGGTTTGAGTTGGGATCTGCTCACCGACTCCGGATGGGGAAACCGCGAGAGCCCGCGATTTCCTCGTCCGACGCGCGTGATGTTGGTGCTGACCAACTACGTGCTCACCATGACCGTGCTGGCGTACGCCGCATTGGTCCGAGACGGCAGCACCACGATCTATCTCGATCCGTTCGCCGAGCTCGGCAATTTGATCTTTGGCACCGGGTTGCTTGCTGCGGCGGTGGTGGCGGTCCTGGATTCTGCGTGGCGTGACCGACCGATTTGAATTGCTCCGCTCGCTGGCGCTCGCAGTGTTCGATTGCTCGCTTCGCTCGCTGCGATGTTCGCTGGGTTGCCGCCGTCTTCGTCGGATCTGGTGGAACGGAAAAGCGTTGTTCCGCCATGTCCTCCTGCAGATCGGCGGCGCGAACATCGCGGGCGCGGATCGCGCTTGGAGGCCGCCTACTTCGTCGCCCTCGCCGACGAAAAAAGCGTGTCGGCTCGTTCCTCCTCAGCACGGCGGCGCGCGATCCGGGATTTCGTCGGCCATCTCTGATCCAATACATGCATACCGGCTGATCGTCTCTAGACACAGGACTTGCCGCGATGTACCGCTTGACTCGGGGGGCGGACAAGCTGCCCACACCCCCAGTGCTGGATCCAGCCCAGCGCGCCGTCGTGGACCATGTCGGCGGACCGCTACTGGTGCTCGCCGGACCCGGCACCGGCAAGACCACGACCCTGGTCGAATGCGTGGTGGACCGGATCGAACGCCGCGGCGCGACCCCCGACAGCATCCTCGTGTTGACCTTCTCGCGGAAGGCTGCCGCCGACCTGCGGGCGCGGATCGCGGCGCGGCTGGGCCGCACCACCGTGACCCCGATGGCCATGACGTTTCATGCCTTCTGTTACGCCCTGGTGCGCCGCTTTGCCGACGAGGTAGGTGTTGAATCCGCTGGTTTCGGCACGCCGCAGCGGCTGCTCACCGGACCTGAGCAGGAGTTCCGGGTGCGGGAGACGCTGCAAGGCAGTCTGGAGACTCAGCGCGCTCAATGGCCCGAATCACTCGCCCGCGCGTTTCCCACACGGGCGTTCGCCGCCGAGGTCCGGGCCGTGCTGGCCAAGGCGCGGCAGCTCGGGATGGACCCTGATGACGTTGTTGCGGCTGGTCACGCCGCAAGCCGAGAAGAGTGGGCGAGTGTCGGAGCCTTCTTCGATGAATATCTCGACGTGCTCGATGCCGAAGGTGTCCTCGACTATGCCGAGCTGGTGCACCGCTGCCGCATCTTGCTGACCAGGCCCGACGTCGTGGCAACATTGCGCAGCGAAATTGGCTGCGTCTTCGTGGACGAGTACCAAGACACCGATCCCTCGCAGGTGCGGCTGCTGCAGGTGGTCGCCGGCGACGGCCGCGATGTGATCGTCGTCGGAGATCCGGACCAATCCATCTATGCCTTCCGCGGGGCGCAGGCACGCGGGATCTTGGATTTCCCAGAACTGTTCCGGACCCCGGGTGGCGCGCCGGCCCCTGTAGCCGCTCTGAACCGGACGCGCCGCTTCGGTAGCGCGCTGCTCGCCGCGAGCCGCAATGTCGTGACCCGGCTAGGCCTGCCGCGCTCGCTACCTGCCGAGGTCTTCGATGCCTTTCGGCATCCAACACCGGATCCCGAGCTGCCCAGGGGGAAGGTAGAGATCTTCACCTGCGGCAGCGCCGGCGCCGAGGCGGAGCACATTGCCGACATCCTGCGCAGTGCGCACCTGCGCGACAATCTCGCCTGGACGGATATGGCCGTGCTGGTACGGGCCGGACGAACGATGATTCCCGCGCTGACGCGCGCACTCGTCGCAGCCGGAGTCCCGGTAGAGGTGGCTGGCGATGAGATCCCGCTGGCTGCCGACCCAGCCGTACGTCCACTCCTGTTGGCGCTGCAGGTTGCCGCTCACGGCTGCGCGCCGACCGCTGACGAGGCGCAGTTATTGCTCACGTCTCCGCTCGGCGGCATGGACAGCATGGCGACCCGTCGCCTGGGCCGGGCCCTGCGTGAGGCAGAGCGTGTCGAGCTGGCCGGTGCTGCACTCCCGCGCCCCTCGTCCGAGTTGACGAGCCTTGCATTGCGCCATCAAGACCTGCTCGACGACTGCCCACCTAGTGATGATGTGAACGCCGCTCGCGGCATGGCTCAGCTGCTGCGACGCTGCGAGCGCGCTATCCGGTCGGGCGGTACGGCGGAGGAGGCCTTGTGGGTGCTGTGGTCCCAGACCGCCTGGCCGGAGAAGCTTCGACAACAATCCAGCCGTGGCGGCGAGGCAGGTCGTCGGGCCAACCGTGACCTGGACGCTATCTGCGCGCTGTTCGAGATCGCCGCTCGCTCGGAAGAGGTGTCGGGGCTCCGCGGAGTGACCGGTTTCCTGGCAGAGGTCGAAGGTCAGCAGATTCCCGCCGATCCACTGCGGGAGTCGGAGCTGCGAGGCTCGGCGGTCCGGGTGCTCACCGCCCACCGCGCCAAGGGCCTTGAGTGGAATCTCGTCGTCGTCGCGGGTGTCCAGGAGGGCCGCTGGCCAGACCTACGGCGGCGCGGATCCCTGCTGGAGCCCGATCGGCTGGGTCGGCACGAGGTGCTGGCACCAGTTCCCACCGCGACCCGAATTGCGGAGGAGCGGAGGCTCTTCTACGTCGCGTGCACCCGAGCGCGGTTCCGACTCGTGGTGACCGCAGTTGCGGGTACCGAAGGTGAGGCGGATCAGCCGTCCCGGTTCCTGGCCGAGCTCGGCGTACCGGTCCGCGAGCTAGCCGGCCGGCCGAGAAGGCCGTTGACCTTAGCGGCCCTGGTGTCTGAGCTGCGCAGCACGACCGTCGATCCAGAAACCTCGCCCCGGCTCCGCGAGGAGGCCGCCATCAGGCTGGCGCGGCTGGCCGACGCAACCGATCGCGACAGCCAGCCGCTGGCCCCGGCTGCCCGACCTGAGCAATGGTGGGGAATGCGTCCGCTCACTCGCTCGGAACTGCCGCTGGTGTCTCCGCAGCAGCCCGTACACCTCTCTGGCAGTCAGCTGGCCAGTGTCTTGGCTTGCCCGCGGAACTGGTTCTTGGCGCGCAAGGCTCAGGGTGAGTCAGCGCGTTCGGCTGCCGCCAGCTTTGGCTCGGTCGTGCACGTGCTCGCAGAGTACGGCGCCCACAGTCATGCTGATCCTGACGAACTGTCCCTGCACCTCGAGTCGGTGTGGAGTCAGCTTGATTTCGACGCTCACTGGCTGTCGGCGGTGGAGCGGGTGGAGGCGGAGTCGGCACTCGAGCGCTTCGTGACGTGGCAAGAAGCCAGGTCGCACCTCACGCTGTTGGGTACCGAGGTCGAGTTCGCCTGTGAGATCGATCTCGGCAGCGACCGGGTCCACCTCACCGGCAGTGCTGATCGGGTCGAGCGGGATCCTGACGGTCGCATCCGGATCGTGGACTTCAAGACCTCCAAGATGGCGCCGACTGCGGCAGACATCGCGTTGCATGATCAACTCGGGGTCTATCAGCTGGCCATCCAACGGGGTGCCTTTGCAGCGGTGACAGGGGAGGGCGCTCGGCCGGCCGGTGCGGAACTGGTGTATCTGCGGCTTCCGGACGGGGAGAGCGGCTATCCGAAGACCTTTCAGCAGGCGTCACTCGACGACGTTCCGTTTCCGGTCAAGCCACTGGACGGCGCTCAGCCGACCGGATTTGCCGGCCAGCCGACCTGGGTGCATCGCCGGCTGGCCGAGGCGGCGCAGATCATTCGGAACGAACACTACGACGCCCGGATCGGGACTGGCTGTCGTTATTGTCCCTTCCGCGCTAGCTGTCCAGCGCAGCCGATTGGTCGACAGGTGGTCACATGACAGTTCACACCCTGGTGCCACCGGCACCTCGGACTCGCCTTGACAGCACCGCCGCCCTCAAAGAGGCGCTGGGCATCTCTTTCTCTGCCCAGCAGCTCGATGCCATCACCGCACCGCTCGAGCCTGGCGTGATCATTGCGGGCGCCGGATCGGGCAAGACCACGGTGATGGCGGCCCGCGTGGCGTGGCTCGTCGGCACCGGCGCCGTGCGGCCTGAGGAGGTACTCGGCCTGACTTTCACCCGCAAGGCGGCTGCTGAGCTCTCCCAGCGGGTACGCAACGCGCTGCTGCGGTCCGGTGTCATCTCCGACCGCGGCATCGATGAATCCGGCGAACAGCTGATCATGACCTACGACGCCTTCGCGGCGCGGCTGGTAGCTGAGCACGGGCTGCGGTTGGGTTTCGAAGCGGATCCGACCTTGATCAGCGGCGCCACTCGGTATCGGCTCGCTTCGCGCGTGGTACGCGCGGCGGCTGGACCGTTCGAGTTCATCTCACGACTCCGCCCCGCGACCGTAACGGATCGCGTGCTCCGGCTCGACGCTGATCTGCAGCAGCATCTGGTGGACGTGAGCGAGCTGGATGGCCACGCTCGTGACCTGCTGCTGGGCCTGGCCTCCGCACCCCTCAACAACAGGGGCAATCCCTACGCCGACGTCAAGAAGGCGATCATCGCCTGTCAGGAGCGTCTGGAACTGGCCAGTCTGGTGCGGGATTATCAAGACTTGAAGCGCAGGCTCAGGCTGGTCGAATTCGCTGACCAGATGGCTATCGCGGCTCGTCTGGCGACGGAAGTGCCGCAGGTCTCCAGCGCGATGCGGACCGCGTTCCGGGTCGTGCTGCTCGATGAGTACCAAGACACCTCGGCCGGGCAGGCGATCATGTTGCGCGGACTGTTCTCCGGTCACTTCGCCGGCGAGGGTCGGGGCCACCCGGTGACCGCCGTCGGGGATCCTTTCCAGGCGATCTACGGCTGGCGGGGCGCTGCCGCGAGCAACATCATGACCTTCGCCGAGGACTTCCCGCGCATCGACGGCAGACCGGCGCGTCGCTACGCACTCACCGTCAATCGACGCAGCGGGCGAACGATTCTGGATGTCGCGAACGCGCTCAGCCTGCCGCTGCGAGCCGAAACCGACTCAACCTTCGCCGCTCGGGCGGCGCCAGTTGAGAAGCGACTTGACGGTCTCGGGCTGCTGCAGGCCCCGGAGGGAACTCCGCCTGGCGTCGTACGTGCGGCAACCTTCGACACCTGGCCGGAGGAGATCAGCTGGATCGGGGACCAGATCGCCGGGCTGCGAGAGGGGGGTGTGGTTTCGCGCTGGGCGGACGTGGCCGTGCTGACCCGACGCAATGCCGATATCGCGCCGCTGTACGCGGAGCTGACCGCCCGAGACGTACCGGTAGAAATCGTCGGTCTCGGCGGCCTGCTGCATCTGCCCGAGATCATGGACGTCACGGCGACGTTGCGGTTGATCGACGATGTCACGGCAAACCCGGATCTGATCAGGCTGATCACCGGCCCGCGCTGGAGGGTGGGGCCGCGTGACCTCGGCCTGCTGGGCCGGCGGGCCCGCGAGCTTGCCCGCGTCGCCCGTGGACGGGACGCCGAGTTCGGCGAGGAACCTAGCCGTACGGCGGTGCTCACCTCCTTGGAGCAAGCTGTTGCCGAGGTCGACCCGACGGAGGTCGTCAGTCTGCTCGATGCGTTGGACAGCCCGGGCGATGCGGCGTACTCGGCTGAGGCCCGGGATCGGTTCGCCCGGCTTTCGGCTGAGCTGGCATGGTTGCGGCGGCACAGTGACGAGCCGGTGCTCGACCTGACACGGCGGGTGATCACCACGATCGGCCTGGACGTCGAAGTGATGGCCACGCCTGAGTTCGCTCGAACGTCTCGGCGTGATCAGCTCGGTGCATTTCTGGACGCGGTCGCGGCGTACGTCGATGTCGATGGGAATGCCTCACTGCCCGGCCTGCTCGGCTATCTGCAGGCCGAGAGCGAGCAGGGCGCCGGCCTCGAGCAGGCCGTTCCGTCGGACCGTGAGGCGGTCAAGCTGCTCACCGTTCACAAGGCGAAGGGTCTGGAGTGGCAGGCCGTCTTCCTGCCAGCTCTGATGAAGGGCGTCTTTCCCAGTGACCGGGTTACCGACAACTGGGTCCTCAACCCGTCCGTGCTGCCGGCGGACCTGCGCGGGGATGCGGGATCGATTCCACAGATCGCTGAGACCAGCTATGCCGCAATTGCTGACTACAAGCAACGGCTCAGCCGCCAGCAGCTGCTCGCCGAAGACCGGCTCGGCTACGTCGCCGTCACCCGTGCCAAGCGGCTGCTGGTGGGCACGGGCCACTCATGGCGGGCGGATCTCAGCAATGCCCGGGCCGCCTCGAGTTACCTTCGGGCGATCATCGAAGAGGCGGTGCGGCAGGGCGAGCTGCTCGCCGAAGCCGCTCCGCCCGGCCCCAACAACCCCCTGGTGACCGCGATCGCGCCGCAGCCGTGGCCTGCGCCTCTCGACGCGGGAACCGAGGCGCGGCGCCATGATGCCGCGCAGGATGTGGAGCGGGCGCGGCGCCGATTCGTCGAGCTCGGCAGCTACGACGATCCGGCGAGTGAGCCGTTGTTGCTTGATGCTCATGAGATCGTCGCCGGCTGGGATGCCGATATCAACCGATTGCTAACGGAGGCGGTCCAGACGCGGTTCGGGGATCAGCTGGTCGAGCTGCCCAACTCGCTGACCACGACGGCGGTGCTGCGGTTGCACGCCGATCCGGACGCGTTTGCCGCAGAGTTGGCGCGACCGATGCCCCGCCAGCCTTCGCGTTCCGCGCGCTTCGGTACCCGCTTCCATTCTTGGGTGGAGCGCTATTTCGGGGCCCGGCTACCGCATGGTGGCCTCGGCCAGCAGCAGCTGCTTGATGTCGATGATCTACCCGACCGTGCCGACTCCGGCACCCACGACGAGCAGGAATTGCGGGAGCTCTGCGACGCCTTCGCGGCCGGACGGTTCGGCAGCACGGTGCCGTACGCGATCGAGGCGCCGTTCAGCATCTGGATCGGTGGCCGGCTGATCCGGGGCCGGATAGATGCCGTCTATCAGCGATCTTCTGAATCAGGAGATGGGCGGTTCCAAGTGGTGGACTGGAAAACCGGCCGGACCGAAAGCGCCGATCCGCTTCAGCTGGCGATCTACCGGCTGGCCTGGGCCGAGTCGTACGGGCTCGAGCTAAGCGAAATCGACGCGATTTTCTATCACGTGCGGACCGATGCGGTCCTCAGACCCGAGGCGCTACCGGACCGTCCGGCTATTGCTGCGATCCTGGATGCCCAGGTTGAGCCATTACCCTGACGACATGATCAATTGGGCGATTCAGAGTGACCTCGACCGTGTCGACCATCACCGCGCATCTGCGGAGTGGGTAGCCGGCCTGTGGCACGCCGAGGACGCCAAGCTGCTCACCCTGGATGCCGAATCCCGGTTTTCGACCAATGCCGGCGGCAGCAAGCTCCGGATGACGAAGCCCTTCATGGAGTTCGACAACCAGCGGCACCGGCTGCTCGGGCTGCTCAACGGCTCGCCGATCTTTGCAGTAGAAGAACTGGCCGATGGCATCCATGAAATGCACGATCTCCGCGAGGTGGGCTTCCAGCTCACCGACAGCGAGCGTGACATCGCGGCGACTGCCGCCGCTCTGATGCACTGGCATCGCCTAGAGCCGCGGTGCGGGCGCTGTGGCCGGTCGACGATCGTGATCAACGGGGGCACGGCCCGACGCTGCGCGCGATGCGGCCTTGATCACTTTCCGCGTACCGATCCTGCGGTGATCGTTGCGGTGCTGGATGCCGAAGATCGGTTGCTGCTCGGTGGCAAGTCGGAGTGGGGAAACCGGGTGTCAGTGCTTGCCGGGTTCGTCGAGACCGGCGAATCGCTCGAGCAGTGCATTCACCGCGAGATCGGCGAAGAGGTCGACATCAGTCTGTCCGACCTGTGCTACTTCGGCAGCCAACCCTGGCCGTTCCCGCGTTCGCTCATGGTGGCGTTCTTCGGTCGAGCGATCGGGACCGACATCAATGTTGATGTCCACGAGATCGGGCACGCCGAGTGGTACACCCGCGACCAGCTCAGCGGGAAGTTGGCTGCCGGCGAGCTCGCCCTGCCCGGGAAAAGCTCGATCGCGGCTCGGATGATTCAGGCCTGGCGGGACGGCGAGGCACCTCTTTGATTGCTCCGCTCGCTTGCGCTCGCTCCGCGCGGATCGCGCTTGGTAGCCGCCTACTTCGTCGTCGTTCGGGGACGAAAAGCGTGTCCCCTCACTCCTCCTCAGCACAGCGGCGCGCGATCCGGGTTTGATTGCTCCGCTCGCTGTGTGTGATGGCTCGCGACGCTCGCAGAAGAGTGTTTGTCAGCTGTATGCCGCCAGTCGATTCCGGAGACCGCTTGCCCGGTTGGCCGGACGCTGGATCGCGCGTCTGACCGCTTGCTCGGAACCAATCAGATTGACTTGCCGGCGTGCCCGGCTGACAGCGGTATAGAGCAGCTCGCGGGTGAGCAATGGTGAGTCCGGGGGCGGCAGCACGAAGGACACGGCGTCGAACTGACTGCCCTGCGCGCGGTGCACGGTCATCGCATGCACCGTTTGGATGGCATCGAGCCGAACCGGCGGGTAGAGCCTCGCGGCGGCACCCCGGGCAAAGGCGGCGCGTACGCCGGCAGGCGTCTCCACAATGACCCCGGTATCGCCGTTATAGAGCGACATCTCGTAATCGTTGGCTGTGACCAGGAGCGGCCGTCCCACGTACCACTCGCCATCCTCGCCATACCCGGGGATCGACCCGGCCAGCCAGCGCTCCACCTCGAGCCCCCAGCGCAGCACGCCGTACGGTCCTTGCCGGTGGGCGCAGAGCAGACGATGACGGTCGAGAGCCGCGAGCGCGCCGGGAATGTCTCCGGCACGGGCGGCTTCCAGCATGGCAACACCAGCCTGGCGTACGTGTGCCGCCATGCCACTCAGGGCAGCAGCGGAAGACTCCGTCGATGCGGATTCGAGGTCAACTTCACGAAACTGTACGTCGCTCGCACCGGACCTGAGCACGGCGATCGCCGCGTCGTCGTCGGCGGCCCGGATCGCCCGGGCGAGTGCATCGATTGCACCGCCAAACCGCCAGGTGTGTGTCAGCTGCACGACGCCGTGCACCGGTGGAGCCTCTCCATCCTTGATCAGACCGAGCTGGACCAGCCGCCGCCCAAGATCAGCATCTGGGTGTCCTGGGGCTCGCGCAATGTCGGCCAGCACCGCGCCGGCCTCGACCGAGGACAGCTGATCCGGATCACCAACCAGCACCAAACGGGCAGTCGCGCGCACTGCCTCGAGCAGCCGCGCCATCATCGTCAGCGAGACCATCGACATCTCATCAACGATCACGACGTCATGTGGCAGCTGATTGCTGGCGTCATGGCGGAACCGGCTGCGGTTGGAGGGCAGCCAGCCCAGCAGCCGATGCAGCGTTGACGCGGTGAGGTCGCCCAGTCGCTGCTGATCATCTGGCTGGAGCTGAGCTGTGGCGCCTCGCACCGCTTCCTCCAAGCGGGCCGCGGCCTTACCCGTCGGCGCAGCGAGCGCAATGCGCAGCGCAGGTCCAGGTTGATCGCGCAACAGGGCAAGCAGCCTGGCGACTGTCGTCGTTTTGCCTGTGCCCGGACCGCCTGCCAGAACGGTTACCCGGCCCAGGGCGCTGACCGCAGCCGCCAGCTGTTGGCGGTCGGACTCACCGGGTGCCAAGCCTTCGTGGTCGAACATTCTGAGCAACGCGGCCGACAGCCGGAATTGGTCGATCTCCGGTGCCGACGCAGCGAAACGGCGCTGCAGCTGTACCCGAACCAGCTCTTCTTGCTGCCAGTACCGCTCCAGATAGAGCAGCCCGTTGGCCAGCCGCAGCGGCCGCCCGCTGGGCCGGTCGGCTCCATCGGCAACCAACGAGCTCGCCTGGCACGCCTGAACCCAGGCGTCTGGCTCCGGCCAGGGCAGCTCGGCCATGTCAATTACGGACTCCGCCTCATCGAAGGCCGTGGCGTGCACCGTACGCAGGTCGATGCAGACCGATCCGTTGCGGAGCGCACGGACGGTCAGGGCCAGGGCGAGGCGAACCTTCTCGTCTGTCTCGCCACCGATGCGGCACACCGTCTCGGCCGTGTGTACGTCGGCTGGATTCAACACGCCGGCCTGGTTGAAGATCGCGAGTAGCCCGGGCGCCTTCTGCACCACCAGGGTCGGGCGTACCTGGGTGCTCATGGTGTAACTCCATCGAGCAGCGCAGACAACTCAACGACCAGCCTCGGCGGCGGCCGCCAGCTGAAGACTCCGCACGGCACGCCAGCGACGCGCGGTGTCTCTGGGCCGGCCATGCCGCGTACGAAGAGGTAGAGCACACCGCCGAGATGGACGGCTGGATCGTAACCGGGTTGCCGCCAGCGCAACATCCGGTGCACGGCCACCGCGTACAGCAGCGCCTGGAGCGGATAATGCGCACTCATCATGGCCTCTGCCATTCGCGCCGGTGTGTAGTCACCGAGGGTCAGCGTCTCGCGGTCGAGACTGCCCAGCCAGTTCGTCTTGTAGTCCACCACCAGGTAGCGCGACTGCTGATCATCGTGTCGGATTCGGAGCACCGCGTCGATGCTGCCCGTCAGGTAGCCGCGCAGCACCTGTGAGGCCAGCGTCGGGTCATCCAGCAAGTCCGGGTAGCTGGCCAGTGGATCTGATGGAGCGAGGTGCGAGCGAAGCAGTGGACCCACCATGCTCACCGTGACCTCAGCGTTCGTCCTGTCACCTCCGGCGAGTGGGTACTCGAAGCCCAGCTCGGCCAACCGGTCACTGCGGGGAATGTCGCAGAGCCGCTGCTCGTTCGCGAGCGGGCCCAGCGACGTACGGAACGTGGGGAGCATCGCACTCGCCAGATCATCTGCCGTCATTGCCGCGGCTGGACCCTGTGCCAGCGTCACCGTACATGCGTCACGCAGGGCCACCGCCAGATCCTCAGCCGTCGGGTCGACGAGCTCGAGCACCGCGTGCACGGCCGTTCCGAACTCAATGCCGGATGGCAGCTGGTGCATCGGTGAGAGTTGATCAAGGTCGGTTGCGACGACGCCCGCTCCGGCCTCCGCCGCGGTCGTCGTCGTCGCCGTGTCCGGAACTGACTCGTCGTCTTCTCGCTTGAGATCAGGCTCACTGCTGACAGCCGCCATGGGGGTCTCAGCACCATGTACGGCCGCGGTGAGCGCGGAGTAGGACGTCCGGCGCCAGGCCAGATCGAGCTCGCGGTCGAAGGTGCGTACGTCGAGCGCCGGACGCGGCTCCAAGATCGACTGCCAGTCAGTCAGTTCGCGATGCGTCATCTCCTCGACGCTGAAGTCCGGACCATGCTGCCGGGTGCTGAACGGATCGCCCTGCAACGGGTAGCTCGCCTTCGGAGTCGGCGGGTCGCCGGACTCCCGAGAGGCAAAGCGCTGTAACGCCGAAGCCGGCGTGTTGTACGACGGTGCCCACCAAGTCACCACCTGGCTCCGCGCCCTGGTCAGCGCGACGTAGAGCAACCTGAGATCCTCACCGGCCTCCTCCTCGCGATAGCGCGAGAAGCGCTCTGGTCTTCCGGGACCGTTGCGACCACCGACGTCCAGTACGCACTCTCCGCTACTCACCGCTGTCGGCTCGTGCAGCCGGAGGATGCGACCCTCATCGGAGCCATTGGCATGCCGATCCCACGCCTCAGGTAGATAGACGATCGGAAACTCCAGGCCCTTGCTGCGGTGCACGGTCAAGATCGTGACTGCGTTGGCATCGGTCTCGAGCCGCCGCGTGACTTCTGACATGCCATTGCGATGGGCCTCGCTGATCCGAGCACGCAACCACTCGACGAGGGCGCCGACGCCGAGCTGAGCGGAGGTCATCGCTGCATGCAGGCTCTGCCCGAGATGACGAAGGTCAGTCAGCATCCGCGCTCCGCCCTGTAGCCTCAACAGCCGTTCCGGAACGCGCTCATCGGCGATCGCGGTCTCCAGCAAAGCGGCGACCCCGCGGCTCTCCAACACCTTTCCCCACCAGCGGACGCGTTGGGTGAGCTCGATCAACGACTCATCGCCGGCGGCAGCCAAGCCGGCGAAGGTCCAGCCGAAGAAGCAGGTCAAGGCAGCCCGCCGGACCGTTTGCTGCCGGGTCTGCTCGAATGCCAAGAGCAAGGTCAGCCAGTCTTGCGCCACCGGAGAGGTGAATACCGAGCCGGCGCCATACATCACCGCAGGCACTCCGGCGCTCAGCAGGCGATCCCGGATCGCTTCGCCGCGCTCGTTCTTGCGTACCAGGATGGCAATGTCGGACGGCACCAGTGCGCGCGCGTAGTCGCCTTCGATCAATTCCACGCCGGAACCCAGCAGGGCAGTTATGTCGGCAACCAGATCGGCGGCGATCTCGGGCCGGATGCGTGCCACACTCGGCACCTTGTCGTCAGCTGGCTGGTGGGGCATGAAACGCAACCGGATCGGTGCCGCGATCTGCTGATCAGCGCCGGGCGTACGCAGTCGCCGGCCCTGGTATTCGGCCGTGACCGGGCGTACGGAAATTCGCTCATCCCCCAACGCCGCGTTCCCCATCAGCACATCCAGCGCGTCAACCAAGGCCTGGTCGGTGCGGTGATTGACGACCAGGCTCCGCACCTGGTCTGCCTGGTCCACCGCATCGAGATAGCTGAAGACGTCGGCACCGCGGAAGGCGTAGATCGCCTGCTTGGGGTCGCCGATCAGGATCAGCGTGTTGTGACGGTGAAACGCCCGGCGCAAAATCTCCCACTGGATCGGATCGGTGTCTTGGAACTCATCGACCATGACGATGCGGTACCGCCGCCGGAGCCGGTCCGCCGCAGCCTGTCCATGCTCACGGTCGGCCAGTGCGTCGCGCAGCCGGGTCAGCATGTCGTCGTAGGTCAACAGATTGGCTGCTCGTTTCCGTCGCTCGACCTCTTCACGTACAGCTGAGGCAAATCTCACCCGCTCTGCGCTTCCGGATGGATCGTCCGAGGCGAGCCCGGACGGCACCAGCCGAGCGTGCCCGGCTTCGACCGCCTGATTCGCTACATCCAGTGCCTCGTCGTAGCTCATCGGTGGTACACCGTTGGCGGCGTAGCGGCGCAGGTAGAGGTCGGTGGTCACCTCACGTGTCAGGTCAGTCAGGTGCTCAACGACGGTGGCATGCCGCTCTCGATCGCCAAGCACCCCGAGGCCGTCGAGCATCTGGAGGCAGAACTCGTGCGTGGTCGCAATGGTCGCGGCGTCGAAGTCGGCCAGCGCGCGAGACACCCGGGCATAACGACGCGCTAGTTCCTCCGACTCGCCGGTGCACATCATTGCTTCTAGCTGGCCGAGCGGCTTGCTGGGCTCACGCTGTCCAACCGCTTCAGCGAGGCTGGCCTCCACTGACACCAAGCGCTCGCGCACCCGAAGCCGCAGCTCGTTGGTCGCCATGCGTCCAAAGGTGACCAGTAGCAATTGGCTGAGTTCCACTGCACCTTCGGCGACCACCCGAGCGGTGAGCGCGGCGATGGTGTAAGTCTTGCCGGTGCCCGCGCTGGCCTCCAGGACGGTGGTTCCGCTGGGCAGCTCACCGTAGATATCGAAGGGTGGCGGATCGGTGCTCATCGCAAATCCTCGACCGAGAGCAGCGGCTGAAACACCCGTCGCGCCAGCGTGCCGAACCGAGTTGGCTCAGTCAGGCTGCCCCGCACCTCGGTAGGGACCGACGGCTGGGCCAGCAAGTCCTCCAGGCTCGCCTTGGCTCCGAAGAACCGCTCGTACGCCTCATCACGATCCTCGGCCCACACCTTCTCGAGCTGTTTTCGGTACAACGCGGGCTGCCGGTCGCGCAATCGCAGGGCCGCGTACTCGGCCGACGTTCTCGCGGCGAACGGGATCGGCTCACGCAATCCGGTGGCTCGGAGGTCGATCAGGTCGGCCAATACCGTGGCGGCCCAGGTTGCGTGGATGGCTCGTAGCTGCGAGCAGCCACCCCGCCCGATCGTGACGACCTGCCAGGCTCGGCCCGGATCATGCACGGTCAGTGCCAGCAGCTCAAGCCAGGCCTGCAGCCGGTGCCGTGCCGCCAGCTTGGAGTAGCTGACATGAACCACTGAATCGCCGACGACTCCACTCACCGTGCCGGTCAGCCGCACCTGTCCCACTTCTGCCAGCACCTCCTGCGGTACGGGCTGATCGGTGAGGAACGGCTGGGCAGTCTGCACCAGTTGCTCGACCTGATCAGCGATCTCCTGGATGGCCCTTTGGCCCAGACCACGTGGCGGCAGATAACCGCGCCGCCATTCCGCGTCGATCAGCGAGGTGAGCTCGTGGCCGGCCACGCGTTGCCGCAACAATCGCTCCCCGATGCTCCAGCGATCCAGCCCCGTCAGGCTCACCGGGATCTGCTCGTCCGGCGTCTCATCTGGCCGGCCGATCCATAGCCCGGCCCGGTCGTACATCAAGGCACGGATCGGATGGTTGAAGAACCGGACGAGGTCGCTCAGGGTGACCAGCTCATCGTCGGCGCGTGCGGGCAACGGCTCTGCGCCCAGAGTGTCTGGTGGGGCGCGACGTTCGCGCGCGGCGGCTCGTACCGCCCGCAGGCTGGCGCGATCGAAACTGAACGGCCCGGGGTAGCCCAACCCATCGGGAGTGAAGTTCGATGCGTCGAAGGGCTGCAACGGGTGTCGCGTGGTGATCTTGGTACGGATCGCCTCGCCGTCCTCGGTGCGAGCGGTGCCGTCCAGCGCGTCAAGCAGTTCACCGATCGGAACGGCAGGCGGGATGTCGGATCCCGAGCGGGGATCGGCGCCGGCGAAGATCACCACCAGCCGCTCGCGAGCTGACATGATCGCGTCCAGCAGCAGTTGGCGATCTTCACTTCGTACGTCGTGGTCGCCGATCCGTTCGTCGTCACGGATGATGTTGTCGCCATCTGGTTCGGGACGTCGCGGAAAGACGCCATCGTCAACGCCGAGTAGACAAACGACCCGATGTGGCACAGATCGCATCGGGAGCATGGTGCAGATCGTCAGAGTCCCGGTACGAAAGTTCGCCCGGCTCGGCCGTCCGCGGAAGGCGTCGCTCAGCAGTTCGGACACTTCAGCCAGGCCCAACAAGACGTCGTCGGCCTCGTCAGCACTGAGAACAAGATCACTCAGCTCGCGGTAGGCGTGGCTCAGCTGCCACGTGTCACCGGGTGGGACAGCTGCCAGCAGCTCGATCGCTTGCTTGAAGAGCTCGACCCAGGAAGTAAGGGGCTGCGTCGGCCGGCATGCGTCGATCAACATCTCGACCCGAGCCACCAGCTCGGCCAGACGGCCGACAAGATCGACATCGCCGGCATCGACATCGTCCAACGGCAAGGTGGTTCCGATGAAGTGCTGATCAGTTTCGTCCATCGTCACCCCGAGCAGCAGCCGCTCCATTCCGGCTGCCCAGGTGTTCTGCCGAAATTCTCCCATCTGAAACCGACTGCGATGAGCGGCGTCGAAACCCCAACGAACACCCGCACGCGGCACCAGATCGTGCAGTCGCTCCAGGTCGTCGGTGCTGAAGCTGAATTTCCGAGCGACTGGCGGCGCAGCGCACAAATCCAGCACTGAGCTCGCCTCGACACGTGAATCGGCCAGTGCAACGAGCCGGCTGACAAGGGCGAGTAGCGGATTGAGCTGCCGCAGTGACCGGTCGGCAAGCCGTACCCGCAGCCGATGTCCAGGATGCTCGGCCTGAGTTTCTGGCGTGTCGAGACCGAACGACGCGGCGACCAGCGGTGCGAACCTTTCGATGTCGGGACACATCACCACGATGTCCCGCGGTTCGAGGCTGGCATCATCGGCGAGCAGGCCGACCAATACCTCTCGTAACACTTCCACCTGGCGATCAGGGCCATGGCATGCGTGGAATTGCACGCTTCGATCGGCCGGGTCGAGGACCGGACGTTCATGCTGCGGCCGTACTGCGCGATTCGCCGCCAAATCGGCTTGGAGCCAGCCGAGCAAGGTTGCCGGCTCGGCAAGCTCCGGCGACTCGTGGTGCAGATCGGTCGCATTCGCGCCGGTTGAGATGAGGGCGAGTTGCAGTTCGCGTACGTCGCGGCCCAGGTAGCTGAGCAGCCGATGGTGGACCAAGACCTCAGTCGTGTCGTCGGAGCGGCGGGAGAGCTGTCCCGGCTCGAGTCGGTTCGCCGCTGCGGCCGTCTTGACGCGATCCCACAGCGCGGGGGAGGGGTGGGTCAGCCACAGATGTACGTCGCGATGCTCGGCAAGCGCGGCGAGTACCGGCAGGTGGTCGGGGCTCAACCGGGTGGCGCCGAAGATGGAGAGCCGTTGCGGAAGGTCGCTACTTTCCCGGTCGACGCGGAGCCTGGCGACCGCGGCTTGCACGCGTTCTGCGGGACTCGGTGCATCGAGCTCCTCGCGTAGCCGCCGCCACAGCTTGGCCTGCCAAGCCCGATCAGCTGGCAGCGGAAATCCCGCTGCATCGACATCTCGGCCCTCGGACCAGCTCTCGATCATGGTCGGTCGAGTCGCCGAATAAGTGGCAAAAAGATCAGCGAGATGTCGGGCGATCGACCAACGCCGTCCGCCTCGGACCACATCGGTGGAGTTTCCGTTGCCGCCCAGATAGTGCCACAGCACCGCTGCCCACGCCTCGCCGCGGCAACCATCGATGACGCGAAGCAGCGGCCACACGGCACGGCGAGGCTGCCACGGATCGCTGTCGTCCTCGTTGCCGCTGCCGGCCAAAGCACGCGCCACAAGTCGCCGCGGCGAAGGAAAGGCGACGCCGACGCAGATACCGTCGCTGCGACCGGGTGCGGTGCCGAGCCGCTGCGCAAGGCCCTGGGAGAGCCAGCGTTCCACGCCTCGGGTTGGCACGCTGACGATCTCGGTCTCGAACGGATCAGGCAGCGGAACGCTGAGCAGCTCGCCGAGCGCGATGATCAAGCGGTCGGCCCGCTCGGCGCGATGGAGGTAGAGCGTCATGGTCGGTCAACACTAAGGCGGGTGCCTGACACCGCGCGGACCTTTCCCCAAGCTCAGCGCTTCGCCGATGGTGACGTCTCGAGAACCCTGGCGACGTCGAAGGAGCGGGTCGGAAATGTCGTCGAACAAGGGATCGTCGGTGCGGGCCCTTATGGTGTCCCTGTGTCCGTTGCCCTGACTCGATCATCTACCTCGCCCGATGCGCTGCTGGATGATCTTGATCCGGAGCAGCGGCAGGTCGCGACCGCATTGACCGGTCCGGTCGCAGTGATCGCTGGCGCTGGCACCGGTAAGACTCGCGCGATCACCTACCGCATCGCCTATGGCGTCGCCACCGGGGTCTACAACCCGACGTCGGTGCTGGCGGTGACCTTCACGACCCGTGCGGCCGGCGAACTGCGCGGCCGGTTGCAGCAGTTGGGCGCCCACGGCGTACAGGCTCGGACGTTCCATTCCGCAGCGCTGCGCCAGGCGCAGTACTTTTGGCCACGGGTCTATCGCGGCGAGTTGCCAGCAGTGCTGGACAACCGGATGGGGCTGGTGGCCGAGGCGGCGAGCCGGCTCCGGGTCAGAGTCGACACGCCGAGCTTGCGAGACCTGGTCTCTGAAATCTCGTGGGCCAAGGTGAGCAACGTCACGGCCGAGGACTATCCGCGGTTGGCCGCGCTGCACAACCGCCAGATCGCCTCCTTCGACTCCGAGACCGTGTCGCGGGTCTTCACGGCGTACGAGCAGGCCAAGCGTGACCGGTCACGGATCGACTTTGAGGACATCTTGCTCTGTGCTGCCGCTTTGATGTCGGAACGACCAGAGATCGCTGAAACGATCCGCCGGACCTACCGGCATCTGGTGGTCGATGAATATCAAGACGTCAGCCCCCTGCAGGAGGCGCTGCTGAATCTGTGGCGTGGCGACCGCGCCGAGCTGTGCGTCGTAGGAGATCCGGCCCAAACCATCCACTCCTTCGCCGGCGCCCAGGCGAGCTATCTCACGGGGTTCGGTCAACGCTTCCCCCAGGCGAGCGTGATCCGTCTGGTACGCGACTACCGCTCGACGCCACAGGTTGTCCGCTGTGCCAACTCGATCATGGCCGCCGCCAGCAATGGGACGACGCCGACCAAGGTCGGCTTCGGCCCAGTCACGCTCCAGGCGCAGCAGCCCGCCGGGTCCGAGGTGGAATTCGTCGAGTCAACAGACGAGTCGGCCGAGGCAACCGCAGTCGGTGAGTGGCTCGGCCAACAGGCAGCGGCCGGCGTCGACTTTCGGGAGATGGCCGTGCTGTTTCGCATCAATGCTCAGTCGCCGGCCATCGAGCAAGCGCTGGCTGACCGCAACATTCCCTACCTGGTACGCGGCGGCGAGCGCTTCTATGAGCGGCCCGAGGTGCGTCAGGCGCTGCTGTCGTTGCGGACGACCGCGCGCGCCATGAGCGGCGCAGAGCAGGGGAGTGCGGTGGAGCAGATGAAGGAGGTGCTCATCGCCTTGGGCTGGACCCAGCAGCCGCCCGAAGGAGCCGGAGCGCTGCGCGAACGCTGGGAGTCGCTGGCCGCGCTGTTGAGCGTGGCAGAGGATCTGGAGACCGAGGCGGCCGCCGGCCCAACGGACGGTTCTCACCAAGCCCTCACGCTGCAGGGCGTCTCGGCCGAGCTCGACCGTCGCGCCGAGGCGCAACATGTGCCGGCCGCGCAGGGCGTCACCGTCTGCACACTGCACTCCGCAAAGGGCCTGGAGTGGGACGCTGTTGCGCTGCTCGGCATTCATGAAGGGTCAGTTCCGTTCGTCCTCGCCAGCTCACCCGAGCAAATCGAGGAGGAACAACGCTTGCTCTACGTCGGTGTCACTCGTGCCCGGCAATCACTTCGCATCTCCTGGTCGCGAACCCGAAACGGCAACGGCCATTCCCGTGCGCCGTCCCGCTTCCTCCAGCCGGTGCTGCCCGACTCTCTCAGGGCGCCCGTCGGCAAGACGGGATCTGCCAGGCGAAGCCGGCACTCAGCGCTCTCGTTGCACTGTCGGTCTTGCGGCCGGTCACTGACCGAGGCGGCCGAGCGCAAGATGGGCCGACACCTCGGGTGCCCAGCGACCTACGATGAGCGCACGATGGTCATGCTCAAGGAATGGCGGCGTCAGGAGGCAGCCGACCAGAAGCTTCCGGCGTACTGCGTGTTCACCGACGCCACACTGATCGCTGTTGCCGAGGCGCGGCCACAAACCGTCGTGGATCTGATCAAGATCCAAGGGCTCGGCCGGACGAAGGCGGACAGGTACGGCGAGCACCTGCTGGCGATCATCGCCTCGGAGGCTGATCGCGCGAGCAGCCGCTGACAAACGCTCTCCGGCTGCGAGCGGCGGCGTTGTTTCCTCTGCGAGCGAGGGCGAAGTAGGCAGGTTCCACGCGCGATTGCGCGAGCAGCCGCTAAAAAGACGTTGCACGAGTTTGCGATACTCCCCTAGGGTGAACGAGGACCTTTACGCTCGGCCGAGCAGAAGGCCGCCAAATACCAGCTTTGGATTATCAGCCTGAATGCATGAGAGGAGGAGTTCGTGAACATTGAGCAGACCAGCAGCGCATGCACGGTCCAGCTGCCCTTGCCCGAACTCCAGCTGTCCTCGCGTGCGCTCATGCCGGGTGCGGCTGTCGTCACGGACCTCGTCAACGGCAGGCCGCGGGCCCATCTCCGCCGTCCGATGCTCAACCGGACCAACTGGCGCGGAGTGGGCGAGGTCTGTGTCACGGGCAGCAAAGCGGCAGGCCTAACACAAGGCGGACGTATCGCCGGATATGGCGCGTACGACGTCACCGATAGCAAGTTTTCGACCAACATGGGACCACCTTCCTGTAGTCCACCGGTGTAGCAACACCGACAGCCTCCAGGGCCGTGGCTCCCAGACAACCGGGATCCGCGGCCTTCGTGTTTCCCGGCCAGATTCGAGGAGCCTTTACCGGGCACCTCATGATCAGAAAAGTAGGCCGACATGTATGACGCAGGAGGTGGCCCGATAGTCGCTCCCCGGCGGGGGCGGTTGGGCGTCGCCGAGCTGCCCTGTCGTTTGGTGAATCCGGACCTGTTCTTCGCCGAAGCGCCTGTCGATGTGGAGGTGGCCAAGGCCTTGTGCTTGGACTGCCCCATTCGTGAAGCGTGCCTGGCTGGTGCGCTGCGGCGGCGTGAGCCGTGGGGCGTCTGGGGCGGCGAGCTGCTGGTGGCCGGTGCTGTCGTGTCGCACAAGCGGCCGAGGGGTCGTCCGCGCAAGTATCCGATCGCCGAGCCCTTTGCTCCGGCAGCGAAGGACGAGGCGGCGGCATGATGCGTCATGCGACGCGCCGACGCAACAGATTACGGCGATTCTCCCGTGTCGCCGAGCAGTGTGCCGATAGCATCTTCGATGTTTGAGAGCTGCTTGCGGATGCCAACGCTCGCAGCTAAGAAAGCGGCTTGCATCACCAAAATGCGGCACAGCTTGAGGCTCCCCTTCGGGTCGACCGTGGAGTCCTGGCTACCCCGGCCAAGCGCATGCCCGCGACCCAGCCCCCACGCTGTGCCGCGTGTTGGTGATGCAAGTCCTTTCTTTGGGAGCTGTTCGCGCATCGCCCTCGGGATCCGCCGCGCCGCGCGATTCCCGACGCTCGCAGCAATGCCTGCTCACATCGGCACTACGCCGTGGCGTAGCCGGGGAGAAACTCTTCAAGCACCTTGCCGAAGGCTGCCTTGGCATTGAGCTGGGACAGCACGGCCAGCCCGCCAAGCCACACCCGATGGATCAGCAGATAGCTCGGCGGCAGGTTGAGCTTCAATGCCACGCCACCTGACGCATGTGGGTCACGTACCCGGACGAACTGCTCCCGCATCCAGTCGCGATTGAATTGGAACTCCGGCACCGCAGCCGGCTCCACAAACGGACTCAAATAGTCGAGCAGATCTCCTGCATCAATGTCGGAGACAACAAAGCCTTCCTGGCGTAAGTTCTCGGCCACCTGATGAGCATCGCCCTGCTGCGCGATCCGCAAGATTCGGCCCATGGCCGCAGGGAGACCGTCGGGGAGTCGCGCAACCAGCCCGAAGTCGACCACACCGAGCCGGCCGTCCTTGATGAGTTTGAAATTTCCAGGATGGGGATCAGCATGCAGCAGCCCAACCACGCTGGGTCCGGCGAACAGAAATCGCACGTATTGCAGCGCGGCCGCATTGCGCTTCTTGTCGGGAAGGTTTCCCGCCGAGGAGAGCGGCGCACCCTCGACCCACTCGCTCACCATGACCTTCGGCGTACTCGCCAGCACTGATGGAACGTAGAACTCCTTGCTGCCGGCGAAGCCAGCCGCTGCCTGCTGTTGTGAGTCAGCCTCGAGGGTGTAGTCCAATTCCTCGCTCACCCGAGCGGTGAGCTCGTCCACCAGCGGAGTTACATCCATACCGCCAGCCAGCGGCGCGATGACCTTCGAGAGCCGTCCGATTTGCCGCAAATCGGAGCGAAGAGCCTCGTCAGCGCCGGGATACTGAACCTTGACGGCGACCGTACGCCCGTCGGACCAGGTGGCTCGGTGTACCTGACCGATCGAGGCGGCCGCTGCGGGCAATGGATCGAAATCTGTGAACAAATCCCGCCAGCGCGGGCCAAATTCCCGCGCCATTACGGCGTGCACTCTGGAGGTCGGCATCGGCGGTGCCGCGTCTTGGAGCCGGGACAGATGCGCCCGGTACGGCGCCGCAACCTCCTCCGGGAGCACCGACTCGAACAGGCTGAGCGCTTGCCCGAACTTCATCGCCCCGCCCTTGAGCTCACCGAGAACTCGGAAGAGCTGCTCTGCTGCACGCTGCTGAAGCTGCTCCGACACCTCATCGGCTGGTGCGCCGCCCAACCGCTTGCCTAGTCCCAGCGTCGCTCGCCCTGCGAAGCCGAGTGGCAGTGAGGCCAACTTTGCCCCGCGTCGAAAGGCCGAGCGAGCCAGCGAGGAGCCGTCGCCTGCGCCGGGCACACGTCGCTCCGCGCCGTTGGCTGGCTTCGCCGGCTGGTCGGTCATGGTCCCTATTCTGTCTGGCTCAGCCAACTACAACCGCAGTTGGGATGAGCGGCCCAGCGACGCAACCGTGTGACAAGAGCCGGCCAGCTGAGCTCCAGCGTCGCGCCAGCGGATTCGGGCAACTCCCCATGCAGGAACGCCAGCGATTGCGCCGTCGCAACCGAGGCCGCCCAAGCAAGCAGTGCGGGCGGTGAGGCGACGCTAACGCGCGAGAGCTGCCTCAGCACGGCAGGCCAGTGCGGATCAGCGTCGCTTCGCGCGAGGTCGGCGCAACGCAGGCACGAGGCCTGGCCAGCAACCACGAGCGGGCCAACGCTCACCCCGTTACCCCAACAACGGACCACGAGATGGGCCTGGTCATTACGCAGCAGATGATCAGTGATCACTCGATCGAGTTCGGGCTGATCACAGGCCACAATGGTGAGATCTGGCTGCACGCCTTCGGGCTTGGACCAGTGGCCCAACGGGAACACCGTGGTCGCGCCGTGGGCGAGCGCTGAGCGCAGTGCCTCGGATCGCGATGACAGCACGCCAGCTGCCGGATATAGCGTGAGATCGGCCCGCTCGTCGTCATAGACATACAGCGTGCCCAGCCCGCTGGTTGCCAGCAGTCGAGCGATTTGGTTGCCCACAGGTCCTGCACCGATCAGCCTGACCTTCGCCCTGCCTGCGGAGTCGGTGTACGGCGCTGCGCCCCGGTCGACGATCAGGCCAGCCGATGCAAGGGCGTCCAATGCTCCTTCGACCTGCACGGTCGTCAGGCCAGCGGCTCTTGCGCCGCGCCGCACCGAATTGATCGATTGCGAGCCGTCCAACAGATCGAGTAGTGCACTAAAGCCTGGTCCACGAAAGACCAGTGCGGCGTCCGGATCGACACCAACCTGAACCTCTTCGGCAGCGCGATGGAGGACCAGTGCGTACGGTGTCAGCTGCGGATGCTGGAGCTGCGGATGAGACCGAGATCGGGTTGCGACTGAACTCATTGGGCCAGTCTGTGAGCACCTGCCTGACCTTCACGTGCTATCCACAGGCGAGTTCTTCTATCGGCTCTGATCGTGAACTTTAGCCCACGCCGTAGCGGAGCAGCACGTTGCTGGACCCGTCGAACCTGCGCGCTTCAAGCAGTGCCAGATCAACGGCACCTTGAAGATCGGCGTCCGGTCCCGATTGCCGCGGGACTGACCATCAAATGAAGCTCATCGACGAGCCCGTTCGCCAGTAGACCGGTCCACGTCGTTCGGGAGGCGTCGAAAGCCTCGTCCATGTTCAGAAAAATGACGTTGCGTTCGGGGCCGTCGTAGTAGCCGTCGTCAGGCATGATGTTGCTGACGATGACCTTGCGCATCCGGGCCCCACTCCTCCTAGACGTGCATCAGGGACGGCCGACGGGCGACCGTCCCTGACGGGTTGCTCCAAGTGATGCTAGACCCTGCCGAGGATGCGGTTGAGGTTCGTGCCACAAACCGGGCACTTGGCCTTTGCCATCCGGGTGCCTTTGTCGTTGACGTGCACTTCGCCCGAGGCTTCGCGCTTGGCCTTGCACTTCACGCAATAGAACTCGCCGCTGTACGTCTCCGCCATGCCTTCTCCTTGTTCGATGTTCGTCCGCACGCTGGTCACAGCTGCGGGACCCCGAGCTATGTCATCGTCCGGTCACCCGATCACACCTGCGCGCAACCGGTACCGCACCAAACGTCATACCGCGTGGACGCCCGTTACTCTACGCGAGCGCGCCGGGGGCGCTGGCGGACCGCAAGGAAAAACAAAGACGAAACCTCCAGGGACATCGGGATCGCTAGCCTTCCCCTGCGAGCGTGCCGACCATCTGGAGGTTTCGTGCTCGGAACGCTATCCGCGGCCAGGGCCGCCGTCAAACGGTTCTGGGAAATTCACTTTCCACCGAATGTGGACAAGTTTGTGGAAACGATGTGCACCGATCGTGGATGTTTTGTGGACCGAAGTCGGGATCGGATCCCAGTCCGGCGGGCACTATGTGGAAACCTGTTCGACAGTGGTCTCATCTAATTTGTCCGGCTATATATGTCGACTCTCAAGTGCTGATTCAGTCTTTACTGCCTACGCTCCTTGCTCGGTTTCAGCGACCTACGTACCCGCTGGTTTCGGTCGGTTTGCACGGGTTGCTGCCTATCCAGACCGCTAGCAAACTGTGTATAGCTTCGGGCTGTGACGCGATGTACCGGCAGGTAAGTTGGCTCGTGCCAGCCAAGGAAGGGCCCAAGAAGGGACAGCGTGAGTCAGCCACGATTGCCACTGTCGGAGTCGGGGACCACGACGAGGCCGAATCGCGGGGTCGGGAGGCCGAAAAGGTCAAAGCGCGTCAATTCCAGCGAAGTCGCGGGCGCCGAATCCAGCCCGCGTGTGGAGGTGCGGCGAAGCAGCCGTCGTACCCGCACAGTGACGGCGTACCGAGAACGCGACACCATCGTCGTGCTGATTCCGCAGCGGATGTCGCAGGCCGACGAGCGGACCTTCGTACGCGACATGGTCCAGAAGGTGCTCGCCCGTGAGGCGCGGGCATCGGCGGCCCAAGGCGATGAAGCGCTTGCCATCCGAGCCCATCAGCTGGCAGCGAGCTACCTTGCGCCGGCCGTCGATCAGATGCCGGTGCCAGCCGGTGTCTTCTGGGTGACCAACCAGCAACAGCGCTGGGGCTCCTGTACGCCGAACACCGGCCTCATCAGACTGTCCCACCGCCTGCAGCCAATGCCTGCCTGGGTCGTGGACTATGTGCTGCTGCATGAATTAGCCCACCTCGTGGAGCCGACCCACTCCGGTCGTTTCTGGCGCCTTGTCGGCCGGTATCCGGCGGCCGAGAAGGCCAAGGGTTACCTGGAGGGGTATGTGGCCGGTCAAGGTCGGCAGGCCCAAGAATCCAATGTCGACTGAACCAGCGGCCCGTCGCCGCGTGGCAGTCGTGTTGGCCCGCTATGACGCCTCCTCAGCTGCGCCTGCGGGCGTTGCGTCCGAGGCATTTGCCGCGGCATGCCTCCTGGACTCCTATGAGGTGGTGGCCGATCTGATCGGCGTCCGATCGGGAATCGCCGGGCCCACTGAGGTCGCCGAGATGCTCTGGCCTGGCGCTCTGCAGCTGCCGGCCGATGTCACAGTGCCCGTCATCGCCCGTCTGGTTAGTGGAGAAGCCGACGAACTCGTGGTGGTGCCGGCCGATGTTCCCGACCTTCCGGGTCTCGTGCTTGCCAAGCTGTTCAAGGTACTACACCGGACCGATATCGCCATTTCACCGGAGTATGCCGGTGCGGGCTGTGTCGCGATCGGCGTGTCGCTGCCGCTGGCCGATTGGATTCCCGACGATGCATTCGACCTCGACCACAATCCATTCGCGCGCCTCAGCGCGATCGCTACCCGCAAGAGCCGATGCACGCTCGCGCCGACCTGGCACCGACTGCGAACACCTACCGACGTGATGCGGCTCGATCCCGGCCTCGAGGGCTGGGAAGAGACGAGGGCACTGCTTGCAGGTCAGGCGATCGCAGGCGAATGATGGACGCTCCAAAGGCCGGAGCATTGAACCATTGGGACGCCGGAGAGACCCTGGCCGACCGCTTTCGCGTACATGTCGGCAACGCCGAACATCTCTACGGGTACGCCGTCCGGGGCATGGCTCAGGATTGGGAGACTGGCGGCCCTGTTCGGATGGCCTGTAGCGGATACGAGAATGCTCCCCGCGGCTCAGCGATCCATCTTCGGCTGCTCGCTGGCGTGTTTCGGCTCGTGCTGACCGGTCGAGCCGAGGAGCCCGTGGCGTTCTATCCGTGTTTGGGAGGCAGCGCGCCTGCCTCACAGGCGTGGCCGGTGATCCGCGAGGTGATCGGCGCGACACGTCGATGAGATGCATGCTGCTCTTGCGGTTCCGCCGCAGACGAATGAGGTCGGTCGATCTGCGGCGTTGCTCGCGGGCCTATTTGATCTTGTCGCAGCATCCGGCGTACGGCGCATCCGGCTGCTGGAGGTAGGTGCGAGCGCTGGCCTGAACCTGCTGCTCGATCATTACGCCTATCGCGGTGACTCTTGGCAATTCGGTTTCACCGACTCCAAGATTCAGTTCGTGGACTCCATTGAGGGTCCGGTTCAACCAGAACACTTCATGATCACAAGCCGAGCAGGTTGCGATCTTCATCCGGTGGACGCAACCACCGCCGACGGCAGGCTGCTGCTGACCTCGTTTGTCTGGCCGTTCGGCTTGGATCGCCACCAGCGCTTGAGCTTGGCACTCGCGATCGCGGCGGTGCATCCGGTGCGCATCGACAGGGCGCCGGCAAGCCGTTGGTTGCGTTACGCGCTGACAGACGAGCCGGATGGACTGCCGGTTGTCTGGCACTCAATCACCCAGATGTATTGGCCGAGCGATGAAGTCACCGCCGTTGAGGGCATCCTGTCGTGCTACGGCGCACAGCACAGACTCGGCGAGGTCAGCCTTGAGTTCAACCCAGACAGTCCGCGAGGCGCGAAGCCCGAGCTGCGTACTCGGCTATGGGACCCGGGTTCCGGCCGTCCGATTCGTGAACGCAGGCTTGGCACCGCACACGACCACGGCATCCCCGTCACACTCACAGCCAGTTGATGAGCGGTTCTCCTGAATGGCTGGGGTCTGTCTGAGACATCGCGCTCGAGCAGCACACGCGGAGAGACTGCTGCGTGCCGATCTCGGTAGGTTCCCGAGGTCAAGCCCTGGCCGACCAGCAGGTCGTATACCGGCGTAACCGGCTACCAGCCAAGTCGTATCCGGGCTGCCTCCACCAGCGACAGCACCGAGGGGTCCACCTCCGGAAGTTGTTCATGGGCAAACCAACGCACGTCCAGCGACTCCGCGCCGATATCTGGGCTGACCAACTGATCTGCGAGCACGAGATATTGCACATCGAGGTGGTGCGTGGGGCGTACCGGACCGCACGGTACCTCGTGCAGGGAGAGCAGCAGCGGACTGTGATCCAGCACGAGATCGATGAGTCCGCTTTCTTCATGTGCCTCCCGTTGGGCCGCGGCCTCCAAGCTCGGATCGGCTGGCTCGATGTGACCGCCGGTTTGCAGCCACCGGCCGATGCGCGCGTGCAGCGTCAGCAGCACCTTGCCTTGCGGCGCCGCACAGATCAGCGAGCTCGCGGTCAGGTGAGCCCCAAGGCAGGCCCGCGACCAGCCGTCGGACCGCTTCGCAAGATGATCAAGAAAATACTGTCGTAATTGATCTTGCTGATGGTCAGGTGCGGACCACGTTTGCAAGGTGCTGCGACAACTCAGCTCCAGCCCTTCGGTCGGCGACTGAGCTACTCGGATTTTTCCTCGCCTTCGGTGCCCTCAGCCTTGAGCAACTCCTCGAGGGCGGCGTCGAAGTCCGCGCCGTCTCCGCCCTCCGTGCGCGCCTCACCGGCGACGAACCCCAGCGGATCATCAAGATCAGCCGAGCTCGGTACGAGGTCTGGGTGCGACCAGACGGCATCCCGACCGTCCACCCCTCGAGCGTCGCGCAACGCGGCCCAGAGATTGGCGGCATCGCGCATCCGACGCGGCCGCAACTCAAGCCCGACCAGCGTGGCAAAGGTTTCCTCAGCCGGACCTCCGGCGGCGCGGGACCGGCGTACCGCTTCGGCCAGCGCAGTTGCCGAAGGCATCAACTGCGCCGTCGCTTGGGTAACGACCTCATCCACCCAGCCTTCGACCAAGGCCAACATGGTCTCCAGCCGCTGCAGCGTCGCCAGCTGTTGCGGCGTCTTCTGCGGCTCGAACAGGCCACCCTCCAGCGACGAGCTCAGCTCCTCCAGATTGCTGGGGTCGAGCTGGCTGACGGCCTG